>Ga0228703_1000274_pt1 | contig 40597 bp, 36 predicted proteins | sample McNCre217_Aug_MG_3_FD_178020 | JGI IMG/M metagenome (GOLD analysis project Ga0228703, IMG submission 178020) | Freshwater microbial communities from McNutts Creek, Athens, Georgia, United States - 29-17_Aug_MG | ecosystem: Environmental > Aquatic > Freshwater > Creek | place: USA: Georgia...
ATCAATCGCTGGTCTATTCCTAACCACCGAAGCTGTGGTTGCCGACAAGCCAGAGCCTGCTGCTCCGGCCGCTGCGCCTCAGGGTGGAATGGACTTCTAAGAAGTTAAACAAAAAACGGGTCACCATTGCAGTGACCCGTTTTTCTTTTAACTATGCGAACAAACCCAGGTTGGCACGTTCGATTTCTTCGTACTGATGAGCTGCTGTGGCAAGCGCTCTACCTAGTTCGCCGAGTTGTTGCTGCACAGTGGTTGCAGTGGTGTGCCAGCGGATTGAGAGCTCTTGAAACTGGTTCGCGGCCAGTCCGCGCCAAGAATCTTGCAGTCCGGTGAGTTGAGAGTGCAGAGTTTCGATTTCGCTCTGCACGCGGGTGATGCTGGATTGAATTGCCGAATTGGCGGCGAGAACCTGCTCGCTATCTACTTGAAATTGGGTCATGCAACCATCGTGCAATTTGAATCGACAGGCAAAACCAAACAGTCCAATTCTGTGGACAAATTGGCTTGTTAGTTGAGTGGCAGTTCAACGCGGAAAGTTGCTCCGCCGCCGGTGGTCTCGAGTGCCATGATCGCTCCGGAGTGGCGGTCGATGATGGTCTTCACAATAGAGAGTCCAAGGCCGGAGCCACCGGTTTCGCGGTTACGCGAGTTATCGGCGCGGTAGAAACGTTCGAACACCTTGTCTCGAAGCGCCGCAGGGATGCCCTCGCCGTGGTCTCGCACTTCAAGTACGGTGTGGGTTGGCGTGTTCCCCAGGGCAATTTCGATGGTCGAATTCGATTTAGAAAAACGCGACGCGTTGGCGAGCAAGTTGGTGAGCACTTGTCGGAAACTGTTTTGATCAACTAAACCGAAAATTTCGTCTGTCACTGGTTTGCCATCTAGATCGGTCACGGTGAATTCGATTTCCTGTGCACTGACCTTGGCATCTCCCGCTGCGACCTTGGCCAATTCGGTGAGATTGGTTTCCGATTTTGTCAATGGGGTTGCTTCGTCCATGCGAGCCAGGGCCAATAGGTTTTCAACTAGTTCGCTCATGCGAATTGCTTCGCTCTCAATGCGTTCCATCGCATCGGCAACATCTGCCTTTTCTTTGAGCGCACCGATTCGATAAAGCTCTGCGTAACCGCGCAGCGTCACCAGGGGCGTGCGAAGCTCGTGGCTAGCATCTGCCACAAATCGGCGCATCTGGTCCAGAGTTTTATTGCGCGAAGACAATGCACCATCGATGCTGGAAAGCATTGTGTTTAGCGAAGCACTGAGTTTTCCAAGTTCCGTGTTTGGACTGTGTTCAATCAAGCGCTGACTGGTGTCACCCTCGGCTACCGCCTCCGCGGTTCGTTCCACTTCACGCAGCGGACGAAGCGCAGAATTGATGGTCATCCAAATGGCAATCGCGCTAACCACCAAAAGCAATATTCCGAATCCGGTGCCAATCAAGCCGTACTGCTGAATTAGTCCGGCGTTTGCGCTGTCTGGAAGGGCAACCACCACGGATCCGGTTAGTCCCGCCAGTGGAAGTGCAATCATTCGCCAGTCGCCAAGTGAGTCCGCTGAGGTGCGGCCAGAAACCTGAATCTCGAAAGGCTGGCCGAGCGTGGCGGTGACCACTGGCAGGGTGAAGTTGGTGAGGTTTGGTACGTCTTGCTTGGCGTTTGCCGATGAAACCAGGCCGAGCAGCAGCGTGCCGTCGGTATCTAGGAAGGCAATGTAGTAGTCGCTCGGTAGGCGAGGAAGCAGCACCTGACGACTAGCCAGTCGCGCTTCCAGGGTGAGCGGGTTTTCGCGCGAAAGCGAAGCCGCAGTTGTGGTGAGGATGGTGTCGGTGTTTTGTTGCAGGTAAGTCTTGAGCAACGAAATTGTGCCGACGCTAGAGATAACTAGCAGCACGCCGATTAGCGCCACCGACAAGGTGGTCAGCTTGGTGCGCAGGGAAATACGCGACCAAGCGGCTGCTAGTTTCTCATTCACGTTCTAAGACTATTTCTTAAGGTTGCTGGCCACGTACATGTAGCCAACGCCTCGCTTGGTGCGAATAAGTGGTTCGGTTGTGATTGGATCCAACTTTTTGCGCAAGTAAGAAATGTAAGACTCAACAATTCCCATTTCGCCATTGAAGTCATAGTGCCAAACGTGATCGATGATTTGTTCTTTAGAAAGCACGCGATTCGGGTTAGACATTAGGAAACGAAGCAACTTGTATTCGGTAGGCGAGAGGTCAACCACCTCGCCATTGACAAATACATCGTGCGCATCTTCATCAATTTTGATTTCGCCTACTTCGATAGTTGATGGTTCGGCTTCGGTTTTCTTTGAACGTCGCAAGATGGCATGGATACGGGCAACCACTTCATCAAGACCAAATGGTTTGGTTACGTAATCGTCGCCACCAACGGTTAATCCGGTAACTCGATCTGCTTCTTCATCGCGGGCACTTAGAAATAGCACTGGCACGTCGATGCCCTTGGCGCGGATTGCCTTGGTCACGCTGAAGCCATTCATGTCTGGCAGCATGACATCTAGCAGAATGATGTCGGGGGATGATTTTTCGGCGGCGATAACCGCGTCGTTTCCGTTGCCAACTGCGGCAACACTGAAGCCAGCAAATCGAAGCTGACGGGAGAGAAGGTCACGAATGCTTGGTTCGTCGTCTACAACGAGTACCTTGATGTTTTCCATGCCTTTAGTTTTCGCATATTGGCTGGGAGAAGTCTGGGAATGAACTGGGCGGTGACTGCAGAAAATCACAGGGAGTGAGCGTCAAGAATCGTGTAGCTGTAGCCCTGTTCGGCTAGGAAGCGCTGACGATTCTGCGCAAAGTCCTGGTCCACGGTGTCTCGTGCGATCAGGGTGTAAAAACTAGCCGTGCGGCCATCGGCCTTTGGTCTCAGCAAACGGCCGAGGCGCTGAGCCTCCTCCTGGCGTGAGCCATATGATCCGGAGATCTGGATGGCAACCGATGCCTCCGGTAGGTCAACTGAGAAGTTGGCAACCTTTGACACCACGAGCGAAGTTACCTCACCGTTGCGGAAGAGTTCAAATAGGCGTTCGCGTTCAGCCACCGGAGTCTCGCCGGTGATCAACGGCATTTCTAGTGCGTCGGCGATGGCATGGAGCTGATCGATGTACTGCCCAATAATGAGTGTCGGCTCGCCGCTGTGCTTCTTGAGTAGTTGCTGGATTACCGGAATCTTGGTGGTGCTGGAAGCAGCGATTCGATATCGTTCGTCTTGGGTTGCCATCGCATAGTTGAGACGTTCTTCCTCAGGCAAATCAATACGAATTTCAAAACACTCGGCAGGGGCAATGTAACCCTGTGCCTCAATTTCTTTCCAAGGAGCATCGAATCGCTTTGGTCCGATTAGCGAAAATACATCGCCTTCTTTTCCATCTTCGCGCACCAAAGTTGCGGTCAATCCGAGTCGTCGCTTAGCTTGCAATTCGGCAGTCATTTTGAAAATCGGAGCTGGCAGCAAGTGCACTTCGTCGTAAACAATGAGTCCCCAGTCGTTTGCGTTTAACAAAGACAGGTGAGCATATTCGCTTTTCTTTTTTGTAGTCAGAATTTGATAGGTGGCGATGGTGATCGGCTTGATTTCTTTCATGGAGCCGCTGTACTCGCCAATTTCATCTTCGGTTAATGTGGTGCGACGGATCAACTCGTTTTTCCACTGACGCGCGCTCACAGTATTGGTAACCAAAATCAAAGTATTAGTTTTTGCCACCGCCATTGCGGCGGCTCCAACGATGGTCTTACCCGCGCCACAGGGGAGCACAACGACGCCCGAACCGCCTTCCCAAAACTTATCGACCGCCTCGACCTGATAATCACGAATTGACCAGGCGCCATGTTTCGGGTCGGTTGCGTTCAAATCGATTGCGTGGGGAGTGCCCTCGGCATAGCCGGCGAGGTCTTCAGCTGGCCAACCCAATTTGAGTAGTTCCTGCTTCACCTGACCGCGAGCCCAAGGCTGGATTCGGAAGGAAGTTTCGCTTAGGCGGCCGCCCAGAAGTTCTGCGATTTTGCGGTGCTTGGTTGCCTCCACCAGAATTGCCGGCTCGTTCGACACCAGCTCCAGCTCACCTGCTTCGTCGCGCTTGATTACCAAACGTCCGTAGCGGCCCATTGTTTCGGCGATGTCGGTGCGCACCGAAGTTGGCACCGCAAATTTCGCGTATCGGTCAAGAACATCGAGCACGAAGGCGCTGTCGTGTCCGGCGGCACGGGCGTTCCAAAGTCCAAGACGAGTGATGCGATAGGTGTGGATGTGCTCCGGAGCTCTTTCGAGTTCGGCGAAGATTGCCAGTTCGTGACGTGCGTCCGAAGCTTGCGGATGGTCCACTTCGAGCAGTGCGGTTTTATCGCTCTGCACAATTAGTGGTCCGTTAGTCATCCTTATAGCCTATTGAAGAACGATGCTGGTTATCGAGGCAAGCGGAAGTGTGCGCTCTACATCGGCTTTGCGATCCTTGGCGCGAAGGCGACCATTGGCCAAGCCAACCGGCTGAATCAGGTACTCCAAAGAATCGCCGGTTGAAGTCTTGAGCACTACTAGTGCTGTTGCCTTGTTCTTAATCGCGAGTTGAATCTGACGAAGAAGATCATCGTCATCCGGTTCGCTCCCAAGCTTTGCGTCTTGTTCGCGCAATCGAAGGATGTCGTTCGAAATCGATTTCTGCGACTCAATTGCCGGAGCGCGCTCAGTATTTTCGGTAGGTGAGATAACTCGATTTTTGTGATCCACGCGAACTGCAACATATCCGTTGTCTCTTAGTGTGAAGTAAACCAACTCAGGGTCGAACCTTGAATGCAGGTTCCCTTCTTCGCTGAAGTGCAATGCCAATGGTCGCAGTTTTTGATTATTTTGAATCTCGGCTAGCAGGATGGAGTCTTCTGAAAGCAACATGGTGTGGCCATTTACCTTCGACTCGGCTACGCGAAGGCGACCAAACCTTTGCTCTGCTTCGCGCAGCAGGTAATCAACCGGTTGCGGCAAATCCCGATCCGATAGGTCCTGAAGCAATTGACGAATTTCATCAGCGGACAGCCCGGTTTCGAGGCCATGACTCACCGACAGCGCAGATAATCGGTAGCTACTGGCCATACCGATTTGCTCTGTGTCCGCGATTCTGCGGAGTCGAATTTCGAGTTCGGTAGGCAGTGGCCCAGGTGCAATCAAGGTTAAGTCGGCTTGAATGATGAGTTTTTTGGCAGGCGTCGGCAATCCTGCGGTCACCAGTTTCTCGGCGGCACCGAGTTTGTTGCCGAGCACTGTGCCGAACCAACTGGTGGTTCGATCGTTTGCGACCAAGCCGATCTTTTCGGCTAGGTCGGAAATTCGATTGATTCTCGAATTTACCGAAAGGTCTGCGAATCGGTAACTGGCACTGAGGGCTTGGCTTAGTGATGCGCCAGTTTCAGTTGCCACGAGCTCTCTTTGCCCTGCGGTACCCAAAAGTTCGAGCCAACCGGTAACCAGGTGTGCCCATCGTTTAGCGTCTGACCAATTCAGCCAGTGGTCGTATTCACTACCGAGCTGCCAACGAGAGTTGGTCACTGTAGCGAGGTTGCACCACAATGCAATTTCAAAAACCTGCTTTGCATAATCGTTTGGTTTGCGAAGGTGATTGGCTAGTCGTTTGATATCTGGAAGGCCAACTCCGCGCTTACCAACTTCGCGAATGTATCGCTGCTCTAAATCGAAAACCAATTCGGTTAAAGCTTGAATGATGTCGAAAATTGCCAAGTGAGCATCGCGATCAATTTCGTCGGTATTTAACGTCTGAGTTTGAGTTAGGGAACTCAATTTGGCAGAGGGACTCACCTTTTCGAGTTCTGCGAAAGCTGAGGCAACATATTCGAAGGACTTGAAACCATTTTTGGTTTTATCGAGCAATGCTAGGTCAACAAGCTCATTAGCTACTTTTTCATTTGGGTTGGTGCCCGCTATTGCAGCCGCTAGAGCCTCGAGTTGGCGATTGCTCAGCGACGCGATGGCGGCAAGAGCCGACTTTGGAGCGCAGAGTGCATCGGCGTAGTCAAAGAAGTCACGTAGATGAGTGGTGTTGACGGAACGGTTTCGAGCGAGGTTGACCAATGCTTGATCGCTCATGCGCCTGAGCGCAGCTGCGATCTGGAGTTGGTCAGACATTAACTACTTGTTTTCGCGTGAACGGCGACGCATGCTCACAAAGAGCAGAACCAAAATGATGACGAATCCAAATGGAAGACCAATCAGTGGAATTTGAGTCAACACCGGCCAAGGATTGCCATTGAACAGTCGGGTTAGGAGAGCCACCAACATGGTGACTAGCGATAGTCCGATCACACCTGCAGCCATAAAGGCCAATACGCTCTCGAGTCTCGACGGAGTTGATTCATTTTTAGCCATCCTTCAAGCCTAAGGGCAGGAGGTAGCCCTAGTCTGCGCGCTGATTGCCCCGTAAAATAGACAGGTTATTGAAAGAGGTTCAAATGCCTACCGGCAAAGTTAAGTTTTACGACGAAGACAAGGGCTTCGGGTTTATCGCATCAGACGAAGGCTCGGAAGTTTTCTTGCACGCCACCGCACTTCCGGCTGGCACCACTTCAATCAAACCTGGTAGCCGTGTTGAATTCTCAATCGTTGATGGCAAGCGCGGTGCTCAGGCAATGTCGCTTCGCATCCTTGAGGCTCCGGTTAGCCTCGTTTCTCGCTCACGCAAGCCTGCAGATGAGATGTCGATCATCGTTGAAGACCTTATTCGTCTGCTCGATGGAATTGGCGGCGGGCTAAAGCGCGGCAAGCACCCAGAGCCTGCTCAGGGCAAGAAGATCGCCACTTTGCTTCGCAAACTGGCAGACGAACTGGATGTCTAACCCACAAGAATTACAAAACCGTGCCCGCAAGGCAGCGGTTGATTTTGCCAACTCACATTCGGTTGGCGAATTTATTTCAGTAATCGACGAAGGCGACAACGTCAGCACATATCTGTTTGAGTCAAAACTCAAGGGATACGTCGGCTGGGCTTTTTCGGTGTCGATTTTTTCCGATGGCGACGACACCAGCATCAGCGAAGTAAACCTTATGCCTGGAGAAAACGCATTGCTTGCACCTAACTGGGTGCCTTGGTCGGAGCGCTTGGCAGACTACAAAGCTTTGCAGGCTGAACTTGAGGCGCAAGCTGCCGCAGAGGCGGCCGAGGCTTCTGAAGCAGAAGAAGATTCAGCGGAAGTTGATGAAGAAGTTGTTGAAACTGAACACGAGGCCGAAGAATCAGCGCCTGCGACTCTCGTGGATGAGGGCGTAGATGCCGAGGAGAATTCCGACGACGCAGGTAAAAGGCCACCAAGGTTTTTGCGTCGTCGATTGGGTCGCTTGAAATACAAGAAAGACAAGAGCTAGAACCCAAATCACTAAGCCAACTTTGATTGCAAGTTTGGCATTCACCTTTGCCGGTGCCGGATCTGGCTTTCGCTCAGTGTCTTTGATGTAAAAACGCATTATTAGCCAAGTTGTGAAACTACGTAGTCGATTGCGCCAGTTAGTTTTTGCACATCGGCCAATTCGGTTGCCGTGAAAGTTGCAACGCGAAGCTGGTTTCTGCCGAGTTTGCGATACGGGTCGGTGTCCACAATTCCATTTGCGCGAAGCACCTTGGCGATAGCCGCTGCGTCGATGTCCTCATTGAAGTCAATGGTTACTACTACCTGTGAGCGGTGATCCGGATTGCTCACGAATGGGGTGGCGTATGAGCTGGCATCGGCCCACTGGTAGAGGTGATTCGAAGCAGCCTTGGTGCGAGCATCAGCCCAGGCCAAGCCACCGTTTGCATTCATCCAGTCGATTTGATCAGCAAGCAAGAACAGTGTGGCAATTGCAGGAGTGTTGAGCGTTTGGTTCAAACGTGAGTTATCGATAGCGGTTTTTACACTCAGGAATTCAGGAATGTAACGTTCGCTCGCGTGAATCTTTTCGGCGCGCTCGAGAGCTGCAGGCGACATCAGCGCAAACCAAAGCCCACCGTCAGATGCAAAGTTCTTCTGCGGGGCGAAGTAATAAACATCGGTCTCGTTCGCGTCGAAGTCGATACCACCGGCTGCCGAAGTGGCATCGGTGAACATCAATGCGCCGGCATCTGCGCCAGCAACGCGCTTGACGGGTGCAACAACACCGGTTGAAGTTTCGTTCTGCGGATAAGCGTATGAATCGACGCCGGCCTCTGCCTTGAGTTCCAAGCGTGAACCAGGTTCACCATTAATCACGGTTGGCTTTTCTAGCCAAGGATTAGTCAGTGCGCCTGCAAACTTGTTGCCGAACTCACCGTGAACAAGTGTCTGAGCCTTCTTTTCCACCAGTGAGAATGCAGCGGCATCCCAGAATGCGGTCGAGCCACCGTTACCCAAAACGATTTCATATCCTGCTGGGTTGTGGAACAAATCAAGTAGTCCGTCTTGAACGCGCTTCACTAGGTTCTTGACCGGAGCCTGTCGGTGTGAAGTTCCCATGAGCTTTGCGCCATCGGTGGCAAAAGCCGCAATCTGAGCCGGGCGAAGACGCGAAGGTCCGCAGCCAAAACGGCCGTCGGCTGGGATGAATTCTGCAGGGATTTTGATTTCAGACATTTCACAATTCTACCGAGCAAGGTCGGCCGGTAATCTTGGACTTATGGAACACCACGACGATCTCATCGACACCACAGAGATGTATCTGCGCACCATCCTCGAACTCGAAGAGGAGGGCCAGGTTCCACTTCGCGCTCGCATAGCCGAGCGACTAGATCATGCAGGGCCAACCGTTTCACAAACCGTTGCTCGCATGGAGCGACTCGGGCTAGTTGTGGTTTCGGCGGATCGACACTTGCAGTTGACCGAATCTGGTCGTCGCGAAGCCATTGGTGTGATGCGAAAGCACCGACTCGCCGAACGCCTCTTGGCAGACATCATTGGGCTGGAGTGGGAGTTCGTGCACGAAGAGGCGTGCCGCTGGGAACACGTGATGAGCGAGCAGGTGGAACGCAAGATTTTGGCGCTGTTGGACACCCCGGATCGATCGCCTTACGGAAATCCAATCCCGGGCCTCGACGAACTAGGCCACAAGTCAAACCAGGAATTTCGGGATGGGGTTATTTCGGTCGCCGAATTGGTCGGTGAAACCGAGGGTCGCCAGTACACCTTGGCAAGAATCGGTGAACCACTGCAGATTTTCCCGGAACAATTGGCAGATATGCGCCAGCTCGGGCTGGTCCCCGGGGCAAAGATTACGGCCGATTTTGGCCCAACCACTGTGACGGTAACCGCCGAAAAAGCCCCATCTGGGCTGATTTTTGGCCGTGAAATGGCCGCACACCTCTTTGTATTGGCCTAATCAGCCTCCGAAAACCCTGAAAAAGCCTCTCGTGGTGGCCGGCTCTTAGGGGTCAAGGGTAAAATTGCTCGAAGTGGATGCTCTGTGAACCGATCGGAGAAGTCTCTTGGCCAAACTAGGCAACGGCAGGCACCGCGCAGATGTAGAAATCAATGTTCTTGAGTCTTTCGAGCTGCGCAGTCGCCGCTCGGTACGTGAAGCTGAAAAAGCTCGCCAGACTCGAGCAGAAAAACGAGCAGCCAAAAAGGCAGCCAAACTAGATGCAGAATTTTTCGCCAAGACGAACCCAGCCCCAACCGGCACTTTTGTAGTTCAAAGTCGAGTTAAGAAATCAGCGGTAATTCGCCGCAAGGTAATTAACCTGGCGACTATGTCGATAGCTTCTGGATTGTTTGCTACCTTCGCCCTTCCGGCATACGCATTCAACCCAGACGTTGCCGCCATGGCGAGATTCACCACCACCAGTGCCCAAGCAACCGCTAATGCCGAAGACACCCAGAACTTAACCGTTGCTGCGGTGAATACTGTGAAGTTTGTTCGTGGTCAGTACGAAGACGCAAAGGCTAATGAAATTAAGCGTGAAGCTACGCTTAATTCTTATCGCAGTTACACCGGACCAACCGCAGCTGACTATCTAGACAACCCGCCATATTCAAACCTCGATGGAGCCACCATTTTGAAGGTTGCATCGAAGTACGTAGGCACACCTTATGTATTCGGTGGCGAAACACCAGCTGGTTTTGACTGTTCGGGTTACGTTGCGTTCGTGTTTGCGCAGTTTGGTTTGGCGCTTCCGCACTCAGTGCACGCGCAAAATCGCATGGGAATATTGATCAAGCCTGAAGACGCACAGCCGGGTGACCTAGTGATCTTTAATGACATGAGTCACGATGGTATTTATGCCGGAAACGGAAACTTCTATCACGCACCACGGCCGGGCGATGTGGTCAAGCTCGCACCTATCTTTACGAGCAACATTCACTTTGTGCGCCTAGCCACAAACTAATCCACCAAATCGTTACCAACACGACACGGCAAGTTACCGGTCGGATTGCCATTTACCCATAATCTGAGCCTTAGCAACAGTTGTGTTGTCAGGAGGAAGCCATGGCATTGAGAAGTTTGCCCGCCAAGCAAATAACTCATGGCTGCCGGAGCTTTCACCACTGTCAACCTGTGGGCAACTAATCACGCGTCATCAATAGATGGCGCGTTTTTTTATTTCCCGCTGTGCCACGAAGACTCACAAGCCGTGTGAGTTAACGAAAGGAACTTATGAAGACCCTGGTACTCAACGCCGGATACGAACCGCTCGCAGTCGTCTCATTTCGACGAGCACTAATGCTGGTGCTTAATCACAAGGCGACCGTCCTTGAGCAGAGCGAAGAACAAAAGATTCACAGTGCAACTGGCGAGTTCGAACTTCCGAGTGTGATTCTGCTTCAGCGCTATGTTCGCATTCCTGGCAGTCGATTGATTCCGGTGTCGCGTCGAGGCGTGCTGCGCCGCGATAATCACCGATGCGCATACTGCTCAAAATCGGCAAACACAGTGGATCACGTTCAACCCAAATCCAAAGGTGGAGCGGACAGCTGGGAAAACTTGGTCGCTTGCTGCCTCAAGTGCAACAACAAAAAGGGCGACAAGACCCTGGCCGAAATCGGTTGGGATTTGAAATGGACCCCGAGAATGCCAAACGGACACCACTGGATGGTGCGCGGAGCGGAGCGACTTGAGCCAGAATGGGAAAGTTACATTTCTCTAGTCGCTTAGTTTAAGTTGGTCTAATGCCAGAACAGCCTGCATGGGTTCCTCCGAAACACGGACCGGTACCAAATCCGGTAACTACAAAATCAGGACTCACTCGATATGACATCGCCTACGCATTAATTCCTGGATACCGTCCGCTTGAGATGCAGCTTTTCGTACCTCAGCAGAGTGCGCCTGCTCCAGTGATTCTTTGGATCCACGGCGGTGGTTATGCCACCGGCACTCGTGTGGACGGCACTCCTTGGTTTGAAGCAACCAACTATCGACAAAAAGCGTTGGACTTAGGTTTTGCGTTTGCCAGCATTGATTACCGACTCGGCTATGAGGCTAGTTTTCCAGCTGCGGTGAATGACGCCCACTCCTCATTGCGGTGGTTGGCAAAACACGCAGACAAACTCAACATCGATGTTGCCAAGACTTTTATTTGGGGGGAATCCGCCGGCGGACACTTGGCTGCATTAACGGCATTCACTCAGGGTATCGAGTTTTTTGAGGGTGGCGAGGGCGCCGAAAAGTCCGACCACGTAAAAGTTCTCGGCTTAGTGGATTGGTACGGTGCGACAGAGCTCACGTCGATAGTTCGTCCGATGGATGGCACTGATGAATCACTGCCGCTGGCATTCCGCTACCCACCGGAATATTTCAATCTCGGGCCAGCGCGATGGAAAGACCAAGAATGGTTGTCCAAGGCGAGCCCGGTTAATTACGCATCGGCAAGTTCACCGGTGACACTTATGGTTCATGGCGACGCAGACCAAATGGTGCCGCTTCAGCAATCGCAGGTTTTGGCAGCCAAACTGGCACAACTTGGAGTCAGTCATCAGCTTGAGGTAATCCCAGGGGGAGACCACGGTTGGATGGGACTTCCAGCCGACCAGGTAAGTGGAATTGTCGATCGCACTTTGGCCTTTATGGCGTCAAGATTGTGAGTGCCCCCGATAGGAATCGAACCTACGCACAAGGTTTAGGAAACCTCTGCTCTATCCACTGAGCTACGAGGGCGTCTGTCGAGTTTAACCCAGCCTCCAAGGCTCTGGCACGGCCCAGATTTAGGCTTGAGTCGTGTCCGAGTCAGAATCCTTTTCAAGCGCTGTTTCAGCAGAAACTTGGGATGCCTGGCTTAGCGAAATTCAAGCGATTGGAGTTACCAATCCGCTGCTGAATTTTGAACGTAACTCATACGGACAAATCGACTTAACTCAATCTCACCCTGGTGGATTCTCTCAGTTGACCACCGGTCGGAGCACAACGCTTTCGAATCTGGTTCGCGACCCGATGGCCTTTTCATCTGCGCTCAACGCTGCTCGAAGAATTAAGACCAAGGCAGAGAAAATTTCTCTAAACTTTGGCATCGATTCACTTGGCATGCTCGGCGGTTTAGTCAATATGCAAAAAGATGGAATCGATTTGCAGTTGCCAATACTTTACTGGCCTTTGCTTTTTGTGCACAAAGGCGAAGATTACGAAATTGAGCTTGCTGGCATACCAAAGGTTAATCCAGCGCTCATCGATGCATTCAAAAATCACTATGGGATTCAGGTGGATAGCCGAGAAATCCTGAGGCGGGCTCAACAGTCAACTGATTTGTTGCCGGTTTCTGTGTTGAACTATTTGGCTGATTCGGTTTCCGGTCGCGCAAACTTAGACCTGCAGAAAATTTTGGTAATTACCAACTTCACAATTGCACCAATTGAGCTGAGCCGTGATTTTTCTCGTTCGGAAAACTCGATTCTCAGGAACCTCACTTCAAAGTCAAGTGCTTCGCTTGGCGTAATCGATCAGCAATCCTTCACTTTGATTGCTGATGCCGACGAAACCCAAAAGCGTGTAGTTTCTCGTGCACTACTTGGGCAGTCGTTCGCTGTAGAAACGCTACCCGGCTGCGGCTACACGCAAACCGCGATGAACCTGATTGCTGCGCTGGTCGAGCAGGGTAAGCGGGTGGTGGTGTCAGCCTCTCGTCGGCAGACCCTAAACGAACTAGCCGATCGATTCTCGGCGCTGGGACTCGGTGGGTTAGCTGTGCGCAGCTCAAGCACTTGGATGGATTTGATTTCGGCAATCTCGCGCAATGAGAAAGCAGATCCCGTCGATGTGACTACCGCGGTGACGGAGCGATCTCGAAGCATAGAGCAAATCGAGTCCTACTTTGCTGCGCTGGATCGCAAGGATCAAGAGTTCGGCGTCTCGATTGGCGACGTACTAACTCGCTTGGCTAAATTGAGCGCAATGCCACATGCACCGGAAACCAGTGCGCGTATTGAGCACGCTAAATTGCTCGAGCATCGCAGTTCGGAAAACGCGGTCGAACTTTTACGTAAGGCCGAAGAGCTCGGCGAATTCAAATTCGGCCCGAAAGACAGCGCGTGGTTCCAGGCGAAATTTGAATCACCAATCGAAGTTGCCGCCGCGGTGCAGCTCGCAACCAGATTGCAAACTTCTGAATTCGACTCATTGCAGCAGCACATGAATGATTTCACGGACCGAGTCAAATTTAAGCCGGCAACCACTGTTGAAGATTGGGGAAAGTACCTAAAACTATTCCTCGGAATTCGTGACACTCTCGACAGGTTCGTGCCAGATGTGTTTGATCGACCGTTGACTGACTTGATTACCGCTACCGCGGCAAGAAAAGAAACAGGAGTCGGACGCGGTGAGATGTCTGGCGGAAATCGTCGACGTCTGAAGAAACTAGCAAAAGAATATTTGCGCCCAGGGATGCATGTGCAAGACATGAACGAGGCGCTCAGGCACATTCAAGCCCAGCGCGAGCAGTGGCACATGCTCAGCTACGCGGTCACTGCGCCACAGGTGCCACTCGGCCTTGCCGATGTGCAAGTGGTTTATCAAGCCTTTGTGTCTGACCTTGAAAACCTGGAGCAGCACCTCGACCAAGAATCAAACGCCACCTCGCTAGTGAGATTGCCGCTGGAGCAACTTCGCAACAAATTGAACTCACTGGTCGCCGACACCGGTGCATTGAATAATTTCGGTGAGCGTTCGCTTATCAGTGCACAACTAGAAAGCGCAGGTCTCAACCCGCTAAAGCGAGACCTTGCCCGTTTGCACACCACTCGCGAACAGATTGCAGCCGAGTTTGATTTGGCTTGGTGGCAGAGTGTGCTGGAATTGCTTATTCAGCGAGATTCAACACTGCTCTCGTTCAGCGCCGAGCAGCTAGACAATCTGGAGCAGGCTTTCGTTCAGGCAGACGCAAAAATTGTGGCCAGCGGTGCCGGTGTACTGGCTAAGCAATTGGCTGACCGTTGGCATTCGGCAATTGCCGCCGACCCTGCCGCAGCCGGCGCGCTCAAAGAAATGCTCAAGGCTCGTGAAACCACCGTTGCTCAGATTAATCATTACGCCGGTTCTCTAATGTCCGCAATTGCTCCGGTAATTTTGCTGTCACCTTTTGAGGCACCTTCAGTGCTTACAAATCAACAGTTCGACGTGGCCGTGATTATGGATGGCGCTGGAAGTACCGTAGCCGAGCAACTCGCGGTTCTACGTCGTGCCAATCAGGTAGTGGTTTTTGGTGATGACGCAATCGCAGCACCTGAAGGATTTGAAGTTGAAAACCGAATTCGTTCGCTGATTCGGGAATTCGAAGCTACTTCGATTTACCACGAGGCTAAAAATAAGTTTGGTGTGGAAACACTTCGAGTTAGCTACCGAACATCTGGTCAAACCCTAGGCGGATTAATTAATCGCGAGTTTTATCAAAACCGCATCGTGTTTGAACCGAGTCCGGCCGAATTCGAGGGGCAAAAGTCTCACACAATTGAGATCATCACCGAAGGCGCCAACGCTAACTCAACTATTGATGGAGCCACCGAAAGCCCTGAGGCCGAGGTTCGTCGAGTCATCGATTTAGTTCTGAATCATGCGCTGTGGCACCCGCAGCAGTCCCTATTCGTAGCATCGGCATCGATGGTTCACGCAGATCGCATCCGTTCTGCGCTATTGAAAGAGTTGAAAACTAAACCTGACCTCGCGGCGTTCTTTGAGGCACACGGATCAGAGAAGTTTGAAGTGGTTAGTATCGCTGACTTGGCTCACCGAATTGCCGACCGAATTATTTTCACAGTTGGATTTGGCCTGACCCCAGGTGGGGGAGTCAGCAGTGACTTTGGGCAACTTAGTGGAAGCCAGGGAAGACGTCACCTCGCGAACACGTTGGTTAGCGCACGTAAGCAAATCACGATTGTCAGTTGCATAACGGCGGATGTCATCCCTGCCGACGGCCTAGGCGAAGGCACCCAGCTACTAAAAACCCTGCTGTCCTCAGCTGAAGATGGCGGCCACGTGCCTGGCGATTTCGATGGTGATTCGATGCTCGGCGATCTGGCCCGAAGAATAAAGCGACTCGGAATTCGAGTTGACACAAACTTTGCCGAGCGATTACCGCTAGTTGTGGCCTACGGACAGAAAACTGCGATCATCGAACCGGACTGGACTCTTAGAGGTGAATCCTGGACCGAGAAACTTCGCCTTCGTCCGAACCTGCTTCGAGCAATGGGCTGGCGGTACATCAGAGTGCACAGTTTCGATCTGTTCGCAGATCCACAGTTGGTTGCACACCGAATCGCGGAAGACCTAGGCCTGCCAATTTCGAAGCAACCTCAGGCACTATTTGAGCAAGACCGAGCGTTTGAAGATACCGACATGGCTTGGGGAGAACGTCCGCAAAACAACGATCGCGATCTTCGTCGGGATGTGCCCCCGCATTACTAGCTAACGCTTGAACCAGATCAACTTGCTAGCGCTGATTGCAGCGTTTACTTTTTGATCATGCGGCTCGGCAGGGATTTGCATCAGAATTTCCTCGTCAAAGACAACAGCAATGGTTTTCACCTTGGTGGCACTAAGCGCCTTGTCGTAGTAGCCCTTGCCTTTACCCAGACGATTACCGGTAAAGTCAACCGCCATGGCAGGAATGAACGCTGCATCCACAGATGAAAGCTGGCCAGCTTTTCCGGTACCCTCCTCGAAGCCAAGTTCGCCGAATTCTGTATTGCCGTTAAAGTGGACCCATTTGAGGTTCTCACCGGAGACCGTCGGAAGCAAAATTTTGATTCCGTTCTTTAGCGCCCAGCCCAGGAACTCACGAATGTCTGGCTCGCCCTGGATTGGAAAATATGCGGCTACCGTGCGCAGATTGTTGTCGATGCAAAACTGCCCGAGTTGCTCAGACAGGCGGGCTGACTCGTCTTCATTTGGCTGCCGTTCGATTCGACCCTGGCGAAGCTTGAGCCGGAGTTCGGCTTTGTCCTCGGCTACTGAGCTCATGCCACTAATCTAACCTCGTGTCTCTATCTTTTGCGCTAACCCACAACGAGGTTCGCTTGCGCATTGTGAGAATCAAAGATTCCAAGGCACTCGAAAAACTAATCCTAGGAAATCGCGAATGGTTGCGTCCTTGGGAAGCTACCAATCCCGAAGGTCCAACCCGATTTGATATTCGTGCGCAGGTGCGCGCGTTACTAAAGCAAATGGACAATCAAACAGGCTTGCCATTTGTAATTGAAATAGATGGACAAATTGTTGGCCAGTTAAATGTTTCAAACATTTTGTTTGGTTCGGTTTCATCGTGCTCGATTGGATATTGGATTGCACCCGGATTTGCCGGCAGGTCAATTACAACTACTGCTGTTGCATTAGCCACCGACTACATGTTTAACGTTGTAGGAATACATCGCGTGGAAATAGATATCCGTCCAGAAAATAATTCGAGTTTGCGTGTGGTACAAAAACTTGGTTTCCGATACGAAGGCATGAAGGAAAGGTACATTCACATCAATAGCGATTGGCGTGATCACTACATCTTTGCTTTGACCTATGAAGAGGTTCGAAGTGGTGTTTTAAATCGGTGGGTTCGGGGAGAGGTTCCGCCCACAAATTACCCATTTAGTACGAAAAGTATTAAACACGCCGAGTGAAATATCGGAGTCGAAAGGTTCCCTCAAATATCGTTGAGGAATGAATTTCTTAGACGGCGGATGGATGCTCCTGATAGTCGTCGCACTTTGGTTTTTGATCTACCTACCAAACTGGGGAAACCGAATTTCGAGTGAATCGAAAGTTTCGACCAGAAGTAGAAACTCTCAAAAAGCCTCATCAAAAATTTCAAAAAAAGCACCTAACGGCGTGTCGAATGTAGTAAATCGAAAGAAAAATATTCGCAATTTTCGAGCACTTTTTACATTGGTTTTGCTTGCTTCAATCGCTGGAATTGTGTACGGCGTTGTTGCTTCGTTCACCAACTTAATGTCACTCACAGTAAGTGCAATTTCGCTCGCGGTTTCCACGGTTATGGTTTCGGTGCTGCGATCTTCGGGTAACAAAGCACAACGCAGACCACTGTTGAGCGCAGCCGAGTTGGAGGCGCAACGCCGCCGGATGGCTTATTTGATAAGGGAATCAGCCCTAATCGATGTCAAGCCTGATGAGCTTTTTGATGAACGTGCCTGGAGTAACACTGCGCTTCCTGAATCGATCCTCAATCGACAAGTAGGTGCGATTGACACATCTCAGTTAGCAGAAATTGTTTCATTCGAATCTGCGCGCGAAGATGCAGAAGTGAAAAAACTGGCTGCTGAAGAGTTAAATCTCATCCTTCAGCGTCGTCGCGCAAATAAATAATTTTTTTTCGAATTACGGCGTGTCATTACTTTTATCTGTTATTCCGCTAATGTTTCAAATATCTGCAATAACACGTTAGAGGAGTTCAGATTGACCATTTTCGATCGTGCCAAGAAGGTATGGAACGCAAACGCTAAGGGCGTGCAAACAACCGTTGAGGCAATTGCAGAAGATGTTAAAGCGGAAGCTGAAGACATCCTGCAGGAAACACAAAAACAAGTAGCAAAAACCGCAACCGCTCTCGAAAGAAAGGCGACCATGGCCGTCAAGACCGCAACAAAGAAGGTAGTTAAGAAAGCTGCCCCAGCAAAGAAGAAGCCAGCTGCTAAGAAGCCAGCTGCTGCAAAGAAGGCAACTGCTGCAAAGAAGCCAGTAGCTCGCAAGACTGCTGCAAAGCCAGCTGCTAAGAAGACCGCTGCTAAGAAGCCAGTTGCTAAGAAGGCAACAGCTGCTAAGAAGCCAGTAGCTCGCAAGACTGCTGCAAAGCCAGCTGCAAAGCCAGCTGCAAAGAAGACTGCTGCTAAGAAGCCAGTAGCTCGCAAGACTGCTGCAAAGCCAGCTGCTCGCAAGACTGCTGCTAAGAAGCCAGTAGCTCGCAAGACTGCTGCAAAGCCAGCTGCTCGCAAGACTGCTGCTAAGAAGCCAGTAGCTCGCAAGACTGCTGCTCGCAAGCCAGCTGCTCGTCGCACTGCAAAGAAGTAAATACTTCTTACAAAAAAATCCCGCCGATTCGTCGGCGGGATTTTTTTATGTCTGAATTATTTTCCAACTACCCATTCGGCAGCTGAATTCAAAGTGGCGTGCTCAAATTTGAAACCTGTCGCCAATAGCTTTTCTGCCGAGAGCTTCTGCGAGCAAATGAGCAGCTCGTCTGCCCCTTCGCCAAACGCTAACCTCAGGGCGAATCTCGGCACCGGGATCAGGGTTGGTCGATGCATGGCCTTGCCCAGGGCGGCAATAAGTTGCTTACAGGTGGCTGGCTCTGGAGCGGTGAGGTTGAAAGCCCCGGTGGCAGATTTGGTGTCGATCAAGTGCAGAATTGCCGCAGCTTCGTCTGGGAGGGAAATCCAAGCCCACCACTGGCTACCTGGTCCTAGCGGTCCGGCCACGCCAAGTTTTAGCAGTGGCATGAGTCTGCCGAGTGCGCCCTTGCTGCGAGACATCACCATGGTGGTGCGCACGAGAACAACACGCACCTTTTTTGGTGCGCTCATTGCAGCTTGCTCCCAGGCGTGAGCCAGGTCAGACAAAAAGCCAGTGCCCTTGGCATCGGTTTCGACTTTGTTGACGTCAAAAGTGTCGCCGTAAAAACCGCTTGCGCTGCCCGAAACGAAAACTGATGGTTTCACTTTTACTTCGTCCATGGCCTGCACCAGTAACTCGGTTGCTCGCACTCGTGACCAAATGAGTTCTTCTTTGTATTTTTTAGTCCAAGGAAGCTTTCCAGTGGTTGCGCCAGCAAGATTCACCACGGCGTCGATGCCAACCATGGTTTCCGGTTGGATGTAACCGCGATCCGGATACCACTCACGCTCAGAGTCATTTTGCGCCGGTCGACGAACCATGGTGACAACTTCATCGCCGCGTTCTTTTAGTTGACGAATAACTTCGCTTCCAATTAGTCCGGTAGCTCCGGTAACTAGCACTCTCATGATTAGTCGAAGTCGTCTGGGTTATTGCTGCCGCGAATGCCGGTATCCATTGCTGCGATTCTGGAGAGGTCTTCATCGTTCAGAGCGAAATCAAAGACATCGATATTTTCCGCCAGACGATCTGGGTTCGAAGACTTCGGTATCACCAGGTTGCCCACCTGCAAATGCCAACGAATTACCACTTGAGCCGCAGACTTTCCATGGGTTGCAGCAATGTCAGTGAGAACTGGGTTGTCTAGAATTTTGGCTCGACCAAGCGGAGCCCAGGCCTCGGTGGCAATGCCGTGCTTGGCATTGAATGCGCGCAATTCAGGTTGCTGGAAAATCGGGTTGAGTTCGATCTGGTTGATAGCAGGAATAACGCTGGCATGTTCCATCAATGCTTCAAGGTGATGCGGGTTGAAGTTGGCAACACCAATGCCACGAACTTTTCCGGTGTCCAGTAGCTCTTCAAACGCACGCCAGGTCTCCACAAACTTATTTTGCTTTGGAGCCGGCCAGTGAATCATGAGCATGTCAACGTAACCGATGTTTAGGCGATCCAGGCTCTCCTGAGTAGCCTCTTTTGCCTCGTGGTATCCCTGTCGGTTATTCCAAACTTTTGTAGTTACAAAAATCTCTTCGCGAGGCACACTGCTGCGACGAATAGCAGCGCCAACTTCCTGTTCGTTGTCGTAGAGAGCGGCGGTGTCAATGCGACGGTACCCGAGGTCAATTGCGGTGCCAACCAATTGGACCGCGATGTCCTGGTTTACCTTGTAAACGCCTAGGCCTAGTCGAGGAAGCTGCTGGCCACTATTTAGCGTTAGTTGTAGCGACATTTATTTTCCTTCAAATGGGCCGAAAATTGCATTCCATTCCGAGATCACGGTCTCTTCAACAACTCCGGCAATCTGGAACGGATCTTGATCGAGTAAACCGCTGAGAGCCTCGATATCTTCCGACTGCCAGATAAGTAGTGCGGATAACGGTCCTGGCTTGACCAGAGGGCCGCTGGCCAGCATGTTGCCCGCTTCGAGCTGACTCTTTAGCCAGGCTCGGTGCTCCGGCCGTAGGGCGTCGATGGTGTCAGTGTCGTCGTTATAGAAGTAATTCACCGCAAAAACGGTCATGGCGCCTCCGAGCTAGTGTGCCGAAGGAAGTTTCGGCATGGTTTCCACTGACATAAGCGAAACACATAAACCGACCAAACCAAAACCAATGGCAACTAGTAGACCGCTAGCCGCCGATACGTTATCGATTAGGAAGCCCACCGATACCGCTGCCGCCGCGTAACCGAGAAGTTGACCAGTAGCGAGCCAGCCGTAGGCCTCAAGTGCGTCTGCGTCGTGAGTGATTACCGAAATCATGGCATTTATGGTTCCCAATAGTGGGGCTACGGCAACTCCTCCGACAAACCAGCAAATTGACAACCAAATCGGATTGGTTGGGTTGAACAGCGAGACCGAATACCCCGCCAGAGCCAGAGCAAAGAAGATACTCGGTGCCCATTTTGTGTGATTTCGATGACCGAGGGTCAAGCCGCCAATGATTGAACCAATCGAGAATAGTGCGACTACTATTCCTGACACTGATTTGTCGAGCAAAGCTACGGTTGGAATTTCCATTCCGGCAAAACTTGCTACCAGAACAGAGCCAAGCACAATCAAAATCAGTACTTGCCTGTTCTTCATAACGTGACCGATACGTTTTTCAGTTTTTTCAATTACGGTGCTTCGCACGTTTTTGTCGCCAAGGAATATCAACATACCGATTGCTTGAATTAATGCCATTAGCACCATGGCAAATTCAGTACTGATTTGCGCTGCTGCAAAAGTTGCCAACACTGGACCGATGATCCAAATCAATTCCTGAGACGTTGCATCGAGTGCAAATATTCCAGAGTGCAATTCCGGTTTTATGATGCGCGGGTATACCGTGCGCGCTACAGATTGGGTAGGTGGTTGAGCGAATCCCAATATTCCTGACAGTAAAATCACCCACCACTCTGCAAATGGCGTGAAAGCTATCAGGAAGAAAATTGAAATTGAGATCAACGATGTTGGTACAAATATTTTGTGAATGCCATACCGCCCGACCCATCGGCCGAGTAGCGGTCCGCTAATCGCGCTCAAGATTGTTTCGGCGCCCATGGCAATTCCGGCAACCGCGTACGAGTGAAATACATGTTGCACGTGCATCACCAGAGCGAGCACCATCATTCCGTATGGGAAACGTGCCAAGAGCTGAGCAAAGACCACCCGCATTAATCCGGGAGACTTCCAGAGGTTTACATAAAGATTCATTTGCCGGTTTTTAGATCCAGCTTGGAATCCACATGTGCAGATACCAGTACCAATAAGGGGTCCAGGTTCCCAGCCAGATGTTGAGGAAGAACAGACTGAAGGCCAGGGAGGCAAAGGCGATGGTGGCAAATCCGGCGAGCACTAAACGTCTACGTTCGTGGCTATTTCGCCATATCCAGGCCATCGCGTAAACCAGTGCCATGATCATGAATGGTTCGAATGCAATCACGTAAAACTGAAAGACAGTGCGCTGCAGGTAGAGCATCCACGGCAGGTAACCGGCCGCTACACCCAATAGCAGGAAGCCCGCAGCTTTATCGCGGCGAGCGATAAATAGGTAAATCAAAAATAAAACAGCAGCTAGTGCAGTAATCCAAATAATTGGATTACCCAACGCGGTAATTGCCGATGAACATCCACTCTCGGCAACGCAGCCGTGAGTTCCGTTGTCGTAGCCCTGATAAAAAAACGAGGTTGGGCGGGTAAGGAATAACCAAGTGAGTGGGTTCGACTGGTAACTGTGTGGAGTGCGAAGTCCAACGTGGAAGTTGTATGCCTCCACGTGATAGTGCCAGAGCGATTGCAAAGAAGTTGGTATCCAGGCAAAAAATCCAGACCATTCATTTCCAGATTTATCCGCCCAACCGCGGTCGTAACCCTGAGTGGTGTTAAGCCATCCGGTCCAGCTCAAAAGGTAAACGACGAAAGCAGTTGGCACCAGCAGAACAAATTTCGCTAGAGCCTGTTTCGCAAATTTAAGTAAGTCAATCTCGCCGTCGTCGAAACTAATTTCGGTGACCACAACATAGATTCCCACGGCTGCCAAGAAATAGAGTCCGCTCCACTTAACGGCGGTGGCGGCGCCAAGCGAAAGTCCGGCCGCAATTAACCATGGACGATGCCAGAGTGCACCAAAGTCGCGCTCGCGATCGAGGAGTAGGAACCAAAATGCAAACAAAACAAAAAACATCAGGATGCCGTCGAGCAGTCCGGTGCGCCCCATCACAATGGCGAGCCCGTCGATGGCAAAAAGGAATCCGGCTAGAGCTGACCAGACGGTAGATGAAGTCAGCTTGCGAGTGATAAGCATCACGAGTGCGACGGCCGCAATACTCAACACGGCAACACTAAAGCGCCAGCCGAATGGGTTGCCCGGGCCGAATAGCCACATTCCTGAGGCGATAATCCACTTGCCGAGAGGCGGGTGCACCACAAAAGAACCGGTATCCAGATAGCCGGTATATTCGCCCGCCTCAAACGCCGGGTTGGCCTCGTTTGGCCAGTTGCGTTCGACTCCGGTCATAGAGAGGGTCAAAGCATCTTTGACGTAATAGGTCTCGTCAAAGACCAATGCCCGCGGATAACCGAGGTTCCAGAGTCTGAGCACGGCAGCAATCGCCAAAATGCCTGCAAAGTACCAGCGATCGAACCTAGCGCGCAGGCGAGGTTCATTCACGAGGAGGGTGAGTTTGGCGAACATCCTCTAATGCTAGTTTGCGAGAATAAAGAGTGCTCATTCTCGCCGCGACTCCCATCGGAAACCTTGCCGATGCCTCTCCTCGCCTGGTGGAGCACCTACAGCACAGCCACTACATAGCCGCCGAGGATACTCGCACCCTTTATAAGCTGGCCCAGGCGCTAGGCATTCAGGTGCACGCCAAGACCTTTAGCCTCCACGACCACAACGAACACGAGCGCATTCAGCAGCTGGTGGAAATCGCCCGTGAACACGACTTATTAGTAGTGAGCGATGCCGGAATGCCAACCGTGAGCGACCCCGGATTTAACCTGGTTCGAGCCTGTGCCGAAAACGATATCCCGGTGACGGTGATTCCGGGCCCGTCGGCGGTGCTTTCCGCGCTCGCGGTTTCGGGGCTACCAACTGACCGATTCACCTTCGAGGGTTTTTTGCCGCGCAAGGATGGCGAGCGACGAACACTATTTGAAGAGCTACTGAGAGAACAACGCACCATGATTTTCTTTGAGTCGCCTCATCGCATTCACGAGTCACTTCAGGTGGCAGTCGAAATCTTCGGAGCAGATCGTAAGGCGAGTGTTTCAAGAGAACTAACCAAGAAGTTTGAACACACCGAACGTGGCAGCCTAGAGCACTTGGTCAGCTGGGCCGCCGAAGAACCCAAGGGCGAGATGGTTGTGGTTATCGCTGGAGCCGCCGAAGAACTTCGCGATATCAGCACGCTAGTCAAAGATGTACTCGATCTAGCCGAAACCGGAATCGGACTTAAGCAGGCGGTAGCCGAAATTGCCGGTATTACCAAGGTGAGCAAGAGCGAGCTCTACCAATTGGCCTTGGATGCTCGAAAGTCGAACGGTTAAGATAGAACAATGTCCAACAACCTCCGCGGGTCGTTCTATGCCACGACCCCGATTTTTTATGTAAACGATGCGCCACACATTGGCCACGCTTACACCGAGGTTGCTGCCGATGTTCTTACCCGCTGGCACCGTCAGCGCGGCGAGGATGCCTTCCTGCTTACCGGCACCGACGAGCACGGCGAGAAGATCCTGCGCACCGCCGCTGCTAACAAGGTAGATCCACAGGACTGGGTCGACAAGCTAGTCCACGACGCCTGGTTGCCACTGCTCGAAACCATCGACATCAATAACCAAGATTTCATCCGCACTACCGAGCCTCGCCACGAACGCAACGTGCAGAAGTTCCTCCAGCATCTTTACGACACCGGGTTTATCTATCGCGGTGAGTTTGTTGGAAACTACTGCGTTGGTTGCGAAGAGTACAAAACCGAAAACGACCTAATCGATGGCGAAGGTGACTTTGCTGGCCAAGCCGTTTGCGCTATTCACTCGAAGCCGGTGGAAAAACTTCAAGAAACTAATTACTTCTTTAAGCTCAGTGAATTCGAACAGCCGCTACTTGATTTCTACGCGGCAAACCCAAACTTCATTCAGCCGGAATCTGCGCGTAATGAAGTTGTTTCATTCGTGCGAAGAGGATTGGAAGATCTTTCAATTTCTCGTTCGAAAGAAAAGTTTGACTGGGGTATCGACATTCCTTGGGACGACTCACACATTACTTATGTTTGGTTCGACGCACTACTGAACTACATCACCGCAATCGGTTACGGCGAAGACCAAGCTGCATTCGAAGCGCGTTGGCCGGCATCAGTGCAGATTGTTGGAAAAGACATTCTTCGTTTTCACGCCGTGATTTGGCCAGCTATGTTGATGGCTGCAAAGTTGCCGCTCCCTGGACAGGTTTTTGGTCACGGTTGGTTGCTAGTCGGTGGCGAGAAGATGTCAAAGTCGAAGCTCACCGGTATTGCGCCAAACCAGATCACCGACACTTTTGGTAGCGATGCATTCCGCTACTACTTCATGAAGGCGATTGCCTTTGGGCAAGATGGCTCTTTCTCTTGGGAAGACCTCTCTGCTCGCTACCAGGCGGAACTAGCCAACGGTTTTGGAAACTTGGCGTCACGTTCAATCGCTATGGTGCACCGCTACTTCGATGGCGTGCTTCCTGCTCCTGGTGCTTACGAGGCCGGCGATGTTGAGATTCAAGCGATTGCGGCTAGCGCCACCAAGAACGCAGACGACTCAATGCAGCAGGTAGCAATCCAGGACGCGATTAACGCGGTTTGGGCTCTGGTGGATGCTCTCAACAACTACATCACCGTGCAGGAACCTTGGGTGCTTGCTAAAGATGAAGCCAAGCGCGAGCGCTTGGGAACAGTTTTGTACACCACTATCGAGGGTCTTCGCGCGCTTGCTGTGCTGCTTAACCCGATTACGCCTAAGGCCACTGCCAAGCTCTGGAACGCGCTTAACGCTGGTTTACTCGGAGCGCTTGATGACCAGCCACTTGCCGAGGCCGGTAACTGGGGTCAGCTTCAGGCGGGCATCAAACTAGCCGAACTCGAGGCACTGTTCCCTCGCATCGAGCAAGACGAGACCAAGTAGTAACGTGTACCCGCCGGTTCCAGAACCACTAGAGGTTGGCACCTACGACAACCACTGCCACCTCGAATTCAAATACGACGAAGACAAGCCTCAGCTGCCTTGGGACGAGAATCTCGACAAGGCGCAGTCGGTTGGAATTCTCGGCGTGGTTCAGGTTGGCGTGACACTTCAGAGTTCAAAGTGGTCTGCCGAATTGGCAACTCAAGATTCTCGAGTGCTTGCTGCCGTTGCACTTCACCCGAATGAAGCACCACTTTATGAAAACCTGGCGGCACTCGATTCAGCAATTGCGGAAATTGCAGAACTCGCTACTCAACCACGTGTTCGCGCAATTGGTGAAACCGGTTTAGATTTCTTCCGAACCGAAGGCGATAACTCAATTGAGCTTCAACAGCACTCATTTGAAGAACACATTCGAATTGCCAAAGAAAACGACATCGCACTAATGATTCACGATCGCGATGCACACGACGACGTAGTTAAAACTCTCAAGCGCGTTGGAGCCCCAGAAAAAGTTGTGTTCCACTGCTACTCGGGCGAGACCGACTTGGCCGAGATTTGTAATGAAAACGGCTGGTACATGTCGTTCGCCGGAAACATCACCATCAAGCGAAACCAACACCTGCGCGATTCTTTGCGCATGGCTCGTCGCGAGTTAATCCTGATAGAAACCGATGCACCCTTCTTGGCGCCGGAGCCGTATCGCGGCCGCACCAACAGTCCATATCTAGTTCCGGTAACTTTGCGATTTATGGCTGAACAGTTGGGGCTTAGCGTGAACGAAACCGCAACCCTAACCGCGGCAAACACCGAACGCGTTTACGGCAGCTGGAACTAATGACTCATCAGGTTGAGCTGCTCGGCGGCGCCGATATTCGGGAACTCGCCACCAAGTTAGACGTTCAGCCAACCAAGAAACTTGGCCAAAACTTCGTCACCGACCCAAACACGATTAGACGTATTGTTTCGGCTGCCAAGTTGTCCGGCACCGAAACAGTGGTTGAGATTGGGCCCGGACTCGGCTCGTTAACCCTCGGTCTGCTTGAGCAGGCCAACAAAGTCATCGCAGTTGAGATCGACCAAAAACTTGCCGGAGAACTCGAGCAGACTATTGCCAAGCGCGCACCCGGCTGCGATTTCACCCTGGTGCGGGGAGATGCCTTACGAGTGGCTGAACTGCCGGCGGCCCCAGATGCACTCGTGGCAAATCTGCCATACAACATTTCTGTGCCGGTGTTGTTGCACTTCTTGGAGCAGTTCGATTCATTGAAATTTGGCTTGGTCCTGGTTCAGGCAGAGGTTGCCCATCGACTTGCTGCCCAACCGGGCAACAAGGTTTACGGCACTCCTAGCGTGAAACTGGCTTGGTATGCGGATGCCAATCTCGCCGGCAACATCGGACGCAATATTTTTTGGCCGGTGCCAAATGTCGATAGTGCACTGGTTTATTTTGCTAAGCGTGATGTGCCACTCGGTGACGAGCAACTTCGACTTAAAACTTTTGCGGTAATCGACGGAGCATTTTCGCAGCGTCGTAAAACTTTGCGTCAGGCTCTTGCTGACTGGGCTGGAAGCGCGGCCCAAGCTGAAGATATTTTGCTTCGTGCGGGCATCGATCCAAGCAAGCGTGGCGAACAACTCGATGTGCATGACTTTGTGAAGATTGCGAATGCTAAATGAGTGAGCTAGCTCGTAATAACGTTCGCACGCAGTACTCATTTACCAGGCACATTGCCTGCGCCGAAGGTCCGCTTCAGCTGCTGCTAGCCGATGTTGATCGGTGGCCAGGTAATTTGAGCCCACGGCTAATGAGTAACACCAAACAGGAAATGGTCGTTGCCTTCAGAGACAACTCACGTGCTCGTTTGCGAATTACAAAAATCGCCGGGGGAGTGAATCGTATTTCAATCGAACACGAGGCAGCACCTGAAACCGCAACCGGAGTCGATTACGAGATTTTTTGGTTCGAACTTTTTGAGTCCCTGCAAGCACGATTGATGCCGGAGCAGATTGCCGTGGCAACCGCACCTGGAAAAGTGAATATTTATTTCAAGGTGGGTCCGCTCAAGGATGACGGTTACCACGACGTTGCGTCCCTGTACCTGGCTGTCGATCTCACCGAAACTGTCGTCGGTCAAATTTCTACCGAATACTCAGTCAAGGTGTCTGGCTCACTAGACGACTTTGCTCTTCTCGCGGTGCCAACCGATGAGAGCAACCTGGTGGTCAAAGTGGCCAAGCAAATCAAGGGCCTTAGCGGCACTCCGGAGGTGCTCAAGCTTCAGCTCGGCATCGATAAGCATGTGCCTGTTGCCGGCGGAATGGGCGGCGGTTCGGCCGATGCTGCCGCTGCGCTACTGGTGAGCAACGCGATGTTCCGAACCGATCTAGGGCATGACCAGCTCCACGATATTGCTGCCGAACTTGGCGCAGACGTGCCATTTGCACTAAGCGGTGGAGCGGCAATTGGTACTGGCAAAGGTGATCTGCTCCAGCCGATCGAAAATGTGAAACCGGTTCACCTGGTTATCGTGGCTGATCAGTCGGGCCTCTCAACGCCACTGGTTTACCAGCGACTCGATGCGTTACGCGAATCCCGCGGTGAAGACCCGAAGAATTTGGCTGAACCAATTGTTGATGCACAACTTGTCAGAGCATTGCAATCTGGAAATGTTTACGACATTGCCGATCACATGAACAACGACCTCGAAGAGGCAACTTTGTCACTTCGACCGGATCTTGAAACCCGTATGATTGCCATTCGACAACTCGGTGCACTCAAGGTAATGGTTAGCGGCAGCGGCCCAACATTATTAGCACTCTGCGGAAGTGAAGCGGCAGCAAAGGAAATCGCAGAAAAACTAAACAAACTTGGTTACAACGCGCAGGCGGTTAGCGGGCCAGCTGGTGGAGCAGAGTTAGTCGACTAATGGCACATTTGCTCGGCGCGGAAAATATTTCTCTCGAATTTCCCACCAAACAAGTTTTCAAGAATCTAACCATCGGTGTGAACGAAGGCGATCGAATCGGAATCGTTGGTCGTAACGGCGACGGAAAATCTACTCTGATGAAACTGCTGTCCAAGCGTATGGACGCCGACAGCGGACGCGTTACGCATCGCAGTAATTTGCGAATCGGAATACTGGACCAATCGGATGTACTCGATCACTCAATGACCATCGGTGAGGCTGTGGTTGGCGATACTCCTGAACATGTGTGGGCGGGCAACCCAAAGGTTCGCGATGTAATCAGTGGATTACTTAACGACCTTGACTGGGCAAAGCCGGTAGGACAGCTTTCAGGTGGCCAGCGCAGGAGAGTGGCACTAGCTGCGCTACTAGCCAAAGACTGGGACATCGTGATGTTGGATGAGCCAACTAACCACCTCGACATCGAAGGTGTTGCCTGGCTGGCCGAGCATTTGAATCAGCGCTGGCCCGCGAGCCAGGGTGGGCTGCTGGTGGTTACCCACGACCGTTGGTTCCTAGACGCGATTTGCACGCTCACCTGGGAGGTGCACGACGGCATTATTGAGCCGTTCGAGGGCGGCTACGCGGCTTACATTCTGCAGCGCAACGAACGCGATCGCAGTGCCGCTGCTAGCGAAGCCCGCAGACAAAACCTCCTGCGCAAAGAGCTAGCTTGGCTAAGACGAGGTGCTCCGGCCCGCACCAGCAAGCCAAAGTTCCGACTCGATGCAGCAGCCGAACTTATTGCCGGCGAACCAGATCCGCGCAACAAACTCGAATTACAAAAACTTGCCACTGCGAGACTGGGCAAAGACGTAATCGATGTGGAAGAACTCAGTTACCAAATTGGAGAACAGCAACTTCTCAACGACGTGACCTGGCGAATTGGCCCAGGCGATCGTGTTGGTTTGGTGGGAGTGAACGGAGCTGGAAAAACCACGCTGCTGCGTCTCGTCGAAGGGCTACTGAAGCCCAATTCCGGACGAGTGAAACTTGGAAAAACGGTAAAGATCGCAACGCTCTCGCAAGAGGTTAAAGAACTACAAGAATTTTACGGCGACCGCATCTTTCAGTTGCTAGCTCGCGAGAAAAACACCTTCGTTACAGCCGGTGGAAAAGAATTCTCACCATCTCAACTAATTGAGCAACTCGGTTTTGATTCAGCACAACTTCAAACACCGATTGAAGACTTGAGTGGTGGACAAAAACGTAGGTTGCAATTTATGCGTTTGCTGATGGGCGAACCAAACGTCCTGATTCTCGATGAGCCAACCAACGATCTCGACACCGATATGTTGGCGGCGATGGAAGACATGCTCGACTCCTGGCCAGGAACTCTAATCGTGGTTACTCACGATCGATACCTCCTTGAGCGCGTGACCGATATGCAATTCGCACTGCTCGGCGACGGCCACCTTCGTCACCTGCCTGGTGGAGTGGACGAGTATCTGAAACTGCGCAGACTGTCTTTGACGCCAACTAAATCCGAAAAAGCACAGGCGCCAACCTCTGCAGTGCTTTCCGGATCCGAAAAGCGCGATGCCGAGAAAAATATCAGCCGTATCGAACGTGCGCTTGAGAAACTGGCCAACGAAGAAACCGATTTGCACGGCAAGATGGCTGCGCACGATCAGGCCGATTACGAGGGGCTGGCAAAACTCGCTCAGCTCCAGCAGGAACTCAACGAAAAACGCGAAAACCTAGAGCTGGAGTGGCTGGAAACTACCGAAAGACTGTCTTAGCCACATCTCATCTGGCAGACTTATAGGGCAGGGCAACCTGCACTGCCCTATGGTGTAATGGCAACACTCCGCTCTTTGGATGCGGCATTCTAGGTTCGAGTCCTAGTGGGGCAGCGCTTGTAGCGAGAGGGCAAAATGGCAGAACAGCACCTTGCGGTAGTGGTTTTGGCCGCTGGCGAAGGCACCCGCATGCGCTCTCGAAAGCCAAAGGTGATGCACGAACTTGCCGGCATGCCGCTTCTCGGACACGCTCTGGTTACCGCCTCACAGCTCGGCGCAAGCCACGTAGTGCCAGTAATTCGCCACCAAAAAGATTTGCTCGCCGAATACATCACGGCTTTTTTCCCGAATGCCACTATCGCCGAACAGGATGAAGTTCCTGGCACCGGACGCGCAGTTGAATGTGCACTCGAAAAACTTCCTGCCGATTTCGAAGGTGCGATCGTGGTTACCAGCGGCGACGTTCCGCTGCTAGATGTTTCAACTCTCGAAAACTTAATCGATGCACACCTCGAAACCGGTGCAGCTGCGACTTTGCTCACTGCAATCCTGGATGATCCAACCGGCTACGGTCGAATCATTCGAAACAATGCCGGAGCATTCCTGGAAATCATTGAAGATCGCGATGCCACTGCCGCGCAAAAGGAAATCAACGAAGTCAACGCCGGAGTCTACATTTTCGATTCCAAGCAGCTTCGTGCGGCCCTCGAAAAAATTGGCACTCACAATGCGCAAGGAGAGAAGTACCTCACCGATGTTGCCGAAGTACTCATCAAGGCAAAGCAAAAAGTGCAGGCCCTCGCGGTCACCGACAACTGGTTGGTTGCCGGCATTAACGATCGACGTCAGCTTGCCGATGTAGCTCTCGAACTAAACCTAAGAATTTGCGAAGCCTGGCAACTTGCTGGCGTGACCATTCTCGACCCGGCCTCAACCTGGCTCGACATCACCGTGCAACTCGGTGAAGACGTAACGCTTTTGCCTGGAACTTATTTGAAGGGCTTCACCACAATCGGAACTGGTTCCACAGTCGGCCCTGAAGTCACCATGACAGACACCGAAGTTGGTGCAGATGCCTCAATCGTGAAGTCGCACATCACCGGTTCAAAGATTGGCGATGGCGCAAGTGTTGGCCCGTTCGCCTACTTGCGACCTGGCACCGACCTCGGCGCAGACGGCAAGATCGGCACATTCGTAGAGACCAAGAACGCCAAGATTGGCGCGGGCACCAAGGTACCGCACCTCTCCTACGTCGGCGATGCCGAGATTGGCGTGGAGAGCAACATCGGAGCCGGCACGATTTTCGCCAACTACGACGGCGTTAACAAGCACCGCAGCACCATCGGCTCTCACGTGCGCACCGGCTCGCATAACGTCTTCGTTGCACCAATTACGATTGGTGATGGAGCCTACACAGCAGCGGGAACCGTGGTTCGCAGAGATGTCGAACCTGGGGCGCTCGCGTTGAACGTGGCACCGCAAAAGAACTTGGCTGACTGGGTATTACAAAAACGCCCTGGCAGCAAAGCAGCAGACGCAGCCCAAAAAGCTAAAAACTAGAGAGAGCGGTACTCCACTTGGATATCACAACCAGCAATTCAAAACGACTGGTAATTGTAAGTGGCCGCGCACACTTGGCTCTCGCCGAAGAAGTTGCAGAACTTCTAAACACCAAACTTGTTCCAACCACCGCATACGACTTTGCTAACGGAGAAACATTCGTTCGCTATGAAGAATCAGTACGTGGTGTGGATGCATTCGTGATTCAGTCACACGCGAGCGGTATTAACAACTGGGTAATGGAACAACTATTGATGGTCGACGCTCTAAAGCGCGCTAGCGCAAAGCGAATCACAGTGGTTGCACCATTCTTCCCTTACGCACGTCAGGACAAAAAGCACAAGGGACGCGAGCCAATTTCTGCTCGCCTCATGACAGATCTTTTCAAGACCGCCGGAGCGAACCGATTGATGTCGGTTGACCTTCACACTCCGCAGATTCAGGGATTCTTTGACGGCCCGGTTGACCACTTGTGGGCACTGCCGCTTCTCGCCGACTACGTTGCCGAGAAGTATGAAGCCGACAACCTAACTGTTGTTTCTCCAGACTCAGGCCGCGTGCGCGTTGCCGACATCTGGGCAGAGCGTCTTGGCACTCCACTTGCTATCATTCACAAGCGTCGCGACCCGGACCGCCCAAACCAGGTCGAGGCACACGAACTCGTCGGTGACGTAAAAGGTCGCGTTTGCCTACTCGTTGACGACATGATCGACACCGGTGGCACCATCGTGGCTGCTGCTCAGGCACTCAAGAACAACGGCGCAAGCAAGGTAATCGTTGCCGCTACTCACGCCGTGTTCTCACACCCAGCCGTCGAGCGCCTATCGGCCGGGGTAGTGGACGAAGTTGTAGTGACCAACACACTGCCGATCACCAAGGACAAAGACTTCGCTCAATTGACCGTGCTCTCGATTGCCCCGCTAATCGCTGCAGCTATCAGTGCAGTATTCGGCGACGACTCGGTGAACAAGCTGTTCCCTGGTCACGCCTAGACAGCAGTTCTTTTTCTCGGCTAAACTGGCTTTACACAACGGCGAGGGTCGCAAGACCGTAATCGACGGGGCTAACACTCCAGAAGCGCAATTCTTCAGAACTTCTTGGAAAGGTCCTTATCGCCAATACGAAAGGACAGACAAATGGCTGAAACCAACAAGCTAAAAGCCGAAGTACGTAAATCATTCGGTAAGGGCGCAGCTCGCAAGTCACGTGCAGCAGGCAAGACTCCTGCGGTTATCTACGGACACGGCATCGACCCAATTCACATCACACTTCCTGCTCACGAGATCGCACTTGTGCTTCGTCACAAGAACGCACTACTCGAGCTAGACATCGAAGGCAAGAACCAGACCGTTCTAGTAAAGAGTGCAACCAAGGATGCAGTTACTCAGGTAATCGAGCACATCGACCTAGTAACCGTTATTGCTGGCGAGCGAGTTCACGTTGAGGTTCCTGTGCACATCAAGGGTGAAGCAATGGGTGGACACACCATCGACCTTCACCACCACACCGTGAAGCTAGAAGTTCCTGCAACTTCGATTCCTGAATTCGTTGAGATTGTATTCAACAAGGAAGGCGACGGCTTCCACGTAACCGCGAAGGATGTAATCCTTCCTGCCGGTGCAAAGATTGACCTTGCTGCAGATGAACTAGTTGCATCTGTAATCGTGAACCCTAAGGAGCACTCAGCTGAACTTGCTGCAGCTGCTACTGAAGCACCAAAGGCTTAGTCAACAAAGTTGTCTAACCAAACTTGGCTTGTGATCGGGCTCGGTAACCCCGGGCCCGATTACGCCAATAACCGTCACAACGTTGGCCAGATGGTGCTCGACGTTTTGGCGAATCGCATATCTGCGAATTTCAAATCACACAAGAGCAACGCAAACGTTGCCGAGGGTCGGGTATCAATGGGCGGCCCAAAAGTAATCCTGGCTAAGCCGGGTAGTTACATGAACACCTCGGGCGGGCCAACTAGTTCGCTCATGAAGTTTTATGACATCGACATCGACCACGTAATCGTGGTTCACGACGAACTCGACATCGATGCCGGTGCAGTCAAAATCAAAAAGGGTGGCGGTCATGCCGGCCACAACGGACTGCGCGACATTATCTCCGCAGCCGGATCCAATGAATTTGTGCGCGTACGTGTGGGCATCGGACGACCACCGGGACGCCAGGATGCCGCCGACTTCGTGCTCAAGGACTTCTCTTCAACCGAGCGCAAAGACCTGCCGCTACTTCTCGAACTATCGGCCGATGCTGTCGAAGCGATCGTCACCAAAGGTGCACTCGACGCAATGAACAGCGTCAACGCCAAATAACCGCACTTTCAGATACACGTTTCGAAACGTAGACTTACCCCCATGAGCACGACAAACTCTGAGGCCCTCGCACGCCTTGTCGCGCTCACCGCGGACGGATATCCCTTCGCAAGTCTCCAGAAAAAACTAAAAGACGACCGCGCTGACATCATCGCGCCGTTAGGGTCGCACCCGGTAATAGTCAAAATCCTGGCCGACCTGAGAGCACAAAAGAAACTTTCCAAAGTTCAACTGATTGTGGTGGCCACCGGACGCGAAGCAGAAGAAACCGCAGCAACTCTCAGGACCATCGACCCAACCGCCGAGGTGCTCGAATTCCAGAGTTGGGAGACCCTGCCTCACGAACGCCTGAGTCCAAACCCAGAGACGGTAGGCAAGCGACTTAGAGTACTTCACCGACTAAACGCATTACAAGAAATACAGCCAGATCACGATGTCTTTGTAATCACCAGCATTCGAGCTGCGCTTCAACCTGTGGTTGCCGGTCTCGCAAACCATCCACCGCTAACTCTGACTAAAGGCAAGGACTACTTCTTACCCGAGCTCAGTCTCAAGCTTGTCGAACATGCCTACACTCGAGTCGACATGGTTACCAAGCGCGGTGAGTTTGCTGTGCGCGGAGGCATCGTCGACATCTTTGCAACCACCGAAGAGCATGCCGTGCGACTCGAATTTTTTGGCGACGAACTCGAAGAACTTCGACCATTTTCGGTAACCGACCAGCGATCACTCGATTTCAAGATTGACGAATTACAAATCTTTGCAGCTCGCGAAATCATCATCACTCCGGGAGTTGCCAACAAAGCTCGCCAGATGATGCACGAATTTCCGAACCTCAGCACCATGCTGCAGAAAATTGCTGAGGGCATGCCGGTAGACGGCATGGAGTCACTAGCGCCGGTATTGGTTGACAGGCTGATTCCATTCACTGACTACCTGCCAGCCAAAACTCTGGTGACCCTGCTCAGCCCAGAGAAATCAAAGGCTCGCGCAGCCAATCTCGTAGAAACCAACGAAGAGTTTTTACATGCGGCCTGGGACGCAGCCATCGAAGGCGCCAAAGCCCCCATTGACCTTAGCGAGGGCGGCTTCCAAGATCTGGCAACCTTCACCAGCAACCTCGACGGAAAACAACTTTTCACCCTCAGTCAGTTCGGTTCCGATGACGAAACCTTAATCAACCTAGAGCTACTCGAGATTCCAAACTTCCTAGGCCTCGACACCACACCAATCGAATGGTTGCAAGACCAGGCTAAAAACAGCCAAGAAATTTTTATTACAGCCGAAGGACATGGAACACAGGAACGCATCTACGAACAGCTGCAGATGCAAAACCTCAAAGCCACAACCGTGCAAGCCAGCCTGAAGAAAGGTTTCGCAGCACCACAGAGCAACCTAATCGTCATCACCGAAAACGAGTTTTACAACCGTCACAGCAACACATATCAGGCTCCACAGAAACGAAGCCTTGCCGCAAAACGTGGACAAGCAGTCGATCCGCTAACTCTTAAATCCGGCGACTATGTGGTTCACGAAATTCACGGCATCGGTCGTTTCAAAGAACTGGTCACCAGAGAGACACTAAGCAAAAACCAGCGCGAATACCTGCTAATTGAATACGCACCGAGTAAGCGTGGTCACCCCGGCGACACCCTTTATGTGCCAACCGATCAACTCGACTACCTCACCAAATATGTAGGTGGCGAAGCGCCTGTGCTCAGCAAGATGGGTGGCACCGACTGGAGTAAGACAAAGTCGAATGCTCGCAAGGCGGTCCGCAAGATTGCGATCGACCTGGTCAAGCTCTACTCGGCACGAATGAAGTCACGCGGACACGCGTTTGGCACAGACACTCCATGGCAAAAAGAACTCGAAGAGGCATTTGCCTATGTCGAAACCCCAGACCAGCTGACCACCATCGATGAGGTTAAGAAAGACATGGAGTCTGAAATCCCGATGGATCGGCTCCTCGCCGGTGACGTTGGTTATGGCAAAACTGAAGTCGCTGTGCGTGCCGCCTTCAAGGCAATCCAGGATGGCAAGCAGGTGGCCATGCTGGTACCAACCACGCTGCTCGTTCGCCAGCACACCGACACCTTCGAATCACGTTTTGCCGGATTCCCAGTAACCGTGCGTTCGCTAAGCCGCTTCCAAACCGCCAAGGAAGTCAAAGAAACTATCGAAGGACTAAAAACCGGTGCCGTGGATATGGTCATCGGCACCCACCGACTGCTTAGTAAGTCTGTTCAGTTCCGAAATCTAGGCCTAATCATCGTCGACGAAGAACAACGCTTCGGGGTGGAACACAAAGAGCAGCTCAAGGCCATCAAAACCAACGTCGACGTGCTCTCAATGAGCGCAACTCCTATTCCGCGAACCCTAGAAATGGCAATCACGGGTATTCGTGAAATGTCCACGCTCGCAACACCTCCGGAAGAACGCCACCCAATCCTCACCTATATCGGTGGCTACTCTGAAAAACAGGTTGCCGCCGCAATCCGACGAGAACTAATCCGCGAAGGTCAAGTTTTCTTCGTTCACAATCGCGTGCAAACCATCGACCACACCGCCAACGAATTACAAAAATTAGTTCCCGAAGCAAGAATCGCAGTTGCCCACGGGCATATGAATGAAGCGCAACTGGAACAAGTTGTCGTCGACTTCTGGCAAAAGAAATTCGATGTGCTGATTTCGACCACCATCATCGAAACCGGAATCGATATTCCAAACGCCAACACCTTGATAGTCGATCGCGCCGAAAACTTTGGACTGAGTCAGCTGCATCAGATCCGCGGCCGAGTGGGTCGCAGTAGAGAACGCGCCTATGCCTACTTCTTCTATGACCCAAGTAAGCCACTAACCGAAACTGCCCACGATCGACTCGCCACCATCGCAACCAACAACGAACTGGGTGCCGGAATGCAGGTCGCCCTCAAAGACCTTGAAATCCGCGGAGCCGGAAACCTGCTCGGGGGAGAGCAATCCGGTCACATTGCCGGCGTCGGTTTCGATCTATACCTCCGTATGATCGGAGAAGCAGTAGCCGAATTCAAAGGTCACAAAATCGAAGCCCCAGCCGAGCTCAAGCTCGAACTTCCGGTGGACGCCCACATCCCAACCACTTACGTCGACTCAGAGCGTCTCCGCCTAGAGGCCTATCACAAGCTCTCGGCCAGCTCCGGTGAAACTAAGACCAGGGAAGACCTCAACATAATCTTGCAAGAGCTCGAAGACCGCTATGGCAAAGCCCCGCAGGCAGTGCTCAACCTCATCGAAGTCACTGCACTAAGACAACAAGCCAACCGTCTTGGAATCAAAGAACTCACCATGCTCGGCGTTCAGACCAAGATCAACCCCGTTGAACTCACCCCAGAACAACAGGTAAAACTCAGCCACAACATCCCAGGCCTCAAATACCTGCAGACCTCCAAAACCGTGACTATGCCAACCCCAATCGACCTCAAGGACGCAGCCGTCATCGACCACACTTGGGCGCTGCTGTCGAAGATCTTCGAAAACAAAAACAACGATTAACCTTGACGCATGACGTCAAAGCTCGATCAACTAATCGAAACCGCTCACACTCTTCGCAACCCAGGCGGCTGCCCTTGGGATGCCGAGCAAACTCATCAGACACTCACCAAGTATCTGCTCGAAGAAACCTATGAGCTACTCGACGCAATCGAAACCAACAACCGCGAAGAGATCATCGAAGAACTCGGCGACGTTCTCTACCAAGTCATCTTTCACACCGACCTCGCCCAAACCGGTTCACTTGGCAAACCTTTCGACATTCAAGATGTTGCCGAAGTTGCCATGAACAAAATGAAACAAAGACACCCACATGTTTTTGGCACTCCCGAGGAACTTGAAAAGTACAAAGCCGAAACCGGTGACGATGTCATGCTTAACTGGGACAACCACAAAGCCAAAGAGAAGCCGCACCGCAATTCAATCCTCGATGGCATCCCTCAGGCACTCCCTGCACTTGCCCTCGCCGACAAAGTCATCGGCAAAGCAGAAAAAGCCGGACTAATCGAAGCCCCAACCGAGCACCCAATCCCAATCCAAGACGAAGAAGATCTCGGTCGACTACTTCTCGCAATCGTTCAGTCTGCTCGCGCCAAAGGTCTCGAACCTGAACGCGCACTCCGTGAAGCAACTCGCGAACTTCAGGTAGAAATCCGCTCTTGGGAACTCGACTCGGACAACGACGCCGGTGTTGTCGGTACATTCTGAGCCCAACAATTTAGACTTACAGCATGGCCAAAGACATTAACCCACCAAGAGGCATGCGCGACTTCTTGCCGGTGGAGAAGGCCAAGCGTGAGCGGGTTCTTGGGGTTATCCGGGACACATATAGAGGTCACGGGTATCAGGAGATTGAAACTCCCGCGTTAGAGGATTTGGGTCGTCTGACTTCGGGTCAGGGTGGCGACAACGAGAAGCTTGCCTATCGTGTGATGAAGCGTGGTGAAGAGCTAGAGCGTGCTCTGGGTTCTTCGGATACCGATGCTTTGGCTGACTTGGGTTTGCGTTTTGATCTGACCGTTCCGTTGACTCGTTATTACGCAACCAACTTTTCAAAGTTGCCTCGTGTTTTTAAAGCGATTCAAACTGGACCGGTTTGGAGAGCAGAGCGTCCGCAGAAGGGGCGTTATCGTCAGTTTGTTCAGTGCGACATTGACATCATCGGTGATGACTCTGAGTTGGCTGAAGTTGATCTTTTAGTTTCTTCTTTGGATGCACTTCGTGCTGTTGGTGTTGCCGATGCCGTGATTCGTGTTAATCACCGCGCTTTGTTAGCGGACTTGCTTGATGGATTGGGAGTCCCCGAATCTGGTCGAGGCAAGGCGATGATCATCATCGACAAGCTGGACAAGATTTTTGCTGAGGGTGTTGCAGCTGAGTTAGGCGAAACCTTTGGTGCGACTGTGGCTTCTGCTTTTGCTGGATGGGTTGCAACTTTGAAAGCAGGCGATGTTCCTGCATCGTTGGCATCGTTGTTTGCTGCGGTTTCGGTGCGTCACCCGGGCAAGTTGGTTTTTGATCCGACTTTGGTTCGTGGCATGGGCTATTACACCGGAACGATCTTTGAGATTTCGCATCCGGCATCTGGTTCCTCGATTGGTGGCGGTGGTCGCTACGACGGAATGGTTGGTCGTTGGACAGGTAATGATGTTCCTGCGGTTGGTATTTCTCTAGGTTTTGAGCGTGTGGTTGATTTAGTTTCTGGTTTGGATACTGCTTCGGCAGGTGTGGTTTTGGTGCTTGAGGATGGGTCTGCGGCTGTTACGGCTGCGGCTCTGCGAGTGCAGGCGGATCTGATTGCTCTTGGGCACAATGTGCGCTTGGAGCTTCGTCCGAAGAAACTGAACTTGTTGCTGGAGTCGATGGTGGAGCAGGGCTTTACTCAGTGGGCTTCAGTGGATGCCGGCACTTCCTCGGTGTCGTTAAAGCCTCTGGCTTAGCCTTTTCTGGCTAAACTTAGGGGGAATACAACGGCGTTTTTGGCCCGACTTTTGGGCATTTCTATACATCTCTATCTGAGGAGCATTTGTGTCAATTATTGAGGCCGTAGGCGCTCGCGAAATTTTGGATTCACGCGGAAACCCAACCGTTGAGGTTGAGGTTCTGTTGGACGACGACTCATTTGGTCGCGCTGCAGTGCCATCAGGTGCTTCGACCGGTGCTTTCGAAGCACACGAGGCTCGCGATGGCGACAAGTCACGTTACTTGGGCAAGGGTGTGCTTGGTGCTGTGAAGGCAGTTATCACCGAGATAGACGAGGCACTCGTTGACTTCGATGCTCTTGACCAGCGTTTGGTTGACGCAGCTTTGATTTCTTTGGATGGCACCGACACCAAGAGCCGTCTTGGTGCAAACGCAATCTTGGGTGTTTCACTTGCAACCGCCCGCGCTGCTGCTGAGGCTGCTGGTCTTCCACTATTCCGTTACCTTGGTGGTCCAAACGCACACACTCTTCCAGTTCCATTGATGAACATCATCAACGGTGGTGCTCACGCAGACACCGGCGTTGACATTCAGGAATTCATGATCGTGCCAATCGGTGCTGAAACTTTCTCTGAGGCACTTCGTTCGGGAGCTGAGGTTTACCACTCACTAAAGTCATTGCTACATAAGAAGGGCCTTTCAACCGGTCTTGGCGATGAGGGTGGTTTCGCTCCAGAGCTTCCAACCAACCGTGCTGCACTTGAGTTGATCTCAGAGGCAATCGAGCTTGCTGGTTACAAGTTGGGCACCGACTTTGCGTTGGCACTTGATGTTGCTTCAACCGAGTTCTTCGATGAGAAGACCGGCAAGTACTCATTCGAGGGCAAGGAACTTTCTGCCGAAGACATGATTGCTT
>Ga0228703_1000275_pt1 | contig 40544 bp, 36 predicted proteins | sample McNCre217_Aug_MG_3_FD_178020 | JGI IMG/M metagenome (GOLD analysis project Ga0228703, IMG submission 178020) | Freshwater microbial communities from McNutts Creek, Athens, Georgia, United States - 29-17_Aug_MG | ecosystem: Environmental > Aquatic > Freshwater > Creek | place: USA: Georgia...
TACGGCGTTTATAGCTAGGCGACAAGCAGAACAATCTCTACCAAGGGTTTGCGAAACGGCAATCCCCCGTAGTGCCTTTCTTGCATAGGTAGCCTGAAGCTCTGGGTCTAAGCCATTGAATGCGAGGTCACGTTTGTCCTCAAGTTCTTGGAGCTGGGCTGAAAGAGTAAGCGACAAACCGTGTTGTTTGGAAAGCTCCTCCTCAAGTTGCAAATTAAGTGCTGCACGCTCTTGGGTGAAGTGGGTAACAGAATTCTTGGCCTCTTCTAAGTCTTCTAGCAGCTGAAGTTCGGTATCTTCCAACACAGATTTTCTAGCCTCCAACGAAACCAATTCCTGGTTTACTGCCTTTTGCTCACGTTCAGAACTAACTCGCTTGGCTCGTTCCTGATCGTGCAAAATTCGAGCTTCTACCATTTCCAGATCTGCAGAAATTTTACGAATTTCGTTATCAATGTCTTCCTGCTTGGCATGTGCGCCTAGAAGTAGTTCTGAGGTTTCTAGAACCTTTGCTCTAGCCACAACCACTTGGTCATTCTTCTCTAGGTTTTCAAGCTCGGTTCGACTTTTAGTGATTGCCAAATCCAACTTGGAAACTTCAAGTAACAATTTTTGCTGCTGTTTGTCTGCTTTTAGCACTCAATACACCTCTTGCGTCCATGGATCTGTCTTGATGGCAGAGGCAACCGCTTGCACCATACCTATAGTTTCAACTCTCTGAATTGCTGCCGAAACCCAAAGAGACTCAGCCGCCCAATGAGAGACATCTATCAAATTTAGCGAACCATTTGCACGTGGTGTAGAAATCGCATCCTGTACCGGATGGTGGCGCAGGTCGCTAGTCACGTAAACATCCGCGTCGCTTTCAAGAACGTTTGGGATGAATGAATCCCCGGCCCCGCTGCAAACAGCAACCTTTTGAACTAAAACAGTCGGATTTCCAGCGAAAACTACCTTTCTGGCAACGCTGGGAAGCGCATTGGAAACTATCTGCGCGAAAACACTCAGCTCGACTGGCTGATTCAGATTTCCCAAGACCCCATGTCCGAATCCATTTGGGCTTGAAACCAATGGACTCAGGTCTTGTAAACCAAACTGTTTCGCCATCAATGTTGAAGCACCATCGGCTTGAACATCAGCATTTGTGTGTGCCGAGAAGGATCCCAAATTACTTCGAATCAGCCTCGAAATCAGACTTCCTTTGAGTTTGTTTTCGGCAAGAGTATGAATTGGCTTGAGTAATACTGGGTGATGCGTAAGTACCAGCTGGGCATTCAATTCAATCGCTTCATCGATGACCTCATGGGTTAGGTCAACGGCGACCAAAACCTTTTCTACTTCTAGGTCTAAAGATCCGCTTAGTAAACCAACGCTGTCCCACGCTTCTGCATGAGAATTTGGCCAGAATTTCTCAAACTCTTGGACCAGTGAAGAAAGTGACGCCATTACTCGACTACTACGTCTACCAAGTCAAAGCGTCGGTCTTCAACCGATTTGGTTTCACGCTGCTGTCGCAAAACATTCGGGAAACCTGTCGCAAGTGTGTAAATAACCTCTATAGCCATGGCTAGTAGTGCGGCCACGGCTGGAGTAACGTACCAGCCAACTTTTGGAGTCAAGAAACCAAACCAAGGAATGGAATCGAGCCTTTGCGCAACGGAAAAGGCGAATGTAACCGCAATAACAAACCCCGCCCCAGCAATCCAATTCACTGAGCCGTAGAAACCATAACCCAGGGTCAACGAAGCGTCGTGGTATTTTCCTCGACGCATTAGGGCCTCGGTCAACTGCACGCCCACCCATGCACCAGCAGGAATGAGAAATAGTGATGTCAGGTCTATGGCCAAACCTAGAGAGTCTGGAACTAGGGCTAGCGCGACAATAGACAAGGTTACGAAAACCGAGACAAGCGATGCAAGGCCGTAACCGATGTGGTTTATGCCAAGAGTTTTCAGCGCATCAATCATTTTTGAAATACCCAAGTACAACAGGCCGACAACCGCCAATAGTCCAAAATCAACCAAAATTGTCGATGAGATTAGGTCGCCCGAAGCTAACACGAATTGCACAACTTCTAGACCATCTTTGAAATCGTGACCATTCAATAAAGCAGCAAAATGTCCAAAGGTAAGCAATGGTAATAGAAATCCAAAAATGGCTACTGGCCAAGTGAGTGTCTTTGGTTTTGCACCCCACGACGACGCAGCTAGCGATTCACCATCAATCCCGTACGCGAAAACGCTGACTACCAGAGCAAATATCGGTGCTACAAAAAGGAATCCTGCCGGTTGGAAAACCCCAGCTAGATTGAGGTAATCGATCGAGGAAATAGTCAAAATCGCGTAAGCAAGGAATGACGCAAGTAAAAGCCCACCGATGGTTATGCGAACCCAACGCGAAAAGGCGCCTCCGAAAACTGCGAGGGTGGCAGCAACCACAACCAGAACCATGGCAAATATAGAGCCCCCAGTTACATCTATCGAACCCAGGGAAAGCACGGAACCGCCGAAGTCGGCAAGACCGACAATCGTGTTATTGAAGTACTTCGCGCTCCCGAATGCCAAAGCGGCCACTGCCGAGATGCCAGCCAGGATCAAAGTAAGCCCTGGGAGAATTGCACCAAATACTCCAAAAGCCGCGCGCGATGCAACGGCTAGTCCGCGTTCAGTGCGCCTTGCTGTGAAGAGTGAAATCACATTCACCTTCACCCCAACTAATACTCCGACGATTCCCGCCAAAACCGAGGTGACAAAATTCAAACCGGACAAGGATGCAAACGCTGCCCCGATGGCGGGAGCAAGAATTCCTAAACCGATAATCCAGTTGGCTGCAGAAACTAAACGACCACCGCGCACCTTTGGCACAAATACGTCAAGTTGCTGTTCAATTTCTTTCGGAGTCGAAACTTCTAGCTCTTCCTCAAAAGCCTCGGCTAGTTCTTCTGCCGAGCCAACTGGTTCAGAGTTCGGCTCAGTTGAAAAAACAGGTTGTTCCAAGACTGGTTCAACCTCAACGGTCGAGACTTCTTCAACCGTGGCTGGAACCACCGTTTCGGCGATTAACTCAGGTGAAGGATTGAAGCTTGGAAACTCGGGAACAGGCTGAACCAAAGGCAGCGGGTCCAAACCTTTCTTAGCTCGCTCTAGATTCTCCAAAGCAATCTTGGCCCTCGGGTCAGAAGATGCACTCATCTTAGAAATCCAAGATTCAATTGCTAAATTGTCCTGGTTCCTGAGATTGGTTTGCTCTTCTAAGAAGTCCATGGCAGCGATCATGCCGGCCTCGTCGGCGGTAGCCGCACCAAGTCGGGCACTAATCTCCTGATCAGTTAGAGACAGGCGTGGTGGTGGCGTGAATTCGCTATGTTCCATGAGAAAAATAATACCCGCGCATCAAGAATTACCTATGATGCGCGGGTATTGCCTTTGTGGGCCCTACCGGGCTCGAACCGATGACATCCACGGTGTAAGCGTGGCGCTCTACCAACTGAGCTAAAGGCCCAACAAGGAATAAGAATACGCAGAACTAGCCATCCCGCGCAAATCCTTAAACCAAATTAGTGAAGAGTTGCCAGTGCCTTCTCATATTCGTCAAGAGAACGAGCCTGTCCTGGTGCAGTCACAAACTTGGCAACAAGCACCCCGTCTTTGTTGATCACGAACGTAGCGCGGTTTGCGATTCCAGATTCTTCCAAGAAAACTCCGTAGTCTTTCGCTACCCCACCGTGCGGCCAGAAATCGGCCAAAACTGAGAACTTGTAGCCTTCCTGCTCGGCAAACAATTTCTGAACGAACTTGGAGTCCACAGAAATAGCAAGAAGTTCGACATCCGCTCGCTCAAATTGTGCAAAGTTATCGCGAAGTTCGCAAAGTTCACCGGTGCAGATGCCTGAAAAGCTCAACGGGTAGAAAACGATTACAACATTCTTCTTCCCTTTGAACTGCGACAGGGTTATGGTTTCGCCAAACTGGTTGATCAAGCTGAAATCTGGCGCCAAATCGCCAATAATCGGTGACATTTCTCTCCTAAAGAATTGGTATCAATATCGTAAGCACGTGCGAAGTGTGAATCATTCCCGCTGTTCACCCATAGACTTAATAAGCCTTTACCAAGGTGACAAAGTCGTCCTTTTACTAATCCCCCACGAAAGGGAGTATTCGGTGTCTCTGAACAACAACGATGCCTATGCGGTTCACAATCCAGACCAGGATCCAGAAGAAACTCGCGAATGGCTTGAATCGCTCGATGCAGTTGCGCGTGTGCACGGTCGCGGTCGCGCTCGTGAAATCATGCTCAACCTTTTGCGTCGGTCGCACGAACTTCAGTTAAACGTTCCAATCGTTCCAACCACCGACTACCTAAACACCATTGCCCCGGAAAACGAACCGGAGTTCCCGGGTGATGAAACCATCGAACGCACATACCGCGCTTGGATGCGTTGGAACGCCGCGATGCTGGTTCACCGAGCTCAGCGACCAGGTGTCGGTGTCGGTGGCCACATTTCCACCTTCGCTTCGAGCGCGTCCCTATACGAAGTCGGTTTCAACCACTTCTTCAAGGGTGCCGACCACCCATCTGGTGGTGACCAAATCTTTATTCAGGGCCACGCTTCACCTGGTCCATACGCACGAGCCTTTCTTGAGGGACGACTCTCAGCGGAACAGTTAGATGGATTCCGTCAAGAGAAGTCACATGTTGGTGGCGGTCTTTCCAGCTATCCACACCCTCGTCTTATGCCAGACTTCTGGCAGTTCCCTACAGTTTCTATGGGTCTTGGGCCGATCAACGCTATTTACCAGGCCCAGTTCAACCGATACCTTCAGGGTCGCGGATTCAAAGACACCAGCGAGCAGCACGTTTGGGCTTTCCTCGGCGACGGTGAACTAGACGAGGTCGAAAGCCGCGGTGCACTTCAGCTTGCCGCCAACGATGGTTTGGATAACCTAACCTTTGTGGTGAACTGCAACCTCCAGCGTTTAGATGGTCCAGTTCGCGGAAACGGAAAAATCATTCAGGAGCTCGAGAGCTTCTTCCGTGGTGCCGGCTGGAACGTCATCAAAGTTGTTTGGGGTCGCGAATGGGATTCACTTCTAGCCAATGACACCGAAGGTGCTTTGGTCGATCTGATGAACAAGACTCCGGATGGCGATTACCAAACTTACAAAACCGAGGACGGCGCCTTCGTGCGCGAAAACTTCTTTGGTCGCGACCCACGTACCCTGAAATTGGTCGAAGGTATGACTGATGACCAAATCTGGGGACTGAAGCGTGGTGGGCACGACTATCGCAAGGTTTACGCTGCTTACAAGGCAGCGGTTGAACACAAGGGCCAGCCAACTGTGATTCTCGCGAAGACCATCAAAGGTTTCACCCTTGGTAAGTCTTTTGAGGGTCGCAACGCAACCCATCAGATGAAGAAGATGACTCTGGATAACCTGAAGGGTTTCCGCGACGAACTTCGTATTCCAATTTCGGATGCTCAGTTGGAAGAGAACCCTTACCAGCCTCCTTACTTCCACCCCGGACAGGACGCCCCGGAAATTCAGTACCTGCACGAGCGCCGTCGCGCACTCGGTGGTTACCTACCTGAACGTCGCAGTAAATATGTTGACTTCAAACTTCCAGAAGATAAGAGCTATGAGATCGCCAAGGGTGGTAGTGGTACCCAAGAGGTTGCAACCACCATGGGATTCGTGCGCCTATTGAAGGATCTGCTTCGTGCACCAGAATTCGGTCAACGCATTGCAATGATCATTCCTGATGAAGCCCGAACCTTTGGTATGGACGCTTTCTTCCCAACCGCAAAGATTTACAACCCTAAGGGCCAGCACTACATTTCGGTTGACCGAGACATCTTGTTGTCTTACAAAGAGTCTGATGCTGGTCAGATTCTCCACACTGGAATCAACGAAGCTGGCTCTGTTGCGGCATTCGCAGCTGCGGCAACTAGTTACGCTACCCACGGACAGGCGATCATCCCGTTCTATGTGTTCTACTCGATGTTCGGTTTCCAGCGCACCGCCGACTCAATTTGGGCTGCAGCCGATCAACTAAGCCGTGGTTTCCTCATTGGTGCAACTGCTGGGCGAACCACGCTTACCGGTGAAGGCCTCCAACACGCGGACGGCCACTCGCCTATCATCGCAGCCACAAACGATGCAGTAATCAGTTATGACCCTGCTTACACCTATGAAATAGGTCACATCGTTCGAGCTGGTATTGAACGTATGTATGGTGGAACGCACGCCGATCCAAATGTGATGTACTACCTAACCGTTTACAACGAGCCAATGATTCAGCCTGCAGAGCCTGAGAACGTTGATGTAGACGGAATCCTGCACGGTATTCACAAGGTACACAACAACCCGGCCGAAGGTCGAAAGGCTCAAATTCTTGCTTCGGGTGTCGCCCTTCGCTGGGCTTATGAAGCAGCCGAGTTACTTCAGAGTGATTGGGGAGTCTCGGCTGACATTTGGTCTGTTACCTCATGGACCGAGCTTCGCCGCGATGGTCTTCGTCACAATGAAGAGCGTTTCTTGAACCCAGGTCAGCCGGTCGGCCAGGCCTACCTAACTGCAAAGTTGAACGGTCACCATGGTCCATTCCTCGGTGTTAGTGACTACATGCATCAGGTTCCAGACCAGATTCGCGAATGGGTACCAGGCGACTACGCGACGTTAGGTGCTGAAGGCTTCGGCTTCTCCGACACCCGCGCGGCAGCACGACGTCACTTCAAGATTGACGGTCCGTCGATTGTGGTTCGTGTCCTAGAACAGCTCGTTGCACGCGGAGAAATAGATCCAAGCGCTCCAGCTCAAGCGATAGAACGATACCGTTTGCACGACGTGAACGCTGGAAACAGTGGTAGCGCTGGCGGCGAGGCATAAACTCAGCCCATGTTAGTGATTGTTTGTCCCGGTCAGGGTTCTCAGACTCCTGGTTTTTTAACACCATGGTTAGAGCTACCTGCGTTCGCCGAAGTTATCGACATAGCTGCAACTTCATCCGGTCTGGATCTCACAACTTATGGAACCATCAGCGATGCTGAAACCATCAAAGACACCGCTGTTGCGCAGCCGCTTATCGTTTCAGCATCTTTGGCATCCTTCGCAGTGCTTGAAGCAGGTGGTTTGACCGGTGTTGCTGGTGTTGCTGGTCACTCGGTTGGTGAGTTGGCTGCGGCGTCGATTGCCAGGGTCTTTGACACTCCAACCGCAATGGAATTTGTTGCCAAGCGCGGCACCGAAATGGCTAAGGCTGCTGCATTAGCTAAGTCGTCGATGGCAGCCGTACTCGGTGGAGAACAAAATGAAGTTGTTTCATACCTCCAAGCTCGAGGCCTTACCCCGGCAAATTACAACGGCGCGGGACAAATTGTGGCGGCCGGTGATTTGGAAGCTATCACCGCCTTGTCAGCGGAGCCTTTAGCCGGAACGAGAGTGATTCCCCTGGCAGTAGCTGGTGCGTTCCACACATCATTTATGGAACCGGCTGTTGACGAGTTGGCGAACTACGCAGCTGGTCTCTCGATCCAAGATCCAACACTGAAGCTTTGGACTAACAAAGATGGCAGCATAATTTCTAGCGGAGTCGAATACCGTGACCTATTGGTTAAACAGGTCTCAAATCCGGTTCGCTGGGATCTCTGCATGAGAGCCATGGTCGACTCCGGTGTAACCGGAATTTTGGAATTGTCCCCAGCCGGAACATTGACTGGGTTAGCGAAGCGTGGCATGCCAGGAGTTGAAACATTCGCTCTCAAATCTCCAGATCAAATCGATTCCGCTATCGAATTTGCAAAGAACCACGGTTAGGAGCCTAAGGTGACCGCAACATTGAACCAATACGAGCCGGTGCAATTCTCACGAATTTATTCGTTAGGTGCTGCTCGAGGCGATCTATTTGTAACCAATGACGATGTTGCAGGTCCCATCGATTCAAGCGACGAATGGATTCGGCAGCGCACTGGAATCGTAACTCGTAGGCGTGCCAGTAAAGACCGTAGCCTCATGGACATGGCAGTTGAGGCTTCAAACGAGGCCATTGCCAAGGCAGGAATTGACGCAAAAGATATCGGTGCGGTAATTTTCAGCACAATCACTCACCCTTTTCAAACTCCATCGGCAGCCACTTTGCTTGCCGACAAGGTTGGTGCGAATCCTGCACCCGCATACGATGTTTCGGCTGCTTGCGCTGGTTACTGTTACGGAATCGCCCAAGCCGATGCACTGGTTCGCTCGGGAATGGCAAAGTATGTCTTGGTGGTTGGTGGCGAAAAGCTAAGCGACTTCATCGACCCAACCGATCGCAGTATTTCATTCCTGCTTGGAGATGGTGCCGGCGCTGCAATTGTTGGTCCTTCGGACAAGCCCGGAATCTCGCCTTCGGTCTGGGGCTCTGATGGATCGAAATGGGAAGCCGTTAGCATGACAACGTCTTTGCTTGAATTCCGTGATGGCACTTCGTCCTGGCCGACACTGCGACAGGAAGGGCAGACCGTTTTCCGTTGGGCTGTATGGGAGATGGCAAAGGTTGCAAAGCAAGCCCTTGAGGTTGCCGGCATCAAGGCCGAAGACCTTTCAGCATTGGTTACCCACCAGGCAAATATTCGTATCATCGACGAATTAGCAAAACAACTTGAACTGCCAGAATCGGTGGTTGTCGCCCGCGACATTATTAACACCGGTAACACGTCAGCGGCTAGTATCCCGCTGGCGATGCATGAACTTCTTTCGAGTGGTGCCGTGAAATCAGGCGGTTTAGCTCTAGAGATTGGCTTTGGTGCGGGTCTTGCCTTCGGCGCCCAAGTCGTAGTTCTGCCCTAAAATTGAAACGGTAAATAACCACTAAGGAGAAATCATGGCACTGTCAAAGGATGAAGTACTTGCCGGCCTAGCCGAGCTAGTAAACGAAGAAACCGGTCTTGCTACCGAGTCGGTTCAGATGGACAAGAGCTTCAGCGATGACCTAGACATCGACTCGATCTCGATGATGACCATCGTTGTAAACGCAGAAGACAAGTTCGGCGTTAAGATTCCTGACGAGGAAGTACAGAACCTCGTAACCGTTGCTGACGCTGTTAACTACATCGCAGACAACCAGTAACTAACTCTGGGAGAGCTTTCGTGAAAATCGTAGTAACTGGCCTTGGCGCTACCACTCCACTGGGTGGCGACGTCAAGTCAACCTGGGATGCCCTGCTAGCTGGAAAGTCGGGAATCTCGACTTTGGAGCAACCCTGGGTAGCCCAGTACGAGATTCCGGTAACCTTCGCTGGCCAGGCAAAAGTCCCGGCCAGCGAAGTGCTCACCCTTCAAGAGTGCAAGCGCCTCGACCCTTCGAGTCAGTTTGCTTTGGTAGCGGCCCGAGAGGCCTGGGCCGACGCGGGTTCTCCCGAAGTACAGCCAGAACGACTAGCCGTCGAGTTTTCTACCGGTATTGGTGGCGTTTGGACTTTGCTCGATGCGTTCGATACGTTGAAGGAACGTGGTCCGCGCCGAGTTCTTCCAATGACTGTTCCCATGCTTATGCCTAACGGCCCGGCAGCAGCAGTTGGCATGGATCTTGCTGCCCGAGGCGGTGTGCGCACCTCGGTTTCAGCCTGTGCATCTAGCACCGAGGCGATTGCCAATGCCATCACCCGCCTGCAGTCTGGCGAAATTGATGTCGTGGTTGCCGGTGGTTGCGAAGCTGCAATCCACCCGCTTCCTATCTCTGCTTTTGCTGCGATGCACGCAACCTCTCGTCGAAACGATGAGCCAGAACTTGCCTCACGCCCCTACGATGTAGCACGCGATGGCTTTGTTATGGGCGAGGGTGGCGGTGCCATGGTTCTAGAAACCGAAGAGCACGCCCTTGCACGCGGTGCCAAGATTTACGCCTACCTCGTTGGTGGCTCGGTGACCTCTGACGCCTACCACATCACTGCACCAGACCCAGAGGGCTCGGGAGCAGCGAGAGCAGTACTTTCGGCTCTTGACCAAGCTCAGGCTAAGCCAGAGGACGTTGTGCACATCAACGCCCACGCAACCAGCACCCCGGTTGGTGACATCGCAGAATACACTGCTTTGAAGCGTGTCTTTGGGGATCACCTAGGTAACATTGCCGTCTCTGCGACCAAGGCATCAACTGGCCACCTCCTTGGAGGGGCCGGTGCGATTGAGGCTGTATTTACTGTCTTGGCCCTGAAAGAACGCACTGCTCCCCCAACCATCAACCTAGACAATCAAGACCCAGAGATTCCACTAGACGTTGTTACCAGCCCACGTACGCTGCCTGCAGGCCCAATCCTTGCCATCAGCAACAGCTTTGGCTTTGGCGGTCACAACGCCGTTGTAGCGTTCCGCAGCTACGAGTAAATAAGTCTAAAAAAAGAAATTCCCGATATCGACCGATATCGGGAATTTCTTTTTAATTCGATTAGTGTGCGTACTGTCCGCGAGAGTTCTCGAAAACGAAACCGACTAGTGCTACAAGCCCAAGTGGGAATCCAATAAAGAACAACCACCAGCCAACAGCAAGCGAAGCAAAAACGATCGCACCAAATAGTCCTAGGAAGAATGGCCACCAGCTCCAAGCGTTGAAAAAACCAATCTCCGAGTCACCGTCTGAAATCTTCGCCTGTGGGTTATCTTCCGGAACCGGACCCTGGGTACGGTGAGTCTTACCAAGATAGAAGGCAATGAAGGCCGACATGATCGAAAGCATGGCCAACGCTGCGGTACCAATAATCTCGAAGTGGGCACCGAAGAATGGGGTTGGGCTGTCTTCGAGGCCCTTGTAAGGCTCGAGCAGGTTCCACGCGGTATAACCGGTTGCGAGAATTAAATAGATCACAGTTAGTAGCCAAAATAGGCGTGCATTAGTGCGCATTTACTTAGCCCTTCTTTACTGACTTCTTGGTAGCAACCGAGTCACTAGCCTCCGGGTGGTTCAGATCAAAGGCAGGTGCCTCCGAGCGAATTAACGGAATCGAGGTGAAGTTGTGACGTGGGAATGGTGAGGCAGTTGCCCACTCAAGTGAACGTCCATAGCCCCATGGATCGTTTACGGTTACCTTTACACCCTTGCGGTGAGTAATGTAAACGTTCCAAAGGAAAGGTATAAACGAAAGAGTCAGGATTACCGATCCAGCAGTGGATACCTCATTTAGGAAAGTAAAGCCGTCTTCTGGCAGGTAGGTTGCATAGCGACGAGGCATACCTTGAACACCCAACCAGTGTTGCACTAGGAAGGTGCCGTGGAAGCCGACGAATAGCATCCAAAACTGAATCTTTCCAAGCTTTTCGTTCAGCATTTTTCCGGTCATCTTTGGATACCAGAAGAAAATTCCGGCAAACATTGCAAACACAACGGTTCCAAAGATTACGTAGTGGAAGTGGGCAACAACGAAGTAGCTGTCAGAGAGAGCGAAGTCAAGAGTTGGGCTCGAAAGGATAACACCGGTCAAACCACCGAAGATAAACGTGGTTAGGAATCCGAGCGACCAAAGCATTGGGGTTTCGAAGCTAACCGAACCTTTCCACATGGTTCCAATCCAGTTGAAAACCTTCACACCGGTTGGCACTGCAATCAGCATGGTGGTGAATGCGAAGAACGGTAGCAAGACCTGGCCAGTCACGTACATGTGATGAGCCCAAACGGTCATTGAAAGCGCCGCAATAGTAATGGTTGCGTAAATCAAAGTCTTGTAACCAAAGATTGGCTTGCGGCTAAACACAGGCATGATCTCCGAAATGATTCCGAAGAACGGTAGGGCCAAGATGTAAACCTCTGGGTGACCGAAGAACCAGAAGAGGTGTTGCCAGAGCATGGCGCCTCCGTTGCTTGGGTCAAAGATGTGTGCACCGAACTTTCGGTCCGCACCCAAAGCGAACAAAGCAGCTGCAAGTGGAGGGAAGATCATGATTACCAGAATCGAGGTAACCAAGGTATTCCAGGTGAAGACCGACATGCGGAACATGGTCATACCAGGTGCTCGCATTGTGAGGATGGTTGTAATGAAGTTCACGGCACCCATAATCGAGCCAAAACCGCTAAGCGCTAGGCCGAAGACCCATAGGTCTCCACCGATTCCAGGTGAGAACGTGCTGGTTGATAGTGGAACATATGCGAACCAACCGAACGAGGCCGCGCCCTGTGGTGTGAAGAAACCAGCCACTGCAACTGCGCTACCGAAGAAATAGAACCAGTAGGCGATTGCATTCAGACGTGGGAATGCCACGTCTGGAGCACCGATCTGTACTGGCATCAGAATGTTTGCGAACGCTGAGAATAGAGGCGTTGCGAACATGAGCAACATGATGGTGCCGTGCATTGTGAAAAGCTGGTTGTACTGCTCTTTGGTAGCCACGATTTCTAGACCTGGCATGGTGAGCTGTGCACGGATCATCAAAGCCATGACACCACCGATTAGGAAGTACACAAACGAAGTGATCAGATACAGATATCCGATTTTTTTGTGGTCTGTAGTGGTTAGCCAGTCAACCAGAATTCTGCCCTTGTCTCGAGGAACTACGGGGGTTGCTGGTGTGATAGTTGCGGTAGCCATTTTGATTAGCCCTCGTTCTCTACTGGTGCAATTACGCCAGGCAAGTTCTGGTTTCTGCTGGCGTCAAGTGAAAGCTGACCAACCTGTCCAGCAGCCTTCAAGTCGGCAATGTGCTGGTCGTAGTCAGACTGGGAAACCACCTTGACGTTGAACAACATCATTGAGTGGAATTCACCACATAGCTCAGAACACTTTCCGGTGTAGGTGCCGATCTTGGTTGGGGTGAAGTATTCGTGGTTGGTCTTACCAGGAAGTAGGTCTTTCTTGTATAGGAATTCAACAACCCAGAAAGAGTGGTCTACGTCTCGAGAGTTTAGAACTAACTCAACCCGCTTGTTGACTGGAAGGTAGAGAGTTGGTAGGTCTTTGAGGTTGTCGCCCTTACCGCCTGCGTACTGAGACTGAATACCAGAGTCGTAAACGTTTTCCTGGGTGTAGTTAAAGTCCCAACTCCACTGCTTACCAATTACTTGGACGGTAACCTCTGGGTCGTTCGGAGCTTCGATTGCTTTCATGTCGCGAGCCGTGAAACCAAAGAAACCAATAACCAGAATCAGTGGAACAACGGTGAACAACACCTCAATTGGGTTGTTGTAACGCATCTGTGCAGGAACGTGAGTGTCCCCCTTACGGCGACGATAGACAATAATCGCCCAGAACATGAGACCCCAGGCGAGAGCACCAACGCCCCACAGAACTGCCCAAGAGATGTTCCAAAGATCGGTAATACGATCGGTGTGGTTGGTTACATCAGAACTGGTGGCCGGCATTGGCATCAGAATTGCTGAGCTCAATTGCTCTTGCGAGCAGCCGGCGAGGAACAAGGTAGTGGTTGCAGCAGCCGTTGCCATTGCAACTCTTAGAGCACGCTTAGAAAGCACAGTCGACCCTTCGAATCGTTACGGATTTAGTCTACGCCCGTGGTCGTGTCGCTATAGCTAAAAAACGCTAGAAAATTGGAAAAAATTCTGAATTAGCAGAACGACTGGCCACAGGCGCAGGTGGACGTGGCATTCGGGTTGTCAATGACTAAACCCTGCTCGGTTAGGGAGTTCTTGTAGTCGATGGTTGAGCCCTTAATTAGCTCGATTGACATTGGGTCAACGACCAATTCGTAGTCGCCACAGGGAAAACGAAGGTCATCCTCGTAAAACTTGTCTTCGTAGGTGGGCTTGTATTCGAGTCCTTGGCAACCGCCCGGGGCAGCTTCAAGACGAATAGCCAGCTTTTCATCCCCACCAGCTTGTTCGAGAGTGCTCGAGATCCATTCGACAGCCGCATCGGTGATTTTAATTTCGTAGGCGGTGGTTTCAGACATTTTTACTCCTAGCAATCTAGACAATTCTAACTTCGTCAAACAAGGAATCCGTAGAAAACATTCCGCTAACCTATTGCTTATGACTGAGCAGACCCCAAACTCGAAAAAAGGCAAGCCAACTCCCGCTCGTAAGCAGCAGGAGGCGGCAAGAAAGCGGCCGTTGATCGCCCCAAAAACTAAAGAGGCTCAAAAGGCAGCTCGAGAGGCAATGAAGCAAGAACGTTTGGCTGCCAGAGCCGGCTATGCCGCGGGTGACGACAAGTACCTCACCAAACGCGATGCCGGACCACAGCGACGCCTAATGCGTGATGTGGTTGATGCCCGCCTATTTACCGTTGGTGAGTTACTGCTGCCATTGATGTTGATTTCAGTGTTGTTTGGGCCTGGAACGAGCGTAGGTTCGGCAATTTCTGGTCTACTGAGCAACTTGGTGCTGGTTCTATTTGTTTTCTACCTTGTAGACACGGTGCTCATTGCCCGCAAGGCAAAAGCCCTACTTACAAAACGGTTTGGGGCTGGAAAGGTAGAAAAAGGAATCTGGCTATACGTGGCTTTTCGTGCAATGTATCCACGTGTGATTCGTTTGCCTAAAGCACAGGTCAGTCGCGGAGCAAAACTCTAGCTTTTGGCCAGCTCTCGGTTTATTTTTCGAGCCCAAAGTGGGCCTTGGTAGATAAAGCCTGTGTAGCCCTGAACCAGGGTAGCGCCCAATTGAAGGCGTTCCCTAACATCATCTGTTGTTTCGACACCGCCCACAGAAACTATGGCTATGCGTCCTGCGATTCGCTGATTTAGAAGTTTCAGCACATCAATCGATCGCATTTTCACCGGCTTACCAGAAAGTCCGCCGGGACCCATGGCTTCAATCTTGGCTGGCGAGGTTTTTAGCCCAATCCTAGAAATGGTGGTATTTGTGGCAATAACACCGGCCAAACCAAGTTCAACTGCCAAATCCGCAATCGCCTCGATGTCTTCGTCGGCCAGGTCTGGAGCGATTTTGACTAGAACGGGCTTTCCATGTGCCTGGGCAAGCACAGCTTCCAGAATTGGTTTGAGGGATTCGATATCTTGGAGGCTTCTGAGCCCCGGCGTGTTGGGAGAAGAGACATTTACCGCCAGATAGTCGGCTAAAGGTGCCAGTAACCTGGCGCTAGTTTCGTAGTCGGTAACTGCGTCTTCAATTGGTGTGATTTTGCTTTTGCCAATGTTTACGCCTATAACCGGAAGAGACTTTTGAGTTTTACGCAGACGCGTTAGGCGTTTAGCTAACCCGCCTGCTCCATTGTTATTGAATCCCATTCGGTTGATAAGAGCTCGGTCTGCAATAAGTCTGAACAGACGTGGTTTTTCATTTCCTGGCTGAGCTATTGCAGTTACAGTTCCAACTTCGACATGAGAAAAACCAAGATCGGCTAATGCTTCGATCATTTCGCCGTTTTTGTCAAAACCAGCCGCTAGACCGAAAGGACCATTAAAAGTCAAGCCAAAAGCTTCGATTCGGCGAACTTGCTTTGGGCTTAGTCGAACCATTTTCGTTAACCCGAGCCGGTGTGCGAGTTTCAGGAAAAAAGCCACCAGGTGATGAGCCGATTCTGGATCCATCTGGGCAAAAACTGTTCTGAAAAGAAAGGAATAGAGCATTTTTAGATCCTCGGTTAGTTCTCGAAACGCGCGTTGATGGCCTCAAAATGGGCTGGAAGCCCTTCTTCATTTGCCAAACTGTCCACTAATGGAAGAACCTGGGCAAGTGAGTTCTGATCATATTCAACAACCTGTTGCGCACGCAAAAAGGTATGTACTGAAAGGCCCGCGCCAAATTTAGACTGCTGATTGGTTGGAAGCACGTGGTTTGAACCTGCAACGTAGTCTCCCAGCGACACCGGTGAGAATTCTCCAAGAAATACCGCCCCAGCATTAGAAATTGTTTCCAAAACCTCGTTTGGCTTTTGAGTCTGTATCTCGAGGTGTTCTGTGGCATAAGCATTTGCAAATTGAACGGCATCTGATATCGAAGAAACCAGAACCACAGCCGATTGAATTCCGCCCAAGGCGGTTTTGGCTCGTTCAGAATGTTGAGTTCTCGACACTCTCGATAGCAAAGCTTCTTGAACGGCATCCGCAAGAGCTGGTGAATCAGTAACAAGAACGGAGGCAGCAGCTTCATCGTGTTCGGCCTGCGATAGAAGGTCTGCTGCCACTAGTTGAGGATTTGCGCTCTCATCGGCGATTATCAAGATTTCAGTGGTACCCGCCTCGGAGTCAATACCCACAAGCCCACGCACGGCTCGCTTGGCAGCGGTGACGAAAATGTTTCCTGGGCCGGTAATCAAAGTCACTGGTTTAAGCCCTAGCGATGGTACTCCGTGCGCAAGCGCAGCGATTGCAGCCGGACCTCCAACGCAGTAAACCTCTTTGATGCCGAGCAAAGCGGCGGCCGCAAGAACGGTTGGATGAGGTCGTCCCCCAAAATCTTTTTGCCCGGGTGTTGTGATTGCCAGGCGGCTAACACCAGCGACTTGTGCTGGGACCACATTCATCACGACGCTCGATGGATAAACAGCCTTTCCACCGGGAACATACAAACCAACTGAATCAACCGGTACCCAACGCTGGTGAACCTTGCCTCCGCCAACGAATGTGGTCGATACAGTCTTGGGTAGATTCTCTTCGCTGACTTTTTGCACCCGGCTAATTGATTCGATCAACGCGACTCTGAGTGGTTCGCTCAGATTGCCTAATGCTATAGATAACTCTTCCTCGCTAACCCGAATTGGTCGAGGATCAAATCCATCAAACTTTTTAGCAGCTTCGACGATTGCCTGCTCACCATTCTCAGCAACCGATTTGATCAGATCAGACACCTGATCGACTGCGGCTTCAATGGTAAAACTTGCTCGTGGAACGATTCGATTTACTTCAACGGAATTGGGTATGCCGCCACGCAAATCTACGACTCTCAATAGGTTTTTTGTCAAAATCTGCTCCACTTCCCCTCCAATTCTATTCGCAGGGCAACTTGGCGTAGCCTTAGTTAGGTGAGTTCGAACTTGGAAAATATGACGAAAATCGACGATTCGGTGGAAGCACTGAAAAACACGTTTAGACACCACGCATCGGGCGTAACCGTGATCACATTGCTTGATGCCGACGGAAATCCAGTCGGCTTCACCGCAACCTCGGTAACTTCTCTCGGAGCCACTCCTCCACTAGCTAGCTTCAACGTTGCTTCTGGATCATCAACTTGGCCTTCGTTGTGCCAAGCAACCTGGGTTGCTATTCACACCCTTGGAGAGCAAAATCAAGTACTTGCAGCAAAGATGGCAGCCGACCACACGAAACGATTCTTAGACAATGACTGGCGAATAGGTCCGAAAGGTTTGCCGATTTTCCCAGAGGCGACCTCGGTGCTAATTGCCGCAGTTCGTGAAATCCATAATGTTGAGAACAACGCCGTGGTAATCGTAGATGTAGTAGAAGGACTCCTAGGAGTCGAACAGCGTCCTTTGATTTACTTCCAGCGGAACTACCTCATCGGCTAATGCATTCTTGGAACCAGCCACATCGGAAGCTGTTTTTTGCTCTCCTCGAACGATCGACTGAGCGCCGAGCAAAACCTTTAATTCGCCGATGAATTCAACCGAATACCGAACCTTCTGAGGCAATGTGAAGGTGCGGGTAGATCCTTCAGCGGTGATCGTAATCATGAACTCGCTGTTTCCGGGATTCTGTTTGATGATGTAGTTGAGCCGTTCGAGAGTGTCGCGGTTCGCTTTCTCGTTTTCGATTTGCACATGGATTTTTCCCTGGTACTCACCGGCAGCAGGCGCATCGAGAACATTCACTGTATAAGCTGCGATGCTTCGACCATCATCACGGTTATTGGCACGGCCTCTCACTGCCACAACCATGTCTGTCCGAAGTGAATCCGAGTACTCCGAGAATGCTTTGCCGCTAAGCATGAAGGAGAATTCGCCCTCAAAATCTTCAATAGTTACCAAGAGATAAGGCTTGCCAGATTTCTTTCCAACACGATTCTGAATACCCGTAATCAAGCCGCAAAGCTCCACGATGCTTCCGTCTTCAATGTTCTCGTTTTCGATGAAATTACCGATTGAATGAGTGGAGTTACCAGAAAGCTGACCTTCTCGACCAAACAGCGGGTGGTCACTGACGTAAAGGCCTAAGGTATCTCGTTCCATGCTTAGCTTGGTGCGCTTATCGAATTCTTCGAGATTTGGAATTTCTACCAGAGTAGGGTCGTCTTCAAACATCCCACCGAAAAGATCCATTTGACCTTTTGCCTCTTCGCGCTTACGCGCGACTTGGCCATCCACGGCAGATTCAAAGATTGCCATCAGTGAACGACGAGTGTGACCCAGGCTGTCAAAGGCTCCGGCCTTGATGAGCGACTCGATGGTTCGCTTGTTGCAAACCTGAACCGGAACTTTCTTGAGGAAATCTGTAAAAGAAGTGAACTTCCCCTGCTCACTTCTAGCCTCGACGATTCCTGCGACAACGCTTTCACCAACGCCCTTGATGGCCGCTAAACCGAATCGGATGCGTGAATCAAAACCAGAAAAATGCCCAATTGACTCGTTTACGTCCGGTGAGAGCACTTCCAAGCCCATCTTGCGGCAAGCGCTGAGGTAAATAGCTAGTTTGTCTCGAGCATCACCAACGCTGGTGAGCAAAGCAGCCATATACTCGGCTGGATGGTTCGCTTTCATGTAGGCCGTCCAGTAGGAGAGCACACCGTAGGCCGCGCTGTGGGCCTTATTGAACGCGTAACCGGCGAAAGGGAGAAGTGTATCCCAAAGAGCGGTAACGGCTTCTTCGGTGAAGCCATTCTCAAGCATGCCGGCCCGGAAGGATTCGAGAAGGCTGTCAAGTTCCTTGGCATCCTTCTTACCCATAGCCTTGCGAAGGTTATCGGCTTGTGCCAGCGAGAAGTTTGCCACCTTTTGAGCTGCAGCCATGACCTGTTCCTGATAAACAATCAGGCCGTAAGTTGGTCCGAGTACCTCCTTTAGTGGTTCCTCAAGGCTCGGGTGAATCGGAATATTTGCTTGAAGACCGTTTTTACGCTTCGCGTAGTTTGTGTGGGCATTTACACCCATCGGTCCTGGACGGTAGAGTGCGATAGCAGCAGAAATATCTTCAAACGATGTTGGTTTCATCAGGCGAAGCAAAGACCTCATGGCTTCGCCATCGAGCTGGAAAACACCCAACGTGTCTCCCTGGCCAAGAAGTTGATAAGCCTTGGCATCACCATCAAGGTCAAGCGAGTCCAAATCTGGTGCTTCCAAACCATTTGCACGAATGTTGATCAGGGCGTCTTCGAGCACCGTAAGGTTTCGAAGACCAAGGAAGTCCATCTTCAGAAGCCCAAGCTTCTCAAGCGGTCCAGCATCAAACTGGGTTATGTAACCGGTTTCCCCCTCTCGAGTCATCAAAGGAACAACATCGATTAGTGACATCGCAGAAATGATCACACCGGCAGCATGGACGCTGGTTGACCTTTTCAAACCCTCCATACCGCGAGCCAATTCAAAAATCTTTTGAGAGTCAGGGTCATTTTGAATTAGGTCACGAAGGGTCGAAGTTTCCTTATAACGAGGGCGATCGGGATTGACCACATCCTCGAGTTCGATTTCTTGACCAAGCACTGCGGGTGGAAACGCTTTGGTTAAAACTTCACCGGCAGCGTAGGGAAACCCGAGCACGCGAGCAGCGTCTTTTAGAGCAGCTTTGGCTTTGATGGTATTGAAGGTACCAATCTGAGCCACTCGATCTTCACCATATTTTTGATAGACATATTTGATCACATCACCGCGGCGTCGGTCATCGAAGTCAACATCGATATCTGGCATCGACTTACGAGAAGGATTCAAGAAACGTTCGAAGATTAGTCCGTACTTAATCGGATCAAGTGCAGTGATGCCCAGGGCGTAGGCAACGATTGCACCAGCTGCCGAACCACGACCAGGACCAACCTTGATTCCCTGCTGGCGAGCCCAGTTGATGAAGTCGGCTACCACCAAGAAATAGCCAGGAAAACCCATTTCCTTAATGACTTCGATCTCGTAGGCACATTGCTTAGCCTGAGCCTCGGGAACGCCGTTGGGATAACGTCGCTTCATGCCATCAGCAACTTCTTTTTCAAACCAAGACTCCTCGGTGTAACCTTCCGGTACCGGGAACCTCGGCATGAGTTCTTGCTTCGAAAAATCGACATTACATTCTTCAGCGATTTTGAGAGTGTTGTCGCAAGCTTCGGGGAGGTCTTTGAAAAGCTCTCGCATTTGCTCGGGAGACTTCAGATAGAAACCGCTTCCGCCAAAGCGGAATCGATCCGGATTATCCAAAGTGTCGTTTGTTTGTACGCAAAGCAGTGCTTCCTGCGCTTCGGCTTGGTGATCGTGCACATAGTGCAAGTCATTGGTCGCAACCAGCGGCATGCCGGTTTCACGCGCTAGGCGAAGGAGTTCTTTTTCGGTACGCTCCTCAATCTCAATTCCGTGGCGCATGATTTCGCAGTAGTAATTTTCTTTACCGAAAATCTCCTGCATTTCCCTTACTGTGGCGACCGCGTCGTCCCAGCGCCCATAGCGAAGTAGAACGTTTATTTCTCCGGCGGCACAACCGGTTGTTCCAATTAGGCCTTTGCCGTACTTGTGTAACAGTTCCCGGTCAATACGCGGTTTGTAGAAAATGCCGTCAGTGTAGGCCATGGTAGACATTCGAAAGAGGTTGTACATTCCTTCGACGTTTTTAGCCAAGAGAGTCATGTGGGTATAGGCGCCGTTTGATGAAACATCATCCGGTCCGCCATCTCCAAAATTTGTGCGAGTGCGGTCGCTTCGATGAACCCTAGGGGCTACGTAGGCCTCCATACCGATGATCGGTTTAATTCCAACCCGCTTAGCTGCATTCACAAATTCGAATGCAGCATGAAGATTTCCGTGATCAGTCATAGCAACCGCAGGCATGTCCATTTGCCTTGCAGCCTTCATAAGATCATCGATGCGAGCAGCGCCATCAAGAATGGAATATTCGGTGTGAACGTGCAGGTGAACGAAAGATTTTCCAGTCATTTTTCACCTCAAATTCAAGTGCCGAAAAATAAGAGTAACCGCTTTTCGGACATTCAGAAATCAGGCTCGCAGAAGCTCTAAAACCTTGGCTAGTTCAAGAGGATATTCGCTCTGGAATGATACATTTTCACCCGTAATCGGATGTTCGAAACTGAGTTTGACGGCGTGAAGCCACTGATGGTCGATTCCCAATTTCTTGGCTAAGGTTGGATCTGCGCCATACATTGTGTCGCCAACCAGCGGATGCCTAAACGCTGAAAAATGTACCCGAATTTGATGAGTTCGGCCGGTCTCCAAAATGATTTCAAGCAATGAGGCTGAGCGGAAGGCCTCAATGGTTTCATAGTGAGTCACCGACGGCTTCCCATCGGGGTGTACCTGAAATTTGAATTCAGATTTTGGGTGACGCCCGATCGGTGCATCAAAAGTGCCAAATGACGGGTCTGGGTGCCCCTGAACCAGAGCGTGATAAACCTTGTGCACTTCTCTATCTCTAAAGGCTTGCTTCAACCTGGAGTAGGCAGTCTCAGATTTTGCGAGAACCATCAGCCCGCTGGTGCCCACATCCAGGCGTTGAACAATCCCTTGACGCTCTTGGGCTCCCGATGTCGAGAGCTGAATCCCTAAGGAAAGCAAGGCGCCAGGTACTGTAGGCCCATCCCAGCCGACCGAGGGGTGAGCCGCAACACCTGCCGGTTTGTCAATCACAATCAGATGTTCATCCTGAAAAACTACTTTGAAATCTGCCACTTCGTCGGCTTGAATTAGCAGCCGATCTTTGCGCTCCTGCATGAAAATCGAAACCAATGAACCTTCTTGAAGACGGTCGCTCTTTGCCAGTAACTTTCCATCGATAGATACTGCGCCCTCATCGATGAGTTCAGAAATCCTGGTCCTCGAAATTCCAAGCGCCTTTGACAACCCGGCATCGACCCTTAGGCCAGCAAGTCCATCGGGAATGAAAACCTGTTTAACTTCGGACATTAGGATCCGAGCTTGATGCCACGCATTACCAGTATTACAACCACAGTCATGCTGCCTGTTATGCAGATATCGGCAACATTGAATACTGGGAAATTGAACGGAAGTTGCAGAAAGTCAACGACTTTACCAACTGGGAAACCGGGCGCCCTGAAGAGTCGGTCACTAAGGTTACCCATGACACCGGCCAGTAGCACTGCTAGTGTGAGTTGCCAGGCTGTTGATTTACTTTTGAAAAGAAGAACGAGAATAGTAATCGATGCCAAGGTGGAGAGAATTGTGAAAATCCATGTGGCACCCAAACTTATCGAAAACGCAGCCGAATCATTCCAAACGAGATAGAACTTCAGAATCTCACCGATGAACGGTTTTCCCGAGTAGGGAACCAAAGATTTCAAGGCCCAAGCCTTACTAAGTTGATCAAGCGCAAAAAATGCAGCTGTTATTAGGAGATACCAAGCTGCCCGAGTTCTTTTGGCGCGTTTCGTCATTGTACTTAGTTGCCCAAAATACCCTGTGAACCGTTGGAACTCTGGGTTGGCACATCCAACTCGCGCAACTGGCTTTCAATAAAGCTGCGAATGCTGGCACGGTAGTTGTGCTCATACTGTCGAAGTTCTTGAATCGAGTGTTCGATCAATGCCTTCTCCTGCTCGAGGCGATTTAGTTCAGAACGCTGTTGAGCTTCAGATTCACGAAGCAATCGGGCAGCTGTTGCCTGACCTTCGGCGATGAGAGCATCTCGCTTGGTGATTCCTTCGCGAACATGCTCATCGTGCAACTTACGAGCCAACTGCAGGAGGTTGTTAGTGTTGTTCGGATCGTTGGCGGTTGCATCGGCCATGGCCTCTGGGAAAGCAGCTCCAGGGTTAGTAATGGATGTGGCAACGTCGTTTGAGGCCGATGTTAGTGAACCGGCAAGGGCACCAGGAGAACGTTGAAGTTCCGCAATTCGACCGTCGCTCGCTAAAAGGCGCTGACGTAGGTCTTCATTCTCTTGAGCCAGACGACGGAATTCGACGATGATCTCATCTAGAAATTCATCAACTTCGTCCTGATCGTAACCTTCTCGGAATTTGGTTGGCTGAAATTTCTTATTTACGACATCTTCGGGAGTCAAAGACATTAAAAACCTCTTTTAGTAGGCACAGTGTGCAGGTATAAGGATACCAAAGGGTGCCAAAGCGACGGGCACCCTGTGGAGAGGCGAAATTACGCTAGAAACTCGTCAGTTTCGTCTTCTTCCTCGTCCTGGTTAATTGCAACGTTAGCTGGGGTGAGCAAGAAAACTTTTGGGGTCACACGCTTTAGTTGACCGTGACGACCCTCTTTTAGACCAAGAAGGAAGTCAAGTGTTCGCTGGGAATCTTTCTCAGAGAGGCTAGCCATGTTAATGATTAGCGGGATATCGTTACAGAAGTGATCGGCGATTTCACGAACATCCTGAAAACCGGTTGGGTCTAACGTGACAATTTCGCTAATGTCACCACTGCTGCGAGAGCTACGAATCGGAGTGACCTTGGTTGCCGAGGACTTGGCAGCTGCCACTGGGCGACTCGGGGTCGGGCGTTCTCCGTTGTCAGAGAACGCGAAGAATTCCTTGAAAGAATCGAACATACCCATGGTTAGCCTCCTAAAGCCATCATCAACAGAATATTGCTAATACTGGCGATTTCCAGTTATTGCGGTGCCGATTCTAAGGTGTGTCGCACCGTAGTTGAGAGCTTGCAAATAATCACCAGACATACCAATTGACAACCCATGTGCCGATGGATGTATGGCCCTCAACCTTTTCGAAAGTTCGGCAATTCTTTCAAAGTCGGCTTCTGGCTCGTTTTCTAGAGATGCAACTGCCATCAGCCCCATGAGTTTCAAAGTTGGTACCTGAGCTACGGCATCCGCTAGCATCAAGGTTTGGTTTGGTTGCACACCTCCTCTGGCATCATCAGAGGTTAAGTTCACTTGGATGAAAACCTCGAGCGGGTTTTCGCGCTCGATTGTGCGTTTGGTTAACTCGGTCAGCAACGATTGTCTGTCCAAGGAATGAACAGTGTTCGCGAATTCGAGAGCCTGTTTCACCTTATTAGTTTGTAACTGCCCTATCAAATGCCAGTTGATGTCAGCTTTACCTAGTTCTAGAGCCTTGGGTGCGCCTTCTTGCACACGGTTTTCACCGAAGTTTCGCTCTCCGAGACGGTAAAGTCGGTCGACTAATTCCGAAGAGTGGTTCTTGGTTACGACAATCAGAGTTGGTTCTGATCGCCCCAGTCGAGTGCACTCATTTGAAATCTGGTCCTTGACCGTTGCGAGTCGCTCGGCGAGATTAGGCACTATTTCAAGAAATCAGGGATGTCTAGATCGTCGCCGAAGCCTTCTGACTTTGGCTGCACCCTTGGCAAGTCAATTGCTTCGGTTACTGGAGAGACCTGAGGAACTTCGGCAAGGTATCCACCAAAAGTGTCATCGTTGTTCACCGACTTCGGCTCGCTGAACGGTGCTGGTGAGTCAATGACTACTGGCGAAACTTCGGGAGTTTCAACATCAATGATTTGAATCTGATCGGTGTTGGTCTTCATCGTGATCGGCATCGATGGACGACGAACTGGAGCTCCCCCATCGAATCCCGCGGCGATAACGGTGACGCGCATCTCATCGCCGAGCGAGTCGTCGTATGAAACACCAAAGATTACGTTTGCGTTCGGGCTAACCGATTCCTGAATTAGTGCGGAAGCTTCGGAAACTTCGTGTAGACCCATGTTGCCAGCTGCCTGAATGAGCATTAGGACTCCGTGTGCGCCATCAATTCCGGCTTCGAGAAGCGGGTTATTGATTGCCTTTTCGGCAGCCTTGATTGCGCGGTCTTCTCCCTTGGCGCTACCAATACCCATTAGGGCAGTTCCAGCGTTTTGCATAACCGAACGCACGTCGGCGAAGTCAAGGTTGATTGCTCCAGGAATTGCAATTAGATCGGTGATGCCCTGGACGCCTGAACGTAGGACGTCGTCGGCTACCTTTAGAGCATTGTCGAGACTAATTGTCAGGTCGTCGATGTCTAGTAGGCGTTGGTTTGGGACAACGATTAGAGTGTCGACTTGACCCTGGAGTTCTTCGATACCCTTCTGTGCTTGCTGGCCGCGACGAGGCCCTTCCCAGTTGAAAGGACGGCTAACTACGCCTACGGTTAAGGCGCCGGCTTCTTTGGCAATGCGCGCAACTACGGGGGCAGCACCGGTTCCGGTTCCTCCACCTTCACCGGCGGTTACGAAAACCATGTCGGCACCGCGTAGTGCGGCTTCGAGTTCTTCTACGTGTTCTTCTGCTGCGCGACGTCCAACTTCCGGGTCTGCGCCGGCACCTAGGCCGCGGGTGGTTTCTCTACCGATGTCAATCTTCACATTGGCTGCGCTCATGGCTAGTTGCTGTGCATCGGTGTTTACCGCAATGAACTCTACGCCACGCAAACCGGCTTCAATCATACGGTTGACGGCGTTGACGCCAGCTCCACCAACTCCAACGACCTTGATCTCAGCCAGGTAGTTTTGCTGCTGTGCCATGAGTTACCTCCAATTTTCGAACCTTAAACCTCACGCTGAACGTTAGAGTTTGTTCGTATTTAACTACTGCGCCTAGAAATTACGATGAAAAGGCATAAAAGGAGTGCAGGCGAAATGGCGTGTCGCGCTAATAAACCGACGGTTGACTCGGTGATGAAACGTCAAAGGTGCAACCGTAGCGATTAGGGTAATGCTTCATCAAGGCTGCAAGCACGCTTGCCTTTAGCGCGGGTTGAGAATCGTCGCCCCAGAGAATCGTTTGCGAATCGTTTCTCAGTGAAAGAACCACATTATCTTTAGAAGTCGCCGAAATAGCCGATACGCGACCCAAGAGGCTTACCGGTAGCGTCAGTACGACATCAATTGCTTGTTTGAAGGTTTTCGAAGTATTTGGATTGCCAGCGTTCAAAATGACCGGCAACCGATCACTTGCAGAGGCCCGACCGACCTGCACCCCCGCCGCATCGTAGAGGTAATCAAAGCCGTTAATCTTTACAATCGCAACCGCACTTCTTTCGACGATGACAACTCGTAAGGTGCTTGGCGGCAACGCAACCGCCGAAACCGAGTCAATAAGTTGATATTTACTCAACTTCGCAGCCAACTCATCACTTGTTATCTGTGGAAGCGGCTTACCCTTCAACGAATCAAGGTCTCGCAAAACATCTTTCACAGCTACCCGATTGGTACCGACAACCTCTATGGAACGAACGGCCAAAAGCGGCGAAACCACTGCGATTACAACTAAAACAGCCAAAGCTGAGACCGAAGCAACTATTGCAATCAGAACCCTGCGTCCGAAATCCATACGTGGACGAAGCTTGGCAACCGATGCCCTGGCATTGCGCTCATGAATTTGCAAACGCTTCGATGCCTGGCGAATATTCGCTCGAGCCGGCTTCGATTGCTTCACAGTTTTAGCCTGTTTTACACGCTTCCCTGCAGACTTCTCAAAAAGCGGCACAACATTATTAGGCCTTTTCGGCTTTTGTGAGCCGTTACGAGACGGCGGGCGTTGCAAAAGCTACTCCCCTAGTGCACTAAGAAGCTGGGGTACCATTCGATACACATCACCACAGCCCATGGTGATGATGAAATCACCTTCCGAAGCTAACGAAGCCGCAACAGCAGGTGCATCGTCCCAAAGCGGTACATAGTGAACTTGCTCCTGGTCGATAAAACTATCGGAAACCAATTGCCCGGTTACACCTGGCTCAGGATCTTCACGTGCCGCGTAGATATCAAGAACAACCACCTGATCGCTCAATGAGAGTGCCTCAGCGAATTCACGGTGCATAAGTCGTGTGCGGCTATAAAGGTGAGGCTGGAATACTGTAATCAACTTGCCGTCCCCAACTACTGCGCGGGCAGCGCTTAGGGCTGCCGCAACCTCTGTGGGGTGATGTGCAAAATCGTCGTAAACACTGACGCCGCGAACCGAACCGTGTAACTCAAAGCGACGTTCGGTGCCACGAAACGTTGCGATTCCAGCAAGAGCCTTTTCGGGATCAAAACCCAGACCTACCAAAACTGCGAAAGCACCAGCTGCATTTACAGCATTGTGTGCTCCAGGAACATTGAGGGTAGCCGAATAGGTTTTCCCTTCGTGGGAGATTTTGAAAGAGACCCTGGCACCCGATGCATCCACGTCTTTGAGCAGAACATCTGAATCGATGGCATGACCAAATGTGATTACACGTTTGTTTTTGAGAAGCTTGGTAACACGAATAGCACCTGGATCATCCGAACTAATTGCCACAAACTCTTTGGCGCCTTGAGCGAATTTACCAAATTCTGCTTCAAACGCTTCCAAGGAACCGTAGTGGTCTAAGTGGTCTGGATCAACGTTGGTAATCAGTGCTACAGCGGTGTCGTAGTGCAGGAACGAACCATCAGATTCGTCCGCCTCAATAATGAAAAGGTCATCTTTACCACTGGCACTTGAAGAACCAAGTTCGGCGATGACGCCACCGTTCACAAAGCTAGGGTCAACGCCGAGTCGAAGCAGCCCGGTGATGACCATTCCAGTACTCGTGGTCTTACCATGTGCACCGGCAACAGCAACAAGACGATGTTTGGTCGTCAGGTACGCAAGAGCAGCCGAGCGGTGCAAAACTGGAATGCCTCGCTCTTTCGCAAGTAAATACTCGGGATTGGTTGGCCAAAGTGCAGAAGTAACAACCACGGTGTCGGGATTACCAAGGTTAGCTGCATCGTGACCGATGTGAATGATTGCACCAAGCTCTCTCAAAGCAGCAACATTCGAAGTATCGCGAAGGTCGGAACCGGTAACCTTGTGGCCCATTCCAATCAGGATGCGAGCGATACCGCTCATGCCTGAACCACCGATTCCGATGAAGTGAACGGTACCCAGGTCTTCTGGAACTGGCTGTGAAAAATCTGGTTTGATCATAATTACCTCGGGTCAAGACTATTTGTGGGAGTTTGCTTTCGGTGGCAAGACACTACGCACCAATTCATAAAGTCGCTGGGTTCCGTCGGCAATACTTGCTCCTTTTGCGGCCAAAGCCATAACCTTCAACTTCTTGGAATTGGAAATTAGCGGAATTACCTGATCTCGGACAAAATTGTCATCAAAATCCGCATCATTTACGAGAATCGCACCTCCCGCAGAAACCAAGTCAGATGCGTTGAACCGTTGTTCACCGTTTCCAACCGGATAGGGAACGAAAATACTCGGAAGACCGAAACTTCCAAACTCACAAACCGTTGAAGCCCCGGCTCGACAAACCGCCAAATCCGCCGCCGAAATGGCCAGATCCATGCGGTCGCAGTATTTGATTCTCACCAACGACTTGGTTTTGATTTCTTCAAGGTCGGAGTTTCCTCCAACTATGTGCAAAACCTGAACTCCAGCAGCATCCAGCAGAGCCAAAGAATCGGTGATGGCATTGTTGATGCTTCTGGCACCTAGTGAACCTCCGGTAACCAACAGCGTTGAAGTTTTGGGATCTAAACCAAAGTGTTCCCTTGCCGCCGACTTTGAAGCCGTTGCGATTGCCGACTCAATCTCTGCTCGAAGTGGCATTCCTGTGAGAATTCCACCTTTCAATTTCGTCGATTTGAAGGCAACGGCAATTGCAGCGGCCGAACGACGGCCGAGTTTGTTGGCCAAACCTGGCAAAGCATTTGCTTCATGAATCACATAAGGTGTTTTCGAACGCTTAGCCGCAATATACGCTGGGGCGCTAGCATAACCACCGAAACCGATGACAATGTCGATTTTTCGGCTCTTAATAATCTCCCGAACACTGCGCACAGCGTTTTCAAAACGTGCCGGAAATTTCAAGGCATAGAGTCCTGGTTTCCTTGGGAAAGGCAACCTTTCAACTGTCAGTAATTCAAAACCACGTTCAGGAACCAGCTTGGTTTCAAGACCTTCTACGGTTCCCAAAGCGATAACGGTTGCATCGGGTTCTTCTTTCCGAATCCGCTCGGCTAGTGCCAAAAGTGGATTGACATGGCCGCCGGTACCTCCACCAACCAAGAGATAAGTGGTCATTTGTTACCTCGAATCACACGAAGTTTTGGAGCCGAGTGATTCTTTCGCTCGATGCCCATAACCATTCCCAGCGCCATCAGTGTGGCCACCATTGAAGTACCACCTGAGGAAATCATTGGAAGGTTCACCCCGAGGACCGGAAGCATCGTTAGCACCACGGAAATGTTGATAAACGCCTGTCCAACAATCCAGAAAGTTACGCCATAGATAAATAAACGTTCATACTGATCTGTTGTCTTCTTGGCAATCTTGAAAAGAGTGACACCCAAAAAGACGAACAAACTGATTACGGTTAGCGCTCCAACCAACCCGTACTCTTCGCCAATAATCGCAAAGATAAAGTCATTTTGAGCTTCAGGAATCCAACTCCACTTCATCTTCGAATTTCCTGGGCCAACACCAAACAAGCCACCGGCAGCAAAAGCCCACTTACCGTGTTCCGCCTGCCAGTTGTATTGGCTGGGATCTGGTGCATCTGGGAACATCCATGCCAAAATGCGTCCCCTGCGCGATCCACCCAAGGCAAAAAGCAAAAGGACACCACCCACGCCGGCTGCAAGAACCCATTTCATGAACTTATCGGGAAGTCCACCAAAGAAAAACATGCCAAAGAGAATGATTGCCATCACGATGATGGTTCCCATGTCTTTACTCAGAAGGCCAACAAAAATAAACAGAATGGCAAACACAGCAAGCGGTGCATACCAAAATTGAGGTTCACTTTTGTCGTGTGTGCGATTACCAACAATGAAAGTGGCAACCATCATAATCATCGCAATTTTCAAAAACTCTGAAGGTTGGAGAGTACCGATTCCCAAGTTGAGCCAGTTACGGTTACCGTTTACAGCAATACCCATTGGCGTGAATAAAACCAAAAGCTGAGCGATCATGAAACCCAGAGCGATGACCGGACCGAGTCTCCTGGACGCTTCTGGTTTCAGATAAGCAAACCAAACCAGCGCTACAGCGCCACCAAACATACCGATTAGTTGCGAGCGCATTTCGCCAAATGGGCCAGAAGTTTTCACGACAGAATCGACGTAAGACGATGAGTAAACCATAAGCATTCCGAACAACGCCATAAAGACGATACTCAACCAAAGGGCTTTGAATTCCGGAGATTGTCCTCTGAAAACCACATCAATAATGCCTTTTGCATTATTGATTCCGTTACCTAGTAAATCCTTACCGTTGGGCCGTTTAGCCATTATTTCCCCCAGCGAAATTTCGAACTGCTTCGGCAAACTGGGCGCCACGGTCAGCGTAGTCCTTGAACTGGTCCATAGACGCGCTTGAAGGAGCCAAAAGAACGGTGTCTCCAGTCGTTGCAACCCCCGCTGCTGCAGCCACCGCCCTCTGCATCACCGAATCTCCGGCACCGATTTCAATAACAGGCACATTTGGTGCGTGCAGTTCTAGTGCTTGCAAAACCGGTTCACGATCTAGACCAATAACCACTGCGGCTTTAAGGCTGGCGGCATGTTTCTGAACTAAAGGTGCGATATCGACACCCTTTAGAAGCCCGCCAACAATCCATACGATTGAGTCAAAAGATTCCAAAGATGCTGAAGCCGCGTGCGGATTAGTCGCCTTGGAATCGTCGATCCAAGTAACACCGGCAATTTCTGCAACAAGTTCAATGCGGTGAGCATCGAGTTTAAAAGTTGAAATGCCCGCTGCCACAGCCTTGGCTGGTACCCCAAACGCTCGAACCAGGGCTGCCGCCGCTGCAATGTTCTGAAGCAAATGTTTGGTGACTACTCCAATTTTTTCTATGTCCGAAAATTCCGCTAAACATTCAATTTCCTTAATCGAACGATTAGGTGAATAGGCATTATCAATTAACAACCCATCGGTATAGCCAATTTGGGACGGCCCGGGGAATGCAGTTGTAAAGGCTATAGCTCTGGCACCATCTTGGACATCGGCGTTCTCCACCAATCGCATAGTTTGCTCATCTGCCTGGTTATAAACACAGGCGGATTCTACATTTTCATAAACTTTGCCTTTGGCCGCCAAATAAGCCTCAAATGATCCGTGCCAGTCAATGTGGTCTTGGTCGACGTTTAAAACAGCCGCGGCAAAAGGCTCGATTCGACCTAAGTAATGGAGTTGAAAACTCGACAGCTCAACCACCAGAGCGTCAAAGCCAACTTCATCACGAATGCAGTCGAGAATGGGCGTTCCAATGTTTCCGCACGATTCAACACGCAAACCAGCTGACTGCATAATGTGTGTAACGAGCTGAACCGTTGTGGTTTTCCCATTTGTTCCAGTAATGCAAATCCAGTCCGCAGGCTTTCCAACCTTGTCTCGTAATCGCCATGCCAAATCGATGTCGGTCCAGATAGCTAAGCCGCGACTTGAAGCCCAACTAATTTGAGGGGAATCTGGCCGAAAGCCTGGCGATGTAACCACAAGCTCTGGATCGAAGGTTGAAAGCGCCCCATCGAAAGTCTTCGCTTCGTCCCCGATCAGAGACTTTACGCCAATAACAGAAAGTAAATCCAAGTACTCAGAACTTGCCTTTTCTGCTACCACCAAAACTTGTGCGCCAAGTTCTGCCAAAGTATCGGCAACGGAAAAACCGGAAACGCCTAGGCCAAAAACAGCAACTCGGAGGTTTTTCCAATCCGAGTGCCAGCTGGTTAGGTTGTCAAGGTTTGGCATGGTTTAGGCATAGGTCCATTCGAGATAGAAGAAACCGACGCCAGATAAAACACACAGTGCCCCGATGAGCCAGAAACGCACCACAATTGTGATTTGCTGCCACCCCTTCTGCTCAAAGTGATGGTGCAGCGGGCTCATTAGAAAGACTCGGCGACCAGTACCAGTTCGCCATTTAGTGATCTTGAAGAAAACACGCTGAATGATTACCGAGCCGGTGACGATAACGAAAAGACCGCCGATTGGAATAAGCAAAAGTTCGGTACGAGTAAGAATTGCCAAAGCGGCTAATGCGCCACCAAGCCCCAACGAACCGGTGTCGCCCATGAAGATTTGCGCGGGTGATGTGTTCCACCAGAGAAACCCGATTAGCGAACCTACGATTGCGGATGCCACAACCGCCAGGTCTAATGAATCTTTCACCTGGTAGCAGTTATGCAAATCTGGCAAACGGAAACATGAGTTATTGAACTGCCAGAAGCCGATAATCGCGTAGGCACCGATTGCCATTGCAGAAGAACCCGTTGCCAACCCGTCTAAACCGTCAGCGATGTTTACACCGTTTGAGGTGGAAGCGACCAAGAAGTAGATCCAAATGATAAACAGCACCAGACCAACACCTGTGCCCCAAGCCATAAGGTTCAAAGAAGTGTCACGCGTGACGGAAATAGCCGCGGAAGCTGGCGACCAGCCACTGGAATCTTTGAGCTGTAGTGCCAAAATTGCGAAAATAACTGCAACTACCCCTTGGCCAGCAATTTTCGCCCAACCGGTTAGCCCGAGCGAACGTTGTTTGTGGGTTTTGATGAAATCATCGGCAAAGCCAACAAGGCCAAGGCCAACCATCATGAAAATAACCAGAAGCGCGGAAAAACTAATGGTTTCTCCATTGATAAGTTTTCCACCGAAAACACCGAGCACGGCACCCAAAATAATGGCGATGCCTCCCATCGTTGGCGTTCCACGTTTGGTGTGGTGAGATTGTGGCCCATCGTCGCGAATGAACTGACCCCAGCCGATCTTCTTAAAAAGCCAAATGAAGGCAGGCGTTGCGAAAAGGGTGAAAGCTAACGCGATGGCACCCGCCATAATGATTGATCTCAAGACTGAACCTCCAATAGGTCATCACCTAGGTGCCTAAGGTTGGCCGACTTAGACGATTTGACCAAGACAATGTCTCCAGGAACAAGCATTTCACGGATGTGGGTCAAAGCCTCGGAGCTTGAATCAAAGAAAATCGACTCACCATCCCAAGAACCCTCGAACATTGCACCCATGTGGATGAGTTTGGCTCCTTCGCCAACAACAATGAGACGGTCAATGTTGTATCGAACTACCAAGCGCCCAATTTCGTCGTGGGCGTCTCTGGAAAATTCGCCGAGTTCTGCCATTTCGCCGAGGACGGCTATTGTTCGTCGTCCAGACTTACCAAGGTGCGCCAGCGTTTGCAAAGCCGCTTTCATGGAATCTGGTGAAGCGTTATAGGCGTCGTTGATGATGGAAATACCGTCGGCGCGGTTGGTTAGCTGCATCCTCCAACGCTCAGCCAGCTCCATTTTCTCTAGAGCAAGCCGCACCTCGGAACGAGGTAAACCGAGCTGCTCTGAAACCGCTATTGCCGCGGTGGAATTCATGAGCTGGTGCTCGCCCAGAATTTTCAAGGTAATTCTTGAAACTTCACCGTCCGGATAGTGGATGTCTGCACTGGTTCCTGCTATCGAAAGGTCGACGTTGCTGAAGTAGAAATCCGAATCTGGATTGGTGCCGAAAGAAACAGGTTGAGCTTCGGTTAGATTCAACATAGCCCGAACTTCGCCGTCATCAGCGTTGTACACGAAAGTGTTCTCAGGTTTCAAAGCCTGTACGAGTTCTGATTTGATTTTGGCGGTAACTTCTATTCCACCGAATGCTCCAGCATGAGCTAGACCAACTTTTAAGACAACCCCGATATCTGGTTTGATGATGTCAGCCAAATAAGCAATGCTGCCTAAACCCCCGGCACCTAATTCGGCTACCATATAACGGGTGGTTTCGCTTACCTTCAAAACCGAAATAGGTGCGCCTACCTCGTTGTTGTAAGACTCAATTGGCGCGATGGTTTCCCCGAATTCTGAAAGAATTGCTCGCAACATGTTCTTGGTGCTGGTCTTACCGTTGGAACCGGTGATGCCAACTACCTGAAGATTTCCTGCGGCGCGAACCCTTGCAAGCACTTCTTTGGCCAGTAATCCGAGCGCCTTTACCGAGTCTTGAACCAAAATCTGCGGAATCGATTCTGAAGTGATACGGCGTTCGACTATCACTCCGGCTGCACCTAGTGCGGCTGCACTTCCGATGAAATTGTGGCCGTCGGTAACCTCGCCAGGCTTGGCAACAAATAGAGAGCCAGCTGAAACTAGCCGAGAATCGGTTTCAACTCCGCCAAACACTTCGGCATCTTCACCAAATAGAGTTCCATCGACAATCGAGGCAATCTCATTCAAAGAAAGTCGAATCATTACCAACCAGCATCTTTCAATGCCTGCCGCGCTAAAGCCCTGGCACTGTACGGAGTTCTAACTCCTCGAATGTCTCGGTAATCCTGATGCCCTGGCCCGGCCCAAAGAATGGCGTCTCCCGGTTTAACCAAGGAAACAGCTTTGACTATGGCCGCTTCAGGTGGCGATACTTCATAGATTTCGGCATCGGGCCTGGCCGCCTTTGCGGAAACAAGCAAGGTTGCGCGAATCGAGGCAGGATCCTCAAAACGTGGATGATGATCGGTGATTATCAAAATATCGCTATTTTCAACGGCTACTGAAGCCATCGCCGGCCGCTTCGTTGCATCTCGGTCACCATCAGCACCGAAGAGCATCAGCACTTTGCCTGTGGTTACTTTCCGTACAGCGCGAAGCGTATTCAGAAAGGCATCAGGGCTGTGGCCGAAGTCGACATAAATAGCCGGGGCTCCCGGCGAAGAAACCATCTCGGTTCGACCTGGTAAGTAACTTTGGATACCTTCTGCTATGGCTGCAGCGATTCTCTGTTCGGCGAACCCGGCTTGGATAAGCATGGCGACAGCCAATCCAGCATTAGACGCCATGTGCGCTCCAATAATTGGCAGATGAGACCTAATGACTGAACCGCTCGGTGTGAGAATCTCAAAGTGTGTTTGGCCAGGCAATTCCTCGGTTACGCGCACTCGATAATCCGCATTTACATCGTCGCGAATCGAAACGGTCACAGTTGGAATCTGGGACAGTTCCAGAAACTTCTCACCGAATTCTGAGTCGAGACTCACCACACCGCGGTGTGCTCGACTCGGTTGAAATAATTCCGCCTTAGCAGCGAGGTATTCACCCATTCCAGCGTAATCGTCTAAGTGATCGTGGCTCAGGTTCGTAAAACCAGCGACATCAAAAATCAGACCATCAACACGAAGTTGAGATAACGCTTGGGCAGAAACTTCGACAGCAACCGATGTGACGTTCTTTTCACGCATTCGCGCAATTAGCGCTTGCATTTCGGTAGATTCAGGGGTGGTCAGGCGGCTTACGATCACTTCACCTGCGATGTGACGCTCGGCGGTGGAAGTAAGACCGGTCACTTCGCCCAATTGCCTGAGGATAGCCTCGAGTATGTAGGAAGTTGATGTTTTTCCGTTGGTGCCGGTGGTTCCGAAGAGCTTCGGCATGACATCCGGAAAGTTGCCGTAAACAAAGGCAGCAAGTGAGCCAAGATGATGGCGAGGCCTTTCAAGAAGAAGCGTTGGAACATCTAGTTCTCCAAGAATTGCCAGCCCATCGGCGTCGGAAACGATTGCTACCGCACCCAATTCAATTGCCTTGCCAGCAAAATTAGCTCCATGAGTCTTTAGGCCTGGCATAGCCACAAAGAGATCGCCATTTCTTAGGTCAGCAGTATTCATGGAAATTCCGGTGACCAGCGTGTCAGCATCACCATGAACCAATTGCAACCCAAGGTTATCTATCAGGCTCTGAAGCGAAACCGGCACAACCTGCTCAGGTCGAAGCGTTGGTGGAATCTGTTCTTTCATTACTTCCACTCCGTTGCTATGTTTTTCGATTTGGTGGTTGAAGGTGGTACGCGATATGCCCTAAGCACCTGTTGCATAATTTGCTTGAAAACCGGCGTTGCACCAATGGAACTAGCGGTTCTTCGAGACTTGTAAAGCATCACAGCAACCACATACTTTGGATCTTCTGCAGGCGCCATGCCAATGAATGAAATCGCATACAAATTACCGTATCGGTTACCTTGCTTAATCTGGGCAGTACCACTCTTTCCGCCGACACGGTATCCAGCCACCGCAGCGGTTCGTCCAATCGAACCCTCTTCAACCACCTTTTCCAGCATGTCGATGGTTGATCGTGCGGTTGCCTCGGAGACGACGCGAACAGGTTCGCCAACCGGATAGTTAGTTGTGCTTCCATCGGCAGCAGTGCAACCTAAAAATAGCTTCGGTGAGAGCCTTACTCCCCCGTTGGCAATTGCCTGATAGGCGTAAGCCATCTGAATTGGCGTCACCGCAATACCTTGACCAAACATGCTGTTTTTGTCGGTTTGGAGGTCCCAGTTTTTGGTGTCTCCGAGCATGCCGCCCGATTCGCCTTCCATGTTCAGTGAAGACTTCGCACCTAATCCGAACTTTTTCATGTATTCCACACGTTTGCTTCGAGAGACTTTTGCACCGATTTGGATAATGCCGGTGTTCGAGCTATCGCGAAGAATTCCCGCGAGGGTTAGCTTCATTGGTTTGTGATTGTGCGAATCGCGAATCCAGGTTCCCCAAGGCATTTTCACCTTGTCTGGAGCGACTACTCGCGAAAGTGGCGTGGCGAGGCCAAGGTCGATGGCAGTGGCTGCGGTAATGGTTTTCATGGTCGAACCGGGTTCGTAAGAGAAGTTGAAGACTTTAGCCTGACGGTCGCGCTCAATCGATGCGCCAGGATTATTTGGATCAACTGTTGGAGCTTCAGCTGCGACCAACAGTTTTCCGGTCTTAACTTCAACTACAACGGCGGTGCCATAATCGGCACGCTCGTTGCTCACGGCAGTTTCCAACACCTGCTGGGAGAAATATTCCAGATTGGTGTCAATGGTTAGTTTTAGATTGCCACCATCTTTTGCTTGCTTGGTGACGATGGCGCTGTCGGGAATGCGGATTCCGTCCACACCTTGTTCATAGGTTTCTTTACCATTGACACCAGCCAAACAGGGATCCATTTTGCTTTCAAGACCAGCTTTGGTGGCGGCGTCGGCAGTTATAAATCCGAGAAGGTTACCAGCCACTGCCCCGTTTGGATAAACGCGCGACATTTGTGAATCAAAGTAAATCCAAGGAATATCTAGGCTCTTGATCTGAGAGTAGGTAGAAGCGTCAACCTTCTTCTTAAGATTTGCGTACTGACCAGTTCCAGCCATTTTCCGCAAAATCTCATTTTTGTCCATTTGCAGGATGTCTGCCAACTGAGTTGCAATCTGGTCGACGCTGAGGGTAACCGTAGTGCCGTTTATCTCACGAGGAACCGGCCCAACATTGACCGGGGCAACGTTCACATCGTATCGATAAATAGACCGCGCCAGAACGTTGCCATCTTTGTCGAATATTGATCCACGAACAGCTTCAATCGTCCTTGGTTTTTGACGATTGGAAAGGCTTACTTTGTTAATAGCCCCGGCATTGACAACCTGCAAATCCAGTAGGTGCAAAACGAATAAGACCACGAAACCTGCCACAACCAGTCTCAGAATCCCAAATCTCTTGCGCTCGAGGTTTGGCGGCAACAAACTCATGAATTGCCTACCCGTGAACTAGTTAGTTGGTGAAGCTTGGATCTGGCTGATTGGGCCAGAAGCACTCACCATCTCCGACGTGTTTGACGCTAACACGGAAGAGGTGTTTTTTAGCGTCAAACCGGCGGTGTCGGTGCCAGTGGTCATGGCGGCATTCGGTACACGGTTGCTAGATACAGTTCGTTCGTTGGCCTGAGCCCGTCTAGGCTTACCGATTACAGAGCCGTCGGAAAGGCGAAGGAAGACTGGATTTACGTTAGAAACCATTCCCAAGGAGTGAGCAACGTTTACCAAGTTCTGGTTTGAGGACAAGGAATTGACTTCGGAGCTAAGAATGTCCGACTGAGTGCTCAACGCCGCTTTCTCATTCTTCAAGTGAAGGATTTCGTAAGTGAACTGAGCCGTGTAACCACCCATGAAAACGTGTAGAACCTGAATGACGACCAACCCACCTAGCAACATGCCGGCTAACTTAACGGTCTGGCGGTTTAGGTTTCCGAGAGAACGAAGGTTTGGGCGGTTGCTGACACTTCTGGTTGCTGCTCTTAGTGCACTCATGCTGCTACTCGAATCTTTTCGGCTGCGCGCATCCTCACCGATGCGGCTCGTGGGTTGGTTTCTTTTTCGGCATCACCGGCAACGGCGGTACCCTTCGTGAGCATGCGAATAACAGGTGCATGTTCCGGAAGTTCAATTGGCATCTCGATTGGAGTTTGCGAGGTTGCAGCGTGCATCATTTCGCGCTTGACTATGCCGTCTTCAAGCGAGTGGTATGACATCACCAGTAAACGTCCGCCAACTTTTAGCGAGTTGATGGCAGCAGGGATGGTTTCCTCGAGAATCGACAACTCCCCGTTTACCTCAATACGCAGTGCCTGAAATACGCGCTTTGCCGGGTGTCCAGAAGTTTTCCCTGGTACAAATGGAACAACCTTGCCAACCAGAGATGCAAAATCTGCGCTCTGCTCGAAGGGCTGGTTTTTGCGACGATCAACAACAGCCTTAGCCACTTGCTTTGCGTAACGTTCTTCGCCGTACTCCTTGAAGATTCGAGCTAATTCACCCTCTGAGTACTTGTTCAAAACTTCCGCTGCAGTGAAGCCAATGGCTTGATTCATGCGCATGTCGAGTGGAGCATCGAATGAGTAAGCGAAACCGCGCTCGGCTTCATCAAGCTGCATTGACGATACGCCAAGATCGAGAAGGACGGCATCCACTGATTCGATGCCAAATTCTTCAATTACATTTTCAATTTCGCTGTAAAGCGCATGCGCAAATTTCACGCGCGTACCAAATCGAGACAGTCTCTTGCTGGCAAGGGAAAGTGCCTGCTCATCTCGATCAATACCGATCACCGTTAAGTTTGGATAGCGCTCCAGAAAGGCCTCGGTGTGGCCTCCTAGTCCGAGGGTTCCATCTACCAATACGGGAGACTCACCAATAAGCGCTGGACCGAGAATTTCGATCGCATACTCCAGAGCAACTGGTGTGTGGAGTTCGTGAATTTCCTTGACCATGGTTTTCCCTAGAAGATTCCAGGGATCACCTCCTCGTCAAGGTCGGCAAATTCTTTGTCCTGCTCAGCCATAAAGGCATTCCAGGTGGCCAGGTCCCAAATTTCAATGCGGTTGTTGACACCGGCAAGAATCAAGTCGCGCTCCAACCCGGCGTATTCGCGAAGGTGGCCTGGAATGGTGATACGTCCCTGCTTGTCTGGGGCTTCACTTTCAGCGGAGGCCATGAAATTGCGCACGAAAAAGCGTGCAGCTTTGGTGGTCTGTCGAGCCGACTCTAGACGCTCTGAGATCTTGGAAAACTCTGTGGCTGTGTACATAGACACGCAGCGGTCTTGACCTTTGGTTAGGTAGATGCCATCTCCCAGAGCTTCACGCCATTTTGCAGGCAGAATCAAGCGACCTTTTTCGTCCAGCTTTGGCTGGGACTGTCCACTAAAAGTCATCTCGACCTCCCCTCAATGGTTTAATTCTCCTATTACCTCCACTTTACACCACTTTGCATAAGAAATACGCCTGATTCGCCGTTTTTTAGGAGCAAATTTCGATAACAACTGCGTAACTAAGCGGAAAAATGCTAGTGGTTGAAAGTGGAGGGAAATTTCAAAAAATGATCAAAATCGGGTAAAAAAAATAGGGCCATCGGCCCTATTTCTTAAAAAACTAGCTAGTTCTCCGATTTGGTGGAGGCCGCTAAAAAAGCACCGCCGGCCATAATCGCGAAACCAAGCACACCAACACCCATCACGCGGTTTATAACCCCCGCCAATAAAACCGAAAGCCCCGCAAGCAAAATCAGTAAACCGGCGATAATTCTTTTCGCAGAAACACTCTCCCGCACCAATTTTCGTGACTTTTTGTCGGCAGTAGTGCCTGCCAAACTTCTTTCCAATTCGTCGAGAAGTTGCTGCTCGCGCTCAGATAGACCCATAAGCCAATTGTATGTAGGTCTAGGCTGGACGTATGAGTGAAAGCGCAACCCTAGTTGAACTAGTTGAAAGACGTTTGAGCGACTTTTGCCAGGCACGACGGCTACAACTGGTAGAAATCGACCCAGAACTCGCAGTCGTAATCGATTACATTCAGGGGCTGCTAACCGGGGGCAAAAGATTTCGCGCCCTGTTTGCATACTGGGCTTGGGTCTCTTGCCTCCCGATAAATGCCGATCAACTCACAGAGGACGAAAAGCAGCGAAGCGCTGCAGCACTGGTTGATATTTGCGCAGCCCTAGAAATGTTTCATGCCGCGGCCTTGGTACACGATGACCTATTAGACAACTCAGATAGCAGGCGTGGCTCACCTTCGGTACACAAAAAATTTGAGCAATTACACCTAGCGGGTGGATGGGCAGGATCAGCCACCAGATTTGGTCAGGCGGGTTCTGTGCTTGCTGGAGATCTAATGCTTGGATGGAGTTCTGAACTCTTTGACGCTGCCGTGAAGCGAGCTCCGTCGAGCACAATCGCTTGGAACTGCCGCGATGAATTCGCGAAAATGCGCATTGAAGTAATGGCAGGTCAGTACCTAGATGTGCTGGAGGAAAATGC
>Ga0228703_1000276_pt1 | contig 40509 bp, 35 predicted proteins | sample McNCre217_Aug_MG_3_FD_178020 | JGI IMG/M metagenome (GOLD analysis project Ga0228703, IMG submission 178020) | Freshwater microbial communities from McNutts Creek, Athens, Georgia, United States - 29-17_Aug_MG | ecosystem: Environmental > Aquatic > Freshwater > Creek | place: USA: Georgia...
GATATGGGGATAGTCGAGCTTCTTACAATGGCGACCATTCTATGAAAACCGTACACAAGTCCGTTTTGATTTGGTTCAGCGCCGAAGAAATGTTTGCGCTGGTGACCGATGTGGCCCGCTACCCCGAGTTCTTGCCATGGTGCGACCGCGCCAGTGTGCTTGAAACGCATGCCGATGGTGCAACTGCCCAAGTTGGCATGACCTTTGGTGGCTTTCACAAAAGCTTCACCACGCGCAATGTGCACATTGAAGGTCGCCAAGTAAAGCTAGAGCTGGTGGACGGCCCCTTCAAGCATTTGGATGGCACGTGGGATTTCCATCCGCTTCTCGACCCCAACACCCAAGAGCCCCAACGCGCCTGCCGCATTGAGCTGACCTTGAACTACGCGTTTGAAAGCATGTTTGGTGCTTTGGTCGGCCCCGTGTTCGACAAAATCGCCGCCACCTTGGTGGATGCGTTTGTCAAGCGCGCAGAGCAGGTGTACATCGCGTGAGCACGGTTCAGATCACTGTGATGTATTCACCCGCGCCACGCGTGGTGCATGAGCGCGTGTTGCCCCTCAGCACGGGCGTGACGGTGATGCAAGCCTTGCAGCACAGTGGCTTGTTGGCCGAGTGCCCAGAAATTGATTTGAGCCAGCCCGAGTTGTTTGCGGTGTGCATTTGGGGCAAGAAGACCACGCCCAACCACGTGCTGCGCGATTTAGATCGCATCGAAATTTGCCGTGCGCTGACGGTGGACCCTAAGGTGGCGCGACGTGAGCGTTTCCAAAAACAAGGCACCAGCCGCGCAGGCTTGTTCTCTAAGCGACGCGCAGGCGCGAAGCCCGGCTACTGAGCGTAGCCAAACTCAGGCAAACAACCATGACACATCCCCTTTGGCCCACCTGCGGCTACCCGCTGCTCACTCCCAACGAAGCCGGCCATTTGGTGGTGACCGACGACTTTTTGCGTTTTCTTTTAGAGCGCCCCGAGCTCGCCCCCATTGCCAGTTCGTGCGCCGCCGAAGTGGCTTTGCACCACAGCTTGGTCGATCAACCGCGCCGTGATGTGAGCCCGCAAGAACTGACCGCGCTGCAAGACAAAGACGCTGCTGACAACTACGCTGTGTGGCTGCGCTTTCGCCAGCGCATCACCACGCTGCCTACGTTAGAGGCCAGTTACATGGCCTTATTCAAAGGCGAGGGCGTGGATGTGCCGCCGCTGTTGGTGCAGCACATCACCCACATTTTGTTGCGTCATGTGTTGGGCGATGCGCCAACGGCCATGCAAGCGCGCGCGGCTGAGATGCTGATGCATACGCAAAAAATCACCGTGCTCGAAGACGGCGCTGTGATGGCGGCTGACGATGAAACCGTGGAGCGTCACGCCACACAAAGCGGCTTTGGTTCGATTGGTGAATTGCTCAAGCAAGGCGGCATCAAACTGCGCAGCGTGGACTTGGATGTGCTCAACGACGACAACCAAGACGCGTATTGGCCCCGCAGCGAGAGTTTTGACTGGGTGGTGAGCCTCAATCGTGGCCAGCCCGCGTTGAACGCGCTGTGCGAGGTGATGGCCAAGTGGGTGCAGCACTTCTTGGGTGTGCCGGTGCGTATCCAAACGGAGCGCGAAATCAACGACGACCACTGGGTGTGGCACGTGGGCCTAGATGCCCAAGCCAGCAGTGTGCTCAACGACCTGTACCAAGGCAAAGAGGTGGACGCAGACCGCATGGAGCGCTTGTTGTGCTTGTTCAAGCTGGAGTTTGTGTCGCCCAACGACATGCTGGCCGAGGTGCGTGGCAAGCCCGTCTATTTGGCAATGGCCGTGGATGCCAACCAGCGCTTGAAACTCAAGCCGCAAAACTTGCTGCTGAATTTGCCGCTGGCCAAGCGGTCTTAAACCGCTTGTTCTTTTATTGGCCGATGGCGCGAATGCGCTCGATCTCGGCCCACGCGCTGGCCAATTCAAACTGTGCACCAATCAGCTCGTTGCGTGCCGCGCGATAGACGCGCTGGGCATCCATCACATCGAGAAAGTTTTTCTCGCCAGCTTTGTAGGCCACTTCGGCGATGCGCAGCGCATCCGCAGCATGGCGCACGATGCCGCCTTCAAGCGCAACCACTTGCGCGTTGGAAATGTCGTACTGCTGATAAGCCGCTTCGAGGGATTGCACCAACGACAACTCTTGGTACGCCAAATCGTTGTCAGACTGGGAGAGGCGGGCTGCCGCTTCACCCACGGGGCCGCCGCGCCAGTCCCACAGGGGTAGGTTCATGGCAAGGCCGACGCGTTTGCTGCGCCAATCTGGGTCGAGGTCTTGGTCGGCGCGCAGGGAAAATTTAGGGAAGCGCAAAGATTTTTCTTCGCTCAACTTGCGGTCAAACTGTTGGCGCTCTGCACGCAGGCGTTGCAAATCGGGGTTGCTTCGCATCACCTCGTCTCGCACCTCGTTCAGCGGGGCAGGGGTGGCAAACACATGGGGCTGCTCTTGCACTTCGAAGTTTTCTGGCAGTTGCTTGCTCACCAACGCGCGCAGCGCACCGCGCGCTTGGCGCAGGCGCAGCACCGATGATTCGTGCATTTTTTGTGCGTTGAGCAATTCGGCGTTGGCTTTGACCAGCTCGAACTTCGCTTTCTCGCCGGTTTCCACTTGCAAGGCGATGCGTTTTTGCATGCCTTCCATGAGTAAAACATCTTCGCGCACGGCGCGGTTTTCACCCACGCGGCGCACCAAGTCGTAGTAACGCAAACGCAGCTGGGCCAGCATGTCGGCTTTGAAGGAGCGTTCTGTGGCTTGCGCGGCGTTGTAACCCGCGATGGCGCCATCGACGCGTGGGAAGCGGTGCCAAGGCATGTCTAAGTCTTGGGTGATGCTCACCGACTTGAGGTTGCCATTCCCCGTTTGGTTGCCAGGGCGCTGAAAACGCGTGCCATTCATCACCTCAATTTGCGGGTTGGGAATGGTGCGTGCGGTGTCCATCGCAGCACGTGCCACTTCGGTCGCATTGGCTGCGCTGCGCAGGGCAGGGCTTTGGCTGAACATCATGGCTTCGAGTTCAGGCAAGCTGAGTTGCGGTGCAGTTTGTGCCCATGCGCCAGATGTGGCTGTCATGCTGAGTACAACGAGGGCAATGGTTTTTGTATTGAAGCAGAACAAGTGAAGCACCTTGAGGAAGGAGTAAACGGGCCGACGCATTGTCGTTGAACAAATTCTGCCTGAGCTATGTGAAGTTTCTGTAATGCCGGGACGCTGTATACACGCCGCATTTACCCCCTACGTAAAATGCTGTTTTTGGAGCTATCTACATGCGACTGCTTGGCAAAGCCCTCACGTTTGACGACGTTCTGCTCGTCCCCGCGTTCTCTCAAGTCCTGCCCAAGGACACGTCGCTTGCGACGCAATTCACCCGCAACATTCGCCTGAACTTGCCCTTGGTCTCTGCGGCCATGGACACCGTGACCGAAGCGCGTTTGGCCATCGCCATTGCGCAAGAGGGGGGCATCGGTATCGTGCACAAAAACCTCACGGCGCAAGAACAAGCTTCTCAAGTGGCGAAGGTCAAGCGCTACGAATCAGGCGTGTTGCGCGACCCCGTGGTCATCACGCCCGAAACCACGGTGCGCCAAGTCATGGCCTTGTCGGACGAGCTGGGTGTATCAGGTTTCCCTGTGTGTGAAGGCGGCAAAGTGGTGGGCATCGTCACCGGCCGCGATTTGCGCTTTGAAACCCGCTACGACCAAAAAGTCAGCGAAATCATGACGCCGCGCGAGCGCTTGGTCACCGTGCCCGAAGGCACCACACCTGAGCAAGCCAAAGCGCTCTTGAACAAGCACAAGCTGGAGCGCTTGTTGGTGGTCAATGCAGCGTTTGAGCTCAAGGGCTTGATCACGGTCAAAGACATCACCAAACAACTCAACTTCCCCAATGCCGCCCGCGATGCCGCAGGCAAGCTGCGCGTGGGCGCGGCTGTTGGCGTAGGCGAGGGCACCGAAGAGCGCGTGGAAGCGTTGGCCAAAGCTGGCGTGGACGCCATCGTGGTGGACACCGCGCACGGCCACAGCAAAGGTGTGATCGACCGCGTGCGTTGGGTCAAACAAAACTACCCGCACATCGAAGTCATTGGCGGCAACATCGCCACCGGCGCAGCCGCGTTGGCTTTGGTTGAGGCGGGGGCCGATGGCGTGAAAGTGGGCATTGGCCCAGGCTCCATTTGCACCACCCGCATCGTGGCAGGCGTGGGCGTGCCGCAAATCATGGCGGTGGACAGCGTGGCCACGGCACTCAAAGGCACAGGCGTGCCGCTGATTGCTGACGGCGGCATCCGCTACAGCGGTGACATCGCCAAGGCGATTGCCGCAGGTGCGGGCACGGTGATGATGGGCGGCATGTTTGCCGGTACCGAAGAAGCGCCAGGCGAAGTCATCTTGTTCCAAGGCCGTAGCTACAAGAGCTACCGTGGCATGGGCTCCATCGGTGCCATGCAGCAGGGCAGTGCCGACCGTTATTTCCAAGAAAGCAGCACCGGCAACCCCAATGCCGACAAGCTGGTGCCCGAAGGCATTGAAGGTCGCGTGCCCTACAAAGGCTCGGTCGTCGCCATCATTTACCAAATGGCCGGCGGCTTGCGTGCCAGCATGGGCTACTGCGGTTGCGGCACGATTGAAGAGATGCACAACAAGGCCGAGTTTGTGGAAATCACGGCAGCCGGTATTCGCGAAAGCCATGTGCATGATGTGCAAATCACCAAAGAAGCGCCGAACTATCGGGCGGAATAAGCGCCGAATAAGCTTTAAGTGTTCTCGCACAAGCCACCCTTCGGGGTGGCTTTGTTTTTTTGAGACAATACGGGGCTAGGCCATTTGAAGGCCCTTTTTTATTTATGTCGCACCAAAAAATCCTCATCCTCGATTTCGGCTCTCAAGTCACCCAACTCATCGCCCGCCGCGTGCGCGAGGCCCATGTGTTCTGTGAAGTTCATCCTTGCGACGTGACCAGCGACTGGGTGCGCGAATACGCCAAAGACGGCAACCTCAAAGGCATCATCCTCTCAGGCAGCCACGCCAGCGTGTACGAGGTGGACGACCGCGCGCCCGATGCTGTGTTTGAGTTAGGTTTGCCCGTGTTGGGCATTTGCTACGGCATGCAAACCATGGCCACCCAATTGGGCGGCAAGGTCGAAGCGGGGCACACCCGCGAGTTTGGCTACGCCGAAGTGCGCGCACATGGCCACACCGAGTTGCTCAAAGGCATTGAAGACTTCAACACCGCAGAGGGGCACGGCATGCTCAAGGTGTGGATGAGCCATGGCGACAAAGTGACCCAACTGCCCGAAGGCTTCAAAGTCATGGCCTCGACGCCGGCTTGCCCCATCGCTGGTATGGCCGACGAAGCACGCAAGTTTTACGCGGTGCAGTTCCACCCCGAAGTCACGCACACCGTGCAAGGTCAAGCCTTGTTGAACCGCTTTGTGCTCGACATTTGCGGCACACGCCCTGACTGGATCATGGGCGACTACATTGAAGAAGCGGTGGCAGCCATTCGCAAACAAGTGGGTGACGAAGAAGTCATCTTGGGCCTGTCAGGTGGTGTCGATTCGTCGGTGGCTGCAGCGCTGATTCACCGCGCCATTGGCGACAAACTCACTTGCGTGTTTGTGGACCACGGCTTGCTTCGCCTCAACGAAGGCGACATGGTGATGGACATGTTTGTGGGCAAGTTGCACGCCCACGTGATTCGCGTGGATGCCAGCGATTTGTTCTTGGGCAAGTTGGCGGGCGTGAGCGAGCCAGAGGCCAAACGCAAAATCATCGGCGGCTTGTTTGTGGATGTGTTCAAGTCTGAAGCGGCCAAACTCAAGGCTGGCGACGGTGGGCACAAAGGTGCCACCTTCTTGGCACAAGGCACGATTTACCCCGACGTGATTGAGAGCGGCGGCGCGAAGAGCAAGAAAGCCGTCACCATCAAAAGCCATCACAACGTGGGTGGCTTGCCCGAGCAATTGGGCTTGAAGCTGTTGGAGCCTTTGCGCGAATTGTTCAAAGACGAAGTGCGCGAACTCGGCGTGGCGTTGGGGCTACCCCGCGAGATGGTGTATCGCCACCCGTTCCCAGGCCCAGGCTTGGGCGTGCGCATTTTGGGCGAAGTGAAGAAGGAATACGCCGACTTGCTGCGCCGTGCCGATGCCATCTTCATCGAAGAGCTGCACAACTTTACTGATGAGGCCACAGGTAAAACTTGGTATGACCTGACCAGCCAAGCCTTCACTGTGTTCTTGCCCGTCAAGAGCGTGGGCGTGATGGGCGATGGCCGCACTTATGACTATGTGGTGGCCTTGCGCGCCGTGCAAACCAGCGACTTCATGACCGCAGACTGGGCTGAGTTGCCCTATGCCTTGCTCAAGAAAGTGTCTGGCCGAATCATCAACGAAGTGCGTGGCATCAACCGCGTGACGTATGACGTTTCGAGCAAGCCGCCAGCGACGATTGAGTGGGAATAAGCCGTCCAAGCCGAACAGCCTACAATTAAAGGCTGTTCGCAATTGCCCGATGTGGGCTTGATTTTTTAAATTAGAAAACACTGAGTACATGGCAAAAGAAGAAATGATCGAGATGAAGGGTGTCGTGACCGAGGTCTTGCCCGACTCTCGTTACCGCGTTACCTTGGAAAACGGTCACTCCCTGATCGCATACACCGCCGGCAAAATGCGCCTGCACCGCATCCGCATCATTGAAGGCGATAAGGTCACGGTTGAACTGTCGCCTTACGACATGAACAAAGCGCGTGTGACCTTCCGTCACATCGAAGGCAAGGCCCCAGGCCCAGCCGTCAAACGTCGTTTCTAAACAGGCCCACCGCGGTCATTGGGTTTGTACCAACCTCCGCAGTTCAAAGCCAAGGATGAGGCTCATGCGCTCGCTCTCATGCGGGCGTATCCATTTGCAAGCCTCATCAGTGTGGACGACGAGGGCTTCCCGTTTGTCACACATCTTCCCCTTCATTTGACGCAGATTGAGGGCCAGCACGTGCTGCTGGGCCACTGCGCCAAACCCAACCCACATTGGCGCTATTTGCAAGCGCGCGCCCAAGCCTTGGTGACGTTCATGGGCCCGCAGGCTTATATGTCGCCCAAGGTCTATCCCGACTTGGTGAGGGTGCCTACCTGGAGCTACTTGGCGGTGCATGCCAAGGTCGAAGCCCACTTGGTGGAAGAACCTCAAGCCAAAGACCGTTTGCTCAAACAACTCATTGGCGACCACGAGCCGACTTACGCAGCCCAATGGCGCGGCTTAGGTGAAGACTTTCAACACAAGATGCTCAACGGTATCGTGGCGTTTGAGCTGCGCATCACCGAGCTGGCGTGCAAGCTCAAGCTCAACCAACATCGCCCCGAATCGCATGCGGCCATGCACGCTGCATATGCCGCAGGTGGCGAGGACGAACAAGCTTTGGCCGAGTGGATGGTCAAGCTCGGCATGGTCTAAGCCATGGCGCATTCACCGCAAGACATTGGCTTCATGCAGCTGGCCTTGCGCCAAGCGCATGCCGCTGCCGAGGCGGGTGAAGTGCCTGTGGGCGCAGTGGTGGTCAGGGCAGGGCAGGTGATTGCCACCGGCCACAACGCGCCCTTGTCCAGTCACGACCCGACGGCGCACGCAGAGGTGAACGCCATGCGCGCCGCCGCGCAGGCTTTGGGTAACTACCGGCTTGACGACTGCACTTTGTACGTGACCTTGGAGCCGTGCGCCATGTGCAGCGGGGCTGCGTTGCATGCGCGTTTCAAGCGCGTGGTGTTTGGTGCGACAGAGCCCAAAACAGGGGCAGCGGGCTCGGTGCTCAATTTATTCGCACTCGAACAAATCAACCACCAAACCCAAGTGACTCGCGGCGTGCTGGCTCACGACTGTGCGCAAGTGTTGCAAAGCTTTTTTGAGCAACGCCGTGTGCAGCAGCAGCTCAGCAAAGTGCCCCTGCGTGACGATGCTTTGCGCACGCCTGATGGCGCGTTTGTGGGGCTAGATGTGCCGCATGCGATGTCGCACTTCACGGCAGATTTGCCCGCCTTAGAAGGCTTGCGTTTGCATTGGTTTGACAACCGCCAAGAGGCCCAAGTTGCGCCGCACGTTTATCTGCATGGGCTCGATGGTTGGAGCGCCCAATACATTGCGCAGTTGCAGTCGTCAGCGCCAGTGATTGCTTTGGATTTGCCTGGCTTTGGCTTGTCCGACAAGCCTAAAAAAGTCGCCCCCCATCGCATCGCTTGGCACGCCCAAGTGCTGCACGAGTTTTTGGCGAGTGTGCAACCCGCACCTGTGGCCTTGCATGCACCGCATGTGATGGCGCCGTTACTCGAGAAGTTGGCGTTGCCTATTCATTGGGTAGACACGCCCCTATTGCCTGCAGCTTTGCGCGAAGCGCCGTACCCAGACCGTGGCCACATGGCCGGTCCTCGTGCTTTGAGCACCTTGTTGGTTGCGCCTGAGGTTTAAGCGCGCCTAAATTCCCGCGACAATGTGGGTATGGCTCATATTTACATCTATTCCCCCAGCGGCGCGGTGCGCGACAAAGCAGCTTTCAAACGAGGGGTGGCCCGCCTGAAAAAACTCGGCCATGAGGTTGAGTTAGACGCTGACGCACTCAGCAGTCACACCCGTTTTGCGGGGGATGACGCCACTCGTTTATCTGCTATCCATCGCGCGGCAGACAGCGGCGCAGATGTGGCTTTGATTTCACGCGGTGGCTATGGCCTCACACGCATCTTGCCGGGTATCAAATACAAACAAGTGGCCAAGGCCATTGCCAAAGGCACGCAGTTTGTAGGGCTGAGCGACTTCACTGCGTTTCAAAATGCGCTGTTGGCCAAAACTGGCGCCATCACTTGGGCTGGCCCTGCGCTTGGCGAGGACTTTGGCGCTTTGCAACCAGACGACATCATGGAAGCCTGTTTTGACGACATGGTCAGCGGGCAGGGCGAGGGTGCAGGTTGGCATTTCTCCACCACATGTGCAACAGCCAATGCAATGCGCCGTTCTGGCGTATGGGCGCACGATGCTGTCTTGTGGGGGGGTAACTTGGCCGTGTTGGTGTCGTTGCTTGGCACACCCTATTTCCCGCAAATTAAAAATGGCGTGTTGTTCTTAGAGGATGTGGGTGAACACCCATACCGTATTGAACGCATGCTCACACAGTTGTTACATGCAGGCGTTTTGGCTGATCAAAAAGCGATCGTGTTGGGCCAGTTCAGCAACTACAAACTCACGCCACACGACAAAGGCTTCAAACTGCAAAGCGTGGTCGATTGGTTGCGCACACAAATCAAAGCGCCTGTGCTGACTGATTTGCCTTTTGGCCACGTACCGACCAAGCTGTGTTTGCCTGTGGGCCAAAAGATTGATTTGCTCGTGGAAGACCGTGATGCTTTGCTGCTTTGGACTCATACCGAGCATTCGATGTGATTCCAAGTACGGACGAATTGCAGGACTGTGTAGGTTGGCAATCCAGTAGGCACACTTACTTATTCATTGGCAATTTTTCTATTCGAATTAGCAAAGCAGTTTGTTTTTGAAGCTTGTGCGGCTGTTCCGTTAAATGCAAGCCTTCTTCGGTCGATCTGACGTCATACGTGCGTCCCAATCTTTTCTCAACTGCTATTGCTTTATTTTTTTCGCGAAGATCCTTATGAAATCGATCTGCGCCATCGGGCATTTCAATCGCCGTACCGTTTTTTCTCAATACAAGGATAGCCACTTTATGCTCCCGTTAGATTTTGGATGAGGATAGGCGTGGCGCTTCAATCGTAGGTATTCGGGAGGTTTGAATGCGGTAATTTGTTCTTGTAAACAAGCCTCCGAAGCTGTAAAGATTGAAGTCACTTCGATGTGTTTAAATTAATACGATGTATATTATGTAAAGCTAATAAGCCAAGTAAAACCGCATCACCCATGCGGTTCTTGGTGCGTTGACTTAGCCCTATTCTTGTTTGATTGGGTTTTGGATATACCAAGACTCAATGAACGCTCGGATATAAAAAGCGCTTTGCTGGTGGTCTTTGTTCAAGGCCAAACTCAACGCCGTCGCTTGTCCATGGTTCACCAGCGTCGGGTCAGCGCCTTCCTCTAGCAACAACTTCACAGCCAACGGCGTCCCTGAATACGCTGCCAACATCAAAGGTGTTGTGCCATTGGCTGACTCGCTGTCAATGTAAGCATCGTTGTCGAGCAGCAAACGCATCATGTCGCGGTGACCGCGTGTGGCTGCGTAATGCAGCGGTGTCCAATCCGGTTTGTTTACGTCTGCACCGTTTTCAATCAACACTTTGGCCAATTCAAGTTGGTTGTTGATCGCCGCCAACATCAAGGGCGTTTCGCCCACTTTGTTTTGTACATTCAGATTGGTTTGCGGATGCTTGGCCAAGACCATGGCTGCTTTGGGCGACTCTGACTTGAGCGCCAGTAACAAGCCTGCCACACCTTTTTCATCGGGTGTATTGGGGTCAAAACCACGCGCAAGCAACTTCCGGATGGTCTCTGGCTGATCAAAGGTGACGGCTGCGATGAAATCATCGTAAGAACCTGCGCTGGATAAAGAATACCCAATAAAAACATATAGATATAAAAAATACTTAAAGTATTTTCTCATCTCAAAACTCCGCTAAAAAGCTGATCGAAGTTACGGCTGGTAGCCTCTGCGACTGCTTCGACCGACATGCCTTTGATCTCTGCGATTTGATGGGCCACAAACGGCACATACGACGGATTGTTGGTTTTGCCACGGTGCGGCACGGGTGCCAAATACGGGCTGTCGGTCTCAATCAAGATGCGATCCATGGGCACAAATGCGGCCACATCGCGCAAATCTTGCGCATTTTTGAAGGTCAAGATGCCAGAAAACGAGATGTAAAGCCCAAGGTCCAAGCCGGCCCGAGCCACGTCTGCGGTTTCGGTGAAGCAATGGAACACGCCGCCTGCACTGCCCGCCGAACCGTCTTCGCCCTGCTCTTTCAAAATCGCCACGGTGTCTGCCGATGAGCTGCGGGTGTGGATGACCAAGGGCAGCTGGGTTTGCTGCGCCGCTTGGATGTGGATGCGAAAGCGGTTGCGTTGCCATTCCATGTCGGCCACGGTGCGCTCGCCCAAGCGGTAATAGTCGAGGCCCGTTTCGCCAATGCCCACCACTTTGGGTAGCTTGGCGCGGGTCAATAAGTCGTCTAGCGAGGGTTCTTGCACGCCTTCGTTGTCAGGGTGCACGCCCACGGTGGCCCAGAAGTTGTCGAACTGCGTGGCCAAGCCGTGCACTTCAGGAAAACGCTCCAGCGTGGTGCTGATGACCAAAGCGCGCGTGACTTGGGCCTTGGCCATGTCGTCGCGGATGGTGTGGATGTTTTCAACCAGCTCAGGAAAATTGAGGTGGCAATGGGAATCGGTGAACATGAAGAGAGATCGATCGCAGTTAGTCTTTGGCGCGTAAAGCGGTTTGCGCACGCGCCACCAAGGCTTCAAACATCAAGCCTGCGTTGTACGGGTGTTCCGCGGTGCGGGCAGCATCCATCAGGTCTTTGGACCATTGGGTGAGTGAACTCACCGTTCCAACCGATGGCAAATCAGCAGCCATGAAAAAGCGTGGCTCGCCGCCGGTGCGTGCTGCCAGCAAGTCGTGACACAGCTTTTGCAGCATGGCAATGGCTTGCGAGGGCGTGGCATCGGATACAGCCCCCACGTCGCCGCGTAGCACGGCTTTGGGCAAGCCCGCCCAAATGGCGGCTTTGAGGCCGGCATGGGCTAGGTCTAGCGCGTCTTCGGGGCGGCCGCCTGCGGCGCGCAGCAACACGGAGGCATCGGCGGCGGGCACGCCTTGGTTTTGCAGCCAGCTCAAGGCCTGGGCCTCTGTGGGCCAAACCATGGTGTGCGTTTGGCAGCGGCTGCGGATGGTGGGCAGCAGCTGGTGGGCGGCTTCGCTGGCCAGCACAAAGCGGCATTCGCCTGGCGGCTCTTCAAGGGTCTTGAGGATGGTGTTGGCCGTCACATGGTTCATGCGCTCGGCGGGGTACACAAACACCACTTTGGTCGATCCGCCTGAGCGGGTCTGCTGGCTGAACGCCACCATGTCGCGTGCAGCTTCGACGCGAATTTCTTTGCTGGGCTTGCGCTTTTTGTCGTCGAGGTCTTTTTGGGTTTTCTCGTCCAAGGGCCAGCTCAGCTCAAGCGACAAAGTCTCAGGCATCAAAGTGCACAGGTCGGCATGGGTGCGCACGTCTACGGCGTGGCAGCTGCGACATTGGTAGCAAGCGCCGTGGGGTGTGGGTGCTTCGCACAGCCAAGCGCGAGCCAGTTCTAAACCCAGTGTGTATTGGCCCAAGCCTGAGGGGCCTTGCAAGATCCAGGCATGGCCGCGGCGCTCGAGCAGCGTGGTGAGCTGGCCTTGAATCCAAGGGCTCAGCACGGGGCGTTGGGTGGTTGGGGTGTCGCTCATGCCGCGTTTGCTTCGGCATGGCTCAGCCAGCCCCGCTGAACAAAGTGCGCGTGCAGTTGCTGCCACACAGCCTCGCGGGTTTGGGCCGCATTCAGGCGCACAAAGCGCTGGGCATCGGCCTCAGCACGCGCGGCGTAGCCGTTGGAGACTTGCTGAAAAAATGCCACGGGCTGTGCTTCAAAGCGGTCCGGCACGCGGGCGCTGGCCAGACGTTCGGCGGCAATGGCAGGGTCGAGTTCAAACCACACGGTCACATCGGGTTGGCGCAAACCCTCTTCCCTGCCCTGCACCCATTGTTCGAGTTGGCGCAGCACGTCGAGGTCAAAGCCACGGCCACCGCCTTGGTAGGCGAAGGTTGCATCGGTGAAGCGGTCGCACAGCACCACATCGCCACGGGCCAAGGCGGGTTCAATCACTTGGTTCAGGTGGTCGCGGCGTGCCGCAAACACCAGCAGCGCTTCGGTCAGTGGGTCCATCGCATCGTGCAGCACTAACTCGCGCAGCTTCTCGGCCAAGGGCGTGCCACCGGGCTCGCGGGTGAGCGTGACGTGGCGGCCCTGCGCTTTGAACGCGGCGGCCAAGCCCTCGATGTGCGTGGACTTACCCGCACCGTCGATGCCTTCAAAACTGATGAACAGACCTGTATGTGTCATAGCCCGCTATTTTGCCTGTTTGGCACCACGGCTCAGATCACTGACCTGCAGCTTTGCGTTGGTAGCGATTGACCGCAGCGTTGTGCTCCTCCAGCGTGGCGCTGAAGTAGCTCGTGCCATCGCCCTTAGCCACAAAGTACAGCGCGTTGCTGGGTGCGGGCTGCACGGCGGCTTTGAGCGCGTTGCGTCCTGGCATGGCGATGGGCGTGGGCGGCAAGCCTTTTCGGGTGTAGGTGTTCCAAGGGTGGTCGGTACGCAAATCGGTGCGACGCAGATTGCCATCGAAGTTGTCGAACAGGCCGTAAATCACGGTCGGGTCAGTTTGCAGCGGCATATCGATGGCCAGTCGGTTGTGAAACACGCGGCTGATGGTGGTGCGGTCGCTCTCGCGGCCGGTTTCTTTTTCGATGATGCTGGCCAAAATCAGCGCTTGGTCAATCGACTTGACCTGAATGTCCGATTGGCGCTGGCCCCATGCGGCGGCGAGTTGTTTGGTCATGGCGTTGGCAGCGCGCTGCATCACGCGCAGCTCGGATGTGCCTTTGCCGTAGGTGTAGGTGTCGGGGAAAAAGCGGCCCTCGGGGGCCACGCCGGGCATGCCCAGTTGGGTCATGATTTGTTCGTCGCTCAAGTCCTTGGCGTCGTGCTTCAAGCCCTCGGCTTTGTTGAGTGCGCTGCGGAATTGGCGAAACGTCCAGCCGTCAATCAGCGTGACCGCTTTGAGGCTTTCTTCGCCTCGGCTGAGTTTGCGCAGCAAATCCAACGGTGTGTTGCCTTGGCTCAGCTCATAGCTACCCGCCCGCAGTTTGCGCGACTGGCCACTGGCACGAAAGAACGCGTACAACACGGTGGCGTTCACATCCACGCCCGCATCGACCACGGCTTGGGCAATGCCGCGCACAGGGGTTTGGGGTTCGATGGACACGTCCACCACGGGTGTCTTCAACGGCAGTTCGCGCAAAGACCACCAAGCTGTGCCAGCGCCGGCCAACACCGCCAAGATCACCGTCATCCACACGATTCGTTTGAGTAGCCTCAACACAACCCTATTCCCGTCTTGTTTATACAAGCGGGCATGATAATTCACCCATGTCTGTGAACACGTTTACCCCCTCTTTCGCGCTCAACGGCGTCGCACCTTTGCCCCACTTGGGCGTCGTTCGCGCCGCCGGGGCAGATGCCGCCAGTTTTTTGCACAACCAGCTCACCAACGATGTGCTGTTGATGAAAGATGGTCAATGCCGTCTGGCCGCTTACTGCAACGCCAAGGGCCGAATGCAAGCGAGCTTTGTGCTCTACAAACGCTCGGCAGAAGAGTTGTTGCTGATTGGTCGCCAAGACCTGTTGGCGCAAACCGTCAAACGCTTGTCGATGTTTGTGTTGCGCGCCAAGGTCAAGCTGAGCGATGCAACGGCCGATTTTCAACTCTTGGGTTTGGCGGGCGATGCCTTGTTGGCCACCCTCGGTAGCGCAGCCACGTCGCCCTTGGCCCCGTGGCAACGCATCGCGCTGAATGTGGGCGAGCAAACTGCTGATGTGCTCACGCTCTATCCTGCCCTCAACCAGCCCCGTGCGTTGTGGATTGCCCCCAATGGCATCGCTGCGCCAACAGGCCCTGCACTCAGCGCTCAACAGTGGCAAGTGGGCGAGGTCATGAGCGGCATTGCGTGGGTGGAGCAAGCCACCTTCGAAGCCTTTGTGCCGCAAATGCTCAATTACGAAAGCGTCGACGGCGTGAACTTCAAAAAAGGCTGCTACCCCGGCCAAGAGGTCGTGGCCCGCAGCCAGTTTCGTGGCACCTTGAAGCGCCGCGCGTTCATTGCGCAAAGCGCTATGCCTATGACGGCGGGGCAAGAAGTGTTTTCTAGCCTAGATGCCACACAGCCGTGTGGTTTGGTCGCGCAAGCTGCCAGTGATGGGGCGAGCCACGTGGCGGTGCTTGAGTTGCAACTCAGTGCCACCGAAAACAGCAGCCTGCATTTTGGGGCTGCAGATGGCCCTGTGATCGACCTACTGCCGCTGCCGTACGCGCTGCGTGAAGATATTTAAGTTGCTAGGTTCGCGACACCAAGCTCAAACACATCTCAATATGCGGTATGCCCACCTCATCAAACGGCTCCCCTACAGTGGTGAATCCGTGGGCTGCATAAAACGCCTCGGCGCTGCGCTGTGCACTGAGGCGCACTTCTTTGTGGTCACGTTCGCGGGCACAACGAATCAACGCTTGTAGCAAGCGCGCACCGTAGCCTTTGCCGCGCTCTGTTTGCAACACGGCCATGCGGCCCACTTTGGCCGTGGTCACAGTGGCTTGCAGTAAGCGAGCATTGCCCACCGGCTCGCCGTGCAGGTCGAACAACACCGCATGCAAGGCGGTGGCATCGTCGGCATCCCATTCGTCTTCAGGCGCTATGCCCTGCTCTTTCACAAACACGGCCGTGCGCACCTTTTGGGCTGCGGCTTGCATCAAGGGCCATTCGCCAATTTCGATGTAGCTCATTTGTCGCTCACAAACCAAACGCTTGCCGCAAGGCACGCGCCGCATCCATGTGGGCAGTCAAGGCTTCAGGAATCACACGGCCCATTTGGATGAAGCTGTGCACCACGCCTTTGTAAATTTCAAGATCGACAGCCACTCCACCCAAACGCAGGTGGTCGGCATAGGCCACGCCTTCGTCCACCAAAGGGTCGCACTCGGCTAGGCCCAACCATGCGGGCGCGACGCCTGACACATCGGCCAGCATGGGCGAAAAGCGTGGGTCGTAGCGGTCTGCCGCGTTGGGCAGATAGTGGCTGTAGAAGTACTCGATGCTGGCTTTTTCCAGCAAGAAGCCTTTTTCAAAGGTGTGGGCAGATGCCATGTGCTCTGGCGAGCAACCTGGATAAAACATGAGTTGCAGCTTCAGGTCAATGCCAGCATCGCGTGCGGCAATGGCGGTGGCGGCGGTGAGCGTGCCGCCCGCGCTGTCGCCACCAATGGCGATGCGCGTGGCATCCAAGCCCAAGCTCGTTGCATTGGCGGCCAGCCATTGCAGCGCGTCAAACGCGTCGTTGTGCGCGGTGGGAAATGTGTGTTCGGGTGAGAGTCGATAGTCCAAAGACACCACCGCGCAATGCGCCAAATGCGCCAAGTGCTTGCACAGCGCTTCGTGGGTTTCGGGGCTGCCCACGGTGAAGCCACCGCCATGAAAGTACAACAACACGGGCAAGTTGGGCGTGGCGTGCTCGGCCCACAGCTTGGCTCTGACCACTGCCCCGTCGCGTGTGGGAATGTGCAGCGTGTCGTCACGCGCCATTCTTTGCGCATTCACCTCCAATACGCCAGCGCCCAAAGCGTAGGCTTGCTTGGCCTGCTCGGGCGTCAACAGCGCCATCGGTGGGCGGCCTGCTTTGGCAATGGCGTGCAGCACATCGCGCATGGCAGGGGTCAACAGGCTTTGCGGGTTACGTGGGTGACTCATCGTTATCTTGGCCTCGGTACTAGGCACTCCTTAAAGACGCTGCACAGCAGCCATATTAGGTTGGGCTAACCAGTCTGCAAACTCCTGCGCCAACTGCTCACTCGCACGCACCGACTCTTTCCAAACCTTCACCCGCCCCTCAAAGTCAGAGGCATAGGTCACAAAGTCACTGCGGTCTGGCAGCTTGCCGTTGGGCAAGGTTTTGACCCACTCGGGGTTGGGTGCGAGGACGATGGTGTTGTCTAAAAACGCAGTGGACTTGTGCCGCCACTTCAGGGCTTTGTCGAGCCAGCCGGGGACCACGGCTTGCTGAAAATGTGGATAAAGAACTAATGGACTTTTAGCCAGCCCTTTGTAGTTGAGGTGCAAGTGGTAGTCGGTGATGCCGCCATCCCAATACGCGCCCGTGGGGGCATCGGGAATGTCGTGCACGGCTTGCAGCACAAAAGGAATAGAGCAACTCGCTTGCAGCGCGGCCATGAAGTTGCGTTCGTTCAGCGCCATGTGCTGGGTGGCAAAGTCAGCCGTATCAAACGGCAGCTCACCCCGGCTTGAAAACACCACGCGCTCGAGCCACGCGCCCATGGCTTTGCGCTGCACCGCATTGCACAGATACGCACCGGCATAGCCCAAGGGTGTGAGCAGCGGGTGTTCGCGGTGCAAGATGTGTTTGCCACGCGAAGTCACCACGTGCAGGCGATAGCGTGGGTTGTTCAGCACCTCGCCCACATGACCGCCATAGAAAGCTTGCAAGGTTCGGCTGAACTCGTCGCTCACTTGGCTTGCGCTCGGGCGCTTTTGGCCTTCGGGTACTTTGTACTCTTGATGCATGTAGTCATGTGACAGGCGATCAAAGCCTTGCACGGGGTCGTCCAAACACGCGGTGGCCATGCGCCACGCGCCGATGGAGGCTCCCACCAAATCGATGGGGTGCGTGCTTTGCGGCAACCACTCGCCAAACAAAAAGCGGTCCAGCGGGCCGAGGATCAAGCCCTTGGGCCCACCCGCCGCAGCGGGAATGACGCCAATGTGCTCGGGCTTCAAGCCGTTGGCCTCGATGTGGGCCATGGCTTTGGGGCCGGCGTAGATGTGCAGGGCTTTCAACGCGCGGCCTCGGGCTTACTTCTTCAAACCTTGCAGCTTGGCAAACGCACTCGCCATGGCCGAGCCCGCCGCCGCTTGCGGCGGTGCGGTGTAGCCGCTGCTGTAGCTGCCGCCACCGCGCTGGCGGTTGTCACGGCCGGCGTGTTCAAAGCGGTTGTCGCGTGGCCCATCTTTGCGAGCAGGCGCAGCGTCGAGCTTCATCGTCAGGCTGATGCGTTTGCGGGCCACGTCCACTTCGAGCACCTTCACCTTGATGATGTCGCCCGTCTTCACCACTTCGCGGGCGTCGGTGATGAACTTGTTGCTGAGTTGGCTCACGTGAATCAAGCCGTCTTGGTGCACGCCCAAATCGACAAACGCGCCAAAGGCGGCCACGTTGCTGACGGTGCCTTCGAGCACCATGTCGACCTTCAGGTCTTTGATGTCTTCCACGCCGTCTTGCAGCTTGGCCACTTTGAAATCAGGGCGCGGGTCGCGGCCTGGTTTTTCGAGTTCGCTCAAAATGTCTTTGACGGTGATGACGCCCACGGTGTCGTTGGCAAACAGCTCGGGCTTCAAGGTTTTGAGCATGTCGGCGCGCCCCATCAGCTCGGCCACAGGCTTGCCCGTTTGCGCCATGATGCGCTCGACCACGGGGTAGGTTTCAGGGTGAACGGCGGTCATGTCCAGCGGGTTGTCGCCACCGTTGATGCGCAAGAAGCCCGCGCTTTGCTCAAACGTCTTCGCGCCGAGGCCCGTGACTTTGAGCAACTGTTGACGGTTGGCAAACGCGCCATTGGCTTCGCGCCAACGCACCACGGCTTTGGCCGTGGTGGTCGAGAGGCCCGACACGCGGGTGAGCAACGGCACGCTGGCGGTATTGAGGTCCACGCCCACTTTGTTCACGCAGTCTTCGACGACGGCTTCTAGGGTGCGGGCGAGTTCGCTTTGGTTCACATCGTGCTGGTACTGACCCACGCCGATGGATTTGGGGTCGATCTTCACCAACTCGGCCAAGGGGTCTTGCAAGCGCCGCGCAATGCTGGCCGCGCCGCGCAGGCTCACGTCCACATCGGGCATCTCTTGGCTGGCATATTCACTGGCGCTGTACACCGACGCTCCGGCTTCGCTCACCACCACTTTGTCGATCACTTTGCTCGCGTCGTGCTTAGCCATGAGCTTGATGAGTTCGCCCGCCAGTTTGTCGGTCTCGCGGCTGGCGGTGCCGTTGCCAATGGCAATCAGGTTCACGCCATGTTTCTCGGCCAGCTTGGCCAAGGTGTAGAGCGAGCCGTCCCAGTCTTTGCGGGGCTCGTGTGGGTAGACGGTAGACGTTTCCACCAGTTTGCCCGTGGCATCGACCACGGCCACTTTCACGCCGGTGCGAATGCCTGGGTCGAGGCCCATCACCACGCGTGGGCCCGCGGGGGCTGCCAAGAGCAAGTCGCGCAAGTTGTCGGCAAACACTTTGATGGCCACCTTCTCGGCCTCTTCGCGCAGACGCGTGAACAAGTCGCGCTCGGTCGAGAGGCTGAGCTTGACGCGCCAAGTCCATGCCACGCATTTGCGAATCAGGTCGTCCCCTGCCCTGTTGGCATGGCTCCAGCCGAGGTGCAAAGCAATCTTGCCTTCGGCCAAACTCGGTTTACCTGGCTCTGGTTCGACGGGTAGCACCAGTTTGGCATCCAGCATTTCCAACGCACGGCCACGGAACACCGCCAAGGCGCGGTGCGAGGGCACGCGGCCAATGGGCTCGTCGTAATCAAAGTAGTCGCGAAACTTCGCCACATCTGGGTTGTTCTCGTCTTTGCCAGCGGCAAGCTTGCTGCGGAACAAGCCTTCGGCCCACAGCCATTCGCGCAAGCTCTGAACCAACGCGGCGTCTTCGGCCCAGCGCTCGCTCAACAAATCGCGTACGCCATCGAGCACGGCAGCCACGGTGGTGAAATCGGCCCCTTCAATCTTGCCAGCGGGCAAGATGAACGCTTCGGCTTCCGCATTGGGGTTCAGTGTCGGGTCAGCAAACAACTTGTCAGCCAACGGCTCCAAGCCCGCCTCTTTGGCAATCATGCCCTTGGTGCGACGCTTGGGCTTGAACGGCAGGTAAATGTCTTCCAACTCTTGTTTGGTCGGCGCAGCTTCGATGGCGGCCAACAGCTCGGGCGTGAGCTTGCCTTGTTCTTGAATGCTCTTGATCACCGCAGCGCGGCGGTCTTCCAACTCACGCAGATAGCTCAGACGCGCTTCGAGTTCGCGCAGTTGAATGTCGTCCAACCCGCCTGTGACTTCTTTGCGGTAACGCGCAATAAACGGCACGGTGGCACCACCGTCAAGCAGCTCAACGGCAGAGCGTACTTGGGCTTCAGAGATCTTGATTTCGTCCGCCAGTTGGCGGGTAATTTTTTGCATGTTTGAAGGAGGCTATGTCGTCGAAGCGGGCAATTTTGCCTGAGCTCAGAACGCCAACTCAAAACCAGCATCAAGGCTTGTGGTAAGAGTTTTTCCAGACGTGACAGGGGGTGTGGTGTGCCAAGGCGGCGCCATTCGTCGCGCAGCGATGTAAGCCGTCTTGGCATACCACACCCCCAAGCCAACGAAGGGAAGCCCACCCCTCCGAGCGCAACCAAAGCTAGTCCGTAGACACCTCATGCAACTCAGTAGGCGCAGCCCCATCACGCTTGACGTACTTAAACGTAGCCGTCGCATGCGCACACACATTCCCCTGAGCATCCAACAACGTCCCCTCACAAAATGCCATGCTCCCCGTGCGGTGCATCAACCGACCCTTGCCTGTCAACTCACCCTTGGCCGGTTGCATGAACGAGGTCTTCATCTCAATCGTGACCACACCCATGCCGTGGTCCACGCTGCGCGCAGCCGAAGCCAGCGTGACATCCAAGAACGTCATCACCGCGCCGCCATGCGTCACGTTGAACGAATTCATGTGCTCGGGCTCGGGGGTGTAGCGCAGCTCTGAGTAGCCATCGTCAAAGAACACCATCTCAAAACCCAGATGGTCGACAAACGGAATGTAGGCGCCAAAGCTTTCTTGCATGATGTTCTCCTGATGTGGTTACAAGACCTCGAAGATACCAGCAGCGCCCATGCCGCCGCCAATACACATGGTCACGCAGACACGTTTGGCGCCGCGGCGTTTGCCTTCAATCAAAGCATGGCCCGTCAAGCGCTGACCGCTCACACCATAAGGATGGCCCAAGGCGATTGCACCGCCATTGACGTTGAGGCGGTCATCGGGGATACCCAATTTGTCGCGGCAGTACAGCACTTGCACGGCAAAGGCTTCGTTCAATTCCCACAGGTCAATGTCGCCCACGCTCAAGCCCAAACGCTTGAGCACTTTGGGAATGGCGTACACAGGGCCAATGCCCATTTCGTCAGGCTCGCAGCCCGCCACGGCAAAACCGAGGAAGCGGCCCAAGGGCTTCAAGCCGCGTTTACTGGCGAGCTCTTCGCTCATCACCACGCAAGCGCCTGCGCCGTCTGAAAACTGGCTGGCGTTACCCGCGGAAATCAAACCACCTGGCATGGCGGATTTGAGATTGGCCAAGGCCTCGACGGTGGAGCCTTCGCGGATGCCCTCGTCTTTGCTGACGGTGACTTGCTTGGTCATCAAGCCCATCACTTTGTCGGCAATGCCGGCTTTGACGGTGATGGCGGCAATTTCGGCATCAAACAAGCCCGCCGATTGCGCGGCAAAGGCGCGTTGTTGGCTGCGTGCACCGTATTCGTCCATCGCTTCACGGCCAATGTTGTAGCGCTTGGCCACGTTCTCAGCGGTTTGCAGCATGTTCCAGTAAATCTCTGGCTTCTTTTTGTTGAGCGCCAAGTCCATCAGCATGTGTTGGTTCATCTCTTGTTGCACACACGAGATGCTTTCCACACCACCCGCCACATACACATCGCCCTCGCCCGCAATGATGCGTTGGGCGGCGGTGGCAATGGTTTGCAAACCCGACGAGCAAAAACGGTTGATGGTCATGCCCGACACTGACACAGGGCAATCGGCCATGAGCGCGATTTGGCGAGCAATGTTGGTGCCCGTTGCACCTTCAGGCAGGGCGCAACCCATGATGACGTCGTCCACCTCGGCGGCTTCAATGCCGGCGCGTGCAATGGCGTGTTTGACGACGTGACCACCCAAGGTCGCGCCGTGGGTCATGTTGAAAGAGCCCTTCCAGCTTTTGGCAAGCGGTGTGCGGGCGGTAGAGACGATGACAGCGTTGGTCATAGATATTCCTTAAATGGGGTTCAGTTGAAGGTCTTGCCTTCGGCGGCGAGCTTGGCGAGCAAAGGCGCTGGCTTCCAAAACTCGGCGTCATCGTGTGGGTTGGCGGCGAAGCGCTGCATGGCTTGCACCACGTTGAAGAGACCCAGCTCGTCGGCGTAGTTCATCGGGCCGCCGCGGTAGATGGGGAAGCCGTAGCCGCTGATGTAGACCATGTCGATGTCGCTGGCTTTGCTGGCAATGCCCTCTTCCAGAATGTGGGCGGCTTCATTCACCAACGCAAAGTTCAAGCGCTGCACGATTTCTTCGTCGCTGATCTTGCGGGGTTTGATGCCCAGCGACTCGCGGTGTTTGACCACCATGGCCTCCACGTCTTTGTTGGGGATGGCGTCACGTTTGCCGGGTTTGTAGTCGTACCAACCCGCACCGGTTTTTTGGCCGAAGCGGCCTTGTTCGCACAAGAGGTCGGCGGTTTTGCTGTAGCGACGCGTTGGGTTTTCGGCGTATTGGCGCTTGCGAATGGCCCAGCCAATGTCGTTGCCTGCCAAGTCGCTCATGCGGAACGGGCCCATGGCCCAACCGAATTTTTCAATGGCGCGGTCCACTTGCGCGGGGGTGCAGCCTTCGTCCAGCAAGAAGCCCGCTTGGCGGCCGTATTGGTCAATCATGCGATTGCCAATGAAGCCATCGCACACGCCTGAGAGCACGGCAATCTTTTTGATTTTCTTGGCCACATCCATCGCGGTGGCTAGCACGTCTTTGGCGGTGTCTTTGCCACGCACCACTTCGAGCAGCTTCATCACGTTGGCGGGGCTAAAAAAATGCAAGCCCACCACGTCTTGCGGACGCTTGGTGAAGCTGGCAATTTTGTTCAAGTCGAGGGTGGACGTGTTGGACGCCAAAATCGCGCCTGGCTTCATCACGGCATCGAGCTGTTTGAACACGGCTTCTTTGACGCCGATGTCTTCAAACACCGCCTCAATCACGAGGTCGGCGTCTTTGATGTCGTCGTAGCTCAGCGTGGTGCTGAGCAGCGCCATGCGTTGGGCCGCTTTGTCTTCTTTGAGCTTGCCTTTTTTGACGCGGTCTTCGTAGTTCTTCTGGATCGTGGCCACGCCACGGTCCAAGGCTTCTTGTTTGGTTTCTAGCATCTTGACCGCAATGCCAGCGTTCAAGAAGTTCATGGCAATGCCGCCGCCCATGGTGCCCGCACCAATGACGGCCACCAACTTGATGTCGCGCACCGGCGTGTCGCTGGGCACATCGGCAATCTTGCTGGCGGCGCGTTGCGCGCCAAACAGGTGGCGCAAGGCGCGACTCTCGGGCGTCCACATCAGGTTGATGAAGTGTTCGCGTTCGAACATCATGCCTTCGTCAAACTTTTTCTTGGTGGCAACTTCCACGGCATCCACTGCTTTGGGGGGCGCAGGGTAGTTTTTGGCCATGGCCTTGACCATGTTGCGGGCGAACTGAAAGTACGCATCGCCTTGCGGGTGTTTGCAAGGCAGGTCGCGTACCTTGGGCAATGGGCGCACATCGGCCACTTCACGCGCATACGCGATAGCTTCGTCCATCAGGCTCTGCGCTGACATGGCCATTTGGTCAAACAGCTTTTGGCCGGGCAACATGTTGAGCATTTCGCTCTTGACCGCTTCGCCGCTCACGATGAGGTTCAGCGCAGGCTCCACACCCAAGGCGCGTGGCAAGCGCTGTGTACCGCCCGCACCGGGGATGAGACCGAGCTTGACTTCAGGCATGCTGATGCTGGTGCCCGGCGCGCAAACGCGGTAGTGGCAACCCAATGCCAACTCCAAACCGCCGCCCATCGCCACGCTGTGCATAGCAGCGACTACGGGCTTGCTGCAGTTTTCAACACACGAGATGACGCTGAGTAGGTTGGGCTCTTGAAACGCTTTGGGCGAGCCAAATTCGCGTACATCCGCACCGCCCGAAAACGCTTTGCCGTGGCCGGTGATGACCACCGCTTTCACCGCCGCATCGGCTTGCGCTTGGGCAATGCCCGCCACCAACGCGCGGCGTGTTTCAAGCCCCATGCCGTTGACGGGCGGGTTGTTCAACGTGATCACGGCCACATCGCCGTGAACTTGGTAGTCTGCACTCATCGGATATCCTTTTGAAAACGAATTGGGTTGGTTAAGCGGTGGGCAACTTGTAGTCTTTGAGCTGTTCGCGCAATTTGGTTTTGAGCATCTTGCCGGTGGCCCCAAGCGGAATGGCGTCGACAAACACCACGTCGTCCGGGATTTGCCACTTGGCGGTTTTGCCTTCGTAGAAAGCCAACAGCTCTTCGCGGCTCACGTGGGCATCGGGTTTCTTGACCACTGCCACGATGGGGCGTTCGTCCCACTTGGGGTGGGCCACGCCAATGCACGCCGCCATCGCCACCGCGGGGTGTGCCACGGCGATGTTTTCAATGTCAATCGAGCTGATCCACTCGCCGCCCGATTTGATGACGTCTTTGCTGCGGTCGGTGATTTGCATGAAGCCATCGGCGTCGATGGTGGCCACATCGCCCGTGGGGAACCAGTCGTGGCCGTCTTTGTCTTTCACCAGCGGGTTGCCCTCGCCTTTGTAGTAATTGGCCACGACCCATGGGCCTTTGACCAGCAGGTCGCCGTAGGCTTTGCCATCGTGCGGTTGCTCGTCGCCCGCGTCGTTGACGATCTTCATGTCCACGCCGTAAATCGCGCGGCCTTGCTTCAAGAGCAATTTCATCTGCTCGTCTTTGGAGAGCTTGAGGTGTTTGTTTTTCAAGGTACACAAAGTGCCCAAGGGGCTGAGTTCGGTCATGCCCCAAGCGTGCAGCACGTCAACGCCGTAGTCTTCTCGGAAAGCATCAATCATGGCGGGTGGGCAAGCCGAGCCGCCGATGACGGTGCGCTTCAAGGTAGAGAACTTCAACCCATTGGGCTTCATATAGCCCAATAGCATTTGCCACACCGTGGGCACGCCTGCGGCATAGGTGACGCCTTCGTTTTCGATCATCTCGTACACCGATTTGCCATCCATGCCAGGGCCTGGAAACACCAGCTTCGCACCCGTGAGCGCAGCGCTGTACGGAATGCCCCACGCGTTGACGTGGAACATGGGCACCACAGGCAAGATCGCGTCTCGGGCTGAAATGCACATGACATCGGGCAGCGCAGCGGCATACGCGTGCAAGGTGGTCGAGCGGTGGCTATACAAAGCAGCTTTGGGGTTGCCCGTGGTGCCGCTGGTGTAGCACATGCTCGATGCGGTGTTTTCATCAAACATAGGCCAGGTGTAGGTGGCGCTTTGGTTGCCCATCCACGCTTCGTAGCTGATGAGTTTGGGAATGCCGCTATCGGCTGGCAGCTTGTCAGCGTCACACATCGCTACCCATTGCTTGACCGTGGGGCATTTGCTGTGCACGGCTTGGATGATGGGCAAGAACGTCATGTCAAAGCACAACACTTGGTCTTCGGCATGGTTGATGATCCACGCCACTTGCTCGGGGTGCAAACGCGGATTGATGGTGTGCAGCACACGGCCAGAGCCGCTGACACCAAAGTACAGCTCCAAGTGGCGATAACCGTTCCACGCCAAGGTGGCCACGCGGTCACTAAAAGCCAGCTTCATGCCATCCAATGTGTTGGCCACTTGGCGCGAGCGGCGGGCCACGTCGGACCAGGTGTAGCGATGAATGTCCCCCTCAACACGGCGCGACACCACTTCGCCATCGCCATGGTGTTTGTCTGCAAATTCAATCAGGTTGGAAATGAGCAGCGGTTGGTCTTGCATCAAGCCGAGCATGGTGGTTCTCCTTGGGTTTTACGTTTTCGCACGGTCGTGCTTTTTTGAGCTATTGTGCCAATACTTTTCGTCATTTGAGGATCACCCACAAAAAACCAGCCTATGGATAACCCGAGACAATGCCAGACATGTTCCATCGCCCTGCCGTTCCCACTGTTGATTTCGCGTGGCTGAGTGCCTCAAGTCCATTGGGCTTTGGCGCGATGGGTCCAGCCTTTGCCACGCCCACAACTCCTACGCCTTTGCCCGCCGCGCATTGGGTTGGCTGCAACGAAGCCCTGCGCGTTGAGCTGGGTTTGCCCAGCGAAATTTGGCAGCAGCAAGAGGTGCTCGAACTGCTCACGGGTAACCGTGAACCTGCGCACAACCCTACCTACGCCAGCGTGTACAGCGGCCATCAGTTCGGTCAATGGGCCGGACAGTTGGGCGATGGTCGTGCTCTGAACTTAGGTGCCATTCAAACCCCCAAGGGCTTGCAAGAGCTGCAGCTCAAAGGCGCAGGCCCCACGCCGTACTCACGCCGAGGCGATGGCCGTGCCGTGTTGCGCTCCAGCATCCGTGAATTTTTGGCGAGCGAGACCATGCATGGTTTGGGCATCCCCACTACGCGTGCCTTGTGCGTCACCGGTTCGCCCGCCCATGTGCGACGTGAAGAGGTGGAAACCGCCGCTGTGGTGACACGCGTGGCCCCCAGTTTTGTGCGCTTTGGTCACTTCGAGCATTTCGCGGCCAATGGGCAGATCGAAGAGCTACGCGCCTTGGCAGACCATGTGGTGGACGAGCACTTCCCCGCCCTGCAAGTCAAGCAGGGGGCTGATCGTTATGTGGCGTTGTTGCACGAAGTCACGCAACGCACAGCGGCGTTGATGGCGCATTGGCAAGCGGTGGGTTTTTGTCACGGCGTGATGAACACCGACAACATGAGCGTGCTGGGCCTCACACTCGACTATGGGCCGTTCCAGTTCATGGATGGGTTTGATGCCAACCACATTTGCAACCACTCAGACCACCAAGGCCGTTACGCCTATGCGCGGCAGCCGCAAATCGCGTACTGGAATTTGTTTTGCCTCGGCCAAGCCTTGATGCCGCTGATTGACGAGCAAGCCCCCGCCTTGGCTGCTTTGGAGAGCTACAAGCAAGCGTTTCCTGAGGCGATGGACCAACGCATGCGCGACAAGCTGGGCCTGCAAGGTGCCCACGAAGGCGACCGCGCGTTGGTCGAAGACCTTCTGCAAGCTCTGCAACAGGACCGTGTGGACTACACCGTGTTTTGGCGACGCCTCAGCATCGCCGTGCGTGAATGGGCGCACAGCACCCATGCGTTTGAACCGGTGCGCGACCTCTTTCTTCACCGCGAGGTGTTCGATGCGTGGTGCAGCCGTTACCTGGACCGATTGGGCTCAACCCATCGCCAAGCCACGGGTGACACCATGTTGCGCACCAACCCCAAATACATCTTGCGCAACCACTTGGGCGAGCTGGCCATTCGCCAAGCCAAGGCGGGCAACTTCGCCATGGTGCAAGACCTGCTGCAGGTACTGCACGCGCCGTTTGACGAACACCCCACCTACGAAGCTTGGGCTGGCCTTGCGCCAGAATGGGCGTCTTCCATCGAAATCAGTTGTTCTTCATGACGATGCACAAAACCGAACAAGAGTGGCGCGACCTGCTCGCTGCCAAAAACGCTGAACCTGTGGCCTATGCCGTCACGCGCCAAGCCGCGACCGAGAGGCCCTTCACAGGCAAGTACGAAGACCATTGGCAAAACGGCAGCTACCACTGCATCTGCTGCGGAGCCAAGTTATTTGATTCAGCCACCAAGTTCGATGCAGGTTGCGGCTGGCCTAGCTTTCACACCGCCGCGAGTGACAGCGCCATCACCGAGCACCGCGACACCAGCCACGGCATGGTGCGCGTTGAAACCGTGTGCAGTCAGTGCGAGGCGCACTTGGGCCATGTGTTTGAAGACGGCCCAGCCCCAACCGGCCTGCGCTACTGCATGAATTCGGCTTCGTTAGACTTCGTGCCGAACAAATAAAAAAGCGCTCATGAAATTACTGCTCGACTTCTTCCCCATCATTCTGTTTTTCGTCACCTTCAAAACCTGGGGCATCATGGCCGCCACGGCCGTGGCCATCGCAGCCACCGTGCTGCAAATTGGCTACCTCTGGCGCAAAAACGGGTTTGTCGAGCCCATGCAGTGGGTGAGCTTGGGCGTCATCGTCGTCTTTGGCGGGGCCACGCTGCTCACCCAAGACGAAACCTTCATCAAATGGAAGCCCACCGTGCTGTATTGGCTCATGGGCGGCGCTTTGTGGGTGGGACACTTTGTGTTCAAACGCAATTTCATCCAACAGCTCATGGGTGCACAAGTCACCTTGCCCTCTCACGCGTGGGGCGTGTTGCTGCACAGCTGGGCTTGCTTTTTCGCGGTCATGGGCTGCATCAACATTTGGGTGGCCAACCACTTTGACACCGACACCTGGGTGAGCTTCAAACTTTTTGGTGGCTTAGGGCTGATGCTGGTGTTTGTGGTGGCGCAAGGCGTCTACATGAGCCGCTTCATCCAAGAGCAACCAGAGGATGGCGCATGAATATCACCGCACAGGCGCTGACGCAGCAATTACAGATGCGTTTAAATCCAGAATTTGTTGAAGTTTTAGACGAAAGTGCCGCACATGCGGGCCATGCAGGTGCCAACGGCACGGGCTTCGGCACCCATTTTCGAGTTCGCATCCAAAGTGCGGTTTTCTCAGGTAAATCGCGGGTTGCGCGCCATCGCCTTGTGTATGATGCGTTGCAAGAATATATCGATCAAGGCTTGCATGCCTTGGCCATTGAAGTCATCGAAAACCCCTGAGACCTGACATGAAAAAACAAATGATTTGGACCGCTGTTGCAGCCGCTGCCTTCGCTTGCATGAGCATGGGCGCAAACGCACAAAACATCGCCATCGTCAACGGCAAAGCCGTGCCAACAGCCCGTGCCGAAGCACTGGCTCAGCAAGTGGCTCGCTCTGGCCGCCCCATCACACCCGATGTCGAAGCGCAAATCAAAGAAGAAGTCATTGCACGTGAAATCTTCATGCAAGAAGCGCAAAAGCGCGGCTTGGATGCGACGCCCGAGTACAAAGCTCAAATCGAGTTGGCTCGCCAAACCATTTTGATCCGCGAGTTGTTCGCTGAATTCCAAAAAACATCGGCCGTGACCGACGCTGACGTGCAAGCCGAATACGACAAGTTTGTGGCAGCCAACGGTGGCAAAGAGTACCGTGCTCGCCACATCTTGGTAGAGACCAAAGAGCAAGCCGAAGCCATCGTGGCGGCCCTCAAAAAAGGCGGCAAGTTTGAAGACATCGCCAAGAAGCAATCCAAAGACCCAGGCTCAGGTGCCAACGGTGGAGACTTGGATTGGGCAGCCCCCGGCAACTACGTCAAAGAGTTCTCGGACGCGATGGTTGCGCTGAGCAAAGGCCAAGTCTCTGCGCCTGTGCAAAGCCAATTTGGTTTTCACATCATCCGTTTGGACGACGTGCGTGAAGCCCAGTTGCCCAAGCTCGAAGACGTGAAGCCACAAATCGTGCAACAGATGACCCAACAACGCATGGCCGCATTCCAACAAGAGTTGCGCGCCAAAGCCAAGGTCGAGTAATTCGCCTTTGCCCCATGCGCACAGCGGCCCTTGCGGCCGCTTTTTCATTGCCGCTTTTGTTTTTCAGATAATCGCTCTATGTCCTTGCTCAACCACCAACTCGAACTGCTTGCCCCCGCGCGTGACGCCGACATTGGCATTGCCGCCATTCACCACGGCGCAGACGCGGTGTACATCGGCGCGCCTGCCTTTGGTGCCCGAGCCAGCGCTGGCAACAGCCTGAAAGACATTGAACGCTTGTGCAAAGAGGCACACCGCTTCAACAGCAAAATTTTCATCACCCTCAACACCATCTTGCGCGACGACGAGCTCGAAGACGCCCGCCAAATGGCCTGGGACGTGTACCGCGCCGGTGCCGATGTGATGATCGTGCAAGACATGGCGTTTTTGCAGATGGACTTGCCGCCCATCCAACTGCACGCCAGCACACAAACCGACATTCGCACGCCGGAGAAGGCGAAATTCATGCAAGACGTGGGCTTCTCGCAAATCGTGTTGGCGCGCGAGCTGACGCTGCCGCAAATCAAAGCCATCCACGATGTGCTGGACATGGACCGTTGCAAGTTAGAGTTTTTTGTGCACGGCGCTTTGTGCGTGGCCTACAGCGGCCAGTGCTACATCAGCCACGCCCACACCGGACGCAGTGCCAACCGAGGTGATTGCAGCCAAGCATGCCGCCTGCCCTACCACGTCACCGACGCACAAGGCCGCTTCATCGCGCATGACAAACATGTGCTCTCGATGAAAGACAACAACCAAAGCGAGAACCTCGCGGCGTTGGTGGATGCGGGTGTGCGCAGCTTCAAAATCGAAGGTCGCTACAAAGACATGGCCTATGTGAAAAACATCACCGGCCATTACCGCGTGTTGATCGACGAGTTGATTGAGTCGCGTCAATATTCAGCCGACCCCGAGCGTCCACCGCTGGCCCGTGCATCCAGCGGCAACACCACGCTGTACTTCACGCCCAACCCCGAGCAAAACTTCAACCGCGAGTTCACTGACTACTTTGTGCAAGGCCGCAAAGAAGACATCGGTGCGTTTGACTCCCCCAAGAACCCTGGCATTGTGTTGGGCGAAGTCACAGCCACGGGCACCAATTGGCTCGAAGTGCAGCCCTACGACAAAACCGCAGTGCTGCATAACGGTGATGGCTTGTGCTACTACGACCTGCAAAAAGAACTGGTCGGCGTGGCCATCAACCGCGCCGAAGCCACTGCCAAGAAGGGTGTGTGGCGCTTGTTCCCCAAAGACCCGATGGACGGCTTTCGCGACTTACGCGCAGGCATGGTCATCAACCGCAACCGCGACATGGACTGGGTGCGCGGCCTCGACAAAACCTCGAGCGAGCGCCGTATCGGCGTGTGGGCGGAGTTTGCAGAAACCCCACAAGGCTTTGAGCTCAAGCTCACCGATGAAGACGGCCACACCGCCATCGCCGCCCTCGCCTGCGCCAAAGAACTCGCCAAAGACGCTGTACGCAACGACGCCAGCCTGCGCGACAACCTAGGCAAATTCGGCGCCACCGCGTTTGAAGTGCTCAACCTGCAGCTCAACCTGAGCCAAGCGTGGTTTGTGCCGGCATCCTCCATCAACGCCTTGCGCCGCGATGCCGTGGCAGCTTTAGAGCAAGCGCGTTTAGACGCTTACCAACGCCCCACACGCCTAGCAGCCGTTGAGCCGCCCGTGAGTTACCCCGAAGATTCGCTCACCTACTTGGCCAACGTCTACAACCAACAAGCCCATGACTTTTACGCCAAGCACGGTGTGAAAGTGATTGAAGCCGCGTACGAAAGCCACGAAGAATTGGGCGAAGCTAGCTTGATGATCACCAAGCACTGCGTGCGCTTCAGCATGAGCCTGTGCCCCAAACAGGCCAAGGGCGTCACAGGCGTGCAAGGCACAGTCAAGGCCGAGCCGCTGATGCTCATCAACGGCAGCGAAAAACTCACGCTGCGTTTTGACTGCAAACCCTGCGAGATGCACGTGGTGGGCAAGATGAAAAAATCGGTGCTCAACCAACGCGTCAAAGAGATGGCTGAGTCACCCATCACGTTTTACAAAACACGTCCATGACCGCGTCACATCGTGCCACGGTGTCGATCTTCGTTGGGCAAGTGCAAGCCTTGCCGGTGTCAGGTCGCCCCACGGCGATGTATAAGCAGCCTGTGCAAGCGCCCGTCGCCTTGGGCGTGAACGGCTTTGAAGGCGACGACCAAGCTGACAAGCGCGTACACGGTGGGCCCGACAAAGCCGTACACCTGTATCCCACAAGCCACTACGCCAAACTCGCCGCGCAGTTCCCCGATGCCGCGTCCCTCATGGTGTTGGGCAGCATGGGCGAAAACATCGCCACGCCCAATTTGGACGAACACGATGTGCACCTAGGCGATGTGTGGCAACTTGGCACAGCATTGATTCAAGCCTGCCAGCCACGCAACCCGTGTTGGAAGATCGACGAGCGCTTTGGCGCAGACGGCATGGCTTTGTTCATCGACCAGCACTTGCTCACGGGGTGGTACTGGCGTGTGTTGCAAACCGGTATCGTCAATCCCACCGACACCTTGGTGCTGCACGAGGCAGCTAGTGATGCCCCGACCCTGCATCAAGCCATGACGTTGTGGCGCGAGCATCGGCCGAGTTTGGATGAGCTTTCCGTTTTGAGCGAAACGCCTGGCATTGCCAAGGTGTGGCAAGACAAGATCAAGCAGCGTGTGAGCTATTGGATGAAATAAAAAAACGCAGCCTTGAGCTGCGTTTTTCGTTTGTGCTGTGGCTTATTTACCCAACCCACTTTCGTGCATTACGCCACATGCGCATCCAAGGGCTGAACGCCTCCACGCCACCTGAAGCGGCCAAATCGGTCCAGCTCATCTGCACGTTGCGGAACACGCGCTCGGGGTGCGGCATCATGGCGGTGAAGCGGCCGTCGGCGGTGGTGACCGAGGTCAAACCGCCTGCACTGCCGTTGGGGTTGAACGGATAGGCCTCAGTCGCTGCGCCGTGGTTGTCGACAAAGCGCATGGCGGGCAATGCCTTGGCGGCGTTGCCGCGTTGGCTGAAGTTGGCAAAGCCTTCGCCGTGCGCCACCGCGATGGGCAAGCGCGCACCAGCCATACCTGCGAAGAACAGCGAGGGTGACTCCAACACTTCCACCATCGACAGACGCGCCTCAAAGCGCTCGCTTTGGTTGGTGGTGAAGCGTGGCCAGTGTTCAGCACCAGGAATGATGTCGGCCAACTCGGCAAACATTTGGCAGCCGTTACACACGCCCAAGCCGAAAGTGTCGGTCCGTGCAAAGAAGGCTTGCATTTGCTCAGACAACACAGGGTTGAACGTGATGCTGCGCGCCCAGCCAATGCCAGCGCCCAAGGTGTCGCCATAGCTAAAGCCACCGCAGGCGACCAAGCCTTTGAAGTCTTGCAGTTTGGCGCGGCCAGTTTGCAGGTCGGTCATGTGCACGTCGTAGGCGTCAAAGCCAGCTTCGGCGAACGCATAGGCCATTTCCACGTGTGAGTTCACGCCCTGCTCGCGCAGCACGGCCACTTTGGGTTTTGCTGCTACGTTGATGAAGGGGGCTGCCACGTTGTCGGTGATGCCCGCTGGCAAATGCACATGCATGCCGGGGTTGCTTGGGTCGCCCGCAGCAGCATGCTCGGCATCGGCGCACGCGGGGTTGTCGCGTTGTTGGCAAATCTTCCAGCTCACGCTGTCCCACACTTGGTGCAGGTCGACCAGCTTGGCGGTGAACACTTCTTTGGTGTCGCGCCACACGCTGATTTCGCCTTTGCCTTTGTCCATCGTGGACGACTGGGGGCGTGTCTTGCCCACGAAGTGGCTGTGCTTGGAGAGGCCATGCTCACGCAAGGTTTGCATCACCTCGTTGCGCTCGTCGGTGCGCACTTGCAGCACCACGCCGAGCTCTTCGTTGAACAAGGCCTGCAGTGTCAGCTCTTCGCGACGGGCGCTCACTTGGGTGGCCCAGTTTTTCGAGTCGCCGTATTCGGCGCGGCTGTCGGTGATGCCATCGCCTTCGGTGATGAGCATGTCCACATTCAGCGCCACGCCCACTTGGCCTGCAAACGCCATTTCACACACAGCGGCCATCAAGCCACCGTCGCTGCGGTCGTGGTACGCCAAGATCTTGCCTTGCGCGCGCAACGCGTTGACGGCGTTGACGAGCTTGACCAAGTCTTGCGCATCGTCGAGGTCTGGCACTTGGTCGCCTGCTTGGTTGAGCACTTGGCCCAAGATGCTGCCGGCCATGCGTCGCAAGCCAGAGCCCAACTGCACCAAGACCAAGGTGGTGTCTTCGGTGTTGTTGAGCTGCGGCGTGAGCGTGCCGCGCACATCGGGGATAGACGCAAATGCGCTGATGATGAGACTCACAGGCGACGTGACTTTTTTCGTCTCGCCGTTTTCAGCCCACTGTGTGCGCATGGACAAACTGTCTTTGCCCACGGGGATGGAAATGCCCAAAGCTGGGCACAGTTCCAAGCCCACGGCTTTGACGGTGTCGTACAAAGCAGCGTCTTCGCCGGCTTCGCCGCAAGCGGCCATCCAGTTGGCGCTGAGTTTGACGCGGGGCAACTCAAACGGAGCGGCCAACAAGTTGGTGATGGCTTCCGCCACGGCCATGCGGCCAGAGGCGGGTGCGTCGAGTGAGGCCAGCGGTGTGCGCTCGCCCATGCTCATGGCCTCGCCTGCGAAGCCTTGGTAATCGGCCAAGGTCACGGCCACGTCAGCCACTGGCACTTGCCAAGGGCCGACCATTTGGTCGCGGTGCGTCAAGCCGCCCACGGCGCGGTCGCCAATGGTGACGAGGAAACGTTTGCTGGCCACCGTGGGGTGGCTGAGTACGTTGATGACGGCGTCTTGCAAGCTCACGCCCGTGAGGTCCATCGGGGCGCTCGTGCGTTCCACACGTTTGACATCACGGTGCATTTTGGGTGGTTTGCCCAAGAGCACGTTCATGGGCATGTTGACGGCTGCTTCTGCCATTGCGCCTGTGTGATGTGCCAATGAAACATCTTCATTGGCAACCGTCAGATGGCGCTCTTCAGTGGCCACACCGACCACCGCAAACGGGCAACGCTCGCGCTCGCAGAAGGCTTTGAATTGCTCAAGCGACTCAGGCGCAATCGCCATCACGTAGCGTTCTTGGCTTTCGTTGGACCAAATTTCTTTAGGAGCCAAACCTGATTCTTCGAGCGGCACAGCGCGCAAATCAAAACGTGCGCCACGGCCTGCGTCGTTGGTGAGCTCGGGAAAAGCGTTGGACAAACCACCCGCGCCCACATCGTGGATGGCGAGGATGGGGTTGGCCGCACCCTGCGCCCAGCAATGGTTGATGACCTCTTGCGCACGGCGCTCGATCTCAGGGTTGCCGCGTTGCACCGAATCAAAGTCCAGTTCAGCCGCGTTGGTGCCGCTGGCCATGGAGCTGGCTGCGCCACCACCCATACCAATGCGCATGCCGGGGCCGCCGAGTTGAATCAGCAAGGTGCCCGCGGGAAATTCGATCTTCTTGGTTTGTTCGCTGTCGATCACGCCCAAGCCGCCCGCAATCATGATGGGCTTGTGGTAGCCGCGTGTCACGCCGGCCACTTCTTGCTCGTACTCGCGGAAATAACCTGTGAGGTTGGGACGACCAAATTCGTTGTTAAACGCCGCGCCGCCCAATGGCCCTTCGGTCATGATTTGCAAGGGGCTGGCCATGTGTGAGGGGCGACCCAACTCGCTGTCCCACAGCTTAGACACGGTGAAGCCAGACATACCGGCCTTGGGCTTGGAGCCTCGGCCTGTGGCACCCTCGTCACGAATCTCGCCGCCGTTGCCGGTGGACGCACCGGGGTAAGGCGAAATGGCGGTGGGATGGTTGTGGGTTTCCACCTTCATCAACACATGGTTGGTGGCAGAGACTTTCTCATACTGAGGCAGGTCTTTGCCGTTGTGGGTGGCGATGAAGCGCTCGACCTTGTGGCCTTCCATGATGGAGGCGTTGTCCGAATATGCCACCACCGTGTATTGCGGGCTGGTTTTTTCGGTGTGGCGAATCATGCCAAACAGGCTGTGCGACTGCGCTTCACCGTCAATGGTGAACTCGGCATTGAAGATCTTGTGGCGGCAGTGCTCGCTGTTGGCTTGCGCGAACATCATCAACTCCACATCGGTGGGGTTGCGCTTGAGCTGGGTGAAGGCATTCACCAAATACGCAATCTCGTCCTCGGCCAAAGCCAAGCCCCAGCGCTTATTAGCGTCTTGCAAAGCGGCCTCGCCACCGCCGAGCACATCCACGTGCTCCATCGGTGCGGGGTGCAATTCGGTGAACAAGCCCAAGGCTTCGTCGCGTGTGCGCATGACAGATTCGGTCATGCGGTCGTGCAACACATCGGCTACTGCGGCTAGTTGTTCGGGTGTGAGTGCGGTCTTGCTCAGCAAGCCGTCTTTGAGCTGAATGTGCAACTCGGTGATGCGCTCAATGCGCTTGAGCTGCAAGCCGCAGTTGTGCGCAATGTCGGTGGCTTTGGATGCCCAAGGCGACACCGTGCCAAAACGTGGCGTGACCACCAGCAAGGAGCCAGTTGGCACTGCGTGTGCAGGCTCGCCGTAAGTCAGCAAAGCGCCCAACGTTTGCTGCTGCGCGGCATCCAACGTGGCCTCGGTCGCGGCCAAGTGCACAAAGCGGGCCCTCAGGCCAGTGATTTGCGGGGAGATCGCCGCCAAACGGGGCAAGAGCTGTTGAACACGGAAATCGCTGAGGGCGTTGCCGCCTTCGAAAATGCTGATGTGCAGAGACACGGAGGGCCTTGAGAAAAAGACGAAATTCGAATGGTGCCGGGCCGCTGACTGGGGCTGGTCGACAAAGGCTAGATTTTACGTGTCCACCGAAGGCATTTTGTACACAATTCACGCTCGGAAACAGGTGTTTTGCCACGAATGGGATAATCGCGCCCATGACTATTTCCATCAAAGACGCCCAAGGCGCACAAGGCATGCGTATCGCGGGCAAACTTGCCTCTGAAGTTCTCGATTTCCTCACCCCGCACGTCGTGCCCGGCGTGACGACCAACCAGCTCGACAAGCTGTGCTACGACTACATCACCCAAGTTCAAAAGGCCATTCCTGCGCCGCTCAACTACAACCCCAGCGGTGACAACCCCTACCCCAAGTCGATCTGCACCTCCATCAACCATCAGGTGTGCCACGGCATTCCCAATGACAAACCGCTGAAAAAAGGCGACTCGGTCAACATCGACATCACCGTCATCAAAGACGGTTGGCATGGCGACACCAGCCGCATGTTTTTGGTGGGTGATGTGTCCATCGCCGCCAAGCGTTTGTCCAAGTTGACCTACGAAGCCATGTGGCACGGCATCGTCAAGGTTAAGCCCGGTGCCCGCTTGGGTGACATTGGCTTTGCGATTCAACGCTTTGCTGAGAGCCATGGTTTTTCAGTGGTGCGCGAGTTTTGCGGCCACGGCATTGGCCAGGTGTTCCACGAAGAGCCGCAAGTGCTGCACTACGGCAAACCAGGCACGGGCGAAACTCTGCAAGAGGGCATGACCTTCACCATCGAGCCCATGATCAACGCGGGCAAGAAAGACATCAAAGAGCTGGGCGATGGTTGGACCATCGTCACGCGCGACCACTCGCTCTCGGCACAGTGGGAGCACACCATCCTCGTCACGCCCACCGGCTACGAGGTGTTGACCCTCTCTGAAGGCAGCCCCGCCCTGCCCGACTTCGTGACCACCACCTGCTGCTAAGCAACCCCTGCGATGAACGCCTTGGCAAACCTTTACCGAAAGGACAAGGCGGCTTTGCTGCTGTCCGCGTCTAATTCAACCACCCCGCGTAGCGTGAAGAACTTGCTGCACAAGCTGTGCAGCATGACCGACGACACCTTGCGCACCTTGTGGGACGCAGCAGGCTTTGACCACAACTTTTGTTTGGCCGCTGTGGGCGGCTATGGCCGTGGCGAGTTGTACCCCTACTCGGACGTGGACGTGTTGTTGCTCATGCCCGATGGCACCTCACCCGAAAAAGACGACGCACTCAAAACCAAAATCGAAACCTTCATCGGCAGCTGCTGGGACACAGGGCTAGAAATTGGCTCCAGCGTGCGCACCGTGACCGAGTGCGTGCAAGAAGCCTCGGCCGACATCACCGTGCAAACCTCGCTTCTGGAAGCACGTTTTTTGGTGGGCAGCGTCAAGCTCTTCAAAACCTTTCAAAAGCACTACGCCATCGCGTTAGACCCCAAAGCGTTCTTTGTGGCCAAAACCGCCGAGATGCGCCAACGCCACGCCAAGTTTGAAAACACGCCTTATTCGCTGGAGCCCAACTGCAAAGAGTCGCCGGGTGGTCTGCGCGACTTGCAAGTGGTGTTGTGGGTCGCCAAGGCCTCAGGCTTGGGCGATAGCTGGGAGAGCTTGGGCCGCAAAGGCTTGGCCACCGAGTTTGAAGTCAAGCAACTCAAACGCAACGAAGACACCTTGGCGCTCATTCGCACCCGTTTGCACTTGGCGGCCAAGCGCCGTGAAGACCGCTTGGTGTTTGACATGCAACACGCTGTGGCCCAAAGCCTAGGGCTGGGCGAAGACGCTCAAGGCCAATTCAACGCCCGCACCGCCAGCGAAGCGCTGATGAAGCGCTATTACTGGGCAGCCAAAGCGGTCACGCAGCTCAATCAAATTTTGTTGCTCAACATCGAAGAGCGTTTGAACGGCAACACCCAAGGCCTGCACCCCATCAACGAGCGCTTTGCAGACAAAGCCGGCATGTTGGAAGTGACGAGCGACGATGTCTACCAGAACAACCCGCATGCGATTTTGGAAACCTTCTGGTTGTACGAAAACACGGTAGGCATCAGCGGTTTGTCAGCCCGCACCTTGCGTGCGCTCTACAACGCCCGCAGCTTGATGGATGGCAAATTCCGCGCAGACCCAGCCAACCGCGAGATGTTCATTCGCATCTTGCAAGCGCCCAGCGGCATGACGCACGCCATTCGCTTGATGAACCAAACCTCGGTGCTCGGCCGTTACCTGTGGCCGTTTCGTCGCATCGTGGGGCAAATGCAGCATGACCTGTTCCACGTCTACACCGTGGACCAACACATCCTTATGGTGCTGCGCAATGTGCGCCGCTTCTTCATGGCCGAGCATGCGCACGAATACCCGTTTTGCTCGCAACTCGCCGCCGGGTGGGACAAGCCTTGGATTTTGTTTGCCGCCGCCCTCTTCCACGACATTGCCAAAGGCCGTGGCGGCGACCACTCGCAACTGGGTCGTGGTGAAGTGCGCAAATTTGCGCGCGACCACGGCTTGGAGAAAGAAGACGGCAAGCTCATCGAGTTCTTGGTGGGCGAACACCTGACCATGAGCAACGTCGCCCAAAAGCAAGACCTGAGCGACCCCGATGTGATTCAAGCCTTTGCCAAACGCGTGGGCAACGAACGCAATCTCACCGCGTTGTACCTGCTGACCGTGGCCGACATTCGCGGCACCAGCCCCAAGGTGTGGAACGCCTGGAAAGGCAAGTTGCTCGAAGACCTGTACCGCTACACCGCCCGCGCCTTAGGTGGCCGTGCGCCTGACGCAGATGCCGCGGTGGAGCAACGCAAAACCGAAGCGCTCACCATGCTCGCGCTCTACGCCTTGCCGTTTGAAGCGCACAAAGACCTGTGGGCCACCTTGGACGTGGGCTACTTCATGCGCCACGACGCGGCAGACATTGCGTGGCACACCCGCCAGCTCTCGCGCAGCTTGTCGATTGCCAAAGCCCAAGATAAACCCATGGACGTGACCGTGCGCGCGCGTTTGTCGCCCGTGGGCGAAGGCTTGCAAGTCATGGTGTATTCGCCTGACCAGCCCGATTTGTTTGCCCGCATCTGCGGCTACTTTGACCAAGCCGGTTTCAACATTTGGGACGCCAAGGTGCACACCGCCACCAACGGTTACGCGCTCGACACCTTCCAAGTGGTCAGCAGCCATTTTGAAGAGCACTACCGCAACCTCATCAACATGGTGGAGACGGGTTTGACCGAAACCATCGTCGACGCCAAGCCACTGCCCGCCGTGGGCAAAGGCCGTGTGTCACGCCGCGTCAAGAGCTTCCCCATCGCGCCGCGCGTCACGTTGCAGCCCGATGAGCGGGCACAAAAATGGTTGCTCAGCATCAGTGCCAGCGACCGCGTGGGCTTGCTCTACAGCGTGGCCCGTGTGTTGGCCAACCACAAGGTCAACCTGCTGCTGGCCAAAATCAGCACCTTGGGCGAGCGTGTGGAAGACACCTTCTTGATTGACGGCGCGGCGTTGCAGCAAAACAAAGCGCAGTTGGAGATTGAGACAGAGCTATTGGCGGCCTTGCAGGCTTGATTGGGTTTGATATAAACCAAATTTGGTTTATATTCGGTCTAAATCTACTTTGAGGCTCGCTATGTCACTCGCTCAACAAATCAAGCCCATCTCCTATTTGAAGTCACATGCCGCTGAAATCATCAAAGATTTCGCAACAAACCCAGACCCGCTGATCATCACGCAAAACGGGGAAGCCAAGATGGTGGTGCTCGATATTCAAGCCTACGAGCAACAACAAGAAACGATGGCGCTCTTGAAACTCATTGCCATGGGCAACAAAGAGTTGGCTCAAGGCCAATTTCAAGACGCTGATGATTTCTTCAGCGAAATGGCGCGCGAAGAATGACGGATATCAGAAAAGTAGTTGTTCTTCAGTCTGCAAAATCAGACTACCGAAGAATCAAAAGCTACGTCACTCAGAAATTTGGAGCAGAAGCTTGGCTGGCCATCAATAGCGAATGGCAGACCAAAATCAATCAATTAGCCGCAGCGCCAGAGCTAGGCAGCAACATCACAGAACTTGAAGGCACTGGCTTTACCGGATTTAAAAAATACCAGTACAAAAATGCTTATGTGATTTACCAGACCTCTGGCTCGCTTTTGACCATTTACATGTTCATACCAAGCATGCGTGATTTCAGACGTCATTTGATGGACCGCTTGCTCGCTGCTTAATCGTCTGCGTCATCCAGCCCCGGAAACAACACCTCGGTGTAACCAAAACGCGAGAAGTCGCGCACACGCATGGGGTACAGCTTGCCGATCAGGTGGTCGCACTCGTGCTGCACCACCCGTGCATGAAAGCCTTCCA
>Ga0228703_1000277_pt1 | contig 40502 bp, 36 predicted proteins | sample McNCre217_Aug_MG_3_FD_178020 | JGI IMG/M metagenome (GOLD analysis project Ga0228703, IMG submission 178020) | Freshwater microbial communities from McNutts Creek, Athens, Georgia, United States - 29-17_Aug_MG | ecosystem: Environmental > Aquatic > Freshwater > Creek | place: USA: Georgia...
AAGAAGACAATCGTCGGGGACCCTTCGATCACCATTCACGGTGCGTCAATCGGTCCGGTGACGGAGATTCCGAACTTCCAAAACACCCCACCGGAAATCAAGTTTGATGCACCGGTGCGCACGAGCGACTCTCACCCCCGCGTGGGCGACAGACTCAAGGTGGTTGACAATCTCAAGATGACCACCACCGGTGGTGCCGCTGTCACGCGTTCTGTCGCGTGGTACCGATGCGCATCCCTCGTCGACATTGCTGGTAGTGCTCCCGCCATCGATGTCGTTATCCCTGATGGATGCACGGAGATTTCTGGGGCGACGGGCACGAGTTACACCGTCACCGGGGATGACCTCGAGAGCTACATCACCGCGAAAGTGACCGGCACGAACAGCGCCGGCTCGAACTCGTGGCTGTCACCGAACTCGTCGTTGCAGGTTCAATCAGTTCCCGCCGTCACGGTCGCACCCACAATCTCGGGTGACCGTCTGAGCGGGGCAACGCTGACGCTGACCGACGGTGAGTGGTCGGCCTTCCCGACGGGAACCATCACGCGTCAGTGGTATCGCTGTACCAAACCAATCGCCACCGGTCTGACAAACCCGGTCTGGCCATTGGCTACTCCCGCAGGTCAGTCCTGCACCGAAATCAACATCGTGCCCGACACGGATGAGACTGACGGTGTCGGTGCGACGACGTACGTGCAGACCGACAGCGATCGGGAACATTTTGTTACCGCGAAGATTTCATATCGAAATTCTGCGGATGAGACTGTCTACCTGATTGCTGCGCCGTCAGACCTGGCAACCGCCTTCGTCCCCGTTCTCGTTACTTCACCTCAACTGAGCCAAAGGGATGGAATCTATAAGGTTGGTCAAACTTTCCAAGTCGGTGGCGATAAGTGGACTGCGACGCCCGCACCTACCGTCACCTACCAGTGGTACACGTGTGAAAGCGCCGTGGCTGTGGCCGCTCCGACGCTTGCTAGTGGCTGCACGTCGATCGGGGGCGCAACAAATTCGGAGTACTACGTCGTCGAGGGTGATGTTGGGAACTTCTTGATGGCGAGCGCTCGCGCCGAGAACGCAGCCGGAAGCGCGATTCAATATTCCAAGACCTCAGCACAAATCGGAGCGGGATACGCTTACACCGTCGCTCCTACGGTCTCCCTTTCCGACGAGCTCATCCCGACATCGGGAACAATCACCGCTTCGGCTGTTCCTGCATCATGGTCCGGAACCCCGACGAGCGTGATTCGCAACTGGTTCGCGTGCGCCCGTCCAATCAGCGCCGTGACGTCGGAACTGCCGGATGGCGCAGATGGCTGCCAGCCAACCTCCGAAGACCCTCAGGGGCTAGAACTCTCGATTGATAAAGACTTTGAGTTCGCCGGAATGTATTTGGCCTATGGAGAGCAGGCCACCTGGGCCGATGGCGTGACGCGAGTCATCCTCTCCACAACGACCGCTCGCACCACTCAGGCGCCGATGCTGTGGACCACTTTGGGCGCGAACTATGTTCAGCCATCGGTTACCTTGACCGCGATCGTGGGAGTCGCGGGCAAGCTGACCATCGGCGCCTGGAACAAGACCTACCCGCTGCCCACCACCGGAACGACGTGGCGCGGGTCGCCGACCGGTACGGTCACTCAGCAGTGGTTGCGCTGTGATTCGCCGCGTCTCGCAATGAGTGACGTCGAGCCCACCGATTGTTCGGACATCACTGGCGCGACCACGGTCAACTACACGCCACAGCACGTGGACGCCCACAAGTACCTCGCCGTTCGCCTGACGGCGCAGAACGCCGTGGGTTCCACGACGGTGTGGACCGCTTCGGGGCTCGAAGTGACCGAACGACCGACGAACCGGGATGCTGAACCGCCGACCGTGACGTGGACGACAGGCGCCGACAACCCCAAGCTGGGCGACACCCTGACACTTCACGATGGTGGTTGGGACGGATTCCCCGACGTCATCACCTATACCTACCGCTGGTTCAGCTGCGCAGCGATTCAGAACAGCGCGACGAACGCCGCTCCATCGGGCTGCTCCGTAATCACGGGTGTCACCGGCGCCACGTTCACACCCGCACCCGGCACGACCTACGCGGGCAAGTACATCCTCGGCGAAGTGACGGCGACGAATGATGCTGGCTCGGCCAAGAAGTACTCTGCGACGACCCCACAGATGTTTGAGGCCCCGGCCAACACAACCGCGCCTACGGTAGCGGGCACACCGGATGTCGGTAAAACCCTGACCGCAACGAGCGCTGTCACGAACTGGCGAGCCACACCCGCGCTCGTCGCCGCAAACCTGACCTACCAGTGGTTCGCCTGTGCGAACGCACTCACTTCGGCGTCATCGCAAGAGACCGTTGCGACCGGCTGTGACGCGATCACGGGCCAGACCGCGAGCGTCATCAGCCTGCCGAGTTCGACCCGACAGAAGTATGTTGTCGTGCGCGTGAAGGCCACGAACGCGGCCGGCTCGGCCTACCGTTCGAGCACGAGCAGCACCTTGGTGAAGGAAAAGGCCCGCAACACTGAGGCGCCCGCATTCAGAACCGATGCTGACATCGTCGGCCAGCAGCTCACAGTTACTGATGGAACCTGGGATGGATACCCCAATCCGACGCTGTCGCGACAGTGGTACGTCTGCACCGCAGCAGCCAACCCCGCCGACGCCGTGGACACAACGAAGTGCACGGCTCAGACTGGAAAAACCGGTACGACTTTCGAAATCGATAACGGCGCGAAAATGGCAGGAAATTACATTCTTGCTGCGGTCACGGCAACCACCGTTCTGAACGGTGGCTCAGTCACCACGGTGAAGACTACTCAGACGCGTGGCCCCATTCGTCAGTCGCCCTACAACACGGGCAACCCAACTATCTCCGGCACGGCACACCTCGGCGAAACCTTGACCGCCGCACTCGGCACCTGGGCCGGTGTTCCTGCACCCACCAAGACATACCGGTGGTTCTGGTGTTCTCCCGATGTGGCGCCGACAGCCGCGACTGATGCCCTCCCCGGTGGCTGCCAAGCGATCACCGGCTCCGATAATGCACCGCTTGTGATCAACTCAGACCTGGTCTCGTTGAAGATTGTGCTCGAGGTGACGGGATCGAACAGCGTGTCCGATAAGGCGCGCTATTCGGCTGCCTCGAAGACGGTCAGCTCATCACCGACCCTCTCAACCGCGCCAGTGATTACGGGCGCATCCAAGTACGCCAACGGAACGAACTCTGCGACCGTCTCGACGGGAACCTGGAACGGAACCCCCACGCCGAACAGCTTTGCTTACCTCTGGTATCGCTGCGACACGGAGTCTGCGGCCTCGTCGACGTTGCCCGCCGGCTGTACCTCGGTCAACTTGACCACGGCAACGATCAAGCTTCCGACGGCCGCATCGGGTCAGTACCTCGTGGCTCGGGTCACCGCCACGGCCGCCGTCAACAAGGTCTCAGCCGCCAGCGCGGTGACCTACTCCGCCTCGTTCGGCCGCATTGAGACAGCACCGGTCAATGCCAGCGCGCCGACCATCACCGGAATCGCGCGCGATGGTCAGGCTCTGAGTGCGAGTGTCGGAACATGGACCGGATATTCAACACCCACAACGCAGTACAAGTGGTACCGCTGTGGCACGACAGCGTTTGCAGCGTCGAATTCAGTCCCGGCCGGATGTGTCTGGATCGGTGGTGGCAACAACCAAGACCTCAACCTCAGTACTGGTGAGGTCGGGCACCGCATGATGCTTGTTGTCGTCGCAACCAACTCCACGGGTGCTCAAGTCACCAAGACCTCAGCGACCACGGCGGTGGTCGCTGCTGCGGCGGCTGTCACAAGCGCTTCCGTGTCGTTCGGCTACACCCCGTTGTGGTGGGGGTGGTTGCGATGACAATCACTTCGGCGGCCGCAATCGTGCGCCTCGTCGTGGGGGAGCGTGCCTACAGCTTCTCGCCCGGACGGGCAGTGTCGATCGGGCGCGCAAAATCCTGTGACGTGGTTGTGGGCGATGACCGGGTTTCGCGAACCCACGCCACCCTCACGTGGGATGTTGCACTCGGGGCATGGGTTCTTGCCGACGCCGGCAGTTCAAACGGTGTCTACGTCAACGGGGCGCGTATCACCGCTGCCAGGTTGGCCAGCGGTGATTCAATTCGCCTCGGCGACCAGCCGGATGCGTTCGAGTTGCTCGTTTTCTTTGACGCAGGAACCGTGCCCAGCGGTGGAGCCGGTCGTGCTGATTCAGCGGTGACTCTCTCAGAAACCGTTATCGGAAAATCCGCGGATGCCGACTTCATCCTGACCGATGTCTTGGTGTCGCGTCGGCACGCGCGACTCATCAACACGACGGCGGGACTACGTCTCGAAGACCTAGGTAGCTCGAACGGCACCTACGTCAATGGGCAGCTCATCAATGTGGTCCACGTTCACGAGGGCGACGTCATCACTCTCGGAAACACCGACCTCACCATTCGTGAGGGCGTGCTCGCCTACCTTCGCAGTGAAAACACGGATGATGGTGGCGGTCTCTATGTGACCGACCTGTCCTACCGAATCAAGAGCGGAAAGACGCTCCTTCAGGGCATTAACATTCGTTCTCGCCCGGGTACGCTGACCGCCGTCATCGGCCCGTCGGGTGCCGGAAAGTCGACGCTTGCCAAAGTTCTCGCGGGCACGAACGCGCCGACCACTGGCCGGGTCGAGTTCGACGGCTTCAACGTACACACGAATTTTGAGATGATTCGTTCGCGCATCGGACTGGTGCCGCAGGATGATGTTCTGCACACCTCACTCCGCGTCGACACAGCGCTCAACTACGCTGCCCGACTTCGGCTCCACACCGATGAGGATGGTCAAACGCGCGATGCCCAGGTGAACCGTGTCATCGCTCAGCTCGAGCTCGATCTGCACCGCGAAAAGCGCATCGACAAACTCTCGGGCGGTCAACGCAAACGCGCTTCCGTCGCGCTCGAGTTGCTCACCGAACCGTCGTTGCTCATTCTTGATGAACCGACCTCAGGTCTCGACCCCGCTCTCGACCGTCAGGTGATGCAAACGCTGCGCACCCTCGCCGAGGGTGACCGTTCGGTCTTCGTCATCACCCACTCCGTCGCGTATCTCGACATGTGTGACGACGTGTTGATTCTGGCGCCCGGCGGCATGCCCGCGTACTACGGCCCACCCGGAGGCATTCCGGCGTTCTTTGGAACCCACGACTGGGCCGACATTTTCGGAGCGCTCGCCGCGGAGCCGCAGCAAGCCTGGGACACCTACCGTGCGCGCAACCCAGAGCCAATCGCCGAACCTGTCGCGACCGAGCAGCCGGACGCTAACCCGCGCACCACACGTATGCCGTGGGTTTCGCTCTTTGCCACACTCACCTCACGCCAAATCAAGTTGATCTTTGCCGACCGCGTCTATCTGGCTTTCTTGCTCATGCTGCCCATCATTGTCGGCATGCTCGTCTTGGTGGTTCCGGGATCCCACGGTCTGGGATACGCCGCGAACGATGCGGCGGGGGAGCCGAGCCAGCTTCTGGCCATGCTCATCATCGGGTCCACCTTCATGGGGGCATCCATCTCCATTCGAGATTTGGTCGGGGAGCGCGCGATTTTCCTGCGTGAGCGAGCGGTTGGATTGCCCGTCTCCGCCTACCTCGCGTCGAAGGTTCTTGTGTTCGGCGTGTTCGCAGTGTTCATGGCAGCCGTGCTGACCCTCGTCACCTTCATCGCCAAGCCCGCCCCGATTCACGCGATTCTGCTCTCGTCACCGGTTCTCGAGTTGTTCTTCGCTCTCGCGCTGTCCACCTTCACCGCGATGACCTTGGGACTTTTGCTCTCTGCGCTCGTCAAATCAAACGAGCAGGTCATGCCGCTTCTCATCATTGTGCTCATGGCTCAGCTCGTGCTCAACGGTGGGCTGCTGACCCTCGCCGATCGTCCCTTGTTCTATCAAATCTCGAACGGCGTACTCGCCAAGTGGGGATTCGCGATGGCGGCGAGTGGCATTGATCTCAACGGCATTTCGCCAGCGCTGGACGAAGATCCACTGTGGGCACACACCTACGACGTCTGGCTCTTGTCTGTCGTGAGCCTCGTTTCGTTTGCAATTGGCTTCATCACACTGACCCGCATTCGCCTTGAAAGTCGGTACAACCAGTGACCGCCGATCGCGGAATACCGCTCGCTCAAGCGCGCATGCTGGCGGCGGACCCGTCGCTCTCGCCGAACGTTTATGCGCGCCTCGCCAATAACTTTCCCGAAGTGTGGCCCGAGCTACTGAGTAACTCATCCCTTTCGGCGGACCTTCGCACGTGGATTGAGTCATCCATGGCCGCCGCGCAACGCGCCGCTCAGCCGACCTCGTCGGTTGAATCCGAAGTGGTAGTTGCCGGCGCGGGCGCCGTCGCCGCGCCCGCGGTAGCAGTCAAGGAGCGCCCTGCTAAAAAGCGCACGCGACTTCGTCGTCGTCGGCAGAGCGCGTTTGCAAAATTCGTGTGGATTCTGCTTCCCCCCGTCGTGATCATCGCATTGCTCTATACCGGGGTTCAAGCTGCGGTGAGATCGGTGCCCGAAGTGGGCGTCATCAGCACACGGACTTTTTTTGAACCATCGTCGGACCGGGCGTGGGAACAGGATCTCAGCACGCGAGGCTCGGCCAAGTGCATCGACTACTCCTTCCAGACCTACGACCAAGACCTCGCTCTTGTCCTCATTCAGAATGATTGGGCCAACGAGGACTGCCGGGATGAGGAACACCCTGCACCGAGCACCCTGATGCTCGTGAACACGCGCAGTGGCGTGGCCTCCTGGAAGGTGAACTTGACCGACGAGCTGTCGTGGACCGAAAAATGGCGCGCAGAACTGTTGAGCATGCCCGCCCTGGACCAGATCATGGTCCGCTACACGGATGTCACGGGCAAGGATGTCGCCGACGACAATGAGGTCGTCGACAAGTCAGACAATCGCAAGATGAAATCCCTCGTGCCCTACAGTCCGTTGAACGGTCGCGTGAGTGATACGAGCATCGCGTCGATGCCCGATAGCCCACTTCTGCAGGCGCCGGTGCTCGAAGCGATTCAGATTCCCTCAGACACGAAGAACATCATCCTCATGTCCAACGGAAACAAGAAAGACTTTCGATACAGCAAGTATCGGGCCAAGAAGCTCACCGATTCGGAGTGGTCGTACGAGTCCAACCTCAAACCGCTTGGAGGCAACGCCCTCATCGGTCCGTGGTTGCTTCTCGGCCGAGAGAATGACGATAAGCCGATGGCTGTCTCAGTAAGCTCGGGCAGCGCCCGATCATGGCAGGGGCCAGCGGGTGGCAAGATTTATCGTGTTGCGGGAACGCTCATCCACATTAAGGGCGATGGCACGTCCGAGAGTATCTCCAACGAGTCTGCGCAGGGCGGACTCGACGGCCACGATGTGACCGTGACCGGACTCTCCGAGTCGGGTGGTGTCGTCTGGAAGAAGAAGTCGCGGGGTTACGCCCTCGCTCAATACACCCCCACCTCGACCCTCGATAATCGTCGCGAGTATTCCGGGCTGTACCTGTTGAGCGGCAAGAAGAATAAGACGCTCGCGCGCGTGAATCCCGCAAGCGGTGCTTCGGTGTGGACGATCACTCCGGATGCGGCGCACTACGAGGTGGCTCGCGGAGAAAACGCGGCACAGGGCGTCTTGTATTTCACGGCCAAGAAAGATTCCGAGTCGAAGTCGCTCGTATTCGTTGGGCTCGCCGACGGCAAGGTCAGTAAGCGACTTGCCATCTCTGGAAAATCGGAACGTGTCGACGGCTCGACCGCAGGTCAGGTCTACCTGGTCGATGACCCCGATCGTTCGCGGTTCTACAACAACGCCGAAAACGGTGACTCAACCACGTCTGACGGAAAAGATCGTTCCGATGACACCCGCACGTGCGCGGCAGCGTTCAACCCACCAACCGTGAAACCGCTCTGGTCGTGGGAGTGTGATGGCAATCAGCACGTGTTGCTTCTCGGCGGAAACTGGGTCGTGTTCGACGAAAAACCGGACGAGCAAAAACTCATTAGGTTTAAGCCAGTCGTTCTCTAGATAGTCTTTCGAAAGGGGGAAACACAGTGTCAACGCGTAATCCATCGTCGCCACCGCAGCTGGCGGGGTTCACTTATGTGCGCTTGCTCGGCACGGGCGGTTTTGCCGATGTTTTCCTTTTCCAGCAGGCGATGCCCAATCGCCAAGTCGCCGTCAAAGTCTTGCTCCAAAACGTTTCCAACGACACCGTGAAAGAAATGTTCCGTTTTGAGATGGATGCGATGGGCCGGCTCGGTCCGCATCCTTCTATCTTGACCGTGCACCAGGCCGGCATCTCGAGTGACGGTCGTCCTTACCTAGTCATGGAATACTGCCCCGAGGGTCTCGGCCGTTCGTGGCGTGACAAGCCGCTACCGCTGTCTGACGTGCTCAGCATTGGTGTGAAGATTGGTTCGGCGCTCGAGACCGCACACCGTGCACAGGTTCTGCACCGTGACATCAAGCCCTCGAATATTCTGTTGACCGAGTACGGCGCACCTGTGCTCTCTGACTTCGGAATCTCAGGTCGCATGGCCGCGAAGGATTCCGATGTGATGGCGATGTCGGTGCCGTGGAGCGCACCCGAGGTCATCCGTGAAGACACGAACGGCACTGTCGCCTCCGAAATTTTCTCGCTCGGAGCCACCCTGTACTCACTCCTCGCGGGGCGCTCGCCGTTCGAACTGAAGGATCGCGATCAGAACAGTCGCGACAAACTCAAGTCGCGCATCCTTAAGACTCTCTACACGCCGATCGGTCGTGCTGATGTTCCTGAAATGGTCGAGAAGGTTCTTCTCAAGTCGATGTGGCGCGAACCGAGCCAACGTTACGAATCGATGCTCGACTTCGTAATGGAGCTCAACGACGTGCAACGTGCGCTCGGTCTGCCGGTCACGGCAATCGAGTTGCCGACCAACCCGTGGAGCCAATACGACCCGGTGTTCAGTGCGCCAGAGAGTGTCGGGGAGCCCGAAGTTCTGGGCGGCGGCTCATACGTTCAGGTTGACTCCAAACGGAGAAGGTCACAACAGTAACTGTGTCATCCCCCGAAGTAACACCGCGTCGCGGCATGAGCCGAGGCAACCTCATCAAGTTGGTTGCCTCACTCGTCGTGCTTGCGGTGGTCACGGCGGCTGCGATTATCGCTGCCGGATTCGATGTCAAACAGGTTCCTGTCAATTCGTCGTCCGTTTGGGTGCTTCAGGCTGGCTCCGCGGGAAACCGTTACGGCGCCGTCAACACTGACATCTCCGAACTCGCGTCCGCCAACTCGATTTACAGTCCGCAGCAACTCGTTCAGTCGCGCGCCGGAGTGTTGGTGTTCACGTCGGGCATGACCCGATTTGCTCGGGTCAATCAGGCGAGCCCGGCGGAGTTCTACGACGATCCCGCTCAATACTCGAAGGCCCCTGCCGACACGAAACAAATTTCGCTCGCCGGTTCGACCCTGGCGTTCGTTTCTGGTGAGGGTCAGCTGATGACCTCAACCTGCGAGGGTGATCAGGTCTCCGCTCCCGCGACAATCCCGCTGTCGGACGCGGCCGCCAAGTTCAAGTTCGCGGCTGTCGCTGTGCTCGATGGTGCCGACCCCGAAACCCTCGGTCCGGCATCGCCCGACACCGTCATTGGTTTTGCACCGGCCGCCGGCAAGGTGCTGTCCTACACCCTCGGTCAGAGTGAAGCCAAAGAAATTGGCACCATCACCGGAGCCGTCGCAACCAACGAATTCCAAATCGCCGGTATCGGTGGTCGCTGGGCCGTGCTCGATGTCAACAGCGGACAGCTATGGGTTGAGGGTCAATCAGCGTCTGGCACCAAGGTCGCGACCGAAACCGGTGGCGCCTTCCAACTTCAGCAGTCCACGCGCTCGGCTGGTGACGTCGTTTTCGTTGCCGGTTCCAGTGGATTGGCACGCGTCAGCTTCGGCGATGGCACCGTGACCAAGGTCACCGAGGCGACGGGCACGCCGGCACGCCCAGCATCCTTCAGTGGTGGGGTTTATAGCGCCTGGCTCACTCAGGGCGCAGGCGGAGGAACGCTGTACTCGAGTGCCAGCGATAAAACGCTTCCCTTGGACTACAACAACCGCGATTTGCGCACCACGCCCACCCCGGTGATTTCAGTGACGGACAACGCAGCCGTTGTGAATGACACCACCAGTGGATGGGCGTGGCGACTTCCCGACGGCGAACTGATTCCAAGTACGCAGAACTGGAGTCTGGTCGACCGCACCCCCGACAAGACCAACTCGAGTGCCGAAGAGACCAAGGTGACGACACCTAAGCCACCCGTGGCTGAGCCCGATTCGTTCGGTGTTCGGGCCGGTTCGCTCGTGAGCCTTCCAGTGTTGCTCAACGATCACGACCCGAACCCCGGCGACATTCTCAGTGTCGACCCGGCCAAGGTGGGAACTGTTGACCCGGCGTTCGGAACGGTGTCGCTGGCGAGTAACGAACAGACGCTCGTCATTCGCGTGGCCTCCGGTGCGAGCGGAAGTGCATCGTTCAGCTATCGAGTGAGCGACGGTACCGCTGCTGATGGTCTGTATTCAAACACCACGAGTGTTTCCCTGCACGTGGTTGATGCAAATCAGAACTCAGCACCCGCACCCTGTGCCGACGTCGTCGCGGGGTGTGTGCGCACGAGTTCTTCCCACGAGGTCGCTCCCGGCGGCACCATCTCTATCCCGGCGCTCGACGGATGGGTTGATCCGGAAGGTGACCGCTTCTTCGTCAAATCGGCGACGGTTGATTCGCAGCTCGGACTCGTTGGATTCACCGAATCGGGCGACGTGGTTTACCAGAACAAAGAGGACGGAGCACCGGTCGGTAGCTCAGTCTCAATCAAGGTTCGTCTCTCCGACACCCGCGGAGCGACCGTGGACTACGCGATTCTCGTTCTGGTGAAAGCTGACCCGACACTACGACTCACCCCCATGACGGTGACGACCACTGTCGGTCAGCCTCTGACTGTGGATGTCGCCTCTCACATCACTGGTGGCTCAGGAGAAGTGGTGCTTCGTTCGGCGAACCGACAGAGCACATCCTCGAGCGCGGCCGTCGAGAAGGTATCTGATACGTCGTTCCGCGTGAGCAGCGACAAGGCCGAGTCGCTGGTCGTGAGCGTTGTTTTCGCCGACGGTACCGGCGAGGCGAATGGCATCGTTCGCGTCAACATTATCGACAAAGAACAAGCACACCTGTCTACTGAACCGGTGACCATCTTGCTCAGCCCCGGTCGCGATGCCACGGTTGACCTGTTCGCCGCCGCGCACAACCCCGGTGGACGCGCACTTGTCGTGAGTGATGTCAAGGTGAACCCGGTCAAGGATGCATCCCTCTTCGCTGACCCGATCAAGGCTGGCAATCTGCGCGTGCGCGGCTCCTCGAAAGAGGGGCTCCCCGGAGTTCTGGGTACTGTCACGTACACCCTCTCCGACGGCTCGTCGGATGGCAATTTCCAGACCACTGGGCAGGCCATCGTGTACCAGATGGTCGAACCTGCCAGTGCCGCACCCATTGGTGTTCCCGATGTTGTAACCGTGCGCGCGGGTAGCCAGACCGACGTAGACGTGCTGAGCAATGACGTCGGAAGCCCAGGCGTTCCACTCGCCATCAACGCGACCTCGCTCAAGCCTTCGTGTCTGCCCGGCGGCATCATCTTCAGCGGTGGAAATAAGGTGCGCATCGTTGCTCCCAACCGCGCGGGCGACTTCACCTGCTCCTACGCGATGTACTCATCAGGCAACCCGGCTCAGCCAGGTTCAGCTCTGATCACGGTTCACGTTGTGGCGCCGGGCTCCAACCGCAAGCCGGTCCCCGTCGACCTCGTTGGCCGAGTCAATGCCGGACTCGTCGTGAGTATCCCCGTCGATTTGCAGAATGTCGATCCCGACGGTGACCGCGTCAGCCTGGTGAGCGTCAGCAACCCCACCGCGGGTCTTGGATTCGCCTCCATCAATGAAGAGCGCAACGCGATTCTGTTTGCCAGCACGCCAGGAAAATCGGGCCAAGACGATTTCACCTACACGGTGAAGGACTCGCAGGGCGAAACTGCCTCGGCTACCGTGCACGTGGGCGTGACGAACAGTGAATACAACCCTGCGCCGGTGACCATGACCGACTACGTGGAAATCGTTGCGCAAGAGGGCAAGAAGGTTGTCGTCAACCCACTCCAGAACGACGTCGACCCGCGCGGCGAGACAATGACCTTGGTCACGGATTCGGTTCGCCCGGATGTGCCGCCGGGTAGCGCTCGAGAAGCAAGTGTTGCCGCGCACATTGCCGGTATCAGCGGCAACGCGATCACGTTTACTGCGACGGCGACCCCCGAGGTACTGAGTTACACCTACGGCGTGAAGAACGACAGCGGAAGCAGCTCCACCGGCATTATCGTGGTGCGTATTTCGTCGGTGGTGTCGACATATGTTCCTGAGATCACGGATACCTACCTGACCTACGAACAGGCGACGAAGCTGAGTGCGGGTGTCGACGTGGTCTCGCAAAAGGTCGCGTGGTCATCCGGTGACATCAACTCATTGACGCTGAAGATTGAACGCGGTGAGGGTTTTAGCGCCAACGGCACCACAATCAGTGGTGCTCAATCCAACACCGGAACCATCGTGGTCTTCTCGCTGTCGGGACGGGACTTCGCGGGCACTGAGGTGAAGGGCTACGGTCTTCTGCACGTGCCAGGCCTCGACGACGTCGTGCTCTCGCTGGATCCCACGAAGGCTCGGCAGACGGTCAAAGAGAAGGAATCGAAGTCCTTCAATCTTGCTGACTTCATCCACCTGCCCAGCGGAAAACAGATCGAGATTGACGGCGGCAAGGTCGGCACGCTTGAGATTCGCAAGAACGCACAGTGTTCGCTCGAATCGGGTACGACGCTGCGATACGAGGCTGGTGCGGGTGAACCGTGGAGTGACGGATGTGTCGTGCCGGTTCGGGTCGTTGGTTCTCAGGGGGCCTACTCGAACTTGGTCGTCCCAATTGAAATCATCCCGGCAGATCCGCAGCCCGTTCTGGCCAAGGCGCTTCAGACCATCACGCCCGACAAGCGTTACCCGACCGAGTATGACCTTCACGAGATGACCTCGTGGTATGGACACAAGGATCTGAGCTCCCTCCAGTATGCGTATGAGTACTCCGGAAAGTACTTCACACTGTCGCTGTCGGGACACATTCTTACGATTGCCGCCACGGGTGACGCCGGCGGTCAGTCCGAGACCGTCGTGATCCGTGTCTCTAACCACCCGGACACCAAGCCCGGTGATTTGGTGCTTGTGGTTGGCCCATCGAATGCTGGCGGACCGAATGGTGGAACGCTTACCAAGGTGTGTAAAGCTTCGGCTGGCGCCAATGCCTGTGTGATGTCCATCACCGAGATTCAGGGCGCCGACAACGACACTCCTGACACCCCGCTCACCTTTGCTCCATTCAATTTCAGCGGCGGAAACCCCAACTACTCGTCTGCTTCCAACAGCACTTCCTGCGGCGTGGTCACTCTGCGCGTGTCGCCCGACGGCAAGAACATCACGGCGGCGTGGTCGAAGAAACCCGAGAGTCAGCACTGCGCTCAGATTCCCTATCGCGTCATTGATGGCGCGGGTCGATCTGGCCCCGGTGTGCTCGACTTTAGTGTTCAAGGTGTCGCTGGTGCGCCCGGTGCAGTGACCCAAACTGGATACGACGAATACTCAATCGACATTGAGATCCAGGGTGGCGCTGCTGCTCAGGCAGACCCACGCGTGTCTGAGTACGTCGTCACGGAAGCCGGTCACTCAGACATCTCCTGTGAACGCGATGGCAACGAGCTCTCGACGACCTGCCACATCTCGGGACTCAATGCCTATGACGGCACGGCCGGTGACAAGCGCGACCTGCACAACTTCAAGATTTACGCCGTCAACGACGAGGGCCGCTCGGCGGGGGCGTCTCCATTGAATGGCGCTTACGCCTACAAGAGCCCTTCTCCTCTCACGGCGGACGTGTTCGATTCGGTCACCCCGATTTATGTTGCGGGTAAGACGTCGCCCACCACGGGTGTTGCCCGCGTGCGCGTGACCCCCAAGTCTGACGATGTCGTTGAGAAGTACGTATTCTCCAGCCCGAACCAAAAAGATGTCACCCAGGTGTTGGCGTCGTCGGCTCCGTTCGAGACGAACGTCTTCGCCACCCCCGGGCTATCCTCGTCGATCACGGTCACCGCTATCGGACGCATCCCTCCGCCCATCAACCAGCCGAACGCGAGCCCTGCCTCGGCAGTGTGGCGTGGGCGAATCTCTGGTTCACCAAGCGTGGACGCCATGAGCGCGACCACCTCGGTCAGCGCGGGTAACTGGCGCGCCACGCTCACGGCAGAGAAACTTCGCCGCAATTACAGCGGTCTGAGCACTCAGACGATCTTCGTGGTGTGGAGGATGGGTACCACGACGCCGCAGTGCTCGTGGAACGCCTCGACCAACGCGATTACGGTTCCGTCGAGCGCTGATGTGCTCAGCACATCCATCAGTCGACCGCCGTCGGACACTCAGGTTGAGCAAGCCGTTGAAGGTATCGTCACTGGTCTCGCTGCCGACACGGGCTACCAGACGAAGGTGTGTTTCACGAACGGCTTTGGTAAGGCCGAGGTCACCGGCAACAAGGTAGGTTCAATCACCGACCCCATCGACGGCGAGCTGTCGTACTCGGTCAGTGCGGATCCCACAGTCTCTTCGACAATTGCTGGTCGTTGGAAAGCTGGTCTCGACCAGACCATCTCGGGCGGTAAGACAGTGCAGTTCAGCACCGACGGCAACCGTTGGTTCGACACAATCGCTCAAGCAGCGACCACGTTCGGTTCCGCGCTCAACCTGCGCGCTCGTTACTGCATCGCCGGCATCGCGTGCAGCCCCGGTGAGGCCCGCGTCGACTCCTCTGACCCGAACCGCCTCTGGCAGCTCGATGTCACCGGAGGGTTCCAGACCGATTCAAGCGGCAACCGCAAGAGCTCCGGTCTCTGTGCGGCGAACGAAAACCTGTTCTTCGGTCTCAGCGGCCAGGGTCTGGGGTCGGCGACGAAGAACTGGCGACTCGTTCCCTCAGGTACGCGCAGTGCGGAATACTTCGACGGAGCTGCCTGGCACAACCTGCGCTGGGTTTTCTCGAACTATCGCCTGCCCACGGGGGCAACCGCCACCAAGTTGCGAATCCACGTGCAAGGAAACCCCGAGGTCAATGCTGTTCAAGGCCTGACGGGTGCACTGAGTGTGGAGATTCCATGTTCATAGATTCACGCGTCCCACGTTTTTTTCAACTGTCACTGTGTAGGAAAGGTAAGAAATGACACTCACCAAGAAAGATGTCGACAAATTTGCCGACAATTTCCGGGAGCTCGTCGACAATGTCGAGAAGACGTTGTTTGGCAAGCGCCCGGTCATTGAGCTGGTCGTCGCCGCGATGATCGCCGAGGGGCACGTGCTCCTCGAAGATTTCCCCGGCACCGGTAAGACCGCGCTCGCACGTTCGCTCTCGCAGTCGATCAAGGGAACCGGGTCGCGCATCCAGTTCACCCCTGACCTTCTGCCCGGCGATGTCACCGGTATCTCGGTGTACGACCAGAAGACGGGAAAGTTCGAGTTCCACGCCGGACCGGTCTTCGCCAACGTCGTACTGGCGGATGAGATCAACCGTGCTAGCCCGAAGACGCAGTCCGCGCTGCTCGAGGCTATGGAAGAAGGACGCGTCACCGTGGACGGTGTTACCCGCTCCACCGGAACACCGTTCATCGTTATTGCGACCCAGAACCCGATTGAGCAGGCCGGTACTTACCGCTTGCCCGAGGCGCAGCTGGACCGTTTCATGCTCAAGACCTCACTCGGCTACCCCGATGCAGCGTCCACTGTGCGCATTCTTGAGGGAACCTCCGAGTCGGCACACACGCTTGACCCGGTCATGAAACTTGAGACCATGCTGGAAATGTCGGACATGTCACGCGCTGTCTTCGTGAACCCGCTCGTTCTCGACTACATCGTTCGTCTTGTTGAAGCTACCCGTTCGGCACGCCAGGTTCGCATGGGTTCCAGTGTTCGTGGTGCTCGTAACCTGACCAAGGTCGCCAAGGCATGGGCTGCCGCTCACGGTCGCCCGTTCGTGACGCCCGACGATGTCAAGGCGCTCGCAGAACCCGTGCTCGCACACCGCATCGTGCTTGACCCTGAGGCCGAGTTCGACGGTGTGACGGCCAACGCGGTTATTCAGCAGATTCTGCTCGACACGGTTCCGCCTTCGGGAGGCGAAAACGAGTGAGTAAACGCGACCGCAAGAACCCCGCCACATCCCCTCTGCTGACCAACGTCAGCGGAGCATTTGACGCGACCGAATCAGCTACCTACACACTGATTTCAGACTCGCGCTCGGGACGTGCCGCCGGGGTTCTCGGTCGCGCCCTCACCGCGCTCAAAACCGGGTGGCAAGGCTTCACATACGGTTTGACCTGGACGAGCGAAACAGTCACTGCCATCGGTTGGCTCTGCATCGCCTTCGTGGTGCTTTGGGTGCCGCTTGGCATCATGCTGCGGTGGCCCGAATTTGTTGTCGCCGGGTGGATCGGCCTGCTGCTCATCGTGGTGGCAATTCCGTTCCTCTTCGGAGGTCGCAACTATGCGGTCGATTTTGACCTGCCTGACGACCGCGTCGTTGCGGGTACCGAGGTCACGGCATCGATCCGTATTACGAACACCAGCGAGCGCATCGAGTTGCCCGGACGCATGGACATTCCCATCGGTGCCGGAGTCACCGAAATTGCGATTCCTCTTCTGCGCCCCGGACAGAGTTTCCAGACGGATGTCATCATCCCGGCCTATCGCCGCGGTGTCATCATGATTGGCCCCATCACGACTATCCGCACCGACTTCGTCGGCGTTCTGCGTCGCGAACTTGAGTGGGAAGACATTCACGAATTGTTCGTTCATCCTCAGACTGTCTCGGTGCCGAGCACAGCCGCAGGACTCATTCGTGACCTCGAGGGCAACCCCTCCACCAACCTGGTTGACTCCGACATTTCATTCCACGCGATTCGTGAATACGCTCCCGGTGATGGTCAGCGACACATTCACTGGAAGTCGACAGCCAAGACCGGCAAGCTCATGGTGCGTCAATTCGAGGAGAGCCGTCGTTCGCGCATGGTGCTCATTCTCGGAAAACGCTCGACCGAGTTTGGCGAAGATGAAGAGTTTGAAATGGCGGTGAGTGTGCTCGGTTCGCTCGGTGCGCGTGCCATTCGCGATGGTCGCGATTTAGCGGCGGTCGGCAGTGCCGAGATCCCCACCGTGGCTCGACGCAGCGTGAAATCAATCGAGAAACTCAACGTACGCAGTTCCCGCAAACTGTTGGACGACCTGTCGCTCGTCAACTACTCCACGAATGCCATGTCACTCGACGATGTCTGCGCGCTCACGTCACAGATCATTCACGACATGTCACTCGCGGTCATTATCTGTGGCTCGACGACGACTCCGCGTGATCTGCAGCGCATGCGTCTCAAACTCCCGAGCGACATGGGTGTTCTCGCCGTTGTGTGTAATCCGAATGCGGCCCCGAGCTTCAAGCGACTCGTTGGTCTCAGCGTCTTGACGGTCGCAATCGTTGACGACATTCGCGGATTGATGGCGAGGTTCAGTTGATGGCTAACGCAACACTCACCAAACCGAATAAGTCGCTCGTCTGGCGATTCCAGCTCGTCTCGGGCATTTTTGTCGTCGCCTTCTTGGCGCTCGCGGCGCTGATTGCCTATCCGATTTACGCGATTGGTTTCTACTGGGTATCAATCGCGGTTGCAGTTCTTGGTGGAGCCGCTCTGGCCTGGCTTAACATGCGATTCACCTGGGGGTTCGTAACCACGGCCCTCACCGCCATCGGTTTTTGGCTCGTCGCGGTTCTGCCCGCGACGAATCCGGGCGCACTGACCTCGCTGCCGACGATTGGCCGCAGTTGGGTTGAGTCAGTAGCTTCGGTCATCTTCGGCTGGAAACAGTTGGTGACCATCGACATTCCCGTGGGCACGTACCACGGACTGATTGGACCAGCTTTCGCCGTGTTCTTCATGGCGAGCCTGCTGAGTCTGGCTGTCGTGTGGAGACAGCCGCGTCGGTACTGGTTCGGTTTGATTCCGGTTCTGGTGGCGTCTGGATTTGGGTTTGCATTCGGGGCACCCGCTCTCGGTGAGAACGTTCGCATTCTCACCGTGACACTGCCCGTGACCTGGTCGGTTCTCGGTGGTGTGATTCTTGTTCTGCTCAGCGTGGGCTATCTGTGGTGGGGAACGCGCGCGGTTCGACGCTCCGTCGTGGTCTCAACGCAGGGTCCGAGTTTGGCGGATGCCGCGTCGCGGCGCCGACGTTTGCGTCACTGGGGCATCGCCATCGCAACCGTTCTTGTGGCATCCATTCTCACCGCAGTTGTGTACTCGGCTACCGGCCTCCCGTCGACGCGCGAGGTGCTGCGATCCAACATCCAGCCCATGCAGGACATTTCGCGACAGATTAGTCCGCTGAGCTCGTTCAGGTCGTGGTTCACCAACTCAACGAAGCTCACCGACACCGTTCTGACCTATCAGGGTGGCGCCACAGTTCCTGACCGGATTCGCGTCGCCGTTATGCCGTACTTTGACGGGCAGGAATATCGGGTCACACCCACGAACGCCACCGAGCTGGACGCGGCACTGTTCCGTCGGATGCCGTCAGATTTGCCTGCGCCCGAGGGCGCGACGGCAACTCAGACCGTGAATGTCACCGTGGGTGCAATCAACCAGATTTGGGTTCCGTTGGTCAGCGACCTCAAGACCGTGTCATTTACAGGAGCTTCTTCGCCCCTGACGGATTCGTTCTTCATCAACACCAATACGGACGCTGGCGTTGTGGTTCCCGGATCCGCCGCTGGGGCTACCTATTCGGTGACGTCGTATGTGCGTGACACACCCATCGATATCGCGACCCTCAAGGCGCAATCCTCGAGCGTCTCCGAATCCATCCGACGGGCGGTCCCGGAGGTGTCTCAGCTCGAAGCGTGGGTCGAGCTCCAGCAGAAGAAGGGCATGGACTTGTCCAGCGGCGCGGGCTTCCAGCGCCTCGTTGAGACGTTGCGTGCGCACACCTTCCTGAGTCACTCTCTTCAAGCACCCACCGCGAGTGCTAACGCGCGAGTGTGGACGTCTCTCTTGCCGGGATACACGTTCGAGCCGTCGGCATCCGGACACTCGATTGGCCGCCTCGAGAAAATGTTCAAGGCCCTCGTTGACCGTGAAACCGCACGTCCGCGCGGTACCGATGCTCAACTCGTGGCCGCCGCTGCTGATGACGAGCAGATTGCTTCCGCCGTTGCCCTCATCGCGGGACTTCAGGGATATCAGTCGCGTGTGGTGATGGGTTTCCACACCGCCAAGGCGACAGGTGCTCAAGCTGGCATTCAACCCTGCGATAAGGGAGTTTGTACCGGAGCCAACATGGCGGCCTGGGTAGAGATCGCAGGCTCAGACGGTAACTGGGTCGCGCTCGACGTCACGCCACAGTTCGAAAACAAAATTTCTCCGCAGAGCCAGCAACGCCAGGATCCGAAGAACGGCACCCCCGTCACATCTGATACCTCGAAGATTCTTCCTCCCGAGCCGGCTAACCCGGCCGCGGGTGCATCCAAGCCCAAGGATCAGGGCTTCGTGTTTGATCTCTCTGGTCTCATTGAAATTCTCAAATTTGTGGGCCTCGTGCTGCTCATCGCGTTCATTCTGATCAGTCCTTTCGCGCTGGTTATCGGCACCAAGATTCGTCGCCGGCGGGAGCGCAAGCACACGGCAGACCCGAGCCTTGCCATCATCGGCGCATGGGACGAGTACATCGACACGGTGCTCGATTTTGGTGAATCGATTCCCGTGCGTTCGACGCGTTCCGAAATTGCTCGTAGCCAGACTCGCGAGCGAGCATCGGCGCTCGCGCTTTTGGCTGACGAGGCCGCCTTCGCACCCTACGATCCGCCAGCGAGCTCGGTCGAGCAAGCGTGGGCATTGGTCGACGATCAGCGCTCTGAGTACATCGAAGAAAAATCGGTGTGGCGTCGCTACTTTGCCTGGCTCTCGCTGCGCTCGTTCACTCGACACGTGCACCCGGTCGAACAGCTCCGTCGCCTCAACACGCGTTTGACCTTCGAGTCGCGGGACGGCCAAACCAGCGGATCCGGCATCGTGGCGTTCTCCCGTTATGTCTCGAAGCAGGGTCTCGACTACGGTCGCAGCCGGCTAAGGTCGGTTCGTGATCGCGTCAGTCGTGACAAGTAGTTGGCGCGCTGCGGGCGCGCGGAGTAGGTTTTTGACAGCGGTGACAATGAGGGGAAACGCGAATGAGTTTTGAGTCTGGCTCAAACCCGTGGGCGCCGGAGGGATGGGACGGCGACGGGGCTGAATCTGTTGCGCCGGTCGTCAACGTGGAACCCACGTCCGCTTCGGTTTCGCCGGCGAGCAATCCCAGCTTCTTTCAGCCGAGCGCTCCCGTGACGCCGCCGGCTTCGGTATCCGAGGCTGAGGATGTGACCGTCATGAGCAGCGCGCCCAAAGCCCAGGCCCCCTCGGCGGATCAAACGGTCATGAGTTCAATCACACTGACTCCGTCGCGCGCGAGCGCACCTTTGGCGCTGATTCCCCGTTCCTCCGGGGGGCTTGCTCCGCGGCCGACGATTGAGGAATTGGCCCGCGAGGGACAACGCCGTGCCGAAGCACGCGCCAGCGTGCCAGCAACGCAGACCTCGTCACTCAGCGACTCTGGCTCGTTCTCCAAGAGCTCGGGATACGGGGTCAGCGATTCGAACGCACATCTGATTGAACTCGGCGAAGTTTCCATTGAAACCGGATGGGTACTGCGTGGCATCGGCGTTGACCAGCGTGCCCTTCTCGCTTGCGACTACATTCTCGGACGCACGCCGTCGAGCCCGACGAAGTCTGACCGTGATGTTCTGGTGACCATTGCCGACACCACGGGCACCGTGTCACGCACGCACGCGCGTCTCAGCTTCGACGGTCTCGCGTGGTCCATCACGGATCTCAACTCGACCAACGGCGTCAGCCTGGTCGATTCGCGTGGTCGTGAGAATCCCCTTCCCGCCGGTGGTGCCGGTGTCGTCACGGGCAAGTTCTTCGTGGGCGACATCGAGCTTGAACTTGTGAACACCAATGAGTGATCTCAACGACGAGACGGTACTGTCACCGCGCAAACGCGCCTCACAGGAGCCGTCGATTGACGAGACCGTTCTCTCGACTCGAGTTCCCGCAGCACCACAAGCCCCCGCTGTCGACGAAACTGTTTTGTCCACTCGTTCGGCCCCCGCGCCGGCCATCGATGAAACCGTCTTGTCCACGCGTTCGGCCCCCGCGCCGGCGGTGGACGAGACCGTTCTCTCCACTCGCTCAGCCAGCGTTCCCGCTGTCGACGAAACCGTGCTGTCCACTCGTTCGGCTTTGGTGAGTCAGCCACCGGCTGATGAGACGATTTTGTCAACGCGCGGCGCCGCACTACCCGCCCCACCTGAAGCTGCTCCCGAGCCGGCACCGTTCGTGGGAACACGCGAGGTAGTCGACGCATCTGAAGCGGCCTCGCAAGACCACTCATTTGGTCGACGCGAGCTGCCCGTCACGGTCAGTCGTGAGAACAAATTTGAGCCGGCTACGGTCACAAAAGTCGGTAAGTCTGCTGACGACCTGTGGAAGATGAATCAACGTCGAGTGCAACGACGTTCAACCAAACTCATCGTGGGGCTCATCATTAGTGGCGTTGCGATTGCTGCACTCGTGATTGTCGGAATCGCAATTTTCTCGGCACAGTCTTAATCTGGCAGGTATGAGCGAACGGCCAGTTCCGAAAACCTTCATCGTTGGGGTGGCGTTCATTTTTGCTGTTGGATTCGCCGCGCTGGTACTTCTCGGCGCAGGCTTTGTAAGCCTGGTCACCAATGCGGATGAGCCTCTCACGTTCGCCGACAACCTGCCCGGATTCGGCATCATCTTGACCGTGATTGCGTCGGTGTGTTTTGCCCTCGCCGCCATCCGATCGGGACTGCGTTTTCGAGGCCGCGTGCGCTTAGGGGTGGTCCTTGGCATCGCACTCACCACCTGGGTGTGTGGCTTTGTCGCCGAAGCGATTGCGACGCTGTCCGTCAATAAATTCGGAGCGGGTGACGTGGTCTTTGCAATTCTCGCCTTCCTATTTCAACCGCCGGGCTGGATCATTTTCATCTCGGCGCTCGTGGCAGGGTGGGCCTACCTCGGCACGCTCAGGTGGCAACAACGCAACGGTGCGACCAAGCAGTTTGCTTGACTGTCTTTTTTCGGGCTAAACTTGGCTCTTGGTGCGCTTTCGAGCGCCATCGTGTTGTGCAAACGGCACGGGGGAGTTCGTGAAGAGCACTAGCAATAAGGGTCAAGACATCCTCGCGATGTGACCCCCACGGCATACCCGTCGTAATCGGGCCGAACAACTGCGTTCGTGCCTGACGGGTCAATCGCTCGACGGTCGAGCGGCTGTCACCGTGCAGCACCTAACAAGGAGAACCAATAGTGCCAACTATTAACCAGTTGGTTCGTAAGGGACGTTCGCCCAAGGTCACCAAGACCAAGGCTCCCGCCCTGAAGTCGAACCCGCAGCAGCGTGGTGTGTGCACCCGTGTGTACACCACCACCCCCAAGAAGCCGAACTCGGCTCTTCGTAAGGTTGCTCGTGTCAAGCTCAGCAACGGCACCGAAGTAACCGCGTACATCCCCGGTGAAGGCCACAACCTCCAGGAGCACTCGATGGTGCTCGTTCGTGGCGGTCGTGTGAAAGACCTCCCCGGTGTTCGCTACAAGATCATCCGTGGTGCACTCGACACCCAGGCCGTGAAGAACCGTAAGCAGGCTCGTAGCCGCTACGGCGCGAAGATGGAGAAGAAGTAATGCCACGTAAGGGCCCCGCTCCCAAGCGTCCCGTCGTTGCCGACCCGGTATACGGCGCACAGATTGTGACGCAGCTTGTTAACAAGATCCTCCTCGACGGTAAGAAGGGTCTCGCAGAGCGCATCGTTTACGGTGCACTTGAAGGTGTTGAAGCCAAGACTGGCGCTGACCCGGTAGCAACTCTCAAGAAGGCACTCGACAACGTGCGCCCCACCCTTGAGGTTCGTTCGCGTCGCGTTGGTGGCTCGACCTACCAGGTTCCGGTTGAGGTGAAGCCGCTCCGCGCTAACACCCTCGCACTCCGCTGGCTCACCAGCTACGCCAAGGCTCGTCGCGAGAAGACGATGACCGAGCGTCTCATGAACGAGATTCTCGACGCATCGAACGGCCTCGGCGCAGCAGTGAAGCGTCGCGAAGACACCCACAAGATGGCCGAGTCGAACAAGGCCTTCGCTCACTACCGCTGGTAGTCACGAGCACCTCGTTCACTTCTCGAAACCAAACGTAAGGACATAACGTGGCACAAGACGTGCTCACCGACCTCAAGAAGGTCCGCAACATCGGCATCATGGCGCACATCGACGCCGGTAAGACCACCACCACTGAGCGAATCCTGTTCTACACGGGTATCACGCACAAGATCGGTGAGGTTCACGACGGTGCTGCAACCATGGACTGGATGGCACAGGAGCAGGAGCGCGGTATCACCATTACCTCGGCTGCTACCACCTGCTTCTGGAACAAGAACCAGATCAACATCATCGACACCCCCGGACACGTTGACTTCACGGTGGAGGTGGAGCGTTCGCTCCGCGTTCTCGACGGTGCTGTCGCGGTGTTCGATGGTAAGGAGGGTGTTGAGCCCCAGTCGGAGACCGTGTGGCGTCAGGCTGACAAGTACGACGTTCCGCGTATCTGCTTCGTCAACAAGATGGACAAGCTCGGTGCTGACTTCTACTTCACCGTAGACACCATCATCAACCGCCTCGGCGCTCGCCCGCTGGTTATCCAGCTCCCGATTGGTTTCGAGAACACCTTCGAGGGTGTTGTCGACCTGGTCGAGATGCGCGCACTGACTTGGCGTGGAGATGCCAAGGGTGACGTTCAGATGGGTGCCAAGTACGAGATTGAAGAGATTCCGGCTGACCTCGTCGACAAGGCCAACGAGTACCGCGCCAAGCTGATCGAGACCGTTGCCGAGGGTGACGACGCTCTGCTCGAGCGCTACCTCGAGGGTGACGACCAGTTCTCGGTTGCTGAGATTAAGGCTGCAATCCGCAAGATGACCATCGCTTCGGAGATCTACCCGGTTCTCTGTGGCTCGGCCTTCAAGAACCGCGGTGTTCAGCCCATGCTCGACGCTGTCGTCGACTTCCTCCCGAGCCCGCTGGATGTTCCGGCAACTCAGGGTCACGATGTTCGCGACGAAGAGAAGATCATTGAGCGCCACCCGGTTGCTACCGATCCGTTCTCGGCCCTCGCATTCAAGATCGCCGTTCACCCGTTCTTCGGTCGCCTGACCTACGTGCGCGTGTACTCGGGTCAGATCGACTCCGGTGCTCAGGTTGCTAACGCAACCAAGGGCAAGAAGGAGCGCATCGGCAAGATCTTCCAGATGCACGCCAACAAAGAGAACCCGGTCGAGAACATGACCGCGGGTCACATCTACGCCGTCATTGGTCTCAAGGACACCACCACTGGTGACACCCTCTGTGACTCTGACAACCAGGTTGTGCTCGAGTCGATGACCTTCCCGGAGCCGGTTATCTCGGTTGCTATTGAGCCGAAGACCAAGGCCGACCAGGAGAAGCTCGGTACCGCCATCCAGAAGCTGGCTGAAGAAGACCCGACGTTCCGCGTCGAGCAAGACCAGGAGACCGGCCAGACCGTTATCTCCGGTATGGGTGAGCTTCACCTCGACATCCTCGTTGACCGTATGCGTCGCGAGTTCAATGTTGAAGCTAACGTTGGTAAGCCGCAGGTTGCCTACCGCGAGACGATTCGTCGCGTGGTTGACAAGCACGACTACACCCACAAGAAGCAGACTGGTGGATCCGGTCAGTTCGCTAAGGTGCAGATCTCGCTTGAGCCGCTTCAGGTTACGGCTGACAAGACCTACGAATTCGAGAACAAGGTCACCGGTGGACGCGTTCCGCGCGAATACATTCCTTCGGTTGACGCTGGTATCCAGGCTGCGATGGCAGTCGGTGTTCTCGCTGGCTACCCGATGGTGGGCGTCAAGGGCATTCTGCTCGACGGTGCTTACCACGATGTTGACTCGTCAGAAATGGCGTTCAAGCTTGCAGGCTCTATGGCCTTCAAGGAGGCGGCCCGAAAGGCTGACCCCGTACTTCTCGAGCCGCTCATGGCTGTTGAAGTTCGTACTCCCGAGGAGTACATGGGTGACGTTATCGGTGACCTCAACTCTCGCCGTGGACAGATTCAGTCCATGGAAGATGCAACGGGCGTGAAGGTAGTTCGCGCCCTGGTACCGCTGTCTGAAATGTTCGGATACGTCGGTGACCTGCGGTCGAAGACCTCTGGTCGCGCGGTGTACTCGATGACGTTCGACAGCTATGCCGAGGTCCCGAAGGCTGTCGCCGACGAGATCGTCCAGAAAAACAAGGGCGAGTAATTCGCTCCTTGTGAGTCAAATAAAATAGAAACCAAACCCTGTAGTTGCCATCCGGCAATTACTCGAATGTCCTAGGAGGACCAAGTGGCTAAGGCCAAATTCGAGCGGACTAAGCCGCACGTAAACATCGGAACCATCGGTCACGTTGACCACGGTAAGACCACTCTTACCGCTGCAATCTCGAAGGTTCTTGCTGACAAGTACCCCTCGGCAACCAACGTTCAGCGCGACTTCGCGTCGATCGACTCGGCTCCCGAAGAGCGCCAGCGCGGTATCACCATCAACATCTCGCACGTTGAGTACGAGACCCCGAAGCGCCACTACGCACACGTAGACGCACCGGGCCACGCTGACTACATCAAGAACATGATCACCGGTGCTGCACAGATGGACGGCGCAATCCTCGTGGTTGCTGCTACTGACGGCCCGATGGCTCAGACCCGTGAGCACGTTCTTCTCGCAAAGCAGGTTGGTGTTCCTTACCTCCTCGTTGCACTGAACAAGTCGGACATGGTTGACGACGAAGAGATCCTTGAGCTCGTTGAGCTCGAGGTCCGTGAGCTCCTTTCGAGCCAGGGCTTCGACGGCGACAACGCTCCTGTTGTTCGCGTTTCGGGCCTCAAGGCTCTCGAGGGCGACGCAACCTGGACCCAGTCGATCCTCGACCTCATGGACGCTGTTGACGCATCGATCCCGGACCCGGTTCGCGACAAGGACAAGCCGTTCCTTATGCCGATCGAAGACGTGTTCACCATCACCGGTCGTGGAACGGTTGTTACCGGCCGCGCCGAGCGTGGAACCCTCGCTATCAACTCTGAAGTTGAAATTGTAGGTATCCGTCCGACCCAGAAGACCACCGTTACCGGTATCGAGATGTTCCACAAGCAGCTCGACGAGGCATGGGCTGGCGAGAACTGTGGTCTTCTTCTTCGCGGTACCAAGCGTGAAGACGTTGAGCGCGGTCAGGTTGTTGTGAAGCCCGGTTCGGTTACCCCGCACACCGACTTCGAAGGCACCGCCTACATCCTTTCCAAGGAAGAGGGTGGACGTCACAACCCGTTCTACGCGAACTACCGTCCGCAGTTCTACTTCCGTACCACCGACGTCACCGGCGTTATCACCCTGCCTGCTGGCAAGGAAATGGTTATGCCCGGCGACACCACTGACATGACCGTTGAGCTGATCCAGCCCATCGCCATGGAAGAGGGCCTCGGCTTCGCTATCCGTGAGGGTGGCCGTACCGTAGGTGCTGGTACCGTTACCAAGATCATCAAGTAGTCACCTGACTCACTTGTGAGGCCCGGCTCGTGAGAGCCGGGCCTCATTCTTTGTCAGGGTAGATTTGAGCCTGTGAGTATCGATTGGCGCTGGCGATTGTGGCTTTTGCCCGTTGTCCCCATCGTTATTCTCTTCATCGCAATGCTGGCCAATGACCTGTTGGGCGTTCCTGCCGTGGCGGAGTTCGTCAAGCAGTACCCCGGCACGGTTCCGCTCCCTCCTGATGCGCCTCACGGCTTTCCGGTGTGGCTGAACGCGGCCCACTTTCTCAACATTCTGTTCATGGCACTGATTGCGCGAACCGCGCTCAGCATCCGATCGAAGCAGCGCCCGCCGCACTTCTTCACCCGCCGCAACAGTGGCCTGGTTCGCACCGCCGGGGCACCGCGTCGAGTGAGCATCCATGTGTGGTTGCACCTCGCTGTCGACTGTCTTTGGGTCATCAATGGCGTGGTCTTCATCGTGCTGCTCTTCGCGACTGGTCAGTGGATGCGCATCGTTCCCACATCGTGGGACATATTTCCCAACGCGCTCAGTGCGGGACTTCAGTACCTCGGATTTGTCTGGCCGGCTGATAACGCGTGGGTGAACTACAACAGCCTTCAGGTTCTCGCCTATTTCGTCACCGTATTCGTGGCGGCACCGCTCGCAATTCTCACGGGCATTCGACTCTCAAATGCGTGGCCGCAGCGCGAACGTTGGATTCGCGGGGTTCCCGAGAAGCCGATCCGTTGGATTCACAATGCGACGCTCGTGTACTTCATCGTCTTCGTGACCATTCACGTGTTCCTCGTTCTCGCCACTGGCCTGCTGCACAATCTCAATATGATGTTTGCGGCCAATGACGGCACGAACTGGGTTGGTTTGGTCGTCTGCGTGCTCGGGCTCGATGTGATCATGGCAATTTGGATGGTCCTGCGCCCGAAAACAGTTGCCGGCCTGGCACGCCTTTTCGGCACGGTACAGTGACCGGCAACATCAGCGCCTCAGCGGCGTCTCGTTTTCGACCCGATCTCGAGGGCATTCGCGCTGTTGCGGTGCTCTTGGTCGTTCTATTTCATGCGGGTGTTCCCGGTTTCGAGGGCGGCTACATCGGCGTAGATGTCTTTTATGTGCTCTCAGGTTTCTTCATCACGGGGCTTTTGATTCGCGAGATCGAATCCAGCAATCGCTTGAGTTTTCGCAACTTCTATTCGCGTCGTTTCAAACGGCTCGTTCCGGCAGCAACGCTGGTGATTGTGACCACGCTCGTCGCTGGATTCTTCATCATCCCACCCCTCACTCGCGCGAGCTTTGGTTGGGACGGCCTCGCTGCAGCCTGGGATGTTTCGAACATCAGGTTTGCGTTTCAAGCGACCGACTATTTGACGTCAGCCGAGGCGCCGAGTCCATTCCTCCACTTCTGGTCGCTCGCCGTCGAGACGCAGTTTTACCTTGTGTGGCCGGCGCTGCTCGCTGGCGTTGCGTGGCTATGTATCCGTCGGAGCCGTTCAGTGCGCGGGGGTGTGACCTGGGCGTTGGGAACACTGACCGTGCTCAGCCTCGCCTCAAGCGTCTGGCTCACAACGGTCACTCAACCGATGGCATTCTTCATGCTGCCCACGCGTGCCTGGGAGCTCGCGGTAGGCGGATTACTCGTGCTGGTGCCAGCGAGTGTGCGCCTCCCGAATGTCGTGAAACAGCTTCTTTTCGGCTTGGGCATCCTGGTCATCGTCGTGGTTGGAATGGTTTACAACAAGCACACGCCATTTCCCGGCTGGGCAGCCGTGCTGCCCGTGGTTGCAACGGGTCTCGTTATTTTCGCGGGCGCCACAACGGGACTCGCGCGTGTAGTCGTAAACCCCGTGGGCGGCGCCCTCGGTCGCTGGTCGTACTCGCTCTATCTCTGGCACTGGCCGATTCTTGTTCTCACTGCGATCGCGCTCAGTCGCAATTTGCCTGTGTGGTTCAACCTTGCGCTCATGCTACTGGCGACGGTGATGGCGGCCGGTACATTCCGGTTCCTCGAAAATCTCATCCGTGAGCGTCGGTGGTCGGTGACGCGTTCCTTCCTTACGATGGGCGCACTCACCCTCACGTCGAGCCTTCTCGCGCTCGCGGTTGTGCTCGCGCCCTTCGCCCAAGGCGGCGGAGGAAAGGTTCCTGTTCTCGACCCGGCGAACCTGGCGACCGATTTGCGCGCGGCCACTCTGGCGCGCGCCGTCCCCGCGAATCTCACGCCTACACTCACCCAAGCGCGCAAGGGTCTCCCGCTCGTTTACTCCAACGGGTGTCACCAGAGCATTGATTCATCCGGCATGCCCGCGTGTGTCTTCGGTGATCCGAAGGGGAACCGCACAGTGTGGTTGGTCGGCGACTCGCACGCGGCGCAGTGGTTTCCGGCGGTGAACCAACTAGCCAAAGCACATCATTGGAAGCTGGTCTCGCACACCTACTCGGGATGCCCCACCTCCACGACAGTGCTTCCGCATCCGAACACGGCAGGCGCGCGCTATGTCAAGTGCGCACAGTGGCAGACCGATCTGTTGGCGGCGATGACCCAAGCGCAACCCGATCTCGTGATTGATTCGGGCGCGAGCATTCTGCTCCGGGGCGATGAGAATGGATTTGCCGCGCGCCTAGCCGACTTGAGGCGCGTGGCGGGTGCGGTCATCGTGCTCGGGGATGGACCGCGACAGGCACAGGATGTTCCACCCTGTGTTTCGGATCACATGAACGATGCCGCAGCGTGCATGACAAACCGAGTCGCTGCCACGCGGGACAATCGCGCAGCGAATATGGCTGGGGCAGCCCGCCAAGCGCGAGTCAATTACGTGGACACTGTCGACTGGCTGTGCGCGCCAAGTCTGTGCCCCGTGATTGTGCAAAACATCCTCGTATATCGGGACGACGCCCACCTCACGCCCGCGGTGGTGACCTGGCTCGCTCCCGTTCTCGACCAGTACCTCGAAACGACTCTCAAGTAGAAGTTCATACGCGACACGCCCGGGTTGCACGAAGTCAATACCGTATGGCAGACTTGTGAAGTTGTAAATTTTGCGCTTCGTGCGTGAATCACTGCCAGGCAGTGCATAACGATCGACTTCTTCGAATTCGTTAGGCCGCGGGTAGACAACCACCAGCCAATCGCTCATCGTCGAGCTCTTGGAGCTCGTGTCACGCCTGGCGTGCGCGTGCGATTGGCCCCCGCAGGTCCCGCTTGTCGAGATCGCATGTACGCGCGTGCGCGTGATGTGGTTTGGGTAGGCGTGAGATTTCCGGGGTTTGACAGATAAACAGTGGTGCGCGATCCGCGCTGCAACAGCAGCAACGAAAGCCTGTGCAAACAGAAAGCACTTTGCGTCCAATGCGGTCGGAAGCCGTAAGACGCACTAACGAAGAGAGAGAGTCTGACATGGCGGGACAAAAGATCCGCATTCGACTTAAGTCGTACGACCACGAGGTCATCGACACTTCGGCACGCAAGATTGTCGACACGGTCACCCGCGCGGGTGCCAGCGTTGTCGGCCCCGTGCCGCTTCCGACGGAGAAGAACGTGGTGTGTGTCATCCGCTCTCCGCACAAGTACAAGGACAGCCGTGAGCACTTTGAGATGCGCACGCACAAGCGTCTGATTGACATCATCGACCCGACTCCCAAGGCAGTCGACTCGCTGATGCGTCTGGACCTTCCGGCTGATGTCAACATCGAGATCAAGCTGTAGGCGCACCATGACTATCGCAAAAGACACTGTCCGTAAGGGACTTCTGGGTACCAAGCTTGGTATGACCCAGGTCTGGGATGAGAACAACAAGCTCGTCCCCGTCACCGTTATCGAGATTGCTCCTAACGTTGTGACCCAGCTCCGCACCGTCGAGAAAGACGGCTACACCGCCGTTCAGATCGCTGCTGGCGCTATCGCTCCCCGCAAGGTGAACAAGCCGGCCACCGGTCACTTCACCGCTGCTGGTGTTACCCCCCGCCGTCACGTGACCGAGGTCCGCACCGCGGATGTCGCGAACTACACCGTAGGCCAGGAGCTGACCGTTGACGGTCTCTTCGCTGCCGGTGAAAAGGTTGACGTCGTCGGAACCAGCAAGGGTAAGGGCTTCGCCGGTGTTATGAAGCGTCACGGCTTTGCCGGTGTTTCCGCTTCGCACGGTGCTCACCGCAACCACCGTAAGCCCGGTTCGATCGGTGCTTCGTCGACCCCCAGCCGTGTTTTCCGCGGCATGAAGATGGCCGGTCGTATGGGTGGCGACCGAGTGACTGTTCTGAACCTCAAGGTTCACGCTGTCGACGCTGAAAAGGGTCTGCTCCTCGTCAAGGGTGCTGTTCCCGGTGCACGCGGTCGTCTCGTATTCGTTCGCAACGCAGTGAAGGGGGCGTAGTCCATGGCTAACGCAACCACGGTCGACGTTATCGACCTCAAGGGCAAGAAGGCCGGCACCGCCGAGCTTCCTGCTGACCTGTTCGACGTTGAAGTAAACGTCCCGCTCATCCACCAGGTTGTTGTCGCGCAGCTCGCTGCCGCACGCCAGGGTACGCACAAGACCAAGACCCGCGGTGAAGTTTCGGGTGCCGGTCGCAAGCCGTTCAAGCAGAAGGGAACCGGTCGCGCTCGTCAGGGCTCGATTCGCGCTCCTCAGATGACCGGTGGTGGCATCGTACACGGACCGGTTCCGCGTTCGTACGCCCAGCGCACCCCCAAGAAGATGATCGCTGCAGCTTTGCTCGGCGCTCTCTCGGACCGCGCTCGCGGTGGCCGCGTTCACGTGGTGACCTCGCTCGCCGCTGAGGCTCCCTCGACGAAGGTCGCAGCGGAACTCCTGAACACCATCAGCAGCAACAAGCACGTGCTCGTTGTTGCCGCTCGCAACGAGGTTGCGAGCGTTCAGTCGGTTCGCAACATCTCCACCGTGCACGTTCTGCACGCTGACCAGCTCAACGCCTACGACGTGCTCGTAAGCGACAACGTGGTCTTCACCAGCGACGCTCTTGCAGCATTCGTCGGTGCCAAGGCTGCTCAGAAAGTTGAGGCATAACCGTGACCGAGATCAACAAAGACCCGCGCGACGTCATCCTCGCACCTGTCGTTTCGGAGAAGAGCTACGGCCTCATCGACGAAGGTAAGTACACCTTCATCGTTGACCCGCGTTCGAACAAGACCGAGATCAAGCTCGCTATCGAGAAGATCTTCGGTGTTCAGGTTGCTTCCATCAACACGATCAACCGCAAGGGCAAGGTCCAGCGCACCCGCTTCGGCTTCGGTAAGCGCAAAGACACCAAGCGTGCGATTGTCACCCTCAAGTCCGGCACCATCGACATCTTCACGTCGGTCGGCTAGGCGAGACGGATAACAGGAGAACATCATGGCTATTCGTAAGTACAAGCCCACGACCCCTGGTCGTCGCGGATCGTCGGTTTCCGACTTCGCAGAAATCACCCGCTCGACCCCGGAGAAGTCGCTGCTTCGTCCGCTGTCGAAGACCGGTGGTCGTAACAACCAGGGACGTATCACGACCCGTCACATCGGTGGTGGCCACAAGCGCCAGTACCGCGTTATCGACTTCCGTCGTAACGACAAAGACGGCGTGCTCGCCAAGGTCGCTCACATCGAGTACGACCCGAACCGCACCGCGCGCATCGCTCTTCTGCACTTCGCAGATGGCACCAAGCGTTACATCCTCGCACCGAACAAGCTCAGCCAGGGCGACATCATCGAATCGGGCCCCAGCGCAGACATCAAGCCAGGTAACAACCTGCCGCTGCGCAACATCCCGACCGGTACCGTCATCCACGCGATTGAGCTCAAGCCCGGCGGAGGAGCCAAGATGGCTCGTTCGGCTGGCGCTTCGGTTCGACTCGTTGCTAAGGACGGCCCCTACGCGCAGCTTCGTCTGCCCTCGGGTGAAATTCGCAACGTGGATGCACGCTGCCGCGCCACGATCGGCGAGGTCGGCAACGCCGAGCAGTCGAACATCAACTGGGGTAAGGCTGGACGCCTCCGCTGGAAGGGCGTTCGCCCGACCGTTCGTGGTGTAGCCATGAACCCGGTTGACCACCCGCACGGTGGTGGTGAAGGTAAGACGTCCGGTGGTCGTCACCCAGTCTCGCCGTGGGGTCAGAAAGAGGGCCGCACCCGTCACGCCAACAAGGAAAGCGACAAGCTCATTGTTCGTCGCCGTACCGTCGGCAAGAAGCGCTAGTAGGAGTAAGAGAAGATGCCACGCAGTCTTAAGAAGGGCCCCTTCGTCGACGAGCACCTGCTTCGCAAGGTGGTTGTGCAGAACGAGGCCAACACAAAAAACGTCATCAAGACCTGGTCACGCCGCTCGATGATCATCCCCGCAATGCTGGGACACACCATCGCCGTGCACGACGGTCGCAAGCACATCCCTGTGTTTGTTACCGAAACCATGGTCGGACACAAGCTCGGTGAATTTGCACCGACCCGCACCTTCCGTGGTCACGTGAAGGACGACAAGAAGGGCCGTCGCCGCTAAGCGCGGGGACGTGAGGAGGAAAAGAAATGGTTGAGTCAGTAGCTCGCCTGCGCGGTATCCGCGTAACCCCCCAGAAGGCTCGTCGTGTCGTTGACATGATCCGCGGCAAGCAGGCTCAGGAGGCTCTCGCCATCCTGAAGTTCGCCCCGCAGGGTGCTTCGGAGCCCGTTTACAAGCTGGTTGCATCGGCAATGGCCAACGCACGCGTCAAGGCTGACAAAGAGAACCTGTTCCTCGATGAGCAGGACCTCTACGTCGCTCAGGCGTTCGTGGATGAAGGCACTACCCTCAAGCGGTTCCAGCCGCGTGCACAGGGTCGCGCTTTCAAGATCCTCAAGCGCACCAGCCACATCACTGTTGTTCTGGCTACGCCCGACGCTGTCGCGGCTGCCAAGGCTTCGAAGAAGGAGGCCAAGTAATGGGCCAGAAAGTAAACCCGTACGGCTTCCGTCTGGGCATTACCACCGACCACGTGTCGCGTTGGTTCTCAGACAGCACGAAGAAGGGACAGCGTTACGCTGACTTCGTCGCTGAAGACGTCAAGATCCGCAAGATGCTCGCTGAGCGCCTCGACCGTGCTGGTGTTGCACGCATCGAGATCGAGCGCACTCGTGACCGCGTTCGCGTTGACATTCACACGGCTCGTCCGGGAATCGTCATCGGCCGTCGTGGTGCTGAGGCTGAGCTCATCCGCGCTGATCTTGAGAAGCTCACCGGCAAGCAGATTCAGCTGAACATTCTCGAGGTCAAGAACCCCGAAGCTGAGGCTCAGCTGGTTGCTCAGGGCATCGCCGAGCAGCTCACCGCTCGTGTGGCATTCCGCCGCGCGATGCGTAAGGGCCTCCAGGGCGCTCAGCGCGCTGGCGCCAAGGGCGTTCGTATCCAGGTTTCGGGCCGTCTCGGTGGCGCAGAAATGAGCCGCTCGGAGTTCTACCGTGAAGGTCGCGTTCCGCTTCACACCCTCCGTGCAAACATCGACTTCGGTTTCTACGAAGCAAAGACCACCTTCGGCCGCATCGGCGTGAAGGTATGGATCTACAAGGGCGAGATCACCAACAAGGAACTCGCTCGTGAGCAGGCAAACATGAAGCCGGCTCGCAACGACCGTAACGACCGCCGTGGTCCCCGCGCCCCCAAGGCCGAGGCCCCGGTAACCGCAGGAGCTGAGGCGTAACCATGTTGATTCCCCGTCGCGTAAAGCACCGCAAGCAGCACCACCCCGGTCGTGCTGGTGCGGCCACCGGTGGCACCACTGTGTCGTTCGGTGAGTACGGTATCCAGGCTCTTTCGCCTGCATACGTCACCAACCGTCAGATCGAGTCCGCTCGTATCGCAATGACCCGTCACATCAAGCGTGGTGGAAAGGTGTGGATTAACATCTACCCCGACCGTCCGCTGACCAAGAAGCCTGCTGAAACCCGCATGGGTTCCGGTAAGGGTTCGCCCGAGTGGTGGGTCGCCAACGTCAAGCCGGGCCGTGTGCTCTTCGAGCTCAGCGGTGTCAATGAGACCATCGCTCGCGAAGCACTCACCCGTGCAATCCACAAGTTGCCGCTCAAGGCGCGCATCATCAAGCGTGAAGAAGGTGACGCATAATGGCCATCGGAACCAAGGAACTCGCAACGTCGAACCTGGACACCATCGAGACCGACCGTCTCGTAGACGAGCTGCGCAAGGCGAAAGAGGAACTCTTCAACCTGCGCTTCCAGTCGGCTACCGGTCAGCTTGAGAGCCACGGACGTATCCGTGCCGTCAAGCGTGACATCGCCCGCATCTACACGGTGATCCGTGAGCGCGAGCTCGGCATTCGTGCCACGCCCGTTGCTGCGGCTCCCAAGGCTGCGGCCAAGAAGACCAAGGCTGCTGCTGAAGTAGCTGAGACCCCCGCTGAGGAGACCAACTAATGGCTACCGCTAAAGAGAAGAAGGCCCCTGCTGCAGAGGCAGTCGTCCGCGGTTACCGCAAGGTCCGTCGTGGATACGTCGTCAGCGACAAGATGGATAAGACCATCGTCGTTGAGGTTGAAGACCGCGTGAAGCACCCGCTTTACGGCAAGGTCATCCGTCGCAGCTCGAAGGTGAAGGCTCACGACGAGCTGAACACCGCCGGCATTGGCGACCTCGTTGTCATTTCGGAGACCCGTCCGTTGAGCGCTTCGAAGCGCTGGCGCCTGGTCGAGATCGTCGAGAAGGCAAAGTAAGCGTTTTCGCTTGCTTTCATAAAGGAGTACTCAAGTGCTACAGCAAGAATCCCGCCTCAAGGTTGCCGACAACACCGGCGCCAAGGAGCTGCTGACGATTCGTGTTCTCGGTGGATCCGGTCGTCGTTATGCAGGTCTCGGTGACGTGATCGTCGCAACCGTCAAAGACGCTATCCCTGGCGGCAACGTCAAGAAGGGTGACGTCGTCAAGGCTGTTGTCGTTCGCGTCAAGAAGAACACCCGTCGTGCCGACGGTTCGTACATCAAGTTCGACGAGAATGCAGCGGTCATTCTCAAGACTGATGGCGACCCCCGCGGTACCCGTATCTTTGGGCCGGTTGGTCGCGAGCTTCGTGACAAGAAGTTCATGAAGATCGTTTCGTTGGCCCCGGAGGTTATCTAATCATGGCGAACATCAAGAAGGGTGACCTCGTTCAGGTCATCAGCGGACGCTCGCAGGCTCGCGGTGGAGACCGTGGCAAGCAGGGCAAAGTTATCGACGTTCTCGTCGAGCAGAACCGCGTCATCGTTGAGGGCATCAACTACGTAACTAAGCACGTACGCGTCGGCCAGACCGACCGCGGCACCAAGACCGGTGGTATCGAGACCGTTGAGGCCCCGATCCACGTGTCCAACGTTGCTGTTGTTGACCCCACCACCAAGAAGCCGACCCGCGTCGGTTTCCGTACCGAAAAGGTAACGAAGAACGGCGTCACCAAGACGACCCGTATCCGTTACGCCAAGAAGTCAGGTAAGGACCTGTAATGACAAACGCTGCAGTGGCTGGCAAAATCCAGCCCCGCCTCAAGCAGAAGTACCGCTCGGAACTCCAGGCTGCCCTGGGTAAAGAGCTGGGACTCTCGAACGTGCACCAGATCCCTGGTTTGACCAAGATTGTGGTCAACATGGGTGTTGGTGAAGCGGCCCGCGATAGCAAGGTTATCGAGGGTGCAATTGCTGACCTCACGCTCATCACCGGTCAGAAGCCGATGGTGACGAAGGCACGCAAGTCGATCGCTCAGTTCAAGCTCCGTGAAGGACAGCCCATTGGCGCACACGTCACGCTTCGTGGCGACCGCATGTGGGAGTTCCTGGACCGCCTTCTCTCGCTGGCTCTCCCGCGTATCCGCGACTTCCGCGGCCTCTCGGACCGTCAGTTCGATGGCAACGGTAACTACACCTTCGGCCTCACTGAGCAGACCATGTTCCACGAGATCAACCAGGACAAGATCGACCGCCCCCGCGGTATGGACATCACGGTTGTGACCACTGCCAAGAACGACGAGCAGGGACGCGCACTTCTCAAGGCCCTGGGCTTCCCGTTCAAGTCGAACGAGGCTGCCGCTAGCTAAATTTTGTTTCCCGCGAGGGCAACAAAACCACCACAGGTCGATGTTCGTGTAACGGCCATCGAAACCTGGTGAACAAAGGAAAAAATATGACAATGACAGATCCGGTCGCAGACATGCTGACCAGACTGCGCAATGCGAACTCGGCACACCACGAATCCGTGTCGATGCCGCACAGCAAGCTCAAGACGGGCCTTGCTGAAATCCTCAAGACTGAGGGTTACATTGCAAGCTACGAGGTTTCCGACGCACGCGTCGGTAAGACCCTCACCCTTGCGCTGAAGTTCGGTCCGAACCGCGAGCCGTCGATTGCCGGCATCAAGCGTGTTTCGAAGCCCGGTCTTCGCGTTTACGCAAAGTCGAACGAGATCCCCAAGGTTCTCGGTGGTCTTGGCGTTGCCATCTTGTCCACCTCTAGCGGTCTCTTGACTGACCGTCAGGCTGAGAAGAAGGGCGTAGGCGGAGAAGTTCTCGCCTACGTGTGGTAACCCAACATGTCGCGTATTGGTCGACTTCCCATTGACATCCCCGGTGGCGTTACTGTCACCGTTGACGGTCAGAATGTAACGGTTAAGGGCCCCAAGGGTGAGCTGTCGCTCACCGTTGCGAACCCCATCACCGTGGCGATTGAAGAGAACCAGGTTCTCGTCACCCGTCCCGACGACGAGCGCCTCTCGCGTTCGCTGCACGGTCTGACCCGCACCCTCATCAACAACCAGATCATTGGTGTTACTCAGGGCTACGAAAAAGGCCTCGAGGTTGTTGGCACGGGTTACCGTGTAGCAGCCAAGGGTTCCTCAGTCGAGTTCGCTCTGGGATACTCACACCCGATCACGGTTGACCCGCCCGCGGGAATCACTTTCACCGTTGAGGGAAACAACAAGCTCGTCGTGAGCGGCATTGACAAGCAAGCCGTCGGCGAGGTTGCTGCAAACATCCGCAAGCTTCGCAAGCCTGAGCCCTACAAGGGTAAGGGTGTGCGTTACGCCGGCGAAGTTGTTCGTCGCAAGGCCGGAAAGGCTGGTAAGTAGCCATGGCACTCGGAACCCGAGGTAAGAGCAAGTCCGCTGCCCGCGATCGCAGGCACGCTCGACTTCGCAAGAAGATCGAAGGCACCAGCGCTCGTCCGCGTCTGGTCGTCACCCGTTCGGCACGTCACGTGTTCGTTCAGCTGGTCGATGACACGCAGGGTCACACCCTCGTTTCAGCATCGACGCTTGAGGCTGACCTTCGCGCTGACAAGAGCGACAAGACCGACAAGGCTCACAAGGTGGGTGCACTGCTTGCAGAGCGCGCCAAGAAGGCCGGTATCACCGAGGTCGTCTTCGACCGTGGCGGTAACAAGTACGCCGGTCGTGTTGCTGCGATCGCCGATGGAGCACGAGAGGGCGGACTGAGCCTGTGAGCGAAGAAATTAAGGAGACCGAAGTGTCTGCAGAAGTCGCCGAGCAGGCCGCTGAGCAGGTTGCTGTTGAGGTAACCGTCGACAACGCAAACGAGCCTCGTGAGGCCCGTCGCGGAAGCCGCGAACGTAACCCCAACCGTGACCGTGGTTCGCGCGATCGTGACGCCGAGAAGAGCCAGTTCCTGGAGCGCGTTGTCACCATCAACCGCGTTTCCAAGGTGGTCAAGGGTGGTCGTCGCTTCAGCTTCACCGCACTCGTCGTTGTTGGTGACGGAAACGGAATGGTCGGTGTCGGTTACGGCAAGGCCAAAGAAGTTCCGCTCGCCATCTCGAAGGGCGTCGAGGACGCGAAGAAGAACTTCTTCCGCGTTCCCCGCGTTGGAAACACGATTCCCCACCCGGTTCAGGGCGAGGCAGCCGCTGGTGTTGTCCTCCTCCGTCCGGCAGCTGCTGGTACCGGTGTTATCGCCGGCGGTCCGGTTCGCGCCGTACTCGAGTGCGCCGGTATCCACGACGTGCTGAGCAAGTCGCTGGGTTCGTCCAACACCATCAACATCGTTCACGCCACCGTGGCAGCACTCAAGCAGCTCGAAGAGCCGCGCGCCGTTGCTGCTCGTCGTGGCCTGGACTTTGATCAGGTTGCTCCGGCACGCCTTCTGCGCGCCGAGGCTGATGCAAAGGCAGGTGCGTAATGGCTGCTCGCCTCAAAGTCACCCAGATTAAGTCCGTAATCAGCGAGAAGCAGAACCAGCGCGATACCCTTCGCAGCCTGGGTCTCAAGCGCATTGGCGACATCGTCGTCAAGGAGGACAGCCCGGTTACCCGCGGTTATGTTCGCACCGTTGCGCACCTCGTGAAAGTTGAGGAGATTGACTAATGGCTGAGAACAAAGACGCCGAAAAGAAGCCCGCAGCGAAGGCTGCTGCTCCCAAGGCTGCTCCCGCCAAAGCTGCTGCTCCCAAGGCAGCTGCTAAGCCCGCTGCTGAAAAGGCTGCTGCCGCTAAGGCACCTGCTGCTGCCAAGGCTCCGGCCAAGGCTGCTGCTAAGCCGGCCGCTGAGAAGACTGAGGCCGCTAAGGCTGAGGCTCCCAAGGCTGCTCCGAAGGCTGCTGCTAAGCCCAAGGCTGAAGAGTCGGGCGAGAAGGTTCAGCTGCTCAAGGTTCACCACCTTCGTCCGGCACCCGGTGCCAAGAAGGCTCGCACCCGCGTAGGTCGTGGTGAGGGCTCGAAGGGTAAGACCTCAGGTCGCGGTACCAAGGGAACCAAGGCTCGTTACCAGGTCAAGGTTGGTTTCGAGGGTGGCCAGATGCCGCTGCACATGCGTTCGCCTAAGCTGCGCGGCTTCAAGAACCCGTTCCGTGTCGAGTACCAGGTTGTCAACCTGGAGAAGCTCGCCGAGCTTTACCCCGCAGGTGGTGACGTCACCATCAGTGACCTCGTCGCTAAGGGTGCAGTTCGCAAGAACGAAAAGGTCAAGGTTCTCGGAAACGGCGACATCGCCGTCAAGCTGAACGTGTCGGTTGACAAGGTCTCGAGCTCGGCTGAGCAGAAGATTGTTGCAGCTGGCGGTTCGGTCAAGTAACCCACCGGGTTTGACCCACTCGATGTAAAAGTCGCTGGCTCTCAACACTAGAGTTGTAGAGCCAGCGACTTTACTCACACGGTAAACAGGAGATTTCAACTTGTTCAGCGCTATCGGACGCATCGTCCGCACTCCCGATCTTCGTCGCAAGATCGGTTTTACGCTTTTCATCATCGCCCTGTACCGACTCGGTTCGTTCATCCCCGGTCCGTTCGTAGATTTCACGAACGTTCAGACCTGTCTCTCGGCGAACCAAAATGCTTCCGGCCTCTATGAGCTGGTCAACCTGTTCAGCGGTGGAGCCCTTCTGCAGCTCTCCATCTTCGCGCTGGGCATCATGCCGTACATCACGGCGTCGATCATCGTGCAGTTGTTGCGCGTGGTCATCCCACACTTTGAAGCCCTCCACAAAGAGGGTCAGGCTGGGCAGACCAAGCTCACCCAGTACACGCGTTACCTCACCATCGCGCTGGGTATTCTGCAGTCGACCACGCTCATCACAGTTGCCCGCTCGGGCGCACTGTTCAGCGGTTCCTCCGCCCCTGAGTGCTCGCAACTGCTGACGAA
>Ga0228703_1000278_pt1 | contig 40339 bp, 42 predicted proteins | sample McNCre217_Aug_MG_3_FD_178020 | JGI IMG/M metagenome (GOLD analysis project Ga0228703, IMG submission 178020) | Freshwater microbial communities from McNutts Creek, Athens, Georgia, United States - 29-17_Aug_MG | ecosystem: Environmental > Aquatic > Freshwater > Creek | place: USA: Georgia...
TTCACCAGAACCAGCACCCTGAATAACGCGGTGGTCGTAAGTAGAAGTGAGGTTGATTACCTTGCCAACACCGTGCTTTGCAAGTGCGGTGTCGTTCATGCCTTGGAACTCTGCCGGGTACTCGAGTGCACCGGCTCCGATGATTGAACCGGCACCAGCCATTAAACGAGGAACTGAATGAACAGTACCGATGCCGCCAGGGTTGGTTAGCGAAATTGTTGAACCGGCGAAGTCATCTGCGGTGAGTTTGTTGTCGCGTGCCTTCTTAACCAGTACGTCGTATGCAGCCAAAAATTCTGCAAAGTTAAGTTTTTCAGCCTTCTTGATGTTTGGCACTAGAAGTGCGCGAGTTCCATCTGGCTTTGGAATGTCAATTGCCAAACCAAAGTTCACGTGTGCCGGTGTTACGACCGCTGGCTTGCCATCAATTTCGGAGTAGTAGACGTTCTGTGAAGGGAATTCCTTGAGTGCGCGGATAATCGCGAACGCGATGATGTGCGTAAACGAAACTTTGCCGCCGCGAGTGCGAGCCAAGTTTGAGTTGATCACGATGCGGTTGTCAATCATCAACTTTGCCGGAACCGTGCGAACCGAGGTTGCGGTTGGAACCTGAATTGAAGCATCCATGTTGGCCGCAAGTGCCTTGCCCATGCCCTTTAGGAAGTCAACTTTGTCTTCTTCTGGTGCAGCATTCTCGTCAACAATGTTGATTGCTGTGGTCACCGGAGCCTGTGCTGGAATTGGCGCGGCCTTTGGCTCAACTCGAGTTGTCTTTGCCACTAGCGGTGCCTCTGCTGGCGATTGGCTAACTGGAGCAGCTGCTTGCGCAGTAGCCGGAGTAGTCGCATGAGAAGCGGTGGTTGGTTGGTATTTCTCGAGGATTGGCCACCAGGAGCGGTCTACCGCATCTGGATTTGCCTTCCATTGTGCATACATTTCATCGACTAACCAGTCGTTTGCGCCGAATGTATTGTCGTCTGCCGAAGTTCCAGCATTGCCTGACAAAATGACCACCTTATCGCTTGTCGCTACAAATCCGCTCTCAAGCCTACCTGCTCAAAATGAGGCCACAGTATGCTGAAAGTAATGAGCGACTGGATCCTGTTAGCCCTCGGTGCCCTGCTCACGCTTGGTACCGGAGTGTTTGTCGCCAGCGAATTCTCGATGGTCAATCTTGAGCGCAGTGACCTAGAGGCTAGGGCCGGCAGGGGCGAAAAGGGCCTCGGCGCCATCATTCGGGCCCTGAAGCGAACCAGCACCCACCTTTCTGGAGCTCAGCTGGGCATCACGCTCACCACCATGCTCACCGGATTTCTAGCCGAACCCGCACTTACTTCTTTACTGTCGCCAACCTTCAAGGGATTCAGTTTCGCAATTGCCCTGATTTTGGCCACCTTGGTGAGCACCTTGATCGGTGAATTGGTGCCAAAGAAATTGGCGCTGAGCATTCCGCTTCAGGTTTCAAAATACGTAGTCAATTTTCAACTTGGATTCACCTGGTTGTTCGGCTGGATGATATTCATTTTGAATAAGGTCGGAAATTCTGTGGTGCGAGCATTTGGTATCGAGCCAAAGGAAGAACTTTCATCCACTCGTACCGCAGAGGAACTTAGCTCACTGATTCGACGTTCGGCAACAGTAGGTGCACTAGATGCGCACACCGCAACGTTGCTGACCAAGACTCTCGCCTTGTCGCAGTTGACGGCCGCCGACATCATGACTCCGCGACCGCGCACCGCAATTATTTCTCAAGAGCAAAGTGTGGCCGACTTAGTCGCGCTTTCAATCAAAACCGGATACTCGCGCTTTCCAGTGGTGGAAGGTTCGAGTGACGAAGTAATCGGTGTGGCACACGTCAAGCAAGCAGCGGCAGTTCCGCGCGAGAAACGCGACAGCGTGCCGGCTACCGCAATCATGGTCGATGCGGTTCGCGTGCCAGAGACAATGCGCCTGGAGACTTTGATGGTGGACCTACGCGCCCTTGGTTTGCAAATGGCAATCGTAGTAGACGAATACGGCGGTACTGCGGGAGTCGCAACGCTCGAAGACTTGGTCGAAGAATTAGTTGGCGAGTTGGGCGACGAACACGATCGCGCAAAGCCCGGCGTTACCCGAGGTGCAAACTCGACGATTCTGTTTCCTGGCATGGTTCGCCCCGATGAACTGCGTGAAATGGCAATCAAAATTCCTGAGCACGGTTCCTACGAAACTGTTGGCGGATTCATCATGGCGAAGCTTGGTCGAATCCCTGAGGCAGGCGATTTGGTGGCCATCGATGGCGGCGAGCTAAAGGTTGAACGCATGGATGGCAGGCGAGTAGACCGCGTTCGCTTCATTCCAGAGGCTTTGCTGGTAGGTGATTCAGATGACTGACGCCTGGACCGGAATTGGCTGGTTTGCCCTGCTATTGCTTGGCAACGGCTTCTTTGTTGGTGCCGAGTTTGCCCTGATTTCGGCTCGACGAGCCCAGATCGAGCCACGCGCGGAGGCGGGAAGTGGTCCGGCGAGAATCACCATCAAGGCCATGGAAAATGTGTCTCTGATGTTGGCCGCTACGCAACTCGGTGTGACGATTTGTTCGCTATTAATTTTGTTGATTGTTGAACCGAGTATGCATGAACTACTTCATCCACTGCTGGTTGGTTTTGGCGAAGAACTTACTGGCGGCATCGCATTTGGAATTACGCTCGCACTGGTATCTTTCCTGCACGTAGTAATCGGCGAAATGGTGCCAAAGAATATTTCGTTCTCGGTGCCTGAACGTTCGGCTTTGATTTTGGTGCCACTGCTTTACGGTTTTGCTCAAGTGGTCAGACCGATTACCTGGTTCCTGAATTCGGCAGCAAACCTTATCGTCCGGGCATTCCGAGTGAAAGTACGTGACGATGCAAATTCTGCATTCACTATCGATCAGGTCGAAGACATTGTTGAACATTCAACTCGAGAGGGAGTGTTGCAAGATGCCAGCGGAACTCTTTCAAACACTTTTGAGTTCACCGAAAAGAAAGTTCACCATATTGCGTTATCTCCTGCTGACGTGATTTCGTTTGACGCTTCGGTCACACCGCGTGAAATTGAACAAGCGGTTGCTAAATATGGTTATTCGCGTTACCCACTTCGCGATGACAATGATGAAATTTATGGCTACATTCACCTAAAAGATGTTCTCGACCTTCGCATAGACGAAGTCGATAGTCCACTTCCTGCAAAACGCATTCGAAACCTGATTTCACTACCTGCCAACATGGAGCTGGAAGATGCGTTGGCATCAATGAAGCGCGTTGGAGCCCACATGGCAAAGTCCTTTGACCGCCGAGGCAAAGTTACCGGAGTGCTTTTCCTCGAGGACATCCTCGAAGAACTTGTCGGCGAGGTTCAAGACGCAACTCAGCGCGATTAGGCCTTAGGAAACTTCCCGCGCTCGTACTGCCAAGGCCAGGCCTGGCTGGTGTCGCCAAGTTCGTGAGCAGCTCGCAATGGCCAGTAAGGATCGCGCAGTGCTGCGCGAGCGATACTGATTACCTCAACCCCGCCCTGAAGAATGGCTTCGGCTTGACTGGCCTCAGTAATGAGCCCAACTGCGGAAACCGGCTCGCTAACTGCAGAAGCCACGCCCATGGCCAGTGGCACCTGATAGCCAGGGCCAAGCGGAATCGTGACTCCAGTAACTAAGCCGCCCGACGAAATATCGAATAGATCTACACCGCGCTCTGCGCACCAGGTGGCTACGGCCTTAGTTTGTTCCAAATCCCATCCGTCTTCGCGATAGTCGGTGGCCGAGAATCGAACAAATAGCGGCATCGATTCGGGAATCACATTTCGAATCGCATCCACCACTTCGAGTAGATACTTGGCTCGGTTTTCGAGGCTGCCACCATATTCGTCGTCTCGCTGGTTAGTGATCGGAGAAAGGAACTGGTGAATCAGATAGCCGTGAGCGGCGTGAATTTCAATGGCGTCAAAACCTGCGGCGACGGATCGAGCAGCTGCACGTTGCCAATCTTTGATCGATTCGCGCACTTCTTCAGTTGTCATTTTTCGAGGAGCGGCGTAGTCGGTGAAGGCTTCATCGGTGGCTGAAATGGTTTGCCAACCGCCTTCTGCTATTGCGATTGAATTGGTTCCAGAAATTGCACGATGCGTTGAGGCTTTGCGACCAGCATGCGCTAACTGAATTGCACTCTTGGCTCCATGCCCGCGAATTTGATCGGTAATGCGCTTCCAAGCATCGACCTGGTTATCGTTCCAGATTCCGGTATCCCAAGGCGAGATGCGACCTTCCGGAGTAATGCCTGTGGCTTCAACAATTACCAAGCCAGCTCCGCCAACCGCTCGGGTGGAGTAATGAACGAAATGCCAGTCGTTTGGAACGCCGTCTTTGTTTTCAACCGAATACATGCACATCGGTGCAATGAAAATGCGATTACGTATTTCTAAATCGCGGAGTTTGAGACTGCTGAAGAGTTTGGCCATTAGTCAATTATCGTTGAGTTGTGATTGGTAACCATCTCCCGCAATACCTGCGTCAGCCATTGGCCGACGACGACAAATATTCACGCGGAGTGGTCGGTTTCATAACTGGGTCACTCGAGTTTCCCGGTGCTGCGATTCTGGGAGTCACTGCTGCCATGCGCACCGGTATTGGCATGGTCCGTTACCTTGGGCCAAGAGAAGTTGGCGAATTACTGATTCAGACTCGACCGGAGGCCGTGCTGGTCGATGGCCGCGCACAAGCCTGGGTGTTTGGTTCGGGTGTGGCTGTCGCTTCGGCCGATAAGGCCTTGATGCAGAGCCATTTTGAGGCCGCAGATCTATCGGTGGTTGATGCCGGGGCGCTCGAGGTGCTCGACCTTCGTTCGCGCACTGGGCTAGCAGTGCTAACGCCACACGCTGGTGAATTGGCGCGTTTGATAGGTGTGACTAAAGATGAAGTTCTTGCCAACCCCGAAAACAATGCGACGCTAGCGGCGGTGGCAACCGACTGTGTTGTTCTGCTCAAGGGGCATTCCAGTTACATCGCGGCCCCTGACGGTGAAATTCGAGAAATTGAGAATCTCTCTTCCGCTCTCGCAACTGCGGGTACAGGAGACGTACTTGCCGGAATTCTTGGAGCCTTGCTGGCTGCCAATCATGACGACGCGATGCAAAATGCATTCCTGGATATCGTGGAGCTTGGCGTTAGGCTGCATAGCGCCGCAGCCAAACTCGCTTCGCAATCCGGTCCGGTAGTGGCGCTCGATGTTGCAGAAGCTGTTCGCGATGTGATCGGAAATATTTCCAGTTGAAAAAATATTTGAATAACACTTTCGTTTTACTAGTGGCCGGGCTAATCGCTCACCTCTGGCTGATTCAAATTGGATTGCATGGTTTCGGCACGCCTATGGGTGACGTTCCATATGCCTACGAACCTTGGCTTCATCAAATGGTAAATAGCCACAAGTTACTTGGCATAAATCTGGATTGGGTTTATCCGTATCCGGCACAAATTCCGATTTGGCTTTCAGCTTTTGTAAATCCAATGGACTTCACTTCCGGCTGGCTTACTTTAATTACCGCGCTAGATCTTTTAGCACTTTGGTTAATGTCTAGAGTGCGATTTGACGCCGCTTGGTTCTGGCTGTGCTTCGTAGTACTGCTGGGTCCGGTTTCAATTTCGCGAATCGATTCGTTTAGTGTGGCGATTGCACTACTCGGAGTGCACCAGTTGGTTCGGAAAAAACTGAACACGTCTTCGGCCATTTTTACTTTCGGTGCCTCAATGAAAATTTGGCCGATCGCCTTTTTGCTGCCGGCAGTTGCCGCGAGTAAACATCGACTTAGAGTATTGCTGGCAGTGGCGGCTAGCGCTGGGGTTCTGTTGCTTATTGCCCTGCTACTGGGTGGCAATAGCAGCCTGTTGAGTTTTTTGTCCTACCAGTCATATCGCGGCATTCAGATTGAATCGCCAATTGCCAGTTGGTGGATTTGGACCGGCGAATTTGGTTTTGCCAACGCGGGCATCTACTACGACAAGCTAATGCTCACCTTCCAGGTTGCGGGCGAGGGGATACCTCTGGTGTCCAGCCTGATCGGCTATGCAATGCTCATCGCTCTGGCAATCACCACCTGGCTAGCTTGGCGAGCATCGTCGGCTGGAGCCAGATTCAGCACTGTTCTGCCGATTGCCAGCCTCACTGCCGTGCTCGACCTAATTGTTTTTAACAAGGTTGGTTCGCCGCAGTTTGCCACCTGGCTGGCGGTGCCGATTGTTTTGGGAATCCTGTATCAGGTGGAAAACTGGCGGACACCAACTTTTTCCGTGATTGCACTAGGTGCAGTTACCTTTTTGATTTACCCAATCATTTACGAACAAATTCTTAATGCTCAAGTTTGGGCGCTTGGGATTTTGCTGCTCCGAAACCTCGGATATGTTGCGTTACTGATTTGGGCGAATCGTGAATTGATTCGATTAAGGACTAGCTCTCTAGAAGCTGCGTGAGTAGCGGACCAACGATTTCGCGTTCGATCAAGAAACCATCGTGGCCGTAGGCAGAATCGATTACCTGTAAACCACCACCGATAAGCGGAGCTTTGATTCCTTGCGCGATAATTTCTTGTCCCTCGATAGGGAATAGGCGATCGGTGGTAATACCGGCAACCAAAGTGGTCGCAGTAATTTTTCCAAGTGCTTCAGCTATTCCATCGCGATTACGAGTGATGTCGTGTGAGTTCATCGCTTCAACCAGAGTGATGTAACTGTTGGCATCAAAACGACGGGTGAATTTGTTTCCGTGGAAATCAAGGTAACTCTCAACTGCAAAGCGACCACCTTTACCAAGTGGACTCACGCCTGATTGCCAGGTTCGTTCAAAACGTTCGTTGAGCTCATTTGGCGAGCGATAGTTGAGTAGCGCCATGCGACGTGCCAGAGCAAGGCCGCGGTGTGGGCCAAAACCTGCTTTTGCGTCGTAGTAGTTGCCGTCCTTGAATGCAGGGTCGGTCATGATTGCTTCAATCTGCACCGAGTTGAGAGCAATTTGATCGGCTGTCGAAATCGGAGGCGCAGCAATCACGGCGAGTTTCTTGACCGCGCTCGGATACTTAATTGCCCACTCAAGCGACTGCATTCCACCCATAGAGCCGCCGATGATGGCATGCCAAACATCGATGCCGATGGCCTCCGAAAAGAGTTTTTGCGCGTTTACCTGGTCGCGAATGGTTAGGTATGGAAAGTCTGGGCCGTACTCGAGGCCCTTGCTGTTTAGCGAAGATGGACCGGTAGTGCCTTGGCAGCCACCGAGCATGTTTGGCGCGACCACGAACCATTTGTCGGTATCCACAGCCAGACCCGGGCCGATGATGCCGTTCCACCAACCCTCGGTTGGGTGATGCTTCGATGATTTTCCAACCACGTGGGAATCGCCGGTCAGGGCGTGAAGCACCAAAACCGCGTTGCTCTTATCGTCGTTGAGTTCGCCCCAGGTTTCGAAAGAGATTTTGGCTCCGCTGAGCTCTTTTCCGTTTTCTAAACGCAGCGTTGGGATCGGTGCGAATTCGCGGTCGCCGGCAGGATCTCCGTCGCGCCAGGCACCGCTGGCGGGAGGCCGGCCGACTAACTGTCGACTGAGCTCGTCAGTGATGAATGCCGAAGGTACTGAGTCCTCGGACGACTGGAATTCCATTAGTTAATTATGGCTGACCGACCGCTTCAGACAGAGCGTTAAATGCAAGGGCGGCTAGTACTGCCGCTCCGTCAGGAAGCACTGAGTCATCGAAAACCGCCTTGTTGGAGTGATTAATCTCAGACTCCATGAAGTTGTCGCTCTTGCTTGCACCCATGAATACGAATGCTCCACCGAGTTCGTCAATAATCGAGGCCATGTCTTCGCCGCCGGCCATTGGAGTATCCATTGTGAAATATCGACCTTCACCGACGGTGGAATTCACCACTCGCTCGACTCGCTCGACTGCTTCCTTGTCGTTGATGAGCACCTTGGTGGCGTTATTGAATTCAACTTCAACCTCCACTCCGTGAGCCTGAGCAATTCCCTGCAAGAAACCAGGTGTTAGTGCGCGAAGTTTGTCGTAGTGCTCCTTTGAGAAGGTACGCACTGTTGCGCCAAACGAAGCTGTTTCCGGTACAACGTTTGTGGTGTGAGTATCGCCGGCATCGAGCCAGCCAACGTTGACGACAACCGCATCGAACACATTGAAATTCTTTGTAATGAAATTTGGAAGTGCGGAAATCATTTCGACCAAGGGAGTGATTGGGTCTTTTGCCATCCAAGGCGAAGATCCGTGACCACCACGACCCTTGACGGTAACTAGTAAGTCGCCGGCTGAAGCCATCATCGCGCCAGCTTTAGAAGCGAAAGAACCGCGCGGCATCATGCCGCTGAACACGTGAATGCCGTAAGCGCCGATTGGCTTCTCTCCGCTGATTAGGTGAGCGCCTTCTTCAAGCATGACGTCTGCACCGCCGTGACCCTCTTCGCCCGGCTGGAAGAAAATCACAACATTGCCGTGGAGGTTGTCTTTATGTGTGCGCAGCAAGTGAGCCGCACCAATTCCGATTGCCATATGTAAGTCGTGTCCGCAGGCGTGCATGTATCCGTTTGTGGATTTGAATGGTTCGTCGGTGTCCTCGACTACGGCCAGCGCATCCATATCGGCTCGCAATAGAACTGTAGGACCAGGGTTATCGCCTTCAATGAGCAGCGCAATTGAATGTAGTTTTTTACCGAGCACGATAGTGCCGAGCCCGTGGATCGACTTGAGGATTCGCTCCTGGGTCTTAGGTAGTTCTAATCCAAACTCCGGAATTTGATGGAGCTCTCTGCGGATCTCGGAAAGTACATCTTTATACTTTGCGGCCTCGGTTGCCAGTGCGCGGTAGTCCATGCGCCAATTCTCACACGCTTAGGCTGGGCTTATGTTCTTCGAGCAGATGCACCCAAGCTGGCAGTCGGCCCTCGCCAGAGAAAGGCAGTTGCTTGACCAGATTGAGGGCAAGGTTGCCGGGGATGCAGATATAGCGCCGCCAATCGGCTTAGTAATGCGTGCCTTCGAGATTCCGCTGGATCAGGTCAGAGTGCTTATCGTTGGCCAGGATCCCTATCCAACCCCTGGTCATGCAATCGGGCTTTCATTTGCGGTTGCGACTGACGTGTCACCACTGCCGAGGAGTCTGCAGAACATTATGCGCGAGCTACGCGATGACCTCGGTAGAGAGGTATCGAATTCCGGTGATTTATCAAAATGGTCAACGCAGGGCGTGATGCTGCTTAATCGACACCTGACCACAAACACCGGACTCACGGCAGCGCACTTCGACATCGGTTGGGCAAAATTTACCGACGCAGCGATCCGCGCACTTAATCGCGCTCGCGGTAATCGACTCGTCGCCGTGCTCTGGGGGAATGAAGCCATTTCACTCCGAGGATTGTTAGCTGACGCCCAGGTAATTACTTCGGTGCATCCTTCGCCGCTATCTGCGCGAAAAGGATTTTTTGGATCGAAGCCGTTTAGCCGTGTGAATGAAGCACTGAGATTTGTTGGCGAACCCGAGATAGATTGGTCTTGTTAGCGAGGTTTTCATGGCAATAGATTCCGAATCCAGATGGCGCCTGGTTCGCATGATGCGAGCCAAAGGGGAAGAGCCAAAACGCGATCATCAAGTAGAGATTCGCGATGCAGTGCCAGGGGACTTGCTTGCGGTCACCGAAATTTACAACTACTACATCACCAACAGTGTTGTGACTTTTGACCTGGAAACCATGACTGTCAAAGACTGGGAGTCAAAATTTCACTGGATTCAAGGATTAGCTTTGCCATTCATAGTTGCCGTAAGTGAAAGCGGTCAGATTTTAGGTTTTGCCTATGTTGCTCCTTGGCGACAAAAAGCTGCATATCGCCGAACCGTCGAAGACAGCATTTATCTGAAGCCAGCGGCAACCGGCAAAAAAATCGGTACCCGCCTGCTCGATACCTTGATTACCAAGAGCAAAGCCGCTGAAGTCAAAGAGATCGTGGCCGTGATTAGCGATAAAGGCGCGGATTCATCCATCAAATTGCACGAAAGCTTTGGCTTCAAACATCAGGGCCACTTAGGCAAGGTGGGTTTTAAATTTGGGCGCTGGCTAGGCACTGTTTTGATGCAGAAGAGTCTTTAACTGTTCTGCGGATATTCACAGTTTCAGTACTTAGGCTTAGACGCATGACCCGTTTGCGCAGCCTGCTTGGACTGCTCACCGCACTGCTAACTATTTTTGTAGTTGTAATTCCAGTGCAGGCGGCTAATGCCAATCAATTTGTTGGTAACGAGCTTGCCCACGGTCTAATTGTTAAATATCGTGATGGCGTAATGCCGATTGCGAGCGACGGTCAGCCAACTGGATCCAATTCGGTTCACACAGCTTTGCAGCTTGGCCGAGCACTCGGCAACGGACTCTACTCGGTTGATTTTGCTAAGGAAATAACTTCAGCCGCCGCGCAAGATTACCTAAATCAATTGAGTCAAGATCCACGAGTCGCACGGGTGAGCCTTAATCGAGTTTTTGGGAGTTCAACTCCACAAGCCAAGGTTCAGTCAAGTTTCAGAACTGCAATTACGGCGGCATCTGCGGTTCAATCACTGAAGGTTGTTGATGCCTGGAACAAAGATTTGCCAGCGCTTACGAAAGTGCAACTTTCTTGGAAGGCTCCTAAATCGCTTTTCGGTGCCAAGATTTCTTACTTCGCAATCGAATACTCGAGTGATGCCGGAAAAACTTGGAGCAGGATTAAAGGCACTAGCGCGACTACATTTTCGTTTACATCTGGAATAACCGCAGGCACAAAATACAGTTACCGAGTGCGAGCAGTTACCAAACTGGGCACTGCATCAAAATTGGGCGCACCTTCATCGGCAGTAACACTCGTTGCCACAGCCGCGCCACAAGCGCCAGTCTTAACTTCTTCAGCTTCGATCACCAGTAAAGATGCCACCGTAGTGTGGCAGCAACAGAGCATGAGCGAACGCGGTGGCCTGCAGGTCACCTACACGGCCACGGCTCAGGCTGCAGGCACCACGGACGTAACCTGTCAGTCGACTACAAACAGTTGCACTCTTTCTAGTCTCATTTCGAACTTCAGCTACGTTGTTTCGTTGGTTGCCAAGAATCAGCGTGGTTCGGCGACGGCTGTAGTCACAGTGTCGGCAACCAAACTGGACCCAAATTTTGGCAGTCAGTGGTACCTCAGCGACACCACGGGTATCAACGTGCAAAAGGCATGGAAGTACACCAAGGGGTCGCCGAATGTCGTGGTTGCAGTTTTGGACACCGGAATCACTAAGCACCCAGACCTAGATCCGCAGGTGCTGAAGGGCTACGACTTCGTAAGCGCAACCAGTCGTTCTTGTGGTGCAGGTGAAACCAACGATGGCGACGGTTGGGATCCTGACCCGTCTGACCCAGGTGATTACACTGCAACCGACAACAGTTCTTGGCATGGAACTCACGTAGCGGGAATCATTGCCGCAGCGCAAAATGATTACGGAATTGTTGGCGTTGCACCAAACGTCAAGATTCTTCCGATTCGCGTACTCGGACCATCTGGAGGTTGTGAGAGCGATTTGATTGCTGGCTTGCAGTGGGCAGCGGGAATTCACGTTGACGGAGTTCCGGATAACAAGACACCAGCAAACGTAATAAATCTTTCGATGGGAAATCGCACTACTGCACAGTGTGGCGCGGCGACTTCTAATGTGCTTCTACAGATTAAGAAGCTAGGCATCACCACTGTTACCGCAGCTGGTAACGACAATATGGATGCCACTTACAGCTATCCGGGAAGTTGTTACCCAACGATCAATGTTGGTGCCACTGGTATCAGCGGTGATCGCGCCTACTACTCGAACTACACAGTGCAAACCACAACCGATGGTTCTGGAGTAGGCGTAGATATCTCTGCTCCTGGCGGAGACGACCGCGATACCGTAAACGCACCTGCTGGTACTCGCGGGCAAATTATTTCGGATTACAACGATGGACCAAAGGGTCCCGGAAATCCAACTGTTGGAATCGAAGAGGGCACCAGCATGGCTGCTCCGATCGTCTCGGGAATCGTTGCACTGCTTTATTCGATCAAGCCAACGATTACCTTTGAGCAAGTTTTTGATGTCCTGAAGAATTCAGCGTCTAAATTCAAGGCTGGCGGCGACTGTGCCTCTGCGCCGATTCCTAAATGTGGAGTTGGCATAGTCAATGCTGGTAACGCCTTGGAATACCTAGTAACCCACGGCTAAGACCTTAAAGAAAAAACCGGCTGATTTCTCAGCCGGTTTTTTGTTTGTGCGGGCGAAGGGACTTGAACCCCCATGCCTTGCGGCGCTGGAACCTAAATCCAGTGCGTCTGCCAATTTCGCCACGCCCGCAACCTGTCTATCCTAAGGCATATCTGCCCTGTGGAAAAGTTCAGTGTGATTGTCGGTGGCTGGATAGTTTGCTCGCGGAGGGAAAATGAACGCATCCGCAGAACAGGTAGCTACACGGGCTCGCGAGTATGCGCTTGGCGGCGATGGGGATCCTCTCGAAACGGCGCTGGTGGAACTTTCAACTCAATCTGGGCTGTCTTTTTCCGAGGAACAAGACCTTCGCGATCAGAGCCAAACACGATTGTTGGGGTTTGGGGTGCTTCATAAGTACCTGACCGATTCGTCCATCGAGGAAATCTGGATCAATCAACCGAACGAAATCTACATAGCAAGGGCGGGTATCGCTGAGCGAATTTTCCTCCCGCTCAGTGAAAACGAAATCAAGTCACTAGTTGAACGGATGCTTCGGCACTCTGGTCGCCGCTTGGATCGAGCCAATCCTTTTGTCGATGCAGAGCTCGCCGATGGCTCAAGACTGCATGTGGCGATTCCAGATATAACTAAGAAGCACTGGTCAATCAACATTCGAAAATTCCCTTCTCGACTCTGGCGGCTTAAGCAGCTGATTGAATTCGGCGTGCTCGATTTAAAACGGGCGAGATTTTTGGCAGGCCAGATAAGAGCCGGCAAAAATATTTTGGTTTCTGGCGCCACCCAATCGGGTAAGACAACTCTGCTTTGCGCATTAATTGCAGAGACCGATCCCTCTAGGCGGTTAGTAACGGTTGAGGAAACATTCGAGATTCGTGCCGAGAATTCCGACTGGGTGGCTTTGCAGACCAGACAGCAAAATCTCGAGGGCCAAGGCGAGATTTCACTGCGCAGGCTAGTCAAAGAGTCATTGCGAATGCGCCCGGAGTTATTGGTGGTTGGAGAAGTGCGCGAGGCAGAGAGTCTGGATCTCTTGATTGCCATGAATTCTGGAATCCCTGGGCTATGCACGATTCACGCCAATTCCGCAGCCGAGGCCGTGGAGAAACTCTGCACGTTGCCTTTGCTTGCCGGCGCAAACATTTCGGCAAATTTTGTGCAAAGCACCGTGGCCAGTTGCATAGACGTGGTTGCTCACTGCGTAATGGACAACACCGGCCATCGACGGGTAAGTGAAATTGCCATGGTAGATAAATTGAACGGTCTCCCAGTCGTGCAACAGATTGATTTTGACGGTCATGCTTAAAGGGCTTCTGGTTGACATTGCTGCTTCCGGATCGGCAAGCGGCAAGAAAAGCCTGGCGCTAGCGATGCTAATACCGGCAACCGCAGCGGGCATTATGCAAGAGTGGCTAGCTGTTCCAGGAGTTGCCATCTCAATCTTCTTTATGGCTATCGGATTTGAGTATGAGTTTTTGCAAGTGCGATTGGCTGCGCGAAAGCGAAAAGTCCTCGCAGCATGGCCGATTGTCGTTGAATCACTTGAGTCTGCTGCACTGGCGGGGATGTCACTGCTCGAAGCGCTTCGCGACCTTGCGGAATCGGATCAGTTATACGTTGCCGGGGAATTTGCGGAGGTGTGTAGGTCTATCGACTCTGGTGTCAGCTTTGCCAGTTCACTTGACGCCTTGAAGAACAGGTTGGCAACTCATGCTTCAGATTTCACAATCGAGTTGCTGAAAGTCACCAACGAATTCGGTAGTTCGGGATACGTTTCCTCACTTCGAAATCAAACTATTTCGCTTAGGCAAGATGCGGCAACTCAAGCCGAGCTCGAGGCCAAGCAAGGATGGGTAGTTGGCACGGCCAAGCTGGCGGTAATTGCTCCGTGGTTAATCGTGATTGTGCTTTCAATTCGACCCGAAAATGCGGCTCTTTATAGAGCGGCGCCCGGCACTGCAATTTTGATTCTCGGTCTAGTCGGTTCAGCCTTAGCACTCAAGATGGTTTATCGAATTGGGGCACTAAACCTAAAAACACGAGTGTTTGCATGATTTCAATCGGGATCGCGATTTGCCTGGCTAGTCTGGTTGCCTCGCTGTACCTGCTGGTTAATTTCTATAAAGAACGGGGCACGCTATATCGGCGCATCTCGGCTTTGGCACCCGGCGCAGTTGCAGTGAAAACAGAAAGAGCAACCAGACGCATACGCAGCCTTGATAAGTCAACGGCACTAGTGGTTGATTCGGAACTAGTTGACCTAACCGAAATGCTTGCCACCATGCTGCTTGCCGGTCAATCGCTATTTCAGGCGATTGCTCGAATCACGCAAATTTCTCGGAGTCAGCTGGCAACCGAGTTCAGCATTCTGCTCAAGCGAGTTGAACTTGGCGGTGATCTCTCTGGAGAGCTAGGCGCTCTGTGTCAGCGCATACCGACCGATTCGGTCAGGGAATTCTCCAACAAGTTGTCGCTCGCACTAGCCAGAGGCACGCCATTGGCTAACTCGTTGCTGTCCTTAGCGAACTCATTGCGGGCCAGTAACTCGGCTGCACAATTGCGCAAAGCCGGCGTAAACGAAACCAAAATGCTCATTCCAGTGGTGTTACTGATTTGTCCGGTGACCATTATTTTTGCGCTTTACCCGAGTAGTCAATATTTGATGCTCGGCTTTTGAAATAGGAGAAGAAATGAAAGATGAACGTGGCGATGTGCCTGGCTGGGTGCTTATCACTTTGATGACTGCCGGCTTGGTGGTTTTGATGTGGTCAATTGCTGGCCCAGCACTAAAAACAGTATTTGAACAGGCGCTCACCAAAGTTGCCACGTTCTAACAGTGAGCGAGGTTCGGCGATAGTCGAATTCGTAATGCTGGGTGGCCCGGCTCTGCTCATGTTTGCCAGTGGTGCGTCTTTTTTCCTAAATGGATATGTTGACACGATAGTTCGGGCGGTTGCCGTTGATGCTTCAAGATACGCGGCGCTGGCAGATCAAAGCTACGACGGAGCCTTGGCTCACCTCGACGCAAAGATTAACCAGACCTTGCCTAAGACCAAAATTGCTCGGACCATTTCAATCGGGAAGACCGCAAAAGTTGAGCTTAGTTACGAAGCAATTTTGAATGTTTTCAATATCGGCAAACGAATCGTTACCGTGCAGGTGGAGACTCCGATTGAGACTTACTAGTGACCGCGGAAACGCAATTCTGGAATTTATTTTGATTGGACTCATTGCCCAACTAGTAATTTTTGGAAGCTTGGTTTCAATTGGATCTACGTTTAGAAGTCAGATAGCCGCACAGGTGATTGCTCGTCAAACCCTTCGAACGGTTCAATTGACTGGCTCTATTGACGAGGCAACTCGAATGTCGAATCAGGTACTCGCGCTATTTGGAATTCCCACTGCTAGTTCGCAATTGGCCATTGCCAATACCTGCGCCGACAACGGTCTCTACGTGGTCAAAGTGAAAGTTAGGGGGTCGAGTTTTGTTGCCACGGGATTCTGTCTCGGCTGAGCGAGGTTCGATGTTGCCGCTTTTCCTAGGGCTGGTTGCCATTAGTGGATGTCTTGCTCTGGGTCTCGCCGAGGTCTGCTCGAGTTATATATTCCGTGAGTCAATCCAGGAGCTTGCTGATCAAACTGCACTGATTAGCGCCAGTAAGAGGCTGAAAACGACCGTCGAGGCTAGCCCGGAACTGGCAAAACTATCCAAACGAATCCAACTGGCTGAGTATCAATTAGTCGACGGAAAGACCGTGGAGTTGAAATTATGCGGGGCTTGGCAGGGATGGCTCAAATTGCCAGGGCTAAACCTGCAAAAGCAGGTTTGCGCATCAGCTGCAGCTCGCTAACTACGGCTGCGTTTTGGTAGGTATCGGTTGGCCAACCAAACGCCAACGAATCCAAGTGCGCTGAAAACGCTGATGGCCGGAGCCAATCCTCCGGTAATCACAATCAACATTGAAAGCAGTGGGGTGGAGGCGGTTGCTCCGGCATCTACCATCAGGCGGAAGCTCGAAAGGAATTCGCTGCGGGCATCTTCCGGTGCAGCGTCTGCGCCTAACACCAAAACTAATCCGGCACTGAAAGCGTTTGCGATTGCCAAAGTTATTGCGACCACAACAAACATTGGCGCATCTGTGACGATGAAGAACAAAAGGTTGGACAACGACATTCCAACCAGCGTCGGAATTGCTGCCCATCGACGACCATATTTGTCCATGACCTGTCCGGAAATGAAAAATAGCGATAGTTCAACTGCGCCAGCGATGCCGATGTACAGCGCAGTTTTTTCTGGCGGTAGATGAATCGCGATCGCCAATAGTGGAAGGCCAATGGATCGCGAACTTCGCATGATTGCCACAATCATGGCCACAGTGCCAATTCTTGAAAGTGTAGATTTTTCCCGTTTAGCAATTTGTAGTGTGCGTCTGAACGTTGTTGCCTGGTGAAGAGTTTGTTCCTCTTTAGTGAACGCCACGACTATCGCTGCTGTAAACCAAAGAATCATGGCAACAAAAAATACTGCCGAAATTCCGTAAAGCGAAATTACTAGTGCGGCGAGAAGCGGACCAAAGAATGCACCGATGCGGAATGTTCCGCCGATGATCGAAAGCGCTCGTGCCCGATGTGAGTAAGGAATGTGTTGCGCGATGTAAACCTGTCGCGCAAGTCCAAAGACTGCGTGACCAAAGCCGACTAGCAATACTCCGAGGCCAAGCAGTAGAAGACTTGGTGCAACAACACTTGTGCTGATTCCAAGGGCGCAGAAGATGGCAGAGTAGATCATCGCTTTGCGTTCGCCAATGCGCGCAACCAAGACTCCGGCGGGAAGGTCGGCTAGAAGTACGCCGGCCATAAGTAAGCCAGCAATCAGGCCGGCCACCGGAAGGCTAGCGCCTAGTCGTTCGGCAGCCGCTGGCAGGATTGGCGCAATTGCGCCTTCGCCAATGGAGTAGAGGGCTGTGGGTGCATAAACCGAAAGGATCAGACTGCGTAGTTTGAACGGCTGATTTTCGGGCACCAGTCCATTATCGCCCGCTTAAACTGGATGCGATGGCTGAACTCGACCTTTCCGCGGAACTTCGTTCTTTGCGAAGCACGTTGAGCGATATCAATCAGGTGATTGATGTGCCCAAGCTGATTGCCGAGATTCGAGTTCTCGAGGAGCAGGCCGCAGAGCCTGGACTTTGGGACAACCCAGAGATAGCACAGAAAATTACCAGTGCGCTCTCACACAAGCAGTCAATGGTCAAACGAGTCCAAGACGTCGCAAACCGGATCGATGATCTTGAGGTACTGGTCGAAATGGCTAACGCGGAGGGCGACAGCACCTCGCAATCTGAGGCCAAGACAGAGCTTGCAGAATTACAAAAAGTCATTGGTGACCTCGAAGTGCAAACCCTACTCAACGGCGAATTCGATGAACGTGGAGCTGTAATCACAATTCGCTCTGGAGCAGGAGGCGACGACGCCACTGACTTCGCCGAAATGCTAATGCGTATGTATTTGCGTTACGCCGAAAAGCACAAACTCGCCGTGCAAGTTTTAGATACTTCGTATGCCGAAGGAGCAGGTATCAAATCGGCAACCTTTGAAGTTGATTCCCCGTTTGCTTTTGGTACTTTGTCGGTGGAGGGCGGCACACATCGTCTAGTTCGCATGAGTCCGTTCAATGCTGCTGGTAAACGACAGACATCATTTGCCGCTGTTGAAGTTGTTCCATTGATTGAACAAACCGATGTTGTCGATATCCCAGAAAACGACATGCGAATCGATGTTTTCAGATCTAGTGGTCCTGGCGGCCAGTCGGTAAACACCACTGATTCCGCGGTTCGAATCACACACCTACCAACCGGTATCGTGGTCAGCTGTCAAAACGAGAAGAGTCAGCTACAAAACAAAGCCGCTGCACTACGAGTGCTGCAGTCGCGATTACTCGAAATCCGCAGGCGCGAAGAAGAAGCCAAGAAGAAGCAAATCGCCGGTGATGTGAAAGCCAGCTGGGGGGAGCAAATGCGCTCCTACGTGCTAGCGCCTTATCAAATGGTGAAAGATCTGCGCACCGAATACGAAGTGAATAACCCTTCAGCAGTGTTCGATGGAGATCTTGACGGCTTCATTGCTGCTGGAATTCGCTGGCGCAAGCAGTCTCAGGCCTAAAGACACCGTCCCAGCCTCCCAAGCCCTTGGCGGCCGCCAATTTAGGCTGGTTGCAAATGATTCGCATCGAAAACGTCACCAAGAACTACCGAGGCTCAAGCCGCCCGGCACTTGATGATGTCTCGCTCGAAATCGAAAAAGGCGACTTCGTTTTCCTTGTCGGTCAGTCGGGCTCTGGAAAATCGTCACTCTTGCGCCTAATGCTTCGCGAAGATGTGCCGTCTGCCGGTTCGGTTTTTGTGCTCGGAGAAAACCTGGTTGGAATCCCAAGCCGCCGCATACCGTTCTTCCGCCGCAAACTGGGTGTTGTATTTCAGGATTTCCGCCTTTTGCCAAACAAGACCGTGGCTCAAAACGTGGCTTTCAGCCTCGAGGTAATTGGCAAGTCGGCAGGTTTAGTTCAAGAAGCTGTGCCTGACGTTCTTCGTATGGTTGGCCTTCAGGAAAAGGCCGATCGACTACCTAACGAACTCTCGGGTGGAGAGCAACAGCGTGTAGCTCTAGCGCGTGCAATTGTTAATAAGCCGGCGATCCTGCTTGCCGATGAACCTACCGGAAACTTAGACCCAGCCACCAGCGATGAAATCATGGCGCTGATCGATCGAATTAATCAAAACGGCACCACCGTAATTATGGCTACTCACGACCGCGGAATTGTGGATCGTTTTCAGAAGCGTGTAGTTGAAATGAGCCAAGGCAAAATCGTTCGTGATCAAAGAGCTGCTGGTTACAACTAATGCGCAATATTTTGAATGAAGTTCGCCAGGGTCTTCGACGCAATGTGTCGATGTTGATATCAGTAATTTTGGTCACTTTTATTTCACTTACATTTGTTGGCACTGCGTCATTGTTGCAAATGCAAATCGGTCAGATGAAGACCTACTGGTACGACAAAGCACAAGTTGCGATTTACATGTGTAGTGATGTTTCTCCGGCAGATTCTTGTCCGCAAGGGGACTCGACTGCCGACTTGAAAGCCGCTGTAGAAGCGCAACTGAAATCGCCAACGCTTTCTACCTATGTAGACAAGTACTACTTCGAAAATCACGATCAGGCCTACGAGAAATTTCAGCAACAGTTCAAGGGCAATGCAGTTGCCAAGTATGTGAAGGCGAGCCAGCTAAACGAAACTTTCTGGGTCAAACTTAAAGACCCAAATCAGAGCGCCATCATCACCGAAAGCTTTACCGGATTTGCTGGAGTTGAAGAAGTTCGCGATCAGCGCACTTACCTCGACCAAATCTTCGGCATCCTGAATGCAGCCAGTTTGGCGGCTATTTCAATCGCGGGATTGATGCTAATTTCGGCGGCACTACTAATTTCCACAACCATCCGACTTTCCGCATTTGCTCGTCGCCGAGAACTCGGCATCATGCGTTTGGTGGGTGCAAGTAATACCTACATCCAGACTCCGTTCATCCTTGAGGGAGTGTTTGCTGCCGTCATAGGATCGGTGCTTGCCAGTGCAGCGGTGGTTGGAGTTGTCCAGTTCTTCGTTCAGGGCTACCTGGCCAGCAAGCTGCCGTTCACTAATTTTGTTGGCCTTACCGACGCGCTAATCGTGGTGCCGATCTTGATTGGCTCTGGAATCGTGCTTGCCGCCATTGCCAGCGGTTTAGCAATCCGCCGCTATCTGCGAATATAGGTTCTTATGCCTAGAGAACGTGGACAAAAAGTGGTTGCCAGCAACCGCAAAGCACGCCACGACTATCACATTGAAGATGTCTACGAAGCCGGATTGGTTTTGTCTGGCACCGAAGTGAAGTCGTTGCGTGCCGGTCGCGCATCTCTGATTGATGGTTTCGCAACTATCGAGCGTGGTGAGGCTTGGCTAGAAAACGTGCATATTCCTGAATACACCCAGGGCACTTGGAACAACGTCGGCACTCGCCGCAAGCGCAAACTCTTGCTCAATCGCTTAGAAATCACCAAGCTCGCCGGAAAAATTAAAGAGAGTGGTTACACGCTCGTACCGCTTAGTCTTTACTTCAAAGACGGCTATGCAAAAGTCGAGATTGCTCTTGCCCGCGGTAAAAAGGAATACGACAAGCGTCAAACGCTCAAAGAGCAGCAGGATAAACGTGAATCCGATCGCGCGATGTCAACAAAGGGTAAAGATTGGTAAACATCAAGTCCCTGGAAGCTGATGACCTCCACAGTTTTCTAGATTTCTTCGATCACCGTGCATTTGCAAATGACCCCGATTGGGATGGCTGCTATTGTCAGGCTTTTCTCGGGCAACCTGCATGGGATGGAGTGTCGGATCCGAAGCCGATACTTCGCCAAGCATCGTGCGACAACATCAGCGAAGGAAAGATGCAGGGCTACCTAGCCTTCGAGGGCGACCTAGTCGTCGGCTGGTGTGCTGCAGGCGAATCGAAACTTTTCAAAGAACTTCCGGATGCCGAAGACAAACTCGCGAGAGTGGTTTGCTTCGTGATTGATGAGAATCACCGCGGCAAGGGAATCGCCAATGAACTACTCGACTTTGCCATTGATGACCTAACCAAAAAAGGATTTGTCGAAATCGAGGCTCGTCCTGCCGCCAGAGACGACACTTCTAAACAGAACTTCCGCGGTGCTTGGTCGATGTATGAGAAGCGTGGCTTCACTCAGTTCCGCGACCTCGGCGAAGCCGGCATTCTGGTTCGCAAGGAACTCTAAGCCTTTTTTCAAGGTCTAACTCTGGTGAATGTCGCCGGCAGGCCTTATCCTTATTGAGCCTTGATAGAGGCGTTTGATAACTCAACATGGGGATGATCGGTTTCGACAGTGCAATTGCGACTGGAAGAAGCGGGTCGAGAATGTAGCGTCAACTCGTAAATGTCCGCTGCAAACTATAGGTGCCAAATCAAACAGCACCGACTTCGCCCTAGCTGCTTAGCACTAGCCCCGAAGTCCGTCAGACCGTTTGTGATTTCGTAACGGATCCTGGCGTCATTTAGAAATCTTGCTGAGTAGTTACGCCTTAGGGCTGCTCGGGACTTTCACTATGGCTGGGCTCGTCGGATATGTCGCTTCATGCTAGTGCCGGAGCCGAGTAGAACCTCAGTGAAGCTACACCCGTAGAAGTGCCATGATCATTGTTTTGGACGGGGGTTCAATTCCCCCCATCTCCACGAAGAGCGAGCCCAATCGGAATTTATTCCGAATTGGGCGAGCGATGAGGAGAGTTTGACATTCAAAGAATGGAAATCTCCACCATCCCATTAGAAGCCCACCAGAAATGGTGGGTTTTCTGTTTTAACCCGCGATGTAGCGATCTGGTCTGTGGTTGGTCGCAAGCACCAGGTTTAGCGTTACCGCTCCGATAATTGCCCAAATAGCCGACCAACTGAAATTGGTAACGGCAAATCCGATCACTACGGCGGCATCCAGAGCCATTTGCACCAAGCCGGCTTTCCATTTGAATTTGTCTTGGGCGATAAGCGCAATCACATTGAAGCCGCCAAGGCTTGTGCCGTGACGGAACATGATCAACATCGCAACGCCCAGTAGCAAATTACCGAGGATTGCCCCGAACCAACTTTGAATCGAGCTCAAATCAATGAGTTGCGGAATGAAGTAGGTGAACACCGAAAGTGCTCCAACTGTCACAATTGATTTCAATGTGAATGTTAATCCCCTGCGCCACAGAGCAAGTGCCATAAAAGGAATGCTTATCAATGGGTAGGCGATAGAGAAATTCCAACCAAGGTTTTTACTCAGAAGTAGTGTCAAGCCAGCGGAACCGCCGGTTACAACTTGCGAGCTTTGCAATAGGTAAATGCCGAACGCCGCAATCAAAGTGCTAGTGAGAATCGCTTGGGCATCCTCATACAGAGTGTGTTTGGTTTCAGACTTATTGATTTGAGAAGCCACTCGATAATTTTAGTTTTCGATTAGGCGCAATATTGCAGCCCCTGGTCGATTTGGGCTGAGAGTCACTTGCAGACTGTCTCCTTGAGTATCTAATTCTGCAAATTCGGTTGAGAGTAATTCCCAATCGAGATCATTTTGAAGAGTCACTTGTCTCGAATCGCCTAAGCCATCTACAAACAAGTAAGTGCCTTTGCGGTTACTTCCAATCCGGAAGAATCCATCACCAAGAACTTGGATATTTATATCCAACTTGGCGGGGCCCATGTGTGGCAATAAGTCTTCCCCGATTTTCATCCAGTCAGCCATACGTTTTAAGACCTCAACTTGAAATTTTGGCAAGTGCCCATCAGCCTTTGGGCCGACTCCAAGAAGTAAATGTCCACCTCGGGTTGTTACATCTACGAGGTGGCGAATTACGCCTGCTGAATCCAGGCTCGCGCTGGCTTCATTTTGGTTATAACCAAAGGAGAAACCAATGCCGCGGCAATTCTCCCAGGCGTTGCCCTTTTCGCCGTCCAACATGAATTGATACTCGCTGGTCAGGTAATCCGCATGTGGCACATGCCACCTGTTGTTCACCAACCCAGTGGGCACAGCTTTGTAATACTCCTGAAATACGGTGCCAATACCATCCGGCTCAAAATTTTTGCCGGCATCAGGCCAGTCAATATCGTTCCAAAGAATGTCGGGTTGGTACTGGTTGATGAGGTCACGAAGGTGATCAGCAGCAACTTTTGCATATTCGGCATCAATGGGGCGCATATTTTTGACTGCATCATGCGTAGTTAGAGCAGGAAATGGACGCCTATGCCAATCGAGACCTCCAGAGTAGTAAGCGCCAAACTTCAACCCGTTTGCACGTGTCGCATCAGCATATGACTTCACTAAATCTTGCTTCGGACCTCTAACTAAAGTATTTCGACCATCGTGATCTGGGGAATCCCAAAGGGTGACGCCGTCGTGGTGCTTAGTTGTTAGCACAACGTATCCGGCACCTGCAGCTTTAAAGCCTGCCATCAGAGAATTCAAATCAACCGTTGGTGGTTCCCATAGATCCAAAAGGTCTTCGTAACTTTTACCCGGGAAGGCTGATTCAAAATATTCTTTAGCCGGAGATCCATCAATACGTAAGGTATTGAAAAGCCATTCCGCATAAGGGTTGTGCTTATACCAACGTGACTCATCAATCGTGCCAAGTTCCCCAATTGGCTCAGCCCAGCCTGCTACTGAATAAGGCCCCCAATGTACAAATATTCCCAGTCGAGCGGCGTCATACCATTCTGGAAGAGGCCTATTTTTGAAGGCTTCCCAGGATGCTTCGTCATGAGTTTGGCTCACCGAATCTCCATTCACTTTTGATTAGTCTATGTATGTAATTTTGAACTTTGACTTGCTGAACTATGGAACACTTTTTACATGTCTCGAGCGCTCCTAATTGTTGATGTCCAGAAAGATTTCTGTGAAGGTGGATCACTAGCATGTGCTGGTGGAGCAGCTGTTGCTAAGCGAATCACGCAATACCTGAAAATGCATCGCTCAGACTATGACTTCGTATTTGCATCTCGCGACTGGCACGACGCAGGGAATAACAACGGCGGACACTTTGCTAATCCTGGTGAAGCACCTGATTGGGTGAATAGTTGGCCCGTGCATTGTGTGGCTGGCAGTGATGGCGCTGAATATCATTCAGCCTTGGACACGACATTGATTGACTTCCATATTCACAAGGGGCAGGGCAAGCCTGCGTATTCGGCGTTCGAGGGAACCACGAATCAGGGGCAGCCTATAGCCGCGAAGTTTTCGGAACTGAATATTGATTCCTTGGATGTTTGCGGAATCGCAACGGATTACTGTGTTTTGGCCTCAGCTCTGGATGCTCACAAAACCGGTTACCAAGTGAGGGTGTTGCTGGACTTGATTACCGGCGTGGCAGAGGATTCGAGTGCCGCTGCGCTCAATAAGTTGTCGGCGATTGGTTGTGAGGTTATCTAGATGTTGATTGCTTCTTTCGTATTTCGTCAGCACACCAAGAACCAAGATTTCACTGATCTAGATGACGAAATCATGCTTCGTGCTCAGCAGAATCCAGGGTTTATCAAGAAAACCAAATGGACGTCTGGCGAAACGATCAAGGTTGATTACTACTTTGCCGACAAAGAGTCGCTGCAGTTATTCAGAACCGACGAAGTTCATCGAGAGGCCAAGAAGCGCTACCAGGAGTGGTACGACGGCTATGAGGTTGAAATCTCAGAGGTCATTCACTCATTTAGCGACGGCAAGCTATAGCTCCGGATGCCTAGACTAGACCTGTCTCAATAGGCAGGGGAATCATGAAATTCGGCGAGGCTATCAAGTCCTTCTTCCGTAAGTACGCAACATTTAGTGGACGAGCTAGACGTAGCGAGTACTGGTTTGCGGTGTTATTTGTCGCGCTGGTTGGAATGGCAGCAAGCATCATCAATCCAGGGCACATGGATGAAGATGGCTGGCGTCAGAGTGGCACTCTGGAGAACCTTTGGAGTCTTGCCACACTCGTGCCTTCGCTAGCCATTGGCGTGCGTCGACTTCACGATACCGGTCGCTCGGGCAAGTACTTGTTCTGGTTGTTACTCCCATTAGCCGGTGCAATCATGGTGATAGTTCGCCTTTGTGAAGACAGCGCAAAGGGAGCGAACGACTATGGAGATCCGGTTAAGTAATGTTTTCGCTGGCCTGGTGGAGTGCAAATTTCGGATTGCCGTTTGAGGTAATCGGAACCATCGGCTTTGCGCTTTCCGGGCTTATTGAAGCCGCTCGTAAAAAGCTTGACGTGGTTGGTGTCTGTATGGTCACTGCGGTTGCGGCATTTGGTGGCGGTACGCTTCGAGACATATTGCTTAATCGCAGGCCACTTTTTTGGGTTCAAAACGACTGGTGGCTTTGGGCGATTTTAGTATTTTGTGTTCTGGCGTTTGTTTTTGTGCGCGGTCGCCACTTGGAATTCACCGAACGTGCAATGCAGTGGCCCGACGCAATTGGACTTGGTGTATTTGCCGCTGGCGGTACACAGATTGCGCTGACCAGTGGAACGCCTGAAATTGTTGCAGTCATTATGGGTGTTATGACTGCAGTGTTCGGTGGAATATTGCGTGATATTTTTACGAATCAGATTCCACGAGCTTTTGCAGATCATCAGCCATACACCGTGGTTGGTTTTGGTGGAAGTTGGATAGTCGTAATCGGCTATTGGTTGGCTTGGCCAGCCGTGCTTTCGGTTTCGCTTGCGGCATTCGCAATTATCGTGGTGCGAATCGCCGTGATGGTTTTTGGTTGGAAACTTCCGCAGTGGCGGGTTTAGTTATTCCTCAGTAGGGCAGGGCGCCAATTGCGCGATTCGCTGGGGGCTAACGCCAAGTAGCACAGCGATGTCTCGCATGGTTAGACCTTCGTCGCGCATGCGGGAGACCACATCGCGAATTTCGCTTGATGCTTCTTCCTGAAGGCGAAGCGCTTCGCGTGATTTTTCTTGGGCCGCTTCAAGATCGCAAATGATGCCAGGCATAATGGCCTCGACCTTGATGATGATGTCGCAGCGCTCTTCGCCAGAGGTGGCGCTGGCAAGGTCTTTGATCTGCTCTGTGGCCTTGTCGAGGCGCTTAGCAGTGGTGACGAAGTTCCCGAGTTCAGGGACTTCAACGCGCCAGCCGTCACCCTGTCGCTCGAATTTTGCCTTGATTTCCAAGATGTTCACCGCCTTAGCTAATTCACCTAAATTTAGTAAAGCCCCACTTGACAAATTTTGTCAAGTACTGCTTTACTTATAACCATACGGGGGATGGCCCCTGAAGACAACACTTTGAAAGGTAATCAATGAACGGCATCGTTTCAGTAGTAATCGCTCTTGCGGGCATCGGTTTTGGAGTTTGGGCAGCCCTTACTTTCTGGAAGGCCGGAAACTTCAAGCTAAAGGGAACCAAGGAAGCTTTCGCAGCTGCTGGTTTTGGTTGGGCAGAGAAGACCCCTCTAGGAGCAATCCGCACCATCGGTTTCCTAGAAGTTCTTGGCGCAATCGGAGTTGTACTAGCTCCTGCAGTGGCACTTATCCCAGGCCTTGAGTTTGCTCAGTACCTTGCCGTTGCTGCTGGTTTGGGTCTTGTGCTAACCATGGTTGGTGCGATGATCACTCACCAGAGTCGTGGCGAGTCAAAGTACACATTCAAGATGAACTTCAAGCTGCTTGCTATTTCACTTGTTGCAGCTGCGCTAGACGCACTTGTAGTGCTTCCACTGACTTTCTAATCTGAGAGTTTTTTAAAACCAGCCCTGTTGGCTGCACGTTTGAGTGTGGCGAGCAGGGCTGGTGCCGTTAAGGCAATGAGAATTGAAGTGGTGATAGCTCGCCCTGCGTCCCAAAGTAAACCACCGGTGACAATTTCGTAGTTCAAGAATCTGGAGAGATTTTCAGCGATTGGTGCGCCACCAACATATGAAAGTGAGCTACCCGTTCCGGCAAGAAATGGCCAATTCCAGAGCGTCATGAGCGCACCGTAAATAAAACTTGCAACTATCGCGAAAGCAATCAACATCAGGATTTGAGCAATTCTGTGTTTAAGTACCGGTAGAGCTCCAGCACCGAGTCCCACCAATCCAGCTGCCATCATTTGGAATGGAAGCCAAGGTCCAACTCCAGCGCCTAGAAGAGCGGATACCAAAATTGAAGTGCTGCCCAAAATAAATCCGAAGGAACTGCGGAAGACATAGCCGCCAATAATGATTAAGAAGAAGGCAGTCTCTATTCCAGCGGTGCCTGCACCAAGAAGCCTGATCACGGCGTTAATTGCGGTTAGCACTCCGAGCACTGCCAACTGCCTCGAGCTAATCTCACCAGTGCTGAACTCCACCAGCGTAAGCACAATCATTGCTGGCATTAGTGCAATAAACACTGACTGGGCAATTTGGTTTTGATCTTGATTACTGGTGGCAATCAAAAGTGGCCAGGCGAACATCATGACCGAGGCCAAACCGGCTAGGCCGATTGCAATTTTTGAAATTGCTCGCTGGCTATTCATTGGCCACCAGCTGTCCAAGTGCAATCAGCCCATCGGTCTGATAGATCTGGGCGATTTGAGTAGCAAAAATGCCGTGATGCCCTAGTGCAGTAGTTACGGGGTTGTCGCTCACGACTTCGCCCTTAGAGAGTTGAACCACTCGATCAGCCGTGAGTGCCACGAATTCGACGTCGTGACTAGCAAAAATCACTGTCTTCCCTTGGGAAGCAAGCTGTCGCAGCACCTGGGCAACGTGCTGCTTGGCGGCATAGTCGAGCCCGCGCGTCGGTTCGTCGAGCAGGACTACTTCAACTTTCTTCACAAGTTGAATGGCGAGCACAAGTGCGAGCTGTTGTCCGCTACTTAAATCCCTGGGGTGAACGGAAGCGTCAATGCGTCCAGCAAATTCCTCAAAGAGTTTGGCTGTACTGGTCGGAGCCGCACCGGCGACTTCGTCTGATTCCGCAAATTCAGCTGAGAGTGAATTCAAGAACAATAAGTCAGTGGCCTGCTGCGGCACGAGCGCAGCATCGGGAAGTTCATTCCATAATTTCCACAGCAACGAGGTTTTACCCGAGCCGTTTTCCCCCATGACTGCAACCACTTCACCCTGGTTTGCAGCGAAACTGATTCCTGCCAGGGCAATGACAGGGCCATAGCTAACTGAAAGTCCGTCTAGATTTATCGAAACTTTATCTTGGGCATGAGATTCAACTTGCTTAAATTTTTCAGGAATCGAGATGAGGAATCTTGCGCTAGCAATAGATAGCGGGAGTGGGCTCCAGTTGTTGATTTGACCAAGTTTTAACAGGGGTGGAACAAAATCAAATCGAGCGAGCTGATCCTCGGGTTTTCCTTGAGCCACGGTGCCATCTTTGCTAACCACAATTACTGAATCGACCAGGTCAATTAGTCTCTCGATTCGATGTTCCGCGACTATTGCGGTTAGGTTTTGCTCTCGGCATAGTGCATGTATGAAATCCAATAGCTCGTGAGCGGCATTAGGGTCAAGCGCTGAAGTTGGTTCATCGAGTACCAGAACTTTTTGGCCTGCACTCAAGGCAGCTGCAATTGCAACTCGTTGTTGTTGCCCGCCGCTGAGTTCGCTTAGTTTGCGATCGCGTAATTCGGTGAGTCCAGTGGATTCAAGAGCTTTCACTAGGCGAGCCCGCATTTCGGCTACGGGGATTCCCAATTGTTCCAGCGTGAAGGCGAGCTCCTCCTCGACAGTTTGTGCTACGAATGAGCCTTCAGGTTGTTGATTGACGAAGCCAATAAGTTCGGCGGTCTCATGAGGAAGTGCGTCGGTTTTGTCCGCGCCATCGAGGAATCTATTGCCCGAAACTTCGCCACCGGTGAAATGCGGGGCTAATCCAACTATCGCCTTTAGCAGGGTTGATTTGCCGCTACCGGTGGCTCCGCAAACCAAAACAAAATCTCCAGCCGAAACCTGGATATTTACTCTGCTTAAGTTTGCAGACTCACTCTTGCCGTAGCTGAAGGAGAAATTTCTGAGTTGAATCATCGCAGCCATCCTGCGAAGTTCACGAAAATTAGCAGAGCCATTCCTATGGCAAGCGAGTAATCGAATGCGCTTCTTGGTTGCTGATTCAAGTTGGTACGCACTTTGCGTCTAGAAGTAACCCTGAGGCCAATAAATGCAATCACAAGTCCGATCGCGATGATCCCAAGTGCCAGGTAAATTCCGCAACCGCCAAGCAGTAGGAAGACTCCGATGAGGTTTAGTAGAAGGCCGATGAGGCCGAGTAGTCGCGCAACAAAGAGTTCAGCTTTAGTTTGGTTTCCACGTCTGCCAAAACCGCGGGAATCCATCGATGCTGCTAATAGCAGTGAACGATCTAGCGTGTCTTCAAGCACCGGAATCACGATGCCGGCGAGTCGACTAGTTTTGCGAGATCTGCCTCTCAATTGTTTTGCTTTGCGCACGCGATTGAAGCTTTCGATTAGTTGAGGCGCAAGGTTAACTGCCACCGAAACGCTAGTGGCAATTTCGAATAGGGCACCAGGCGCAGACTTTAATAGTTTGCGAGGGTTGGCCAGAGTGGTTGCGATTGCGACTGACAAAATAATCGCTGCCAGCCTTAGCCCATCTAGCAGTGCACCGGAAATGGAAATCCAAGTAACATCTCCAAGAAATTGAAAACTGCCTAGCCCCAAATTAATTTGGAATCGAGGTAGATGTATGGCAATTGCGTCACCCGGGCTGGAGTAAGAGAACAGCACTCGGAACAGCAATCGAATTGCAATCACGATTCCGGCAAGCGTCAAATAGAACCGAAGAGAACGAGCCCAGCTAGCGCTCTCTCGAAAAACCAAAATGATTATTACTGCCGCTATCGAAATGGCGAGCGGCGTTACTAGGTTGGAGGCACTTCCGGATACCAGGGCCAAGGTAGCTCCAAGTAGCCACCAGGAGCCCGGGTGAATTATTTCGCCTAGTTTTCGCATTTATAAGTGTGTGCCGGGGTTGACGGTTCATGCAGCTTTTCGCCCGGATTGATGAAAACCCAAGCGTCCATGTCGCCGCACATAGGCTTGCGCAGGCTCGCACCGGTAGCGCTAAACATCCAATGGTCGCCCATTTGCGAAGTCGCGTAGTAGTAAGCCCAAGATCCCTGCGCCGATGTTGGGGTAGAAGTACAGGGTTGCTCATTTGCATTTGGGAATCCGTTGATTCGGCAGACAAAGCCAACCGGGTATTCGCTGGTTCCCTCAACTTTTTGTTCAGTCGCGGCAAATATTTCCCAGCCAGTTCCGTTGAAAGAAAAAGCACACGAAGTTGAAACTGGTTTTTGTGCGCTACTTCCGTAATCAATCAAGAGGCTCACTCCCGGTGAACTGCAGTAGCCGTTAGTTTTTGCAGATGTCGTGACCGGCGACTTAGAGACCGTGCTGATCGCGCCGCTAGTAACCAGGCCGCCAATAGCGACTAGTCCAATCAGCGCAAACAGCACGGCTCTAAGTGATAAACGCATTTACTTGATCAAATCCAAGTAACTCTTGCCAATCATTGCTACATAGCCCTGAATGGTGGCATAAGCGTTACCAGCACCTGCAGACCAGCTACCCGCTTGAATTCCTGAATCAGCAGACGAAATCTTGCTGACTAGCCACTTTGAATAAGGTGCGATGTTTGAACCGGTTGCCTTCAGGCCCATTGCTGCGTAGCCGGTGGAGTTTGCACTCCAATCACCCCAGCTAGAGAAGAATTTTCCGGCTGCATCTGCCTGGGCGTTTTTGCTCAGCCATGAACGTGCACTAGTAGTGGTTAAGTTCTTTTTGGTTTCTTCGGCTTTAGAACCAAGATTTCGAGTTGCACCGAGAGCTTGAAGCGCGAGTCCAGTTGCATCCGGGCTTGCGCCTGCAGTGGCATCGGTTTGACTGTCGGCGAATCCACCGGTCTTCGCGACGGAAAAGCCGGTTAGGTTTACAGCAACTTTTTCTGCAAGTACATTCTGCTTAAGGGCCTTGAGCGCTAGAACTAACCATGCGCTGGTGTAAATGTTCTGACTCGAGGCGACAGAGTTATCTGGCACAGTCAGGACTGATCCATCCTTTGCGATGTGAGTCTTAACGGTGGCTAGCACGGATTTCACTAGCGCAGAATTTTCTAGTTTGAATGCAGCTGCGGTGAACAAGTACTTAGCCGCATCTGCAACATTCAGTCGTTTATCTGGAGTGTATAAAGTTCCAACTTTTGAATCCCAGGTACCGAGTGCTGCTGAGTTCTGCAAGTTGTAAGCGACTGCTTTGCTCTGAGTTTTTGCATCTTTACCTGCGGCGAGCAGCTGAAGCATCGCTTCGAGCGTCATGCCGAAGTCTGCCTTGCCTGGAGTGAATCCGACTACGTATTTGCCATCTATAAATTGTGCGGATAGGTAATCTACGGTTTTTGGATACGGGGTTACAGCCTGAGCTGGGGTAGTTGCCGCTATCGAAATTGCGGCGGTAATTAACAGTGTTGCGATTGTGCGCAACCCAGATTTAGTTTCAAACATTTGAAACCTTTCGCATTTGGCGATCTGAGTGCGAAGGCGATGGGCCAAAAGGTGGCCCCTCGACTCCACCCGTTGACCTCGACGGTTATTTGGAGTCTTTACTAACTTCAGGCATTCCGACTTGTCAAAGACTTACGGCTGCGGGACAGTGCCGGATTTACACCGGCTTCCCCTGAGGTTTGCAAGAACTACAGCATTCTGCTGCTCACTCAATCTAGCAGTGAGAATGCGCTGACTAGAACAACCCTACGAATGTGGCCAATTGTTTCGCAAGTAATGCGTAGCCGACAAAGCTGAATGCGTCTAATAAGAAGTGTGCGAATAGGAGCGGAGCCACGCGTCCCCAGCGTCGGTAAGCCCAACCAAAAACCAGACCCATGATGAAATTGCCAAGCAGCCCAGCGAAGCCCTGGTAAGCATGGTAGGCCGCGCGAATTGATGCACTTATTAGTTGTTGTTTTCTGAAACTGAAACCGAGTTCATCGAATTTCTTAAATAAGTAACCAATCATGATTACTTCTTCTAGTGCAGCTGCCTTCAGTGCACTCAGTAACAACAACGGAATGATCCACCAGTACTGGAATTCCCCTGGAACAATTTTCGCCGCGAGTCCGAGGGCTCGCGCAGTGAGATATAGCCCAAGGCCCGGAATACCTATGCAGGCAAATACCATCGAGCCGCGTAACCAGTCGCTCTTGATTGGTTTCCAGAGCCCTAATAGTTTTTGTGGCGCTGGATATTTCTGAGCGAGTAAATAGAGCACCAGGATTACCGGCATAAAGCCAAGGGATGTTCCGATGAGTCGGTAGATGAAGTCCCAGAGTGCCGCAGCGCTTTCACTAGGATTCAAGTTCGCGCTCGATGAGGCTAGTCCGAGCTTCGAGGTCAAAGTTTGCAACAGATTTAAAACTGAGTAGATGGCAGATGCGCCCAAGCTCAAAAGCAGCACGATGGCCACTTCTGTTTTTATGGATCTGCGATTAATCAAGGGTCACCATTTTGCACTCGGTTGTCGCTCCTGGCATTCGATGACGATTAACTGCAACGAATCGGTAGGCGAGGGCTGAAAATGGTCGGATTGGACACCAATCGATAAAAGTCCCGAGTAATTGCCATCCGCGACTTTTTTGCTGTTTCAAGATCCAGGCAACTGCTCTTGCACCAGACAGCACAGTATTTCCTGAAATTAGCCATACGGCTTTCCGAACGTCTTTATCGGAAAGCCCGAAATCGCCAGGTGAGAGTTTTTGAAAAGGCAGAGGGTTAGGAAAATTCGATAAATTCGCGATTCCCCAGACCACGCAACGGCTGCAGAAGGCGCAGTCCCCGTCAAAGATGAGGGTTGTGGCGGGGCCAGTCATGGCTCAAAAGTAACAGATATGTAAAGGGTTACTAAATGCTTAACATTCGGTTTCCAATGCTAAAAGTTTCGCTTAGATTGGGAACTACCTAGGTGGCTCCCCAAAAGAGAGCCGCTAAACAAACAAGGAGAAACATCTATGAAAGCAACTCGTGCTTTGCGCGTTCTTGCTGCAACCGCTGCTACTGCACTGACCGCTGCCGGTCTAGCTGCAGTTGCAATTGCACCAGCAGACGCAGCGACAAAGTCGACTTTGGTGATCCAGCAGCCTAACGCTGTTACCTCACTGAACTCAAGCACCAACGACGGTAACACTACTTATAACTCAGTAGTTAGCTACCTAACCGGTATGGGCTTCACCTACTACGACAACAAGACCAACCTGATCAAGAATGAAAAGTTTGGCACCATGAAGTTGACCGTAAACAAGCCAAAAGATTTCCAGATCGAGTACACCGTAAAAGCAGGCCAGACTTGGTCTGACGGTACTCCAATCGACGCAGTTGACCTACTGCTTTCACACGTAACACAGAGCGACAAGTACTCAATCGCTGCTGGTTTGGGTGACCCTGCAAAGGCAACTCCTGCATTCGACAGTGTTAACTACAGCAGCAAGTACTCAGACCACATTGTGGGCAACCCAGTACTTAGCTCAGACCACATGAAGTTGACTCTAAAATTCGACCAGCCACTTCCATCATGGGAGCTTCTAGCTCCTGGCCCATCTCCAGTGCACGCACTTGAAGAAATGGTTGACGGAAAGTCTGGTCTACAGAGCGCAGCAGTGAACAAGGCAGCTAAGGCAAAGTTCCTTTCTGACTTCACTTCAAAGAACACTGCTCGTTTGAAGAAGATGGGTGACATCTGGACCAACAACTACAACGTAACCAACATCAGCGACAGCACTAACGCACTATTGCTTATTAGCAACGGTGGTTACATTGTGAAGTCTGGTATCGATGGCCAGTCACTTACCTTGGTACAGAACCCTAAGTACACCTCTGGTCCTGCACTATCTAAGACCAACCCGGTTAAGACCATTGTTCTAAAGAACATCGCATCTGACACCGCTGCGGTTGCTGCACTTCGTAACGGTGACGTTGACGTTTACTTCAACACCAACCCGACCATCGCAGGTAAGGCACTTCTTGACGCAGTACCTGGTGTGAACGTAATTGCTGCAGCTGCTGCAAGCTACTCACACTTCGACCTACGTGTTGGCCCTGCAAACGGAACCAAGGATGCTTACACCGGTCCGTTCTATGGTGTTCGTCAGAAGGCTAAGGATCTACGTCACGCATTCTTGCTAGCGCTTCCACGCGAGCAGATGGTTGACACCTTGCTAAAGCCAATTAGCCCAACCGTAAAGACCATGGACACTCAGTTTGCATTCCAGGGAACCCCTGAGTACACCGCGATTACCAAGGCAAACGGTAACGCAGAGTACAGCGAGGGAACTCAGGCAGACCGCACCGCAAAGGCATTGGCTCTAGTAAAGACTTACTATCCAAACGCCAGCGCAACTTCACCGCAGGTTCCTGTGAAGATCTTGTTCGCCAACACCTCTGCACTACGCGTGAGCTTGGCCAAGCTAATCCAGGCTGAAGCTAAGAAGGCCGGTTTCGACGTAGACATCACTGGTAACGCTGCTTGGTCAGCTCACTTGCAGGACACTGCGTATGACGCAACCATGTACGGTTTCTCATTGAACTCAATCAGCCAGAGCACAACCACCGAAATCTACAAGTCAACCGGTGGAAACAACAACTGGGGCTGGGCACACACCACAGTTGATGAATTGGCTAGTGCACTAGAAGGCGGACCGCTAAGCGCATCGCAGGTTACTGCAAAGCGAATCGGTATCGAGAAGCTAGTACACGACAACTACTGGGGTCTACCTCTATACCAGGGAATCACCATCACAGCTGGTGTTACCTCATTGAAGAACCTAAAGGCTGCACCTCTAAGCCCTAACTTCTTCTGGAACTACTGGGAGTGGCACTTCTAAGACCTGAGTCTTAGAAGCCTCTCGAGCGAAGGGGCACCTGGCGACAGGTGCCCCTTTTCTCTGATTGAATTGAAATAGTTCTAGGCGGCAACGTTGCCGCGGCAAGGTTATTAATTGTTCGCATACATTTCTCGACGTGTGGGCATGATGCTACTCATCGTTTTTGGCGCAAGTTTTATGGCGTACAACTTGCAAGCATTCTCGTCGGATCCGCTTTCACAATTCTCGGAGAGTACTGCCGAGAACAAGGACTACTTGATGGGTCGCACTGTACGCGAACTCCATCTCGATGTTCCTCCGCCACTTCGATACTTCATTTGGTTTCGCGGTGTAGTCGCTGCGCTCTGGGGTCAGTTCGACCTTGGCTTGACTCGCGATCACCATTCAGTGCTTGAGGCAATTGGACTTGCAATTCCTACTACCTTCCGTTTGGTAATTACCTCCACAGTGCTCGCCATTGTGCTTGGAATTACCATCGGTATGGTCACCGCAATTCGTCAATACAGTCGCTTCGACTATGTAATGACTTTTATTTCATTCTTACTTTTCTCACTGCCAGTGTTCTGGGTAGCCGTGCTGCTCAAGGAATACATGGCGATTGGCTTTAACGATTTCTTGGCGACGGCCGAAATCCCTATCGGCTACTTAATTGCGTTCAGCTTGATTGGCGGCTTCATTATGGCCGGAATCATCGGCGGGGATAGAAAACGATTCCTCACCGTATTTGGAGGAGTGTCGGTTGGCCTCGGGGTCTTGTTAGAGCTCCTAAGTTTGACCCACTGGTTCATCAATCCAGGGCTTGGCATTGTCGGTGTTGGTGTTCTGGCACTTGGATTTGCCGTGATCGTGACTCAACTTTCCACCGGCCTAGACAATCGAAAGAGCTTGATGGCATCGCTAGGCGGTGCTGTGATTGTGATTGCCGCTTATTACCCGTTACAGCTGCTGATGACTGCAGAGTCAACCTTCTTGAGCATCGTTGCTGTGTTTGCAATCACCTGCCTCTTGAGTGCGGTGATCGGGTACTTCGTTTCTGATGTTGACCGACGAATCAATATCCGCAGTGCCGTGCTAACGGCATTCTTGGCAACTTTGCCAATCATTCTTGACCGATTCATGCGCGAATTTTCTGAGTACATGGGTTCAGACGCAATCAACTATCGTCCTGTGCCAACCATTAGCCAGTCGAACGACTTGCTTTCTGAAGACCAGCTAAAGAACTTCTGGATCAGCGGACTTGATGGAATCATGCACCTGGTTTTGCCAACTGTTGCACTGACTCTAATTTCTTTTGCCGGTTATGTTCGTTTTTCACGCGGAAGTTTGTTGGAAGTGCTCAACATGGATTACATTCGCACAGCACGTGCAAAGGGACTGACTGAACGCACAGTGATTGTTCGTCACGCAATGAGAAACGCAATGCTTCCATTAACCACCATCCTTGTTAATGACTTTGCCGGAGTTCTCGGTGGAGCGATTATCACAGAAGGCGTTTTTGGTTGGAAGGGGATGGGTTCGCTTTTCAATCAGGCTCTGAACTCGTACGACCTCAACTTGTTTATGGGCGTATTCATAATCACCGCAACGCTGACAGTTATTGCCAACTTGGTTGCCGATCTACTGTTCGGTGTTGTTGACCCTCGAATTCGAATCAGAAAGTAATCACGATGGCTAAAGCAACTAAAGGCATTGACAAGACTGCTGACAAGAATGAAAACGAGATTGCACTTCGTGAAACCGAGGGTCTAAGTCAGGGGCAAATTATCCTGCGACGCTTTGTTCGTCACAAAGCCGCGATGAGCTCATTGATTGCCTTGGTATTCATCATTTTGTTTGTTTACACAGCATCGGGCATTCACCTGGGCTCAAGCAAGGAGCCTGTGTCGCTGCCTGGATGGTGGCCACACTCAATCACCGAAATTGATACCGAAGGCGCGCTGGCAACAGTTTGCGCCAATGGAATTACTGGTTGTCCAACTTTGGATATCCTGCCTTATTTCATTGATGGCTCAGGCATGCAAATTGGTGCGCACCCATTCGGAATGGACACCATCGGTACTGACTACTTTGCGCTGGTTATGCGTGGCGCCGAGCAGTCAATCATGGTGATGTTGATCGTTGGTCTGCTTGGTATGGCCCTTGGCACAACCATTGGTGCGATCGCAGGTTTCTACGGTGGAATAGTTGACGCCATTTTGATGCGAGTTACCGACGTGTTCTTGGTTACGCCAGCCATCGTGATTGGTGCGGTTATCGGTTTCCGTTTCGGAAATCTGGGCATCGTGCCTCTAGCAGTGATGCTTGGTTTCTTTGCGTGGATGGGCTTAGCCCGCTTCGTGCGTACCGAGTTCTTGACATTGCGTGAACGAGAATTTGTTGACGCAGCTCGCGTTGCCGGTGCTTCAAACGCGCGAATTATTTTCAAGCACATCCTGCCAAACGCAATTGGTGTAATCATCGTTGCGGGAACTTTGCTGATGTCGGGTGCGATTCTTACCGAGTCTGCGCTTAGCTACTTGGGATTCGGTGTGCAGTCACCAGACGTATCTCTCGGATTGCTAATCAGTCGTTACCAAGACACTTTCACAGTAAGCCCGTGGATGTTCTGGTGGCCAGGCTTGTTCATCATTTCAATTGCACTTTGCGTGAACTTCATTGGTGATGGTCTTCGCGATGCATTTGACCCTCGTCAGAAGCGTCGAATCACATTGAAAGATCGTTTGAAGGCTCGCGAGACTAAGGCGCAGGGTTAATGTTTCATTCGCTCGCGAATCAACGAAGCAGCCAAGCCGCTGTCGCTGCCGAGGCTTTGGCTCATCGGGGTGTGACCAACAGTGTTTCCTTCGCTAACTGGAACACGGTTATTCTTCCAGCGGAAAGTATTGTCTGCCATCCAACGGCCTTTGCCGTTTGCGGGTGCAACCCAAACTTGAATGCTGGTGTCTCGGTAATCGATTTGCAAAGTCCATTTAGTTTTGAGGTCAGTAATTTCGCTGTATGCGATAGTTGCGGTCTTGATTGGGTTGATTACCAGCAGGTCGGCTTCGCGCAGGATGAGTTTCGGCTTAATCCACAGCAAGTAGGCCACGAAGCCAAGAGCGGCAGCCACCACAAGATCAAGCCAGTTGATACCGGATTGGCCTGGGTAGAACAGGGCCTGCACCACAAAGAGTGCGTCCAGAGCAAAGGCAAGACCAGCCCAAACCAAATTTCCCTTAGGGCGAAAAACAGTATTCATGCATCAATCATCGCAGGCAACACTGCGGATGGAAGAGGAAACAAGAAATGACTGAGCCAGTACTTAAGGTCTCAAACTACAACGTCGACTTCTGGGTTGACGGCGTCTGGTATCCAGCAGCCATCGACATGAACTACGAGGTGCACCCTGGCAAGACACTAGCAATCGTGGGTGAATCCGGTTCTGGTAAGTCCTCAAGCTCCATGGGATTAATGGGGCTCCTGGCTAGCAATGCTCGCACCAGTGGCACAGTCGAAGTAAAAGGTTTGGACATGCTCACGGCATCGGCGAGCACAGTGCGAAAGTATCGCGGCAAAGAAGTTGCGTACATTTTTCAAGAGCCAATGACTGCGCTGAATCCGGTTTACACAATCGGTTTTCAGATTGTTGAAACTTTGCGCAACCATTTTTCGATGGGGCCAACAGCAGCAAAAGAGCGAGCCATCGAATTGTTGACAATGGTCGATATTCCAAACCCGGCTGCTTCTTTTGACAAGTATCCGCATCAGCTTTCCGGAGGCCAAAAGCAACGAGCAATGATCGCTGTTGCACTTGCTTGTGACCCTGCTTTGCTGATTGCCGATGAGCCGACCACGGCATTGGACGTTACCGTGCAGGCAGAAATTCTCGACCTTATGCGTGACCTTCGTCACAAACTGAATTCAGGAATTCTTCTGATTACTCACGACATGGGTGTAGTGGCCGACATGGCGGATGAAATTTTGGTTATGAAGGACGGTTACACCGTTGAACACGACACCGCCGACAATATCTTCAATCGACCTAAGCATCCTTATACCCAGCAACTACTCGCAGCCGTTCCAAAGCTAGGTTCGGTCAAGGTTCGCGAGCTCAAATTCGAGGGCAACGCTAAGCCTGATGCGGTACTTAAGATCGACAACGTAACCATTGAGTATCCGAAGCGTGGCCGCATTCCCGCCTTCAAGGCTGTGCAGGATTTCAGTCTCGAAATCTATCCGGGCGAAATTGTAGGTCTGGTTGGCGAGTCGGGCTCCGGCAAAACTACTGTCGGTCGTGCATCAATTGGCCTAATCCCAATCAAGGAGGGAAGCATCTCCGTTGCCGGGCACAACATTTTGCACGGCAATAACAAGGCGCTTTCGCAGGTTCGCCGTCACACGGGAATCGTCTTCCAAGACCCTGCATCATCGCTAAATCCTCGACTACCAATTGGCGAATCAATTGGTGAGCCAATCATGCTCGCCGGTTTAGCCAAGGGGCACGATTTGAACGTCAAGGTTGAAGAGTTGTTAGATTCTGTGGAATTGCCACGAAGCTATCGAAACCGCTATCCGCATGAGCTATCTGGCGGTCAACGTCAACGCGTTGGTATTGCACGTGCCCTTGCACTGACCCCAGACTTGCTGATTGCTGATGAACCTACTTCTGCTCTGGACGTTTCGGTGCAGGCGCGATTCCTGGATCTACTTCAGGGACTGCAGGAGGAACTTAAGTTTGCTTGTCTATTCATCACTCACGACTTAGCAGTGGTGGACATTCTTTCTCACCGAATTGCTGTGATGCAAAACGGACGCTTGGTGGAGCAAGGCCCTCGCGATCAGATTCTGAAGAATCCAACTGATCCATACACTCAGCGACTAATTTCGGCAGTTCCAATTCCTGACCCAGCATTGCAAAAGCAGCGTCGCGAGGCTCGTCTCGCTGCCAAGTAAACTTTGTTTGTGAAGAAGTTTTTAGCTGCGTTATTTGTCGCCGTTTTCGGCGTGCTCGGGCTAACTGGGTGTTCAACTTCTGGAATTCAAGCAGGCTCTGTCATTCGCATTGCAGTGCTCAATGACTTCAATTCTGTGAACGCAGACAACGTTACTGCCGATGGTTCACTGGCAACCAACCAACAAGTTGCAGCACTACTTGATCCATCTTTTTATTTCATCGATTCCGACGAAACGCTGGTTGCTAATCAGGAATTTGGAACCGTAAAGGTAATAAGCAAACAGCCTTACCAAGTGCGATACACCCTTACCGGAAATGCAAAGTGGTCGGACGGGCAGGCAGTAACCGCGGATGACCTACTGCTTTCTTGGCTTGCGGCAAAGAATCCATTGGATGCAGGTTTCAATTCAAACCGCGCTGGTTCAGGCCTAAAGTGGGCGACTTCGGTACCTCAGCTGTCAGCGGACGGTAAGTCGCTCACCATTACCTTTGATCACCCGGTTGCCGACTATCGAACATCTCTCACTCTGAATGCAGCTGCCCACCTCGTGGCGGAGCAGGCCTTCACACTTACCGACAAAGCGGCCGCACTGGCTAGATTCGAATTAGCTGTGACCAGCGCAAACTTGGAAGATCAGAAACTCATTGCTGAGCAATACGCGCAGATTTACCTCGCAAAAAACTTAGGTGCACTCGCACCCAAA
>Ga0228703_1000280_pt1 | contig 40120 bp, 38 predicted proteins | sample McNCre217_Aug_MG_3_FD_178020 | JGI IMG/M metagenome (GOLD analysis project Ga0228703, IMG submission 178020) | Freshwater microbial communities from McNutts Creek, Athens, Georgia, United States - 29-17_Aug_MG | ecosystem: Environmental > Aquatic > Freshwater > Creek | place: USA: Georgia...
CGAACTCACCTACAAAGAGTTTGAGCTACTCAACTACCTGATCGGCAACGAGGGTGAGACCATCAGCCGTCGCGAATTGGTTGACGCGGTTTGGGCAGACGACACCGATGACGCCCCAAACGAGCGCACCATCGATGTGCACGTTCGACGCCTGCGCGCCAAGATTGCCGGCTACGAAGACATCATCCGCACCGTTCGCGGTGGCGGCTACCGCTTTGATCGCCACCCCGACGTGCTGATCGAGGCCTAGGCCGGTTCCCCGCCCGACTGGGCTCGGCTCAGCTTCGAGTTCGCTAACCTTTACGGGTGAACACCTTGTCCAAGTCTGACCTCGTTGCCTCCATCACGGCCCAGGTCCTCAAACTGCAGGACGAGGGAATAGTCACCCCGATTGTTCTTATCGACGGTCGTTCAGCCAGTGGCAAGACAACCTTCGCGGAACAACTGCAATCGCTGCTGTTCAAGGAGGGCGAGACCCTGCCCCGCGTAGTCCACATGGATGACCTGTATGAGGGTTGGACCGGACTTCAGGCGGGCCACGACTGCCTACTTCGAAATGTGCTCACTCCAGTGGTGGCGCGCAAGCGAGCCAGCTGGCAGGAATTCGACTGGTACAAGGGCGAGCGTGATCGCTGGCGCGAGTTTGAGGGCGGAACGCCACTGATTGTGGAGGGCTGCGGCAGCCTGAGTCAGGCCACTGCCCCACTGGCCCACATCAGGGTCTGGTTAAAAGCCGATGAGCGGGTGCGCCACGACCGCTGGGTTATGCGCTCGGGTCATGATCACGACGAATTCTGGCCGGTCTGGGCTGCCCAGGAGTTGGAGTTTTATTCTCGGGAGCGCTCGGCCGAACTTGCCGACTACACGCTAGAAAACGACTAGCCAAGCCGCGCACTTCTAGGCACTAAAGCAAAATAACCCGCCACCAAATGGTGACGGGCCATTTTGTCTAAGCGTTATGGCTTGCCGTAGAGAACGATCTCGTCCAGGTCCTTGCGAACACGCGGAGCAATCTCACGCTCGTACATTGGCTCTGGCAGCTCGGTGGCTGGTGCCAGTTTGCCGATAGCCAGCGAAACAACTAGCTCGACGTTTTCTGGAAGTCCAAGAATTTCAGCAGCCTTGATCTTGTCTAGGCCGGCCATCTGGTGAACGTGCAGGCCAAGCTCGTGAGCCTGAACGCTGAGGTGCGCAACCGCCTGACCAGCGTCGTATTCGGCGAATGGGTTGACTGCGCCGTCGGCGTTGGTCTTCTCAACCGAAACCAGAATGATAGCCGAGGCCTTTGGTGCCCAAGCCTGGTTCCAGCCAGCGAGGGTTGCCGAGATCTGCTCGTGCAGCTCGCTGCCGCGCTCGATTACCGAGTAGCGGGTTGGCTGTGCGTTGTTAGCCGAAGGAGCCCAGCGTCCGGCCTCGAGCACCGAAAGGAGCTCGTGCTGGGTCAGCTTGTAGCTGGAGTCGTAAGAACGTGGTGACCAGCGCTCGGCTAGTACAGGAAGAATAGGTGCAGCAGTGGTGGCAGTCTTTACGTGTGAAGTCATGAGTTAAGTAAAGCACACCTTTACTGAATTGCAAATTAACGCCAAACAAAAACTGGTGCAGACCCTGAGATCCGCACCAGTTGATGATTACTTTGAAAACTACTTCTTCTTGGCAGCCTTCGGAAGCTTCTTCAGCACTACAGCCTGACCAACGATTACATCCTTGCCGTTGAAGGTGATGCTTGGTGCACCGAATAGTTCGTAGCCGTTGCTCAGGTGAGCCACAACCTTGTCGCAGAAGCTGCTGTCGTCTACACCGGTGAGCATCTTGTAACGCTTGGTGAAGTTGTACTCGGTTGCCGGCTTGGAGGTTGCAGGCTTAGCTGCAGCCTTTGGGGCCGCCTTGGCGGCAGTCTTCGCAGCTGGCTTCTTGGCGGCAGCTGGCGCGGCAGCAGCCGCGACGTTCTCATTGTTTACCATTCGTCTATTTTTTCATAACCTTTTGTTCACCTGCTGTTCATAAATGCTGTTAGCAAGTGAATTTATTTGCTGACCAGCCACAAAACCGGCAAAACTGCCATCGCCAGACAGGCGATACCAAGCACTGTTTGGCTGAGCTTGCCCGATGCCCAGCCACCGAGCAACCGCTTATCGCGGGCCAGCCACCAGACAATTGCCATCAGCACGGGTGCGGAAAGGCCGTTTAGCACCGCCGCCAAAAACAGGAAGTAGAACGGCGGAATGCCGATGAAATTAAGCAACAGGGCAACGCCCATCGAGGCAATAATCACGGCGTAGAAGGCCCTGGCCTGAAACGGCTTCAGCTCGAGTGACTCGCGCCAGCCAAAGGTTTCGGCCACCGCGTACGCAGTGGATCCTGCCAAAACCGGCACCGAAAGCAAACCCACGCCCAGAATGCCGAGTAGAAAAAGCAGCCCGGCGAATGGGCCGGCGATTGGGCTCAGTGCCTTAGCTGCGTCCTCTGCCGAATTTATATTGAAGATGCCGTTGAGGTGCAGGGTTGCCGCCGCGGTAACCATGATGGCGAACATGATGAACACCCCGGTGAGCATTCCGCTGAAGACATCGCCACGCATCGATTGCACGTGGTGGGTCTGCACCTCGGGGGTCTGAACCTCACCCGCAGCTTCGTAGACGTTTCGCTCTTCCACTTCTTCGGCTGCCTGCCAAAAGAACAGGTAGGGGCTGATGGTGGTTCCGGCCAGTGCAATAAGCAGTTCGACGGTGGTCTTGGTCAGATTGATTCTTGGAATCACGGTGCTGGACAAAACCAGCGGCCAGTCCACCCGAGCCACAAACATAACCGCCACATAGGCCAGCAGACTGAGGCACAGCCAACGCAGCACCTTTGAGTAGCGGTGATAGGGAACCACAATTTCACTGACTGCTATCAGCAGCGCAAAGCCGATGACACCAACCGTTTGATCGACAGGAACTATTAGGCGCAGGGCCGCGGCCATGGAGGCCAGATCGGCCGCGATGTTTACCGTGTTGGCCAGTGCCACCAGCATCACAGCAAGCACCAAAATCCAGCGCGGCATGCGCGCCTTGATGATTGCCGCCAGACCCTTGCCGGTTACCAGGGCCAGTCGGGCGCACGCCTCCTGAGTGGCATAGGCCAACGGCAACAGAAGCGGTGCGGCCCAGAGCATGGTGTAGCCAGCCGATGCGCCAGCCTGCGAATAGGTGCCGATGCCCGATGGATCATCGTCGGCGGCACCGGTGACGATCCCCGGACCTAGCCGGGCAAAATAGCCAGAGGAACGAATGTTTTTGCGGACCGGGTGATGCGGCCCCACCCCGGAGAGGTTCTTGAGGTGCTTGCGTTCCCGAGCCATTTAGTAACCGATCGCTTAGAAGAGTGTTGGGGTTTCGGTCCTGAGGCCACGCATTGAGTCGTAGTCCAAAACTAGACATTCGATTCCGCGCGATTGGGCCAGGGTTCGGGCCTGCGGTTTTATCTCCTGAGCGGCAAAGATACCCCGAACCGGAGCCAGCGCAACGTCTCGGTTTAAGTACTCGAGGTAGCGAGCCAACTGCTCGACACCGTCAATCTCGCCGCGACGCTTTAGCTCGATCGCGATGGTCTGACCGTTGGCATCCTTGGCCAAAATATCGACCGGGCCAATATCGGTGAAGTACTCGCGACGAATCAGCTCGGTGCCCTCTTCAACCAGGTGCAACTGTTCGGCTAGTAGCTCTTGAAGGTGCGCCTCAACGCCGTCTTTAACCAGGCCCGGATCATCACCGAGGTCGTGTTCCAACTCTTCGTGCAATTCAAAGATGTTGATCTGAAGCATGTCCGAGGTCTTGACCTGCTGCACCAGCCAGGTTTCGATTACGCCCAGCTCGGCAGCCTCCTCGGAGGCCGGTTTACGATCGATCGTGCAGGGCGGATTCATCCAGTTGAGCGGCTTGTAACTTCCGCTGTCGGAGTGCACCAAAATGCTGCCGTCGTTTTTTAGAACCAGTAGTCGCTTGGCTCTAGGCAGGTGCGCCGAAAGCCGGCCCGCATAATCAACCGAGCAATCGGCAATAACCAGACGCATTATTTCTCACCAGCCTTGAGCAACTTGGCTTCTAGTTGGGCCACTTTATCCAGCAGATCACCGATGGCGGCGTCCTGTTGACTCAGGTGCTCCTGAATCTGCTTGGAATCGTGCAGAATGGCGTCTGCATCGTTGTAGGTGGCGATGGCGCGCTCATCGGCGGCCTTGGCCTGAATGTTCTGGCCAACAATGATGATGGGGAGCAAAACCAGCTGCAAGAAGGTCTGTGCCACCCAACCGATGATGACCACAGTGTTGCCACTGGCCAGTGCTCCCGGCAGGCTGACCAGGGCCAGCGCGCAGAAGATGTAGGCAGCCCACATGGTGCCCACTCGATTGGTAATTCCGAGCCCCAAGCGCAGGTTGAAGCGAGCAACGGCAGAGCCCTCGTTGTTCTTGCGCTTGCCGATATTGGCACGGGTGGCTGGGCCGCGTTCTTGACGAACGGTCTGGTGCGGATTTTCGGTGTATTTGAACTGGCTTGCCATACCGCAAGACTACCTACTAAGCGGGTAAACTTAGGCGCTATGGCCATGAAAATTACCGTCATCGGACTTGGTTACCTGGGAGCCACTCACGCCATTGCTATGGCTGAGCTGGGCCACGAAGTAATCGGTATCGAGGCAAACCCCAAGCGTTTGACCGACCTGCAGAACGGCGTTGTTCCGTTCTATGAGCCAGGGCTCGATGAGGCATTGCAAAATGTTCTGGCCAAGGGCAACATCAAGTTCCAAGAGAACCACACCGAAGAGTCGCGCGAAGCCGACCTGCACTTCCTGTGCGTGGGCACTCCGCAGCTTCCGGGTTCTTACGCCGCAAACACCGAATACCTGCACTCGGCAGTCAAGGCACTGGCTCCATTCCTGCGCCCAGACGCAGTGGTAGCCGGAAAGTCCACCGTTCCGGTAGGCACCAGCGCTGTGCTGACCAAGGTGCTGGCAGAGGCTGCGGGCTTCGAGCCACACCTAGCCTGGAACCCAGAGTTCCTGCGCGAGGGCACCGCCCTTGAAGACAGCCTGCGTCCGGACCGAATTGTCATCGGTGTCAACGACGAGCGCTCGGCCGAGCTGCTGCGCAAGGTCTATGAGCCGATCACCGTTCACGGCACCCCGTTCCTGACCACCGATATCCCGACCGCCGAGTTGGTAAAGGTGGCAGCCAACAGCTTCCTGGCCACCAAGATTTCGTTCATCAACGCCATGGCGGAAATCGCCGAGGTCTCCGGCGCCGACGCCGTTGCCCTGGCTGAGGCGATTGGCTACGACGAGCGCATTGGCAACAAGTTCCTCCGCAACGGAATTGGCTTCGGTGGCGGCTGTCTACCAAAGGACATCCGCGCATTCATGGCTCGCGCCGAAGAGCTTGGGGTTGGCCAGGCTGTAGATTTCCTAGCCGACGTTGACCAGGTAAACCTGCGCCGCCGCAAGCGCGTTGTGGATATCCTCGAGCACGAGCTGGGCACCCTCACGGGTAAGCGCGTTCTCGTTCTCGGTGCCGCCTTCAAGCCAGACAGCGACGACCTACGCGACTCTCCTTCCATTGCTGTGGCGGGTCTCATCAATGCCGCCGGTGCAACCACCGTGGTAACAGACCCAATCAGCCTCGAACACGTTCGCGCCCAGCACCCAGAGTTCATTGCTGAAGACGATCTAATCAAGGCAGCCACCGGGGCCGACGCAATCGTGCTCGCCACCGAGTGGGCTCAGTACCGCGACAGCCACGTGCCGGCCCAGTTGGCTGGAGTGGTAGCAAACAAGCTTGTGATCGATGGCCGCAACGCCCTCAAGGTTGAAAAGTGGCAGGCCGCGGGGTGGCGTTTGATCGCCCTTGGCCGAAACGTCGAGGCCTAGGCATGACCAACCTCACCGAGATAGCAACCTCGGCCCGCCTGAAAAAGGTGGGCACAAGGCCAAAACTTGGTGTCTACCTGAGCGACTTCTTTAAGCGCCGCACCTTTGCAATTGCCTTTGCCGAGTACAGCCTGCAGGCTCAAACGGCGCGCTCTTCGCTCGGTGTGGCCTGGCACGTTCTGGTACCGGCGCTGCAGATTGGTGTCTACGGCGTAATTTTCGGAGTTCTGCTCTCGTCCATTCGCCCGCCACACTTTGTGCCCTACCTAATGGTGGGTATCGTGCTGTTCCAGTTCATCACCGGAAGTTTTTCGGAGGGTGCCCGGTCCATCACCAACAATGGCGCACTGGTTCGATCCCTGGAATTCCCCCGAATTTTGCTGCCGGCATCGGTGGTCATTTCCAACATCATGCGCGTGGTGCCGTTGCTGGCGCTAATGCTAATCGGTGTGGCCGCCTTCGGTGAACTTCCAAAACTTTCCTGGCTCTGGCTGCTGCCTGACTTTGTCATGATGGTGCTGTTTGCGGCCGGGGCAACCATGATTGCCGCGCGCCTCACCGTGCACACCGAAGACGTAAACCAGCTGCTGCCGTTTGTTGTTCGCATCCTGTTTTACGTCAGCGGTGTTTTCTGGAACATCGACAAGATGATCCACATCCACTGGCTGAAAGACATCCTGCACAACAACCCAATTCACCTCTACATGGCAATCGCCCGCGCCGGACTAATCGATGGCTACACGGTGACGGCCAGCGACTGGATTGTGGCTGCAGTTTGGTCCGTGGGCATCCTCGCCTTCGGAACTGTGTTCTTCTGGCTGGCCGAAGAGAAGTACGGTCGAAATGTCTGATTTGCGAAACGACATCGGCGCAGAGCTGAACCCCGAAGATCTAGTGACTGTTCCGGTCCACACCGATTCGGGCCGAACTCCGGTTGTGGTGGTAGACGACGTTCACCTCAAGTACCGCGTCTACTCCTCTGGCAAGAAGGTTACCCGTGCCAACTCTCGCGTAAAGCGCAAGGGCAGGTTGCGCGAGGTGCACGCTCTCCAGGGCGTATCGCTGGTTGCCTACGAGGGCGACAGCATCGGTGTAATTGGCACCAATGGTTCGGGTAAGAGCACGCTGATGAAGGCAATCTCCGGCATCCTGCCCATCGATGGCGGGATCATCTACGCCTCGTCTCGGCCCTCGTTCCTGGGTGTTGGCGCTGCCATGATCAAGACCCTCTCCGGCGAAAAGAATGTGATTCTGGGTGGGCTCGCACTCGGCATGACCAAGGCCGAAATCCGCAGCAAATTCGATGCAATCGTAGACTTTGCGGGCATCCGCGACTTCATCGACCTACCGATGGAGACCTACTCCAGCGGAATGGTGGAGCGCCTAAAGTTCTCGATCGCGGCCGCTCGCGAACACGACATCCTGATCATCGATGAGGCACTTGCCGTGGGAGACCAAGACTTCCGTCGCCGTTCCGAGGCTCGAATGCGCGAACTGGCATCCGGCGCCGGATGTGTCTTCCTGGTGAGCCACAGCATGAAGTCGATTTTGGACACCTGCAACCGAGCAATTTGGTTAGACAAGGGCGTTGTAAAGATGGACGGAACCGCGGACGAAGTTTGCCGCGCCTACGCTGCTGCCCAGGGCGCACCGCTAGACGACTAATGCTCAAATCTGTCTCGTACATCATGCCCGTCCTCAACGAGGAAAAGTACCTCGAGACGGCAGTGCTGAGCATCCTGGAGCAAGACTTCAAGGGTCCGGTAGAGATCATCTTGGCCCTTGGCCCCAGCACCGATGCCACCGACCAGATTGCCGCAAAACTTGCCGCCGAACACCCGGTCACCCTGGTGCGCAATATCGCAGGAACCACCTCTGCCGGGCTGAACGCTGCCATTGCGGCGGCTAAGAATGATGTGGTTGTCCGAGTGGATGCCCACGCCAAACTCATGCCGGGCTACACCCGGTTGGCAGTGGAGATTCTAAATACCACCGGGGCTGCCAACGTGGGCGGAATCATGAAGGCGGTGGGGCACCACGCCTTCCAGAGTGCTGTCGCCTGGGCCTACAACTCGCCTTTCGGGCTTGGCGGTGGAAGTTTTCACGTGGGTGGCGAAGCCGGCCCCTCCGACTCGGTGTACCTGGGAGTCTTTGACAGGGCCGCTTTGACCGCACTGGGTGGCTTCGATCCAGCGGTGATTCGCGGTCAAGACTGGGAGCTGAATCTGCGGATAAGACGCAGCGGCAGGGTGGTCTGGTTTGACCCCCGGTTGCAGGTTGAATACCATCCCCGAAGCAGCTGGCCCCGACTGGCTCGACAGTTTTACGACACCGGAATTTGGCGCGGAGAGTTGACTAGGCGCAACCTGGCTGCCGCAAACCTCAGGTACTTCGCACCACCGGTTTTGGTGGTGGTCATTGCGCTAGCGCTGCTGAGCGCGGTGCTCGGTTGGACTCTGCCGCTGCTGGCACCGATTGGCTATCTTGCGGCCTGTGCCGCCCTGGGAATCTACGCCGGTAACCGGGTACAGCTGGGAGGCCGGCTGGCCATGATCGTTGTGCTGCCCACGATGCACCTCTGGTGGGGTGCCGGGTTTATAGCTGGGTTTCTGTTTAGGGCCAAGCCCAAAACCGGCGAGTAGTTAGCCAGCAGTCAGCAACGCTGACGGGCTAGGCGCTCACCATGGTTCGCACCAGCTCGGTGTCAAACGAGTGCAGCAGCGAGAGCTTCAGTTCATCGGCAATGCTCTTGCCCTCCGGAATGAACTGCTCGCGTGCCTTGGCCAACGGCACTACTGCCAACTGCTTAATCTTCCAGGCAAACTCGGTGCGGTCGTGGCTCATCAGCCATGAGCTTGGGGCCAGAATTTCAAAGCGCTTGGTGCTGATTTCATCGCGAGGGTAAACCAGCTCGGCTTTGCCGCTGTTCAGCAAGTCCAAAATAGGGGCACCGATGCTGCGGGAGAGCGATCTTGGATAGATGTTGTTCAGCTGCAAAAATGCCACCGAATGGCCAGCTGCCTGCGCCTCCTGATAGCGCAGCAGGGTGGCGCGAACGTTTTCGTTGTCCCGCAGGTTTACGCCCAGAACCAGATCGAACTTTCTGGGGCCGCGCGCATCGGCGGTGAGCAGGTAACTCTGTCGCGGAGCGAAAAATTCACGATCTCCGGTGCGAGCAATGTGCCAGTTACTGGCCTTGCCGAGACGGTTGTGGAAGTAGAGATAGGAATCGCGGTAGTTGGTGCGGAACTCGGCAATCCATCGGAAACCCAGTTCGCCCTGGGTGAGTCCGCCGTTATCGGCACGCTGGATGGTGAGAACTCGGAACGGGTGCACAACAGGGCAATCCACGTCGAAGGCCTTGTTCATGCGCTTGCGGAACTCGGTGTCGCCACCCTTACGAACATGATCGAAGTAACCGATCTTGTCGCGCACCTTGATTCGCCAGAACATCAGTGCCGGCTCGCAGATGCCGATGCGCAGACGGCGGTTGGATTCGACTGCCTCCAGGCGGTCGGTTAGGCGCGTGCTCAACGAGATGTTGCCCACGGCATCGGGGTGGAACATGAGGTTGGAAACCTGAAACTCGAGTCGCTGTGGGTGCATCCAGTCGTCGGAGTCTTGGAACGTGATGAGCTCGCCCTTGGCCTCATCGATTGCACGGTTGCGGATGCGATAGGTGCCGCCGTTGGTTTCCTGACGCAGCACTCGGATGCGGTCGTCCAGTTTGGCAACCTCGGCCAAAATGTCGTCGTAGTCTTCGCCCGAGCAGTCATCGATGACCAGGAGCTCGAGGTTGGAATAGGTCTGGGCGAGGGTGCTTCGCACCGCAGCGAAGATGTGCTCGTCCGGCTGGAAGGCACTCATCACCACGGTGACCAGAGGCCCCTGAAGCTTGGATGCCCCGGGTTGCGCCGCCGGATCGGTGACGGTGAGCGAGTCCAAAGGGGTTCCGTGTGGACGGCTATCGAACGACACCGGGGCAATTTTCTTGCCGAACAGTTGCTGGTTTAGGCGCTTGATCCAGTTGGCGGCGGCCTCGTTCTGAGTTGCGATTGCCGCATCGTGGGCGCTGAGGCCGCGGAACGGATTATCGATGTCCACCCGCAGGAATTCGGCGCTGAGCGTGTAATCGCGATTGAACATGAATGCGCTGTTGGTGCCCTCTTGCAGCACCTGCATCCGCACCGAATTGAGGGCCTCGGGGAAGAAGGCAGCGACCTTGTTGAAGATTGCCGGCACGTTGTGCATGGCTCTTTGGGCCAGCTCCACGTCTCCCATCCGCAGGGCAACTATGGCTAGGTTGACCTTGTGCATCTGGGTAAATCCACCAAGGCCATAGGTCTTCAGGCAGTAGTCGTAGATGCGCTTAGCGTTCATCACGTCGTGCTCGAAGATGGGCTGATTGCTGAGCAGCCAGGCCAGATCGAACAGGGCTCGCTTGTTTTTGATTAGCAGGTCGGTGCCGATGACGCTGAGCATGAGGTCGGAGTCGCACGAGCCGCCGGTGGCAATCTGGGCAAGCTCATCGCGGGCAATCAACGAACGAGTGCGAAGAGCGGCGAACAGGAAAGTTAGGCGCTTACTGCGGTTGTACCGCTTTGGTCCAACCGGGGAGTTTGCCAACTTAAACGTGTTCATAGTTATGCCCAATTAAACTAGGTAAGTGAGCAAAACCCCGCACAACCACGGAATGCGCACCGATATTCAGGCTCTGCGCGCCCTGGCCATTGCATCGGTGGTGCTGTTTCACGTCTGGCCCGACCGACTAACCGGTGGCTTTGTTGGCGTAGACATCTTCTTTGTAATCAGCGGCTACCTGATCACCGGCCAACTTTGGCGCCAAGAGCAACGCACCGGCAAAATCGACTTCGCCGATTTCTGGGCCCGCCGTGCCCGCCGTCTGCTGCCCGCCTCCATGTTGGTTATTGCACTCACCACGGTTGCCACCTTTTTGTTCACCACTCCATCGTGGTTCATCAAGGTGCATGATGAGGCCTACGGTTCCACTCTGTACCTGCAGAACTGGACCCTGATTGCCAAGGTCACCAACTACCTGACCGATGACGGCACCAAGAGCCCGTTCCAGCATTTCTGGAGCCTCTCGGTCGAGGAGCAGTACTACATCTTCTGGCCGATTCTGTTGTTTTTGGCGATGCTGGCCGTTCGCCTTTTCCCTCGCGTACTCAAAAACAAGGCGTTGCTGCTAACTCTGCTCGCCCTGATTTTGGTGGCTTCGCTTGCCTATAGCGTTTACCTAACCTGGGATCAGCCTCAAAACGCCTACTTCAATACCTTCACTAGGGCCTGGGAATTTGCCGCCGGCGCACTCCTGGCAATCGCCACCTCAAATTCGGATGCCACCGCCGGCAAGCGCAGCCCAGTCTGGTTCTGGGTTGGCGCCGGTCTAATGACCTACAGCATCTTCAAGTTCACCGGTGCCACACCATTCCCCTCCTGGTATGCAGCCATTCCGGTTTTGGGCGCGGTCTTGGTTTTGCACGGTGGAGCAAGCCTCAGCCGGTGGGTACCAAACCGACTACTTGCCATCCGACCAATCCAGTTCCTCGGTGACATCTCGTACTCGCTTTACCTGTGGCACTGGCCGGTCCTCATTTTGGCGCCCTGGTTTATGCCAAACAACTTCAACATGTGGGGCCACTTTGCAGTGGTGGCCCTCGCCTTGCTTCTGGGTTGGGCCAGCAAGCGCTTTGTCGAGGATCCGGTGCGTTTCGGACCACTCAGCAAACTTAAGCCTTCGCGTCAGTTACTGGCAGCTGGCCTTGCCATGGCAGTGTTGCTGGCGGGCATCTGGGCGCTAAATGGCCAGGCCAAAAAAGACTTCTCGCACTCCTACGGAAACACCAAGCTGACTCCGCCGCTAACCAATTTGAACAACGGCGCAAAGGCTCGCGAAAGCGGCGACTGCAAAGTTGGCCGCGAGGAAGACCGCTTCTTCACCTGCCAAAAGGGTGACCCCAACGGCAAGATTCGGGTGGCACTAATCGGCGACAGCCACACCCGTGAGTGGTTTGTTCCGGTTGACGATCTGGCCTTCAAATATCACTGGAACCTGACCATGATCAGCAAGAGCGCCTGCAGCCTGGTGGACCCTAATAAGTACCCGGTGAACCTGACTCACCACACCTGCCGTGGCTGGAATCAGAGCCTGGATAAGTACCTGGCAAGTCACAAGCCCTTCGATCTGATCATCAACTCCAACTCATCGCTGGTCACTCAGGGCCGAGCCGATGTTGGCGCCTCGTTCGCCTCGATAGTGAGCCAGATCACCGCCCGCGGCACCAAATTCTTCTTGATTCATGACACCCCAAAACCGAAGGTCAACTTCGTGCCCTGCATTGAGCAGTTTGGCGCCAGATCTGCCGAGGCCTGTGCCATCACTCGCGAAGGCGGTCTCACTCCGAGCGATCCGATGCCTGCAGCCGTTGCCGGCATGAAGAATGTCATCTCGGTGGACTTCACCAACTCTTTCTGTAACCTGAAGAATTGCCCTCCGGTCATCGGAAACATTGTGGTCTACCGAGACAATAGTCATATCACCACCACCTGGGCCAAACACCTGGAACCAGTCCTCGACGCCAAGATCCCCGCGGAGTTTAAGAAATGAATACGCTGAAGTCCTGGAGATTCTGGGTTGTAAACCTGGTCATGGTTGGAGTGGCATTCGCCAACCTCTTTGTGCTCTCCCACTCCATTCCGTTTATGGGCCATAACAAGACCTACAACATCAACCGAGTCATCGAACACTCGCACTGGGTAGAGGGTGCGCCGGTGGTCCTGACCAACCACTTTGCCACCGTAGATGTAAACCACATCGGCGACCGCTTCAAGAATGGCTTCGGCTTCGAGAGCGAACTCATCGGCATTTTCAAGGTGCATTCGGTGAACCGCAGCCAAGACCCAATCGACCTGCGCGGCAAGATGACACTCAAGGCCCTAAAGCACTACCGCTACTACGAAACCACCACTCACTGCAGCGGCCAGAACAGCAAGTACTGCAACCTCTATCTGATCTGGGATGCCAAGAACTCGGCACCCTACCGTACCTTCATTGGAACTCGGGTGGAAGACAGCCTGAGCATCAACGACATGGACAATCCTGGCCGGCCGGTACGAAGCGTAAAGACCTTCGTGCTCCTGGACAGCAATCTTTACCGCAACCTAATTGGAGACCCAAATGCTAACTGAGTATGCGGTCCTGATTCTGATTGCGCTGGGTGGAGTGGCCATCGCCTGGCAGCTTGGTATCCGTAACCTGTGGCTAAGCGTTCCCAGCGGCTTGATGATTTCGGTGGTCATGCGCGATGTGCTCTTTGCAACCATGAACATGGTGCAGCAGCGTTGGATCAGCGGATTTGCCTTCTTCGGCCTGCTCGCCCTCGGGCTCATCGTGTCTGCTTGGCAGGCCGGGCGAGGGCTTTACAAAAACCTACTTTTGGCGACCGGCCTTTCCGCGCTGGCGGTAACCTCAACCCGAGTGCTTGGCTTCCAGGGAACCCCGCACGGCGACTCCCTCTGGATCTTGTCATTCACCCGGCTCTTCGACATCAACGGCAACATCGCGTTTCTAAATGGTCACACGGCCATCAAGCGCGGTTTCTCATATCCGCTGCTGCTTTCGCTGGGCCCATCGGGGCAGTATCTGAGCGGCATGACGCCGTACATCTTTGCTGCCCTGGGCTGCCTGGTCATCTGGGTGGTTCGTCAGCTGACCAAGGATGCGCCACGCAAGCGCGTGCTCTGGGTAGCCATGCTCTTGGTGTTGGCAACCTTCAGCACCGTCATGCCACTGCGCGCCATCTTCTACATCAATGGCCACACTCTAACCGCGGTTGGCCTGCTTGCTGCGGCCGGCGTTGCTGTGCTTGCGGTGCGCGATTACGAACTCTCGCGTGAGCACCTTTTGGTGGTTTGTCTGGGTGTATTCACCGCGAGTACTTCGCGAGTGGAGGGCATCGTTCTGGCCGCCCTGATTGTGCTGCCGCTGCTCTCACAGCGCTGGATTAGCCGCAGAGCGATTATGTGGATCATCACCAGCGGAACCTTTGGCCTTAGCCTCTGGCTGGCAACCTATCACTCCTACATCATCCACGCCACCCACCTACCCTGGTTCGTGTTCATGGCAATCATGGTGGGTGCCGGCCTGCTGCCAGCGCTAAAGCTGTTCGACTGGATTCGCTTCCGAATCGTACCGATTGCCCTGATCGCGATGACTCTGGTTTTCGTTGGCGCCGAAGTGGTATTCCACAGCGCACTGCGCAAGGGAAACCTGGCACTGGTCGCAAACCTTGTCTTCGGCAGCGGCCGCTGGGGCATCTTCTTTGGTGCCATCGCCCTGGGATTGGTGCTCGGCAACCTCAAGAAACTCAGCCCCGAACACAAGACCCTGCTGGCCATCACCGGAAGCCTGGTTCTCGGTTCACTCATCACCAAGATGCTAGATGGTGGCCAGTTTGGCCACCCAACCCTCGGACGCACCGGTTGGTCGGACAGTCTAAACCGCATGTGGCTTCAGTCCTTTGCTATCTTCTTAGTAACAGTGCTTGTCGGATTGGTTCAAAACGACAAGATCTGGGGCGTAGCAGACAACAGCAAGGGCTAGCATTTCGTGAAAGTATTCATCCAGATCCCGTGCCTCAACGAGGCCGAGTTCCTGCCAGCCACCCTCGCCGAATTGCCTCGCGAACTGCCGGGTGCTTCTGAGGTCAAATGGCTGGTCATCGATGATGGCTCAAGCGACAACACCACAGAGGTAGCGCTTGCCCACGGCGTCGATTACGTGGTGCGCTTCACTCAAAACCAGGGTCTGGCCAGCGCCTTTCAGGCCGGCATCGATGCCGCACTAAAGCTTGGCGCAGACATCGTGGTCAACACCGATGCCGACAACCAGTACGACGCCAGTGCCATCCCTGCGCTGATTGCACCGATCGTAAACGGTGAAGCCGATGTGGTTGTGGGCGACCGCGACACCGGTTCGGTAAATGAGTTCTCAAAGCTCAAGCGCTACCTGCAGTCGCTGGGAACCAGCGTGGTTCAGCGTTTCAGCGGCACCGATGTCCACGATGCCACCAGCGGATTCCGGGCCTTCAGCCGCGATGCCGCGCTGCAGATTAACCTGGTCACCAAGTTCACCTACACAATCGAATCGCTGATTCAGGTTTCGGATGCCTCGCTCGCACTCACCAACGTGCACGTAAAGCGCAACGACAGCGTGCGCCCTAGTCGCCTGTTCGGCAGCACCTGGAAATACGTTCGACGCAACGCCTGGACCATGATTCGCATCTACGTTCAGTACCGTCCGATGCAGCTCTTCGTACCTATCAGCGCGCTGCTAGTTTTGCTCGGGGTTGTGGCCTGGCTACCTTGGATTATCGACTCGATTGGCGGCCGCAACACCGGTCACCTCCAGTCCATCATCCTTGGTGCAGTGATGGTCATCAGCGGTGTGCAGGTGCTGCTTTTCGGCATCATTGCCGACAGCATTATGAGCGTTCGCTCGCTGACCACCAAGACTCTGCACCGCGTACGCGACATCGAACTTAGCGTCGGTGTGCCACCCAAGATCTTCCGCAAGCGCGGCTAGGGCGCAGCCAGTTAGCGCGGGAAATAAGCCATGAGTCAGCAGCCGGAATCACCCTGGATTGTGATTCCCGCCCGCGGTGGCTCAACCGGAGTGCCGCGTAAAAATGTGAGACTCCTGGCCGGCGAACCGCTAATCGCCCGCACCATTAAGACTGCTCTCGGTGGTACCCAAAAAGGTCGGGTCGTTGTAATCACCGACGATGACGAGATCGCCGAGATTTCGGAGCGATTTGGCGCGGTTGTCACCCGAGAAACCAAGACGACCGGCAAGGCAACGCTCGACGAGGTAATGGTTCGTACCATTCCGTTCTTGCGCGAACTTGGTGCCGTTGACTCTGATGTTTTGCTCACCATGCAACCCACCTGCCCATTCATCCAGCCTGCCCGCATCAAAGAGGCAATGGAGAAATTTGCGGGTGGGGCGGGCAGCGTGATCACCGTGGTCGATGATCGACACCTTGGCTGGTCCTTCGATGCCGCCGGCAACCCAAAACCCGACTATGCAGCTCGAGTCAACCGCCAACTGCTACCACCAAAGTTCAAGGAGTCGGGCGCGATCATCGGTGCCCGCATTGCCGATATTGTTCGAACCGGCACCCGCATAGTGCAGCCGATCAGCCTGGTTGAGGTTCCGGATGGCGAGAGCCTCGACATTGATACCTTTGCAGACTGGGCGGTGGCAGAGCACCTTGCCACCCGCAAGCACATTTTGCTGCGCACCGATGCCGCCAAAGAACTTGGTATGGGCCATGCCTATCGCACCTTGGCTCTGGCATACGCTCTCGCCCGCCACGACATCACCATAGTTCTGAGCGAGGACAAGCCGCTGGGTCATGAGTTCTTCGCCGACTACCCGTTCAAGGTAGACACCGTTCCGGACGACCTTAGCTTCCTGCGCTATGCACGCAACCACAAGGCCGATCTGGTGGTCTTGGACCGACTGGACAATCTGGCTGAGTTTGTAACCCTGCTTGGAGGGTTCTGCAAGGTGGTCACTTTCGAAGACCTGGGCGATGGTGCTGAAGTTGCCGATCTTCTGGTGGCGGACCTTTATGAAAACCCGCGGGTTCCGGCACAACGTCAGCTGACCGGCGTTGAAAATGCCATTCTCGCACCCAGTTTTGAGACGCTCGATCGGCAGATTCCTTTCCGTGAAAAAGTGCAGGAGGTGTTGGTGCTATTCGGTGGCACCGACCCCTCCAACCTCGCGGTTACGGCACTGCGGGCACTCGAGGCCATCGAATTTGATGGGCGAGTCACCATCGTTCGCGGTCTCGGTGCCGAACTGGTAGACCCGAAGGCATACAACCTGCGCCTGAAGGTGCTGAGCAACATCAAGAACATGCCGGCGGTGATGGAGCAGGCCGACATCGCCATCTCCTCTGCGGGACGCACCATAACCGAGCTTTCATCGCTGGGTATCCCCACAATCTGCATGGCCCAAAACGCCAAGGAACTGACGCACACCCACACCACCGTCAGCAACGGCGTGATCATGCTGGGCATGGGCAAGCTGGTTTCGGTCGAGACCCTGGGTGCTCATCTGCTGGAACTAATCAACAACACCGAACTTCGCGACAAGCTTCACACCAGGGCCCTTGAGGCCACCGCCGGTCGAAGCAATGACCGGATAGTTAGGCGAATTCTTAAACAGATTGGTTTTTAACGATCGCTACTAGGACGCAATCTGAAGATCAGCGCGCAATTGGGTTTTGTCACCGATTGAGGTCAGGGACCACGCCTCGGTCAAATCGTCTAGCATTTTGGATCCGATCGAACGGTGGTAATCGGGGCTTACCTTTTTTCCGTCATTGCTGATTCGCAGGCTCAGGAGCCTGGGTGAGAGCAACTCACATTCGATTGATACAAGCGTTGCGTTGGCGTGCTTCACCGCATTGGTAACCGCCTCGGTGGCAATTTCGCCAATCGCAAAACGTGCGTTGGCATCGTGTTCCAGAGCAGCCTCAACCGAGGTGGGTAGCACAAACCTAATGCCACAGACCCCAAGCCAAAGCTGGCGCAGGGTGTCGAGGGACTCATAGGTGTTCACCTCGGTGAGCTTGGGTTTCTTGAGGGTCTCGAGTATTCCATCGAGGATTTCGTTTACCTGGTCCAGCGTCTTTCGAGACGGCTTCGGCTCCTGCGAGAGCTTGATGAGAGCCACCGAAAGCGACGCCTGAATCTTGCCGTGCAGCAGATAGCTCCAGTTTCGCTGCGCCACCCACTGGTTGCGGTTGTACCGGCTGACCTGAAACTTGAGCTCCCGGTTTTTTTCTTTGACCAGAGCGAGGTTGGCTTGAATGCCCTCCTCGAAGTCTCGGATCAGAGTGAAGAACGCAATGTAGACAAAAGAGGCGCCGATGGCCGTCAGGCACATCACCGGAAATTGGCTGAGGTCTCCCACCAGATAGCAAACCAAATAAGAGATTGGGACCCAAGTCAGGTATGCGACTAGTCCAGCCACAACTGCGCGAGTCGCACCGTTGGCTTTAATTTTGGGTCCAATCAAACCTTTTATTGCCGTCAGCGCGACGATCCAAAGCAGCAATGCCAGCGTGGTGTACTCCGCCACAAATCTCTGAAAGACCATGTACTGCCCTAGGAATGCGATGGGTGAGACCATTACGATCCAAGCCACAGGCCGAATGGCTCCTTTGACGGGTTTCTTTTCGGTGAAAAGGTTGACTAACTTTGCCGTCTGATTTGCCTGAATTGGCCCCCCGAGGCGAAGCCGATCAATCTGACCGCTTGCACTTAGCGGTCGAACGTGTTCTTCTATCAACAGTCGAATCTTGTCTACGGCTGCCGCCCCGCCCCGGGCTGAGTCTCGAAGTAGGTCACGCAGTTTTTCCACCTGAGGAATCACCACGGTTTCCAGCTGTGAAGCACGCAGTTCCTCGGCCAAACGCTCTTTGAACTTGATCTCTTCTACCTGCAGCCGCAGTTGCTCCCGCGACTTCTCGGCCTCAAGCGAGCCACTCCGGTAATTTTCAATCTCAACCATGAGCGGAGCAACCAGACAAAAACCGAGGGCGGCAAAGAGTGCCCCGTAGATAAAGGTGGGGGCAACGCCAAAACTGAATAGACCATCTTCGTCTGGAGCGTAAAGCAGGTCTAGCCAGAGGTTTACGCAGACTATTGCAACCAGGGTCACCAGGTTCTGGACTGGTACCAGTTTTCCTTTGGTTCTCAACCGTAGAGTGAGCCAGCCGGTCACGAAGACGATGCTCCGAGACAAGAGCATCCAACCCCAGTCTTCGAATGCCTCATCCAATGAGAAAGCCTGACCCGGCTTGATCACCGCAACGTGCATGAGTTCGGTGAGAAGCAGATAAACGAAGAAGAGTCTCCAACCAAATACCCAGCTGGGGCCGAGGCGGGTCTTCACCCACTCCCAACGGGGTTTCAAAAGCAACGCAAATTCGGTGCCGAAGCTTTTGCTAGCCACTGGCCATTCCCCGGTGCAGTCCCGCTTCGGCCAAATAGGCCTTGATGGCCCTGGTGCATGCAACCGAGCGCGAAGGATGTTGAATGTTTAGAGCAGCGAAGATACGGCTCTGAATTGTTTCCACTGCACGCTGGCTGGTGCCACGCAGTTCCGCAATCTCGGCGTTGCCCTGACCCGCAGCCATCAAGCGCAGCACTTCAATCTGTGTTGCCGTCAGCGCCGAAAGTTGCGACTCCGAATCGCGATCGTCACGAAATTCGCTGCGTCTGCCGCCCATCAGCCGAGATCTGATTACCTCGCTGAGAAACTCCGGATTAACCAGACGATCCTTGTGAAGATACGCCGCCGATCCCATCTTGAATGACTCCGCGCCCTCGACCAGCCGTGGCTCCTTGACGTTGGTCAGGTAAACCACCTTGAGTTTGGGGAAGGCCTTTTGCAGCTGGTTTCCCACATCCAAACCCGATGGCCCCGGGCCCAGGTAGACGTCAGCGACCAAGACTTCGGGGGACTTGATCACAGACATTTCAAGAGCTTGCCCAACGCTGTGGGCGATTGATACCGCGAAACCTCGGTGGCCAAGATTGTCGGCCACGAGCGTGGCATAGCCTCGATCGTCCTCTAGGAGGAGGACCGATATCTTGGTTTCCGACATTTGCAATTAGGCCAGCTGAGTCCACTCAAGGGGAAGTTCGGCGGAGATGTGATGCTTGACCTCGCGGCCCACAACGTCGTCCCAGTGCGCAATCTCGATACCCACGTTGGAGCGCAGGGCGATTAGGTCCTCTTCGGCAATGATGTAGCCCGGCTCCATGTCGCGGCGCGCAATAACGCGGCGGCGAGCATTGCTGATTGCCTGGTGCTGCACACCCAGATTCTGCTCGTCCTTGCCAAACAGGGTTCGGTACACCGAAAGCTTGTCCATGAAGGCTCGAAGGTCGGCTTCGTCCACAGCGTGGTAGTGGTCGTTACCGATGCCCTGCTTGTTATCGGTGAAGTGCTTTTCAATGACCACCGCACCAAAGAGTGCGGCCATTTCGACAGCCGGTATGGTGCCGTCGTCTTCCGGACGAACGTGGTCGCTGTAGCCAATGGCCACGCGCTCGCCAAACATCTGCTGCAGCACCTTAATCTGGCCGATGTTGGCGTTTTCCTGCGGGGTTGGGTAGTTGAGGATGCAGTGCAACAGGGTCACCGATGGAGCACCGGCTTCGATCAGCACCTCTAGAGAGCGGGCGATTTCTTCGTACGACGATGCGCCAACCGACATGATTACGGGAGTGTTGGTCTTGGCTATTTTACGAAGCAGCGGGATGTTGGTCAGATCTGCCGAGGCAACCTTGGTGGCGCGCTGCAATGGAGCCAGCATGTCTACAGCCTCGAGGCTGAACGGGGTGCTCATGAAATCGATTCCGCGAAGCTTGCAGTGGGCGGCTAGCTCGGCGTATTCGGCCTCACCAAAGTTGTCCCAGCGCTGGAACAACTCAAACTGGCTGCTGGTTGGTTCTTTGGTTTGATCCCAGTAAGCCGGGCTCGTGGACTTGGCTGCCAGAGTGGCCGCCTTATAGGTCTGGAATTTGGCGGCGTGGCCACCGGCGCGGGCAACCTGATCGATCATCTCTTTGGCGCGCTCAAGTGATCCTTCGTGATTCACGCCAATTTCGGCAATCACATACGGGTTGAGGAAGCCGTATTCGCTCTCGCCCAGCTTGAAGTTGATCATCGGTGCCTCTTTGCTTCTGTCTTACTCGCCAGTTTTGGCGTAGTAGCGGTAGGGGTCCTTGGCAGGTTTAGCCCGGCTCAAATACTCCCCCAGTGATTCAAGATTACTAATCAGTGTCAAGTCCGCGCTCTCGATTGCTGGAAGGACATTTTCGTAGCCGCTGAGCGGCAAAACCAGCACCTTGCAACCCAGGGCAAGACCCTCAAACAGGGTGGTGCTAAACGCACCTATGAGGTACTCGCTCTGGCTCACCAGATCCAAGAAGATGGGGTCACGATGGCTGAGCGAGAAGTTGGTCGGCAGGTGCAGTCCATGGTTGGCTTCGAGCTGGTTGGCCAGCTCTCGGTAGTCCTCAAGTGACTCGTTTGGGTGCAACCGATAAATAACCGTCAGCTGTGGATTTTGACGAGCGGTCTGAACAGCGGCCCTAAACAGTTCGGCACCGATGGCGCCCTGACTGGTGAATAACACCTGTCCCGGGACAATGCGGTTCACCGCGAGCGCCTGCCGTCGATACTCGGCAAATGGCAGCGTTGGCCCAGTCACCACGGTCTTGGTGCCGCGTGGCAGTTTGGTATCGGTGCCCCAGTAAGAACCCCAGGTGGCAATCTGCTGCGCCACCGAATCGACCTTGGCCTTGAGCAACCCGCCAGGGTAGGAGTAGGCGGGGTGGAACTTGGAAATGAAGCCGTGCTGAATCTCGGTGACGGTTAACCCGGCCCGCTTGCCCGCCAAAACCAGCGAAGGTTCGCTGTAGGCATTCACTATGTATAGTTCCTTGGCGCCCAGCTGCTTGAATAGCGCGCCAAAGCCAAGCTGATCAATCAGGGTTCGGCGAACGACATACTTGGGGTACTTGCTGAACTTGTCTAGCTCAACTCCGAACTCGGCCTCAAAGGCGGTGACAATCTTGGTCCACCGGTTTTCGGCCGGCTCTCGCGAGGTTATCCGCAGGTTCTTGTTCACCTGCTCGGTGAAGCGTTCGGTGTACTGCGCGCGCAGTCGTCCCAGATCCAGCAGGGTTGGATCGGCCTGATACTTTTCTTCATCGAAATCAAAATCGATAACCCGAACCGATTTACCTTCGGCGGCGAGTCTGGCCAAAATGGCGTCGGAGTATGGTTCGCCTCCAGCAACCCGACGACGGAATGGGATTACCACCGCGTCTACCCGCGCCAACGACTCCAAGCTGGGAAGCTCAGGCAGCCCCTCTGGCAGTTCTGGCTTCGAGAAATTTGGGTGCGGATTGTCGAATAGACCCACGCCCTGGGCGAGGGCGTAGAAGATTCGGGTGCGTAGCAGTGGATAGAGCTGAACGCTCGAGAACCTGGCCGAGACTGCCTTGCTCTTTGCCTCGACTCTGGTGAATCGGTTCCAAAACTCCTCAAAGCCAATGGTCATTATGCATTCCGTCTCTGAGTTGTGCTGGAAATTAAGTCGAGCAACACCTTGTTGTAGCCTTCGCCAATAGTTGTGATGTCAAAGCGTTCTACGCTCCTGGCAATTCCTTCAGCCAGACGCTTGCGCAGTCCGGCATCTTGCATCACGCGCTCCAACGAATCGGCCAGAGCCTGGGCATCGCGCTGCGGCACCAAAATACCGCTGACACCGGTCTCGATCACCTCATCGATGCCCGGAAGGGCGCTTGCAACCACACAAATCTTTCCGGCGCCGCCCTCCAGCAGAGTGACCGGTAGGCCCTCTTGGTCGCCGTTGGCGGCCGTCACCGATGGAATGACCATGACCTCGCTATGGGCGATTGCCTGCATCACCTCGTCGCGGCCGCGCTGGCCTAGAAATTTGACTGGTAGTCCGGTTGCGCGCTTTTGAAGCTCGGCTCGAATCGGGCCGTCACCGATAACCTGAAGCGTCCCAAAGCTGCCGTCCGGCAAGAACCTTCCCTTGCCCTGAAGCAGGCGCATGGCATCAAACAGGTATTCGATGCCCTTCTTTTCAACCAGGCGGCCCACCACCAGCAGCTGACCAGGCACCTTGCTTGCCAGGTCAGCAATGGCACCGACCGATTGGGTGTCCACTCCCATCGGAAGCAGCGAAATCTTGTTTTCTGGCTGGCCCCAAGCCACCAGTTGCGCCTTCATCTGCGAGTTGACAGTTGTGATGGCGGCAGCGCGGGCAAATACAAATCGCTTGAGGCGCAGCAGTATCGGATGATTCAGCGCGTAAATGTCGCCGCCGTGGGTGGTTACCAGCAGCGGCACCTGGGGAGCGGCCAAGGTTGCCAGAATGCCCTGCGGAATTACCCAGTGAGCGTGAATGGCCGCGGGTTGCTGCTGACTGACAAATTTGCGAGTGCCCCAATACAGGCCGTGGAGCAAAAAAGGCACCTGCAGAAAGCGGCTCTTGCGGGCCTTGAGGTTGTCAAGAATCGCACCGGCAGCCAGATCCTCGGTGGCCCTAAACCAGTAACGGAAGCGCTGCACCTGAATCTGCATTGTGCCGTCCTTGGAGTAGAGCGTCTCAGACTTGGCAGCACCCGGAACCATCGGGGTCAATACCGTGACATCGAAGGCCCTGGCCTGCTGGAGCGCTAGGTCGAGGACGAAGGCTGGCGTGCCATCGCCGGGGGTACCCGGAAAAGTGGATGCGAGCACCAGCAACTTTGGCTTCATACGGTAATTTTAGAGCGATACCTACAGAAGGCAGTGCGGTGCGAGTTCTTATTTTGAACAGCGATTCTCCAAAGAATCGTGGCGACCGAGCCATCCTTGCCGGAAACATCGAGCTGGTGCGCAAGGTTTACCCAGAAGCCGAGATCTGGAGTCTGTCTCAGTACGACCAGCGCGACGCCGAATGGTTCGGAATCAACTTCCACCCAATGTCGCCATATTCGGTGAAGCCCGCAGACTTCCTGGCCCTTCTGGGGCACGCCAAAAAGGCTGACCTCATCCTCTGGGGCGGCGGCGAGATCCTCAAGGACTACACCAATAAGCTCAGTCTCTTTTACTGGGCTATCAAGCTATGGGCGGTTTCACTGGTAAACCCCAATCTGGTGGGCGCCTTCCAGGGCATTGGTCCAACCAGCGCCAATATCTCCAAGCGGGTTATCGCCTTCACCGTTTCACGCTGCCGCAGTTTTCTGGTTCGAGACCAGGAGAGCAAGACCAAGCTAGAGAAATGGGGAGTCAAGATTCCCGTACTCGCCAGCTTTGATCCCGCGGTCTTCGATGTGGCAACCCCGGCGAGCGCCGAACTCACTCTTCGTTTTGCGGCGGCTCAGGGCGTAGACCCCAGCTTTCTAAACAACTTTGCCGGCTTTGGACTTCGCCGCTGGTTCCACTACAGCCACTCGGGCTGGCTGCCGGCCAAAATGCGTTTCTGGGCCCGGAAGCAGCCCACCAACACCCCACAACTGGACACCTACCTGAGCAATCTGGCGCAACTTGCCGACCGGGTAATCGAGAACCAAGATGTGAATCTGGTGTTTTTCCCGATGCATGTCGGCAGCGGCGAGAACGACCACGAATTTGCCCAGCAGGTGGTGGATCGAATGAAACACGGCAATCGAACCACCGTGATTCAACAAGACGACATTTCGCCGGCCGACTATCTGTCCCTAATCGGCATGGCACGATTCTTCGTTGCCAGCCGCCTGCACTCGGCCATTTTGGCAACCGTGGCAAATGTGCCGGCGCTCTGCCTCTACTACGTTGACAAGGGCAGGCTCTTCTTCGAGCAGGTGGGAATGCAGCGCTACAGCCGAGACATCAAGGTGATGCTGCAGCCGGGCATTGTGGACGAATTGGCCGAGCTGATTAACCAGCTGGTTGCCGAGGGCCCAGCGGTGACGGCCCAGCAGATTGCCGCACTCGACAAAATGCGCGACCAGATCCGCACCGACTTTGAAACCGGCGTAAACCTATGAAGGGACTGAGGCGCTCCGTTCTGCGCGTACTCCCCTTTGTCTTCTACGCCCTGATCGCAATCTTCGCCTTCTACTACCTGAAGAACATCAACTGGAGCGCCCTCAAATCGGTGCGGCTCAACTGGTACTGGATGGCGGCGGCCACGGTGGCATCCATCGGAGTTCGCTACTGGTTTGCCAGCATCTGGATGTTCCTGCTGCGCTCGCTCGGGGCAAAACTGCACGGTCAGCAAAACGAGCTATTCCTGGTCTATGCCAAGAGCTGGCTGGGCCGTTACATCCCGGGCGGCGCCACCTGGATTTTGGGCAAGATCTACTTCGCTACCAAGCTGGGGATCAGCAAGGCGAAGCTTGGAATCTCGAGCTTCCTAGAGGGCGCGTTGCAAATCATCGTGGTGGTCATTTCGGCTGCCCTGATGCTGGCGGTTGACCCACATGTGCAAAGCCTTGGCCGCGGTTGGGTCTGGGTGCTGCTACTGGGTGCGGTCCTTGGGCTAGCCACGGTATACCCGCCAATCTTCAACCGAGTTATTCGGTTTGGATACGCCAAGGTCCGCAAGCAAGATCTGGACCACGAGCACCTGCCAGACACCAAGACCATCGGGCGCGGAATTTTGGCATTTGCAGTTAGCTCGATCCTGAGTGGGCTCAGCTTCTATTTTGTGGCGGCCGCAGTGGATCCGGCACTGGGATGGGACTCGCTCGCCTTCATCATCGGTGCCAGCAACCTAGCTAGTGCACTGAGCATGCTGGCCGTTTTTGCGCCGGCGGGATTGGGAGTTCGCGAAGGCATTCAGCTGAGCATGCTGTTGCTGGTGATGAAGCCCGAACAGGCCCTGGTGGCCACAGTTTTGATGCGTCTTTGGAGCATCGTGATGGATGCCCTATTTGCCGCCATGGCATGGGGCTGGCAGAAGGCTAGGCTAGAGAAATGATCTATGGTGATGAGTCCGCACGCTTCAAGGTGACCAAGGCCGTTATTCCGGTTGCCGGCCTGGGAACCCGATTCCTGCCCGCCACCAAGGCGATGCCCAAAGAGATGCTCCCGATCGTTGACAAACCGGTGATTCAGTTTGTGGTGGAAGAAGCGGTAACCGCCGGACTTCAGGACATCCTGATGATCACCGGTCGTAACAAGAACACCCTGGAAAACCACTTCGACCGGGTTGCCGAGCTTGAGTACACCCTAGAAAACAAGGGCGACACCAAGAAGCTGGCCGCGGTTCAAGAATCTAGCCAACTTGCCGACATTCACTACACCCGACAGGGCGACCCACGCGGCCTGGGCCACGCCGTGCATCGCGCGCAGAGCCACGTAGCCGAGCACTCTTTTGCCGTACTGCTTGGCGACGACGTGATTGATTCGCGCGATTCGGTGCTTCCCAAGATGATTGCCGAGCACGAGGCTGACGGCTCAAATGTAATTGCCCTAATGGAAGTTCCAGCCGAGATGATTCACATGTACGGCTGCGCCAGCGTTGAGGCCACCGACGACCCCGATGTGGTCAGAGTGACTGGTCTGGTGGAAAAGCCAGAGCCGGGAACCGCACCCAGCAACCTGGCCGTTATTGGCCGATATGTGCTTCGTGCCGAGATGTTCGACATCTTGGAGAAGACCGAACCGGGACGTGGCGGCGAGATCCAGCTGACCGATGCCCTGCAGACCGCAGTGGCCCAGCCCGGCATCGCGGGCGGTGTCAAGGGCGTGATCTTCCGTGGTCGTCGCTACGACACCGGAGATAAGCTCGACTTCATCAAGGCCACCCTGCGCATTGCAGTCGACCGCACCGACATCGGTGCCGACCTCCGTGCCTTCCTCAAAGACTTTAGCCAGGAGCTCTAAAAAATGACCCAAAAGATGTTTATCAACCTGCCGATCAGCAATGTCGCTAGGACTCGCGAGTTCTTCGGCAAGCTGGGCTACACCTTCAACGAGCAGTTCAGCAATGAGCAGGCAATTTGCATGCCGATCAACGAAGATGCCTTCGTGATGATGTTGCAGAACGACACCTTTGCCACCTTCATCGACAAGACCATCATCGACGCCAAGAAGAACGTGGAGGTCCTGGTTTCGCTTAGCCTCGATTCGGTTGAGGCGGTCAAGGAATTCAGCGAAAAGGCGTTCGCTCTGGGTGCTCGAAACTACAAGGAACCGTTAGACATGGGATTCATGTTTAGCTGGGGTTTTGAAGACCTAGACGGTCACATTTGGGAAGCCTTCTGGATGAACCCAAACCACGTTCAGGACTAGACCTTTAGTCATAGAAGCAGAGCACTCGAAAGGGAGGGTTCATGGCGATTCGCGTAGTGTTCCTTACCTTTTACTATGAGGCCTGGGATGCCCTCGACGGCATTTACCGTCAGATGTTGGACGACCCCCGGTTTGAACCGATTGTGGTCTCGATTCCACGCCGCATGAACGGTGAAACCGAGTTTGGTCACGAGGAAGAAGTCAGTCACTTCCTGAACGAGTTTGAAATTCCCCACCTGCGCTTCTTCTATCAGGATGGTGAAGAGGGACTCGAGCGGCTTAAGGAACTGCAGCCCGATTATGTATTTCTCAACTATCCGTGGCGCAGAAATTACCAACCGGCCTACCGCGCAGAGCGCCTAATCGAGTTCACCAAGATTTGCTACGTTCCATACTTCTCGATGCCACTGGTGAACGAACCAGGCGAAACCGGTGTTGCACCTCACCTTTACGAGCAGCGCACCCACCAGCTGGCCTCACTGGTCTTCACGATGGACAGAGCGGTTCTGGACGCGTATGCCCACACCGATCGCGGAAACGGGTACGTTCACCTCACCGGTTCACCCAAGATTGACGTTTTGATGAAGCAGGCCCGAGAGGGAATGGCGGTTTGGCCGATTCCGGATCTCAGCGATCGCCCGCGCCAGCTGGCAGAGGGTCGCAGATTCCGAATGATCTGGGCGCCTCATCACTCGCACGATGGCAAGTGGCTCAACTTTGGCATGTTCGCCGAAATGCACAAGGAGATGCTGCGTTTCGCAACCATGCAGCGGGGTGTCGAAATTGTGCTGAGGCCCCACCCGCTACTGTTCGGAACTCTGGTGGAGCTAGGCCTAATCTGTGCCACCGAATTGGACCATTGGCTTGCCGACTGGGAGGCGCTGGAAAACACCGCTCTCTATACCGATGGCGACTATGCCAGCCTGTTCCAATCCACCGACCTGATGGTGACCGACGGCATCTCGTTCCTTGGTGAGTACCCGATCCTGACTGGAAAGCCCACCATCTTCCTGGAGAAGCCCGGTCACTGGGAGTTTTCGCCGCTGGGCAAGCTGGCTGCCGACGCCAATATCCGCGTCACAAATTTCGATGGCTTCGAACACGTTTTTGAAGAGATTCGCACAGTTGGGATGCCCGACTACTCGGAGGCAATCGCGAAACTTCGCAAAGCAGCCAGCCCTTATCCGGGAAGAGCTTCAAAGCAGATTGTTGAAGTTGTTGCTGAAGACTTCGAAGCCAAAACCCCACTGGTTGACCCCAGCCTAGTTAAAACCCTGGCCTGGGAATTCCGCGCTGGCCGCGAACCACAAATCGATTAGCTATTACTTTTTTGGACTAGGGCTGCTCGTGGAGCCGGTTGCGGTTGCCTTCGTCACGTAGTCCACAGTTACCTTGCCAACATCGCTTGGCACCAGCTCAAACCAGGTGTTTCCCGGAGCCAACTTAATCTCGGCACCGCTCGAGTCGGTGAGCTTCACGTAGTTTTTGGCGCTGGTTTTGGTCCAGGTCACATCGATAGCCTTGCCATCGGAGAAAACGGTTCCCTTGCCCGTTCCTTCGAGCAGGGTCTTAGGCACAAAACCATAGCGTGGATCACGGAATGAGCGGTCAACCGCAACTCGAAGCACCAAGACATTTTGGGCCGTGAGCTGCTTGCCGTCCAGCGCATCGGTGTGGATCTTGCCATCCTGGGTGCGGGCGAATGCCTTTCCATTCCAGGTCCAGAGTGCTGTGGCAGCCGGGAACTGCGCCTTAACATCGGTAACGTCTTTGCCGAAGAAGCCCGCCGAAGAGTTGGCTGCATCGGCGGCGAAGCTAAAGGCTGGCTTCGGTGCCCCCAGCTTTAGGTGGGAGGCCTGCATGTTTTGCGCCTTGACGAAGAGATTGTGGGGTGCGACGCGATTTGTCACCCGCTCCATGGTGCCCTTGCCCACCTCGCTGGTTTCATCCGCGTTGTAAATGCCGGTGGCCCGCATTGCGTTTACAAAAGGCTTCTGACCACCCGAGTAAGAAATAACTCCACCGAAGGCTGTCGCCAGGTCTGGATCCATGGGACGAACCGATCGGATTGGGCCAAACTCAGCGGGCATCTGCGAGTGCCAGATGGCGAGAAAACGGGTGAGCCCGCCCTCAACCATTTCGTCAATGACGATGTCTGCCTTGCTAAGTGCCAGCTGTGGCCGTGCCTCGGGAGAGTTGTCGATCTTGCCCATTACAACCGGGCCGGCCAGGTAGCTGTTGGTTCCAGTCTGGTACTGCACACCGGTCAGTGGTGCCGTCTCGTAACTGATGGTTGGGGTAGGGCTGCTGCTCGGTCCACCGTTTGAGCCATTTCCGGCGTTGTTCACCGCGGCGCTAGCACAGCCGCCCACAAGGTTAACGGCCAAAACCAGAGTAATAACGCGGATGCCACGAGATGAACTGAACATATGGCAAAACGCTATCCCAGCATGCTTATGCTGCCGGGAGGACACGCACGACTTAAGCCAGGTCTAAGTCTTCCAGGCTCACGGCACTGAGGTACTTGTAGCCCTTCGCCTCGATAACCTGCTGGGCGCCGGTGTTGCGGTCAACCACGGTTGCAACGGCCACGATGATTGCCCCGGCTGCCTCCAAAGCCTCAGCTGCGGTCAGCGGTGAACCGCCGGTGGTGGAGGTGTCTTCCACCACAATCACTCGCTTGCCCTTCACATCTGGGCCCTCAACCTGACGACCCATGCCGTGTGCCTTGGCAGCCTTGCGAACCACAAAGGCATCGATGGCACGGCCGCGAGCCGCTGCCTGGTGCAGCACCGCGGTGGCAACCGGGTCGGCGCCCATGGTTAGCCCACCGATGGCATCGAAGTCGGTGATGCCGGCCTGGTCCAGCAGGTCCAGCATGACCTGGCCAATGAGTGGGGCAGCCTCGTGGTGCAGGGTAGCGCGACGAAGGTCTACGTAATAGTCGGCCTCGATGCCACTAGAGAGGGTCACCCGACCGTGCACAACGGCGAGGTCCTTGATGAGCTGAACGAGACGTGGCTTGGCGGCAGAGGTAAAGGTCATGCTTTAAGTTTAAGGAATGCGCATTGCCACCTGGAACGTAAACAGCATTCGAACTCGAGTTGGTCGGGTAACCGACTACCTGCGCTCGGCCGATCTGGACGTCCTTGCAATGCAGGAAATCAAATGCAAGCCGGAACAATTCCCGGTGGCCGCCTTCGAAGAACTGGGTTATAGCGTTACTTTGCACGGCCTAAACCAGTGGAATGGCGTTGCCTTTGCCCACCGAATCCCGGCCGAAGACGTGGAAATAGGATTTGCCGATATGCCCGGATTTGGCAAGCCTGGCAAGCCGGTAGAGCTGGAGGCCCGTGCCATCGGAGCCAGCTTCAACGGGGTGCGGCTCTGGAGCCTTTACATTCCAAATGGTCGAACTCTTGATGACCCGCACTACAAGTACAAGTTGGAGTGGCTGGACCGACTGGCCGCGGCGAGCGCCGAATGGTTGGAACACGAACCTGATTTGCCACTTGCTCTGATGGGAGACTTCAACATCGCCCCGCTCGACACCGATGTCTGGGACATCGCCGACTTTGCTGGTGCCACCCACGTATCTGCCGCCGAGCGCGAGGCCTTCGAGGCATTTGAGCAGATTGGCTTCGCCGATGTGGTGCGCGACCGCAGCCCCCAGAAGTACACCTACTGGGATTACCAGCAATTGCGTTTTCCCAAGGATGAGGGAATGCGAATCGATTTCATTCTGGGTTCGGAAGCATTTGCCGAACGTGTGAAGTCGGCCGAAATCGTCCGAGACGAACGCAAGGGTGAGGGTCCGAGTGACCACGTTCCAGTGGTGGTCGAACTAGCCGACTAGTTGGAGCAGGTGCTGCTTGAACCCTTGGTGCCGCGAGCCCAATCTGGCAGCGTGGTGGCACTGGGGTTTGGGGTGGCCGACGCGGTTGGGGTTGCCGTGCTGCTGCTCTGTGCACCCGCACCCGGGTTGCTCTTGGCCAGCACCAGCGGCTGGTCTGCCTTGAGCTTGTCAAACAGGATCTTGGCCTGATCAGCAATCAGCTGCACACGACCCTGGTTAGGCGCTGGCAGACCACCGGCAGAAGGTGCCTGCAGGAAGGTCATGTCGCTTGGCGAAACATTGCGCAGCGCTCCGGCCAAACCGACCAGCACATTGAGGTCAGTCATGTTGCCGCTCAGGGTCATGTTGCGGGCCGCGGCATTTGCCAGGCTGTAGAGGTAGATGGGGTTGGTGAGAACGCCCTGGCTCTTAATCTTGCGGAACAGCGAAGACATGAACACCTGCTGGTTACTGATGCGGCTGAGGTCCGAGCCATCGCCAATTCCGTGGCGGGTGCGGAGGAACTGCAGGGCCTGAACACCCTGAAGGGTGTGCGTGCCAGCGGCCAGGTCTAGGTGCGTGTAGGTGTCGTGGATTGGATTGGCAACGCAGACGGTGACGCCACCGACCGCATTCGACATCTCAATAACGCCCTTGAAGTTGATCATCGCCAGGTAAGGAATGGTTAGCCCGGTGATGCTCTCGACCGTGAGCAGGGTGCAGCCCGGGCCACCATTTGCAATGGTTGCGTTGATCTGGCCGAGCGACTGCGGCAGGTAGCCAGAGCCACCCGAGGTGCTTGGGCAAGCCGGCCAGGGAACCATCAGGTCTCTTGGGAAGCTGAGCGCAACCGCATTTTTGCGGTCGGCCGATACGTGCAACAAGATAATCACATCTGCCAGGTTGCTGGTGACGTGGCCAAAACCACCGCCCTGACCTGCACGGGTGTCGGAGCCGACCAGCAGCATGTTGATAGGGCCATCGAAGTTGGCCGGAGCGGCAATAGCCTTGCCGTTGGCATCGAGCAGTTGAATGCCGCCGTTTTTGAGTTGGCCGCCGATTGAAACTGCCGAATAGGTGGCAACCACCAGAGCCGATGCCACCAGCACCGCGAGCGCCCGCCAAACTAAGCCAAACCAAGAGACTCCCCTGACTCGAACAGCCAACATTCCGTGGCGGGGATGTGCCCGCTGCTTGGTTTGCGCTTTTTCGGTCAAGGGAGTCCTCTAAAAAGTGGCGGAGGCCGTGGGATTCGAACCCACGAAGCATTGCTGCTCACTGGTTTTCAAGACCAGCTCCATCGGCCGCTCGGACAGACCTCCGTCAATAAGTTTAGAGCAACCTTGAGAACAGGATGCCTTCAAATCCTGAGAGAACCCTGGCCACTCCGTCATCCTCCACGCTGGAGGTAACCTCAAGAGCGGAAGCCTTGACCTCGTCTGGGCCCTGTCCCATTGCAAACGAAAGCCCGCCGCCGCTGGCCGCCCATTCAAACATCGGGATGTCGTTTCGGCCATCACCAACCGCGATGGTCTGGTGGGTGTGAATGGCATGACGCTCACGAATTTTCTCGAGAGCGCTGCCCTTGGTGATGCCCTCCGGACTGATGTCTAGCCAGGCGGTGTAGCCAATGGAGTATGACACCGAGTGAAGACCGATGCCCTTCACCAGGTTTAGAAATTCTTGGGTGTTGTGCTCTGGCGAGAGCACGACAACGCGGCTAACCGGCTGGCTCATCAACTCTTCGATGGGGGTCTCAAAGTTCTGATCACCCAGTGCGTAGGCCGGGAAGGGTTTGTGGAAACGATAGCTGCCGTCGATATCCTCAACCGCGAAATGAGCATTTGGGAGGGTCTCGACCAGCTGTTGCAGCACCTGGGTCGGATCAAAGGTGATCACCTCGGCGGGTCGGTAGCCGCGCTCATCGGTCGAATCAATTTCGATGGTGACGGCACCGTTGGAGCAAACCATGTGTCCGGAATCGATTCCCAGCTCGCGGGCAACGGGAATGGCATTGGCCGCCGAGCGACCGGTGGCCACCACAATTTCGTGACCAAGATCGCGCACTCGCTTTACCTCGCGCACCACCTCCGGCGAAAGAAAGCCGTCATCGTGCACCAAAGTACCGTCGATGTCCAGCGCAATCATCCAGCGCTCATCACCGACGGCCACCTTTGGAGCCGACGACTTCTTAGCCAATGCTTTAGGCACCCGCCTTAGGGGTGATGAACTCTGCGCCGCCCAGGTATGGTCGCAGTGCCGCAGGAATGCGCACCGAACCATCGGCCTGCTGATGGTTTTCCAGCAGGGCAACCAGCCAGCGAGTGGTGGCTAGGGTGCCATTGAGGGTGGCCACCGGTGCGGTCTTGCCGTCTTCGCGGCGGTAACGCACGTTCAGGCGGCGAGCCTGGAAGGTGGTGCAGTTGGAGGTCGAGGTGAGTTCGCGGTAGGTCTGCTGCGATGGCACCCAGGCTTCGGCGTCGTACTTTGCTGCGGCACTCGAGCCCAGGTCTCCGGCCGCGGTGTAGATAACGCGATACGGTAGCTCGCAGGCCTGCAGCATCTCTTCCTGCCATGCCAACAGCTTCTTGTGTTCCTGTTCGGCCAGCTCTGGAAGGGTGTAGACAAACATCTCAAGCTTGTTGAACTGGTGGACGCGCAGGATTCCCTTGGTGTCTTTGCCGTAACTTCCGGCCTCGCGGCGGTAGCAGGTGCTCCAGCCTGCATAGCGGTGCGTGCCGTCGGCAAGGCCCTCGATGATCTCGTCTCGGTGGTAGCCGGCCAGCGCAACTTCGCTGGTGCCAGTCAGGTAGAGCTCGTCGGCTGGAAGATAGTAGATTTCGTCGGCGTGCGCACCGAGGAAGCCGGTACCGGCCATGATTTCTGGGCGCACCAGGGTTGGGGTGATTAGCGCGGTGAAACCGGCTGCCGCCGCTTTGTCTAGCGCCAAGTTCATCATTGCCAGCTCGAGGCGAGCACCCATGCCCTTTAGGAAGTAGAAGCGGCTGCCCGAAATCTTGACGCCGCGTTCGATGTCGATGATGTCTAGCGAACTGCCGAGGTCGGCGTGGTCCTTTACCTCGAAGTCGAAGTTTGGCTTGGTGCCAACCTCTTTGACAACCAAGTAGTCATCTTCGCCTCCGGCAGGAACATCGGACATGACTACGTTTTCGATCTGCCACAGCAGCTGATTCAGTTCTTCGGCGGCGGCGGTAGCGGCGGCGTCCTTTGCCTTGACCGCGGCGGCAAGCTCTTGAGCCTGGGCCACTAGCGCCTGCTTTTCCTCTTTTGGCGCGGCGGCGACGGTCTTGCCAAAGGCATTCTGCTCTGCCCGCAGGGTTTCAAACTCGCGCAAGGCGGCACGATTTGCGGTGTCGGCAGCGATAGCTTGGTCCACAAGCGCCTCGCTGGCACCACGGGCGCGCTGGCTGGCCCTGATGGCCTCTGGATTTTCGCGGAGCAGGTTTAGGTCAATCACCTTTTAAGCCTACCTTTTTGAAAACTACAACTGACACAGGGCTAGACCTGCTGTCTAGTAAATTCTTAGATTTTGATCGAACGGGACTCGATCCAAACCGCCATGTCTTCGAGGCTGAGTAGATCGGTTGCCACCGCCATCAGGAAGTCGAAGGCATCGCCCTGGGTAGAACGCAAAACAAATCCGTTCATAACCAAAAAAGTGTTTAGCGCAAACCAAGCCGAGCGCTTATTTCCGTCTACCATCGGATGATTCTTGATGATTGACTGCGTTTGCGCTGCCGCCTTTAGGGCGAGGGTGGCGTATACATCGGCGCCAAAGATTGAAGCAGCCGGGCGGTCTAAAGCGGACGCAAGCAGCCCTACATCTTTGACATGAAATCCTTCAAGCGACAGATATTTTACGAGACCTTCGATTTGGATATACCTGAACACTAGGCATCTGCCAGGCGGGCCAGCAGCTCCGCATCACGGGTTCGGACTAGCTCAAAAACCCGCTTCATGATTGCATCCTGTGATTCGCGTTCGAGGAACTGTGCGACGGCCTTTTCGATCGCCTGCTGCTTCGAGAGGCCCAAAGCGGCAGCGACTTCCGTCAGCTTGTTGTCTTGTTCTGCTTCTAGTCGAAGTGTCATGGCCATGCCTTTAGTATCAATCTGATACCACTCTGATGTCAATGGGTTCATCGATTAGTCTGGAGGCGTGGACAAGGTAGCGGTCATCTTTAACCCCGAAAAGGTGGATAAAGGCCGTCTCGAACGGGCTGTGGATACCGCATTACAGCAAACCAACAACCCACCGGCAATCTACCTGCCCACTTCGGCGCTGGAAACCGGATACGAACAGGCCGTGCAGGCCGTTGCCGAGGGTTGCACTCTGGTTTTGGGCGTGGGTGGCGACGGCACCCTGAGGCCCATAATTCAGGGCCTGGCCGGCTCCGAGGTGGCACTTGGTATCGTTCCCCGCGGCACCGCAAACGCGCTGGCCCGCAACCTGGGAATCCCAATCGGAAATATGAGTCGAGCTGTCGCGCGTGCCGTTACTGGCTCGGTCCGCAGCATCGATGTGGGCCTTGCCACCATGAAGTTTGCAGGCAACCGCCCCAGCGAGGTGCACGCATTCGCCGTGATGGCCGGAATGGGCCTCGATGCCAAGATCATCATGAACACCGATACCAACCTCAAGCGCCGGCTTGGATGGGTGGCCTATATCGATGGCGGTTTCCGCAGCCTGCCCAGCCGCTTTGAGCGCATGGATGTCAGCGTGAATAGCCGCACCAGCAAGACCCTCAAGGTGCACTCGCTACTGATTGGGAACTGCGGTTTTCTGGCCGGCAACATTACCCTCATGCCCGATGCCAGGCTGGACGATGGGCTGCTGGATGTTGCCTACGTCGGCCCTCGGCGCTTTTGGAACTGGATTGATTTCTGGAACCGGGTCACCTGGATCAGCTGGACCGTTTATAAGATCCGGGGCTGGCGCAAACTTAGCCAGCGGGTCGAGAACATCAAAACCCTCGAAAACCTTAACGGCAAAATCATTGAGGTGTGGCCGGAGCATCCCGTGAACATTCAGTTAGACGGCGATGGATTTGGGCTGGTTCATTCGGCCAGCTTCGAAGTGTCTCCGCAGGCGCTCAAGATTCGCCTCTAGCACCCGGCCGAGCCAGGCGGACTAGTGCCCCTTGCGCAGACCCTTAATCCACTCGTTGGCGGCTTCGAACTCCGAGTTGGTGTTGTTGCCATTCGGTTTAGTCTGCAGCTTGTCGGCGCGTGGATATGAACCCAGATAGGTGACCTTCGGGCTGAATCGATAAAGTCCGGCGAGCGCCTCTCCCACAGCGCGATCCTGAATGTGTCCCTCGATGTCCAGGTTGAAGCGGTAGCGGCCAAGCCGGTCGCCGATTGGGCGGCTCTCGATGCGCGACAGGTTTAGGCCACGCACCGCAAACTGCTCCAACATCTCTAGCAGCGTGCCGGGACGATCGGTGGGAAGTTCAACGATGATGGAAGTCTTGTCGGCACCGGTTGGCTCGGGCTGCTTGCCCGGCAGGCCAACCTGCAGAAAGCGGGTTTGAGCGTGCTTGTTATCTGCGATGTTCTTGGCTAAAACCGAAACCGGGTAGTGCTCGGTGATGTGCGGAGTGCTCACGGCTGCATCGGCCGCATCGCTTGCCAGCAGGTCGGCCGCGGCCGCCGCATTACTGGTAGCCGGCAGGTGCACATGGTTTGGTAGATTAGCGCGCAGCCACTCACGAACCTGTGGGTAAGCCACGGCGTGTGCTGCCACCACCTTAATATCGGCCAGCTTGGTACCCGGGCGAACCACGAGATTGAAGTTGATTGGCACTAGATACTCGCCATAAATTCGGATGTCGCCGATGGTGGCGAGGGCATCCAGGGTTGCCCCGACGCCGCCCTCCACGCTTGACTCCACCGGGACGATTGCACGGTGAGCGCGACCAGCCATCACATCGGACAGTGCCTCTGCCTGAGAAACCACCGGATTCCAGGTGGCATCGGCGGCCTCGGCCACCTGGGCGAGGGCAAGCTCGGTAAAGGTTCCGGCTGGGCCCAGGTATGCGTAAACCTTGCTCTTTCCGGATTTCTTTGCCGAAGTGTTACCTGATTTGGATGACATACCTTAAGGCTAGCGGGCAAACTTATTTTTATGAGTGTGCGTGCAGGACTAAAGGCCCAAGATTCCGACCTGATCAACATCGAGAAGCTGCTGGCTAGTTACTTCGAGATCCATCCAGACGTAACCACCGCCGAGCAAAAAGTGACCTTTGGCACCTCGGGTCACCGTGGCTCCTCGCTCAATGGATCTTTCAATGAGGACCACATTGCGGCAATCACGCAGGCCATCGTGGAGTACCGCGCGGCACAGAATATTCACGGCCCGATCTACGTTGGCAAAGACACCCACGCCCTAAGCGGCCCGGCCGAGCAGACCGCGCTCGAGGTGCTGGCCGGCAACAACGTGCCCGCGCTGGTTGACAGCGCCGATGGCTACACGCCAACCCCAGCCGTTTCGGTGGCAATCATCAACCACAATCTGGGCAAGGCTTCCGGCGATGCCTCGGTGGCGGACGGCCTGGTTATCACTCCAAGCCACAACCCACCAACCGATGGCGGCTTCAAATACAACCCGCCTCACGGTGGCCCAGCCGACTCCGATGCCACCAACTGGATTGCGGCTCGGGCAAACGAGATCATCCTCGGCGGCCTGCGCGAGGTGCGCCGTGCCAAGCCAAATGCGGGGAAGTTTGACTTCCGCGAAAACTACATCTCGCAGCTTGGCCAGGTGTTGAACCTGGAAGCCATCGCGGGATCCAAGGTTTCGATCGGAGCCGATCCAATGGGTGGCGCTTCGGTGGATTACTGGGGTGCAATCGGCGAGCGCTACGGGCTGAACCTGACCGTGGTGAATCCGAAGGTGGACTTCCAGTTTGGATTCATGACGCTGGACTGGGACGGCAAAATTCGCATGGACTGCTCCAGCCCATACGCCATGGCCAGCCTCATCGACGAAAAGAACCGCTTCGATATTTCTACCGGCAACGACGCCGATGCCGACCGTCACGGAATTGTGACCAGCGACCACGGACTAATGAACCCCAATCACTTCCTGGCCGTGAGCATTGACTACCTCTTCCGTCACCGCAACGGCTGGTCCGACAACGCCGCAGTGGGAAAGACCATGGTTTCATCGGGCATCATCGACCACGTGGTGGCGTCGCTCGGCCGCAAGCTAATCGAGGTTCCGGTTGGCTTCAAGTGGTTTGTTCCGGGCCTGATGGACGGCTCGGTCGGTTTCGGTGGAGAAGAATCCGCCGGTGCGTCCTTCCTGCGCCTTGATGGCAAGTCTTGGAGCACCGATAAGGACGGCCTAATTTTGGCTCTGCTGGCCGCCGAGATCAAGGCGGTAACCGGTCACAGCCCGAGCGAGCGCTATCACCAACTGACCCAGGAATTCGGCGCTCCGGCCTACGAGCGCATCGATGCCCCGGCCACGCTCGAGCAGAAGGCAAAGCTGGGCAAGCTCACCGCTAGCTCCGTTTCGGCCTCACACTTGGCCGGCGAGGAGATCACCAAGATTGAAACCCATGCTGCCGGAAATGGAGCAGCACTCGGTGGACTAAAGGTGAGCACCAAGAACGCCTGGTTTGCGGCTCGCCCATCGGGAACCGAAAACGTCTACAAAATCTATGGCGAATCGTTCCTGGGCCAAGAGCACCTCAAGCAGGTCCAGGTGGCAGCCAAGGCCCTCGTGGACGACGTACTGGCATAACCAGCGAGTGCCCAACTAGCCAGTTGGGTTAATAAGCGGCAGCGGCGGGCAGCTTGAAGAAGTCTTCCAAAACAGCAACGCCCTGTGAGTGCATCTGAGTGCTCAGTTCTGGGCCAACATAGCGGTAGTGCCAGGGCTCAAACTGGTAGCCGGTGGTCATGGTCCGACCATCGGGGTAGCGCAAAATCCAACCGAATTGCCAGGCATTTGCCGCTAGCCACTTGCCCGCCTTGGTCTGGGCCCAACAAACTCTGATGACACAACCCTGCCCAACCGCCGACAGATCTGCAGCCAAGCCAGTCTGGTGTTCGCTATAACCGGGACGAGCGGCAAGGTTTTCGCCGGCAACCAAGCCCAGCGCGGCAACATCCTTGGCGTGCACGGCAACCTGAGTGTTGTAGGAGCGATAGGTGCTGGCCAGCGAAAGCGTCCCTGCACCCGCTGCCTTCATCGCAGTTGCCATTAGCTTGACAGCCTTTGCTGCCGGTTTGGCCAGCTGAATTCCGTACGGATTAGTACCGGCTCCGTCATCGAATTTTGGCGTGACCAAATTCTTGGGGACGTAGTTGAGGGGGCTCAGTGGACGTTTTTTGTCGACAACAACCCAGAGCGACGATGCCAGGTCCACCGAATAGAGTCCAGGATTGAATGCGCTGCTGGTGGCGCTTGGGCTTGGACTCTGGCTTGCTACGGGCGTGGCCGAAGGCGAGGCGCTGGGTGTGCCGGTTGGAACAGGTGAATTGCCTGTTAATACTGTTGCCGTGGGGGCAGGTGTGGCCGCCCCAGCGGAAGACTGTGAGAAAATATTAAAAATGGGAAATAATCCCAGCGACAACGATGTTGCGATTATTAGAGTTTTGTTCCAAAACGGAATCACGGGGTTAGGCACCCCTTAAGCCTAGACAAATCAAAGAAGAGAGACTGAGTTTGTCACGTCACGAACGCAAAGCCGCAGCCGCTGAGTCGGCCAAAACCGGTGTAATGACCCACCGTCAAATCATGATGGTGCTCATCGGACTCATGTCCGGTATGTTCCTTTCATCGTTGGACCAGAGCATCGTTGGTAGCGCAATGCGCACCATCGCCGATGACCTAAAGGGTCTCGACATTCAGGCCTGGGTTACCACCGCATACCTAATTACCTCCACCATCACCACTCCGCTTTACGGCAAGCTGGGCGACATCCTCGGACGTCGCAACCTCTTCATCTTCGCCATCAGCGTGTTTGTGCTTGCCTCGGTAGGCGCCAGCTTCTCGCACAGCATGTACGAACTGGCAGCTTGGCGAGCCCTTCAGGGTGTTGGTGCCGGTGGTCTTTTCACCCTGGCACTCACCGTGATGGCCGACGTGGTTCCGCCGCGCGAGCGCGCCAAGTACATGGGTATGTTCATGGCAGTCTTCGGCACCTCATCGGTGATTGGTCCACTGGTTGGCGGCCTGTTTGCAGGCGCAAGCCATATCCTTGGCATCACCGGATGGCGCTGGGTATTCCTCATCAACTTGCCAATCGGTGTGCTTGCACTCTGGATGGTTGTTAACTTCCTGCACATTCCGCACCAGAAGCACAAGACCGGTCGCATCGACTGGTGGGGTGCCGTGTTCATCATCGTTGCGGTGGTTCCACTGCTGGTTGTAGCAGAGCAGGGTCGCGACTGGGGCTGGGCCTCGGTAAACGCAATCACCATGTACAGCATCGGTGCCGCCGG
>Ga0228703_1000284_pt1 | contig 39729 bp, 39 predicted proteins | sample McNCre217_Aug_MG_3_FD_178020 | JGI IMG/M metagenome (GOLD analysis project Ga0228703, IMG submission 178020) | Freshwater microbial communities from McNutts Creek, Athens, Georgia, United States - 29-17_Aug_MG | ecosystem: Environmental > Aquatic > Freshwater > Creek | place: USA: Georgia...
GTTTGGATCAAGCTCTAATGAACGAAGTAATGCCTTGGGGTGCAGGTGCGGCGCATGCTGCAACGTCAGGCGCCGAATGGTGGCGCAGTGGCGTCATTTATCAGATCTATCCACGTTCCTTCGCCGATGCCAACGGTGACGGTCTCGGTGACCTGCCGGGTATCACCAGCCGCCTATCCGCGCTGGCCGAACTCGGTGTTGATGCGGTCTGGCTGAGCCCGTTCTATCGTTCGCCACAAAAGGACGCAGGTTACGACGTGTCCGACTACTGCGACGTAGACCCGATATTTGGAACCCTCGCGGACTTCGATGCGATGTTGGCCCGCGCTCACGAACTGGGCCTGCGCGTGCTTATTGACCTGGTGCCGAACCACACCAGCAGCGAGCACTCCTGGTTTAAGACGGCTTTGGCTGCGCATGAGGGCTCGGCGGAACGCGACTTTTACCACTTCAAGGAAGGCCGCGGCGAAAACGGCGAGCTTCCACCCAACAACTGGCTTAGCCTTTTTGGTGGGCCAGCCTGGACCCGAACCGTGCACCCGGATGGCTCCGGAGGCCAGTGGTATCTGCACCTATTCGACAGCAGTCAGCCGGACCTCAACTGGGCAAACCCTGCTGTGCAGCAGGCATTCGAAGACATTCTGCATTTCTGGCTGAAGCGCGGCGTTGACGGCTTCCGCGTGGATCAGCCGCACGCAATGGCAAAGGCGGCGGGTTTGCCGGACCACCCGGACGTGGAGCGTGCCGGTGCCGGATTCATCGAGGGCGAGGCTGCGCCACCGATGTGGTTCCAGGAAGAAGTCCACCCGATTTTCCGTCGCTGGCGCGCCATCCTGGACAGCTACCCTGGCGATCGCGCAATGTGTGGCGAGGCCTACGTGCTTCCGCTCAGCTTCATGGCGCTTTGGGTTCGTCCGGATGAGTTCCAGCAGACTTTCAACTTCCGATTCCTGAACAGCGATTGGAACGCCAAGACCCTGTTTGACAACATCAACGAAAGCTTTGAGGCTTTCGATGGGGTTGGTGCGCCGAGCACCTGGGTTCTCAACAACCACGATGTGATCCGCAGCAGTAGTCGCTTCGGTGGGTTGAAAATCAAGGCAACCGACAGCGATGGAGTTGGGCCAAACGACCCACAACCAGACCGCGAACTAGGCCTGCGTCGTGCGCGGGGTGCCACCCTATTCATGCTTGGGCTCGCAGGATCCGCCTACATATATCAGGGCGAAGAGCTCGGACTTCCCGAACACACCACCCTGGCACCCGAGTTCCGTCAAGACCCAACGTTCTTCCGAACCGCGGGCAAGCGCGTTGGCCGCGACGGTTGCCGCGTGAGCCTGCCCTGGGAAGCCGGAATCGGTGCTGCTAATGGCTTCAACGCCACCGGAGCCAGCTGGTTGCCGCAGCCGGAAATCTATCGCGAGTACTCGCGAAACCTGCAGGACGGCGTTGCCGGCTCGACCCTGGAGCTTTACAAGCAGGCACTGAGGTTGCGTCGCGAGTTGAAGCTGGGTGAAGGTTCTTTCAGTTGGCTTAACGATTACGTAGGCGCCTCTGTACTGGGATACCGCAACGGTGATATTCTTGTAATACACAACTTCGGCCACGAGCCGGTGGCTCTGCCCGCCGGCGAGGTCATCGCGAGCAGCCTGCACGGCATGCATCCGGGGCACCCGTTGGCCGCAGACCAGACCGTTTGGCTTAAGGCTTAATGCAAAAAACCGTAGTGAAGTTCCTAGCGACTGCAGCACTGTCTGTGCTGGTGTCGCTGGTTGCCAACACCACGGTTCAAGCTGCCGATGCCGCCACCGCCGGATTGGTAAAGGCGAACCACGCGACCGCAACCGCGGCATCCAATAGCGCTGCCGCAAATACCGGCAACGCCATCGTGCCATTCACGCTGCCCTCCAAGATGACCCGTCGGCCATCGGTGGTTGACTCCCCTGCCGCCGTTGACTGGAGTCAGGTTGAGAACGGAAACTGCCTGGTGGTTCGCGCCGGTTGGGGATTCAGGGCTTGCGCCAAGGGCGACCCAAACGGCTACTGGAATGTTGGTCTAATCGGCGATAGCCACATGCGCCAGTATTTTGCGCCCCTGGATGTTTTGGCCAAGCGTTACCACTGGAAGATCACCTATATCTCCAAGAGCGCCTGCACGGTGGCGGACTGGCAGCTGTTCCCAAAGAACCGTGCCGAGCCAAGCTGCTGGGACTGGAACAAACACCTGGGTGAGTATTTTGCATCCCACGAAAAATTCGACCTCGTCATCAACAGCAACTCAGCTTTTGTCTCGGTGGCGGACCCGAAGATGGCCGATGCCTATCGTGCAACCGTGCAGTCGCAGATTGAACGCGGAACTCAGTGGATGGTCATCAGCGACAACCCGAAGCCGGCGCAGAACTTTGTAAGCTGCATTGCCGCACACGGCAAGAAGGCGCAGCAGGATTGCGCTCTGCCATACAGCAAGGCGATGGTTCCGGTTGATGTTTTGCCGGCCGCAGTGCAGTCGATTCCCGGGGTTCATGTTGCGGACTTCCGCAAAGACTTTTGCCCAAACCTCTGCCCGCCAATCATTAATGGCGTTGTGGTTTACCGTGACTTCAGTCACCTGTCTTCGAACTTTGTGAAGACCATGCTGCCTCAGATTGATGCGGCGATACCGGCACAGTTCAAGGCTAAGCCGGTTGAAACTAGCTGGTTCCCGCCGACCATGTCGGTTGGCGAATTGGTGCCCGGCCTCAGCTCCTAAGCCAGTCAGCCCGACTCGCGGGAGTTACGCGTGAGAATGCGGGATGCGATCACGTTGGTCGGTGACCGAGGTGAATCCGTGTGGACGCGGACGACCATCGGCCCCCAGCCCCACAAATACGATGTGGTCCACTGTGAGGATGTTTTTGCGCGTCACCATGTTTCGCACCTCTGCGCGCATGGTGATCGACGTGGTTCCAAACTTGGTTGCCACCAGGCCCATCTCAATTAGGTCACCCTTGATGGCCGAGGCCACAAAATTGATCTCCGAGATTATCTTGGTAACTACGCGGCGGTTGCCCAGCTGCAGGATTGCATAGATGGTTGCCTCTTCATCGATCCACTTCAGCAAACTTCCGCCGAACAACGTTCCGTTGGCGTTCAGGTCTTCTGGGCGCACCCATTTGCGAGTAGTGAATTCGATCTCTGTCATCTGTGCTTCCTTGCCTCAGTGATTCTGAAATCAATTATGAGGCAAGAATCTTGACCCGATAATGGCTCCTTGTCAGAAACCTGCCCGACTATATGCTTGACCTACATTGACTTAGGGGGAAGTCCAGATGCGCCTGTCCGCACGCACTTTTATTGCAGCTTTTAGTGGCATCGCTCTTGTTTTAGCAGCCGGTTTGCCGGCACTCGGTGCCGATGCTTACACGACCCAAGGTGCCGGTGAAGGTTACTCGGTTGCGAGCGTTGAAGAGTCTGGAAACATCGGAGGCGTTCAGCGATCCGCCTATGCGAACATCGTGAGCAGCGGCCAGTTTGAAAGTTGGCTCTGCCCCAATGGTGTAGACAACGATAAGTGCAAGGCAGATGCCCCAAATGTTCAATACCAGTCGCGCCAGCAGCTGATGCCTTGTGCCGATGCGGCATCGGAAAACTGCATTGAAAGCCTGAACTTAATCGCCTCCGACGGAACCCGCTGCGGCGTTGCCGTGGACTTTGCACCGGAAACACGTATCCGCTTGAAGGCAAGGGTTTCGACCGAAATCGCCGGTTGGTTCCGCGGCCGTATCACCAAATCGGATATTTCAATCAGCAAATTTAGCGCCACCAATAACCTGATCTCGGTGGAGGCAAACACTGGCGAGGTTGCTCGAATGCGAGCCGTGGTGAGCCCGACCAACTCGACCCCGGAACAGCAGCAGGCCATCATTAGCCATGGCGGTAATGGCGGAAATACCGTCTTCCACAACGAGATCAAGTCCCCGTTCTCAAACTGGGGCGAATTCAGCTGGGTTGAGATGTTCCGCGGTCTAGCGAAGGACACCGCGGCAGGGGTATCAACAGTTTGGGGTTTCAGTACCATCGATGGCCAAAGCCAGAACAAGTGCATGGCAGATAGCTCGCGCGTTCTGGGCGTGGTGTCCACCAACGCTCCGATTAGCGCCACAATCAACGTCATCGGCGACGGCGGTGTCGAGAAGACTGCGGTCACCACCGTCAACGAAAAGGACGGTTGGATTCACCTGGCGGCATACGGATTCACATTCTCATCGCCAACGGTGAACGTGAAACTTACTCAGGAAGGGTCAGCTACCGCATCGACTCCTACTGGTACTCCTGCGGTTAAGACCATCACCTGCGTCAAGGGCAAGGTCAGCAAGAAGGTTGCCGGCGCTTCACCAAAGTGCCCGGCTGGCTTCAAGAAGAAGTAGGTTGACCCGCCCCGCAAAAAGCCAGTTCTGTATTTACGCGTGGCTGGCTAGTAGGTCCGAGGCGGCAACTACGGTTGCAAACGACCCATCGAGGGCGGCCAGGTAGGCAGCCTGCACGTTTGGTGCCGGCACGTTCAAACCGTTGAAGTCCAGGACCTTGGTGGCGCAGGCATCCCCAACCAGGGTTACCTTGTAGCCAAGGTCGCTGGCAGCGCGAACACTGGTGTCAATGCACATGTGGGTCATCATGCCGACCACGGTCAGTTCCTCTACGCCAAGACCAGCCAACACCTCACCGAGGCCGGTTTCGCGGAAAGAGTTTGGGTAGTGCTTCGTGATCACAACTTCGCCTTCAACCGACAACACGTCCGCGTGAATCTGAGCACCGAGAGTGCCCGGCAAAAAGAAAGTGGCGTCTGGCTTCAACGACTCGTGGCGGATGTTGATGACTGGCAGCCCGTTTTCACGGAAGTGCTGTTGCACCGAGGCCGCGACCTTGGCCGCCTCCGCACTGCCCACCAGCTCCATTTTTCCGCCTGGGAAATAATCGTTCTGGATGTCTATAACTAGAAGCGCCTTGGTCATGACCTCAGTCTAGATAGTCACAGGTTAGATAGTCACAGGTTAGATACTCGTTGGGCAAACAAAAAACCCACCCCTGGTTCAGATCAGGTGAGGTGGGTTTTTTGAGGTGAAGGCTAAACCGCTAGTTTCCCAGCGATGCGAGAGCCTGGTTCAGAGTTGCCGATGGGCGCATGGCCTTTTCGACTTCCTCGGCGTTTGGACGGTAGTAGCCGCCAACCGAAACCGGCTTGCCCTGAACCGCAATCAGTTCCTCGACAATCTTTGCCTCGGCACTGGTCAGCGCGTTGGCAAGCGAGGCAAACTTCTCGGCAAGTTCAACATCAACGGTCTGGCCGGCCAGTTCCTGTGCCCAGTAGAGACCCAGGTAGAAGTGGCTGCCGCGGTTGTCGATGGTGCCGATCTTGCGGCCAGGCGAACGGTCTTCCTCAAGGAAGGTTCCGGTTGCGCGATCCAGAGTGTCCGCAAGAACCTTGGCCTTAGCGTTACCGGTGACGGTAGCAAGGTGGTCAAGCGAAGCAGCCAAAGCAAAAAACTCGCCAAGCGAATCCCAGCGCAGGTAGTTTTCCTCCAGGAACTGCTGGACGTGCTTCGGTGCCGAACCACCGGCGCCAGTCTCAAACAGACCACCACCGTTGAGCAGCGGAACAATCGAAAGCATCTTGGCACTGGTGCCAACCTCGAGGATTGGGAAGAGGTCGGTCAGGTAGTCGCGCAGTACGTTACCGGTCACCGAGATAGTGTCCAGACCCTCGCGGATACGACCAAGCGAGTACTTGGTGGCAGCAGCTGGTTCCATGATCTCGATGGTCAGACCAGCAGTGTCGTGGTCACCCAGGTACTGCTTAACCTTGCCGATTAGCTCTGCGTCGTGTGCGCGGTTAGCATCCAACCAGAAAACGGCTGGCACGTTGGTTGCTCGGGCACGGGTGACCGCAAGCTTCACCCAATCGCGAACTGCTACGTCCTTGGTCTGGGTAGCGCGCCAGATGTCGCCCTCGCCAACCTCGTGCGAAAGCAGAACATCGCCGGCAGCGTTGACTACCTCAACGCGACCAGCGGCCTTGATCTCGAAAGTCTTGTCGTGGCTGCCGTACTCCTCGGCAGCCTGGGCCATCAGGCCAACGTTTGGCACCGAGCCGATAGTCGCCGGGTTCAGCGGACCATTCTCGATTACGTCCTCGATGGTTGCCTGGTAAACACCGGCGTAGGACGAGTCAGGAATGATGGCAAGGGTGTCGTCCTCGGAGCCATCGACGCCCCAAAGCTTGCCACCGTTGCGAACCAGCGCAGGCATCGATGCATCAACGATTACGTCCGAAGGAACGTGCAGGTTGGTGATGCCCTTGTCGCTGTTTACGTAGCTGAGGCGTGGACCCTGCGACAATGCTGCATCGAATGCGGCAGCAATCTCGGTGCCGTTTGCAACACCGGTAAGACCAGCCAGAATCGAGCCAAGGCCGTCATTTGCACTGAGGCCAGCGGCAGCCAAGTCAGTTCCGTACTTTGCAAATACGCCCGCGAAGAATGCCTTCACAACGTGACCGAACAGAATCGGGTCGCTGACCTTCATCATGGTGGCCTTCAGGTGCACCGAGTACAGAACGTTGTCGGCCTTGGCCTGCTCCAGGGTGGCAGCCAAGAACTTGTCTAGTTCGGCAACGTTCATGAAGGTTGCATCCACGATCTCGCCAGCTAGGACCTTGAGGCCCTTCTTGAGTTCGGTGGCGGTGCCGTCGGCGGCAATGTGGCGAATCGTCAGGACGTCGTCAGCACCGAGGACGGTCGACTTCTCGTTGCTGAAGAAGTCGTCGTGGCCCATGGTTGCAACGCGGGTCTTCGAACCGGCGGCGAATGGCTTGTTGAGGTGCGGGTGCTTGCGTGCGTAAGCCTTCACCGAAAGTGGCGCACGGCGGTCGCTGTTGCCCTCGCGCAGAACCGGGTTTACAGCACTTCCCTTGACCTTGTCGTAGCGCTTGCGAGCGTCGCGCTCTGCATCGGTGGTTGGCTCATCGGCGTAGTCAGGCACGGCAAAACCGAGGGCCTGAAGCTCCGCGATTGCCGCCTTCAACTGAGGGATCGAAGCAGAGATGTTGGGAAGCTTGATGATGTTGGCTTCCGGAGTCTTGGCCAGCTCACCGAGTTCGGCGAGGGCATCGCCAACGCGCTGCTCGGCTGGCAGGAGATCCGAGAAAACGGCGAGGATTCGACCGGCAAGCGAAATGTCGCGAGTCTCAATGTTTACGTTGGCCGCGTTGGCGTAGGCCTGAACAATCGGCAGCAGCGAAGCGGTTGCCAGAGCTGGGGCTTCATCGGTGTAGGTGTAAAAAATGGTCGAATCGTTCACGACGCGTAATTCTCCGGTTCTTCAGAGGGCAAAACTTGCCCTTTAAGCCTACCCGCTGGAGGTTGCGCGAGATTCGGGTGAGGCCCGCTCACCGGAAACAAAACTAGTCGGCTGAAATTTGCTCAAAGGCGTTCAGGAAAGTGGTGCTTTCCTGGGCACCGGAGATTCCGTATTGACCCTGTAGTACGAAGAACGGAACGCCTGTGATGCCATACTCCCGCGCCTGGGCGACATCGGCGTCGAAATCAACCAAGTACTTTTTACTCTCCAGCGCCGCCTTGGCCTCTTCGCGGTCTAGGCCGATTTCGGCGGCTAAATCTGCAAGTACTTCGATTTGACCCACGTGTTTGGCCTCGACAAAGTGCGCTGCCATCAAACGCTCTTTCATCTCGGCTTGCTTGCCCTTGGACTTAGCGAAGTGAAGTAGCTGGTGAGCCAAAATCGTGTTGGTCATGATCTGGTTTTCAAAGTCGTAGTGCAGGCCTACGTCAGCCGCGATTTGCTTGACCCGATCACTCAAGGAGTCAACCTGCATAAGAGGTATGCCCTTGTGGGCCGATAGGTAGTCCTTTTGCGAACCCTCGTAGTCAACCGGCATATCTGGATTCAACAGGTAGCTGTGGTACTCGACCTCAACCACTCCACCCTTGGCTTCAAACTGTTCGATTGCATTCTCGAGCTTGCGCTTACCGATGTAGCACCATGGGCAGGCGATGTCGGACCAAACGTCAACTTTGATGGTTTTAGGCATAAGGGTTTCGAACCCAAATGGTGGATGGCTTATTCCCCGAGGGGTGAGAGTCCCGGACCCAACAAATAACCCACCTCTTTGGTCGCGCAGCTACGCGCGCTCCAAAATTCGCTCGGTCGCGAATTTTCTAGTGAGGTCTTCTTAGAATCCCTCACCTCAAAATTGTGAAAGCCCACCGCATGGGTGGGCTTTCACAATTTTGTGGCTAGTGAGGGATTCGAACCCCCGAAGGCTGAGCCGGCTGATTTACAGTCAGATCCCTTTGGCCGCTTGGGTAACTAGCCTTAGCTGCACAGGGCAACCGTATAAGAATACTCGAAAGCGCGGCCTTTGTGAAATCCGATTTCCCGCCACCCTCGGCAATGCCGTTTCTGTAAGCGCTTTATTACAACTTGCTTTCGATTGCCTGGAGGCCCTATTTAAGGCAATTTCTGTAACTAAATTGAAAGTGATTTACAAATTCGAGGGGCATTTACAGGTAAACGCATGGTTGGCATTGAAGATGTTGCAAGGCTTGCAGGAGTTTCCACTGCAACTGTTTCGCGCGCTCTCAGCGGCAAGGAACACGTCTCCGAACGCGCCCGCGACAAAGTAAAGCAAGCCGCCGCCGAACTCGGCTACGTTGCATCCAGCAGTGCCTACACCCTGGCCACCGGCCGCCACCGCAACATCGGCGTGGTTCTGCCATTCGTGGACCGCTGGTTCTTCAGCGTTGCCCTCGAAGCAATCGAGACCGTACTTATCGAACGCGGCTATGACCTGACTCTATACAACCTGGGGGAATCCGAGGGCCAGCGCTCCAAGATTTTCAACGACTTCCTGCTGCGCAAGCGCGTGGACGGCGTGCTCTGTGTGTCGGTGAAGCCACTGGAGAGCGAACTTGCAGCACTGAACCGCACCGGCAAGCCGGTGTTTGGAATCGGTGGTCAGATCAAGGGCATCCGCACGCTGTCCATCAACGACCGAAGTGCCGCCTACCTTGCCACCGAGCACCTGATTGGCCTTGGCCACAGCCGAATCGCCAACATCGGTGGTTTGCCACCAACCGAGATGCACTTCATGCAGCCGAGCCTGCGTCACGAAGGTTACGAACAAGCGCTGCTGGACAACAATCTTTCGGTGCGACCTACCTGGTTTGTGCCTGCCGACTACACCATCAGCGGTGCCTACCACGCGGCCAAGCAGGTTCTTGGCGACCCACGTAATGCACCGACCGCAATCGTCTGCGCCTCTGACGAGATGGGATTTGGTGCCATCATGGCGGCCAAGGATCTTGGTCTGCGCGTGCCGGAGGATGTCTCGGTGATTGGCCTGGATAACCACGACATGAGCGACTTCTTCAGCCTGACCACCATCAACCAGGATGTGCGCGGACAGGGCAGGCACGCTGCCGAGCAGCTGCTGGCGGTTCTGGAGTCGCAGGACCCAGAGATGCCGACCAACATCGAAGAAAACACCGAGTGGAACGTGGAGCTGCTTATCAGACACTCCACCGCACGCCCAGCAGCCGGCAACCGCTAACGCAGCTTCGCTTGTATTAGGTCCAAGAGGCGGCGGCCCTAGAGCCGCGCAAACTGGGTAAACTGCTGGCATGGCAGATTCCTCGTTCGACATCGTTTCCAAGGTAGACAAACAAGAGGCGGCAAACGCCCTCAACCAGGCTGAGAAAGAGATTGAACAGCGCTACGACTTCAAGGGCGTTGGCGCATCGATCGAATGGTCTGGCGAAAAGGTCCTGATGAAGGCCGCAAGCGAAGACCGCGTGCTGGCTGTGCTGGACGTATTCCAGAGCAAGCTGGTCAAGCGCGGAATCTCGCTGAAGAGCCTAGATGCCGGCAAGCCTTTTGCCAGCGGCAAGGAGTACCGTATCGAAGCCGGCCTAAAGCAGGGCATCGAGCAGGACCAAGCCAAGAAGATTTCAAAGATCATCCGCGATGAGGGTCCTAAGACCGTGAAGTCGCAGATTCAGGGTGATGAGCTTCGTGTGCAGAGCAAGAGTCGCGATGATCTCCAGGAAGTCATTGCACTGCTTCGCAGCAGCGACCTAGACATTGACCTTCAGTTTGTGAACTACCGCTAGTTTTCAAAGCAAAAGAGGCCACCTGAGGGTGGCCTCTTTTATTTAAGTGTGGTTTTAGCGTTCTTGAGGTTGCTCCGGAATTACCATGAGTGGGCTGGTTACCGGGAAGGCATCGGCCAGCTGTTCGTCCTCGGTGGCCGCCGGCTTTGGTTTTTCTTCCTTGGCCAACTTGAGAACGTAACGGGCAACCAGGCCTGCGCCCAAGAACGAGATGACCGAAATGACGAACACCGAAGGCACACCGATGCCCTGGGCCATTGCACCCATGACAATCTTGATGAGCAAAATCAGGGTGGAGTTTGCCAGGCTCATACGGGACATCACCTGTGCGGTCGTCATACCCGGCACCGATCCGGCAACGCTGAAAATCGCCGGAACCTGCGGGCCCGAACCTAGACCGGTGGCCGCCCAGAAAAGCGCGGTAAGTGCGAGGGCAAGTACCGGATTCATGCCGCCGAAAATTGTTCCGAGTACTGCGGCGAGGCTCACGCCAATTGCGCCCATCACCGAGGCAACCTGCGCAATCCGGCTGAGGTGGTGACGCTTGGTGAGGCGGCCGATAGATAGGCGCGAGACAATCATCGAAACCACGAAGATTGTGTACGGCAGGCCCTGAAGCGCAACCGGTAGCTCCATGACGCGCTTGCCGAAAACGGCGCCCCAGTCCATCATTGTGGCCTCTGGCATGACGGCAAAAAACAGCCCAAAAGCCAAAATGACTACCTTGCGCGGAGTCTTGCGCAGCGGGATTGGCTCGGCGCGGTCCTTTTCTTGCTCGTGTCCGTCTTGGCTTGGACCAAGCATCTGCGAGGTAGAGACGAACATGAGTACAACTACGATCGCCGCAACAACCGCAAGGTAGTGTTCCAGAGAAACCGCCGCGGCAAATAGACCTGTTAGCAACGAGGAGCCGGCAGCTCCCAGGCTCCAGGCGGCATGGAATCGACCTAGAACGACCCGCCCAATTCGGTTTTGGAAGACCACCGAGTGCGAGTTGATTGCCAGGTTGTAAATACCAAAGCCTAGGTTTTGGGTGAATACAACCGCAAAGAAAATCCAGGGATTAGTAATGAATCCCAAGACACCGATACAGGCAGCAGAAACCAGCAGCGACAACTGCATCAGCGGCCGTGTGCCGAACCGGTTGATCAGAGTGTTAGTGAAGGTCAACGGGACTAGCGAACCCAGACCGGCCACACCAACAATGAGTCCCCAGGTGGCAAACTGCACATTGAGGTGATCGATGATTTCCGGGATTCGGGGCAACCACGAAACTGCCAGTGCGCCTTGAATTAGGAACGCACCGGTAAGCCCAAACATGGCCTTGCGGGTGCGCGCCACGGAAAGCATTGCTGTGGTTAGGGCGCCCATCTGTCCAGCCTAATCGGCGTTAGCCGACCTTGGTTACCTCCAGCAGGAATCCAAACTCCGGCTTAAGGATTGGTGGACGAAGACCCTCGGTCATCAGGTAGCGACCGTCCAGGGTAACCCCTTGGATCCACTCTGGATCGTTGCGCTGAATCGAGTCGTAATTGCCAGCCAGGTTCACCAACTTCACCTGGTAGAGGCCGTCGTTTTCCAGACCTGCAAGCTGCAGCTTCTTTGGCTCCACAAACTGGCTGAGGCCAAGTGAAACGTAAGCAAAGATGCCTCGCGAACCATCCTGAGCCATGACTCCGTGAGTCCAGGCGTAGCCGTCGATGGAATCGATGCGGCTGACGCGACCGCTGTGCAGCAGTCCGCGGTTGGCCTTGTAGTAGTCGGTGAATTCGCGAAGCAGCTTGCGCTCTTCGGCGGTTGCCTCGGTGAGGTCCCATTCCAATCCGGCGTGACCCCAGAGCGCGGTGATGGCGCGGAATGCAATGGTGTGGGTACGCGCGGTGGTGTGCGAGTGGGTTGGGCCGATGTGGGTACCGAGCATCTCCGGCGGAATCGCGATGGAGGTGTAGCGGTAGATGTTTTGACGCTCCAGCGGGTCGTTGTCGTCACTGGTCCAGAAGCGGTCAGCGTGCTCAACCATGCCCAGGTCGATGCGGCCACCGCCCGATGCACAGGACTCGATTTCTAGGCCCGGGTGGCGACGCTTTAGCTCGTCGAACAGGCGGTAGATGGCCTCGTTCTGCTTGCGCATGGTTGCCTTACCAAGGTGCGATGCATCAACCAGGGTGCGGTTGTGGTCCCACTTAATGTAGGCGATGTCGTATTCGCTGAGGATGGCGTCCACCTGGCCAAGCACGTGCTCGTAGGCGCCAGGGTGACTAAGGTCAAGAACCTGCTGGAAGCGTGCCTCGATCGGGGTGCGGTCACCCGAGTGCAGAATCCACTCCGGGTGGGCGCGGTAGAGGTCGCTGTCTGGGTTGACCATCTCGCCCTCAAACCACAGACCGAATTCCATGCCGTTGGCCTTAACAACATCGATCAGGGGCTTGAGGCCATTTGGCCATACTTCAGGGGAAACGGTCCAGTCACCAAGACCGGCATGGTCGTCGCGGCGAGCACCAAACCAGCCGTCATCCAGCACAAAACGCTCGACACCGATCTCCTTGGCGGCCTCGGCCAGCTGGGTCAGCTTGGTTAGGTCGTGGTCGAAGTAAACGGCCTCCCAGACGTTTAGCGATACCGGGCGAGGACGCACGTTGGTTGGGTGCTGCTTGCGGGCACGAACCCACTGGTGGAAGCGGTGGCTGGCGCCATCGATGCCGTTGTTTGCGTAGGCGGCAACCACGGTCGGCGCCTCATAGGTCTGGCCCTGGGTCAGCGATACCTCACCCGGCATCAGCAACTCACCGGCGCCTATTGTGGTGCGGCCAACCGGTTCGCGCTCAACGATGTGCTGACCCTGACCACTCCAGGCCAGGCTGATACCCCAGGCCTCACCGCTGTTGAAGTTGGCTTCCGGGGTGAGCACGAACTGAACGATTGTGTAGTCGTGACCGCTGCGGCCTTCGCGACTTTCGCGCGACCAAATGCCGGTGTTGATCTTGGTGCGCTGCGGCTGGCGTTCTTTCAACCAGCGGCCGGTGAAGTCCAGGATGTCGGTGGCGCGTTCTGGCACCGGCATGAATGCGCTGGAGTTCTCCAGATAGAAGGTTCCGGCAGCAAGGTTGGTGACACTGTGGTTGACCAGAACGAGGCCACTCTCGGTGAGTTCGTACTTGATCTGTACCTCTAAACCGAGCGCCTCGTCGCGTGAAACAAAGCTGACGCCGTGGTCAGACTCGGTGGCGGACACCAGACTGAACAGCTGCGACCAGTCGTTGCCGTCGCGGTGCCCGAGCACTGCCGGGCGACCCCAATAGGCGCGAGCGTGTTCGCGCCAGGCACCCGGACGCTGTGGAGCATCCACATAGGCGTGCGCGGTTGGCTCGGTGAGCCCAAGCAGGTACTGGCTTGCGTCCACTCCCGGCTTCAACGCGGCACCCCAGTAGAACACGTTTGGAGTGCCCTGGGTGGTTTCGATAAGCACCGATACTCCGGCGCGCGATAGGTGGAAAAGTTCCTTGCTCATGGCGAAATTCTAGGAGCGAATCGACGCCCTGACAAAGCGAACATAAGTGCACAGGTCAAGCGCACAACCGAAGAGAAAATGCGGTTTAGTTTTGGCGGTCTACAACAGCTTCGGCGAAGGCAATCATTGCCTGCTTGGCCGAGGTATTTGGAAGCGGCGCCAAGGAGGCAATCGCTTCATCTGCCCAGCGGCGAGCCTCGGCGTAGGCACGTGAGGTAGCCGGATGTTGACCCAGGTCCTTCACTACAGCGGCCAGAGTTTCTTCGGTCACCGAGTCGACACGTGCCATGAGTTCTGCCGAAGCAGCATCGGTGGCGGCATCCTGACGGAGGTAAAGAGTTGGCAGCGTTGGGACACCCGCCAGGAGGTCGGTTCCCGGAGTCTTGCCGCTGGTTGCGGAGTCTGACTGGAGGTCAATTACGTCGTCGATCAACTGGAATGCAACACCGATTCGTTCGCCGTATTCACGGACCGGCTCGCGGAAAGACTCGTCCGCGCCACCAAACATGATGCCCATCTCGGCGGCGGCGGCAATCAGCGAACCGGTTTTGTCGGCCAGCACCTGAATATAGTGCGCCACCGAGTCGTCGGTCTCTTGCGGGCCAACGGTCTCGTGAAGCTGGCCGAGGCAAAGGCGTTCGAAGGTGTTTGCCTGCAGAGCAAGTGCGCGCTCACCGAGGCGAGAAACCACCTGACTGGCGCGGGCAAAGAGCAGGTCTCCGGTGAGGATGGCAACGCTGTTGCCCCAAATTTCGTGTGCCGATGGAACTCCGCGACGCATCGGTGCATTGTCCATGACGTCATCGTGATACAGGGTAGCCAGGTGCGTAAGTTCCACAACAACTGAGGCGTCAATGACTTCTTGGCTCAGCGGCTGGTTGCCAAATTGGGCAGTCAGCAGAACCAGGGTTGGTCGCACGCGCTTTCCGCCGGCCGAAGAAAGGTGACGGGCGGTGACGCTGGCGATTGGGTCGGTGTGGGATACGGCAACTTCTAGCGCAGCTTCGACCTGCTCAAGGCCCTTCTCGAGCTGGCGTAGCAGCCCCTTATCGGTGACCTTGCGAAGCTGCTTTGGCAGGCTGGACATTAGGAACCCGCCTGACCCTTGGCCTTGAAAGCCACGTGAATTGCCACCACACCGAAGGTGAGGTTGCGGTAACCAACGCGTTCCCAGCCGGCGTCTGCGATTAGCAGCGCCAGCGCATCCTGCTTCGGCCAAGCCTGAATCGACTCGCTCAGGTACGAGTAAGCCTCCGGAGTTTTGCTCGCCATACGGCTGAAGATTGGCAGGAAGTTACGCAGATAGAAGCTGTAGAGACCGCGCAACAGTGGGCTGGTGACCTCGCTGAATTCGCAGATGACCAGGCGGCCGCCCGGCTTGGTGACACGTAGCATCTCGGTGAGTGCCTTCTTGGTGTCTACAACGTTTCGCAGACCAAAGCTGATGGTGACGGCGTCAAACTCGGCGCGGTTGAAAGGGAGCGCAGTTGCGTCTGCGAACACGAACTCGATTTCTGGGTGACGCTTGCGACCAACGGCCAGCATGCCCTGCGAGAAATCACCGGCAACGACGCGCACACCCGGCTGGCAGAAAACCACCGAGGACGAACCGGTGCCGGCTGCGAGGTCGAGGATGGCCTGGCCGGACTTTGGATCTACCGAGCGCAGCACCTGCTTGCGCCAGGCACGATCCTGGCCAAACGAGAGCAGGTCATTGGTGACGTCATAGGTTTCCGCCACCTGGTCAAACATTGCAGCAACCTCGGCGGGCTTTTTCTGCAGGTCGGCTTTGCTCACCCGTCAAGTTTACCTGCGCCGGTGGGGCTACAATTTTCCGGTGAGCAAGACTTTGCAGGGCAGCGTGCACCACTTTCCGGTGCTGCACGTCAAGACGGTAAGTCTGGCGCTCCCGGCCGATTTCCGCATTGCCGATTCACTCACCCCTGACGGCATGGCTTTTATTCGCGATGGCGAAGGAATGGTGGCGCGCGGCGAGGTTTTGCGCCTGACCGCCAGCGGCCCCGGTCGCATCGCAGCCCTTGCTTCGCAGTGGAAACAACTGACAGCAGCCGCAAAGGTAGTAGACCCAACACCGAGCCCAGGTCGCGGCCTGGTGGCATTCGGTTCGATGGCTTTCGATGACCAATCCGACTGGTCCAGTGCACTGATTGTGCCGCACCAAATTCTTGGTATTCGCGATGGTCGCGCCTGGTTTACCACGATCCACACCACCGATTTTGATGCACCAGCATTTGACCCTGATCAATGGATCAGCCAGTGGCTAAAACCGGAACCCCTGCACCTTGCTGCCGGCCAACTTAGCGAAGAAGGATTCGAGGCGCTGGTGGCAACCGCGGTTGAAAAACTGCGCGACGGACAACTTGAAAAAGTGGTTTTGGCCCGAGACATTTCGGCTGCCGTTCCTGCGGACTTCGATGTTCGTCCAGCTATTGGCCGCCTGACCCGCCGTTACCCCAGTTGCTGGACCTACTGGGTGAACCAGCGCTTTGGGGCTTCGCCAGAATTGCTGGTTCGCGTGGAGCGAGGCCGTGTTTCGGCCCGGGTATTGGCCGGAACTGCCGGCCGCGGAACTGACCCAGATGTGGATCGCGCCATTGCAGTAGCGCTGTCCAATTCCCCAAAAAACACCATGGAGCACAAACTGGCTGTTGACTCGCTAGTCAACGCCCTGGAACCATACTGCGACCAGATTGAAGCCGACGCCGTTCCGTTCAGCCTGGCGCTGCCAAATGTTTGGCACCTCGCCAGCGATGTTCAGGGCATCATCTCGGATGATTCCTCGGTGTTGGATCTGGCCGAGGCACTGCACCCAACCGCCGCAGTTGCCGGAACACCCCGTGACGTGGCGCTCGATCTGATTCGTGAACTTGAGCCGTTTGACCGAGGCAGCTATGCCGGTCCGGTTGGCTGGGTTGGTGCCGACGGCGACGGCGAATGGGTGATTGCCCTTCGCGGAGCAGTGCTTGATCAGGGGTGCATCGTGGCCCACGCCGGGTGTGGCATTGTGGCCGGTTCAACTCCGGCGGCAGAGCTTGCGGAGACCGAACTTAAGTTCCAGCCGATTCGCCAGGTGCTTGGCGCTGGCAGCAACTAACTGCGGTTAGGCCAGCGGAATCTCGATCAGAACACGGCCTAACAGTTTCATAGCAACTGCCAGTTCCTCGGCGTTGGTTACCCGCAAATACTTCCAACCGTATGCCGCGGCAAGCGCGTCAAACTTGATGTGCTGCGGGGTCTTGAACAGGCGATCGAAATCTGCCTTGCCAAGGTTTTGGGCAACTTCTAGCCCTTCAAAAATGGTTCCGCCGTGGTCATTACCAACAATTACCTGCAGGTTCAGGCTTACGTCCTGATCGTCGATGGCAAGCGAACCCGCATCGTGCAGCAGGGTTAAATCACCGAGTAGAACCCTCACCCGGGAACCCGGATGAGTCAGCGCGATGCCGGTTGCAGTGGCAACTGTTCCATCGATGCCGGCCAGTCCTCGATTGGCAAATACAGTGCGTTCGCGCCTCGGTGCCCAGTAATCAGCCTCACGAATTAGTCGGCTTGCGCCAAGGACGATCGGATTGGTCTTACCGGCGTTTTTCCAAATGGTCTCGACCAATTCGCGCCGGGAAAGGCGGCCGGGAGTGCTCGCCATTGGCTTGCTGGCAACGGCGGCTCGGCCGGCATTGCGCCAGGCATTGAACCAACCGGTGTCCGGTTCACCAATGAACTCGACGTCATCGCCAAGGACCTGCGCATTGTGCCCGGGGTCGAAGATTCCATGACGACCCGGGTCAACGAACACCTTGACGCCCGGGCGCTTAACCAGGGCCTGCACCTGACGACTCAAGGTCGGCTTACCGAAGACCAGAACTTGCTCCACCTGATCTGCCAGAGCTTGGTTTTCGCGCAGCACCCAGAGGTAACCCTTGATGGATTCCGGTAGGTGCCTAACCCCAGAGGATGGTTCGGCCAGTAGCGGCAGACCGGTGCAGTACCAGCGGGCCAGGTACCCGCCGTCACCGGCAATCACAACTGTTTTTAGGTTTAGGTCGATAACGGTGTCCGGGGTCCCGTGCACCTGCAACTGGTGGTCGTGGCCCTCATGCCCAGCAGATCCAAGATGCAGGTCATGCGCCGCATGATCCGCCTGGCAGGCTGGGTCTTCACAGCCACCGACGGGAACAATCGGAATCGACTTGGTCTCGTCGCTGGCCAACTGGGCCTGCGCCAGTCGCTCAAAGATCTCAACCGCACCTGGTTCGGTGGCGCTCAGCGGTTCGCGGAATCCCAGGTTCAACTGAACCGGGCCGTTAAGCGAAACTGCCTTGGTGATTGCGTCTTCGGCCAACTCGGCGGCGGATGCGGCGAGCGCCTCCTCGGTGTCTGCCAAAGATGGCGCCGGGACGTCGATGCAGTCACGCACGGCATCGGCAAAGATGCCTACCTGATTGGTGGTCTGGTTGGCGCCGACCCCGCGAAGTTCGGCTGGGCGATCGGCGGTGAGCAAAATCATCGGGATTCCGGCGTGATGCGCCTCCAACACCGCTGGATGCAGGTTGGCCACGGCAGTTCCACTGGTGGTTATTACCGCTGCCGGGAAGCCACTGGCCAAGCCAACACCGAGTGCCTGGTAGCCGAGGGAGCGTTCGTCGAGGCGAACGTGCAGCTGAATGTGGCCTGCGGCGGCAAGTTGGCCGGCCGCGATAGCCAACGACTGCGAACGCGCTCCGGGTGCCAGAAAAACGTGGTCAACGCCATTTGCCGCCAATTGGGCAAGCAGGTTGGCTGCCAGCGTCTGTGCTGGCGATAACGTCTCCGCGCGCATTCCTTAACGATACTTAAGTTTGGGTTACGGACATTTAAAGATGTGAAGATTGAAGGTATGAAAAACCCTGTAGCAAAGTATTTTGTCCTTCGGCTTGGCCTGTTTGTGTTGGTCTTGGCCCTGCTGGTGGTAATCGTCAAGGACGCCCTACTTGCTGCGGTTTTCGCGGCAGTCATTTCGTTCTCGCTGTCGCTGCTGTTCCTGCGTAAGCAGCGTGATGCCATGAGCACTCACCTGCACGAGCGCAGCCTGCGCAAGCGTGACGGCATGACCAAGCCTGGCACCGCAGATGTAGAGAACGACCTACTGGATGGTAAAGGCGAGTAGTTCGAGCGCCGCAAAAACTAGCGCCGCATAGCTGCTTAGCTTCAAAACCAGAATCAGTTCCTTCGGGGTCTTTGCCGCCAGGAACACAATGGTTGCCGGGCCAACCAATAGCACCGCGAACCAGCCCATGACTGCCGATGGGAACACGGTTGCCACCAGACTGATCAAAGCAAACGGCAACCAAAGGTCAAGCAGGAACAGCACCTTGCTCCAGCGCGCACCCACCCGCACCGAAAGCGTCTTCTTGCCGGATGCAATATCGGTGACGCGGTCACGGTAGTTGTTCACCATTAGGACCGCACAGGCAAAGAACCCCGCTGCTGCACCCAGAATCACCGAGGTCTGGTCCAGGTAACCCAACTGCGCGTAGCTGGTTCCAACCGTTGCCACCAGGCCGAAGAATATAAATACCGCGATATCGCCGAGGCCGGCATACCCGTATGGGTGCTTGCCTCCGGTGTAGAACCAGGCGGCCAAAATGGCAGCGGCACCGATGGCAACCAACCAGAGTGCTCCGGTAATACCGGCGGCTAGGTCGATTGCGATCATGGCCAGGCCGGCGACAGCGGCCAGGCCGAAACTGGCGAACGCCGCGCGCTTGACGGCCGCAGCGGGAACTGCTCCCGAGCCCACCAGACGCAGCGGTCCAACTCGGTTGGCATCGGTGCCACGCACGCCATCGGAGTAGTCGTTGGCATAGTTCACGCCAACCTGCAGCAGCACCGCAACAGCCAGCGCAAGTAGCGTCAGGCCCAGGTTGAAGTGCTGATATGCCAGCGGCATGCAGGCACCCAGAAGCACCGGCGCAACCGCAAGAGGCAGCGTACGCAGGCGAGCGCCAGTCACCCAGAGTTTGAGCGACTTTCTAGAACTGCCTCTTGCCGCAGTGGTGGTTGTCTTTGCCATGAGTTAAGGCTACTTGTCTAGCTGGGCGGCAAGACTCAGATAGTCGGTCTTGCCCGAGGTAAGGCGCGGAATGGCATCCACGCGAACCACCCGAACCGGCTTGGCGGCCGCACCCAACTGTGCCAGCGCATCCGCCGCGATGTAGTCGGCTACCTCGGGAGAACCGGTGTAAATCACCGCAGCCCGTTCGCCCCATTCGGCATCCGTGACTGGGATGGCCGCGGCCTCAACCACGCCACCAATCTGCAACACGGCAGCCTCGATGGCGTCCAGAGAAACCTTCAGACCACCACTGATGATCACTCGATTACTGCGGCCGGTGATGGTCAATCGTCCATCTGGATCAAGGTGACCCAGGTCGTTGGTGGTGAACCAGCCTTCGGAATCAGCCATGCCTTGTGCCAGCGTTGGGCCAGCAATTTGCACGTGCCCTCCGGCGTCAATGCGCACCGAGACACCCGGCAGTGGGTAGCCGTCATAGACGCAGCCGCCGGCGGTTTCGGCAGATCCGTAGGAGCGAATCAGTTTTAGGCCAAGCTGCTTGGCCTTGGCCACCAAGTTGGGATCGGTTGCCTGGCCGCCCACCAGAATGGCGTCGAACCGCCGTAGGTTTGCCAACATAAATTCATCGAATTCCGCAGTGGTTACCAGCCTCTGCAGTTGCACCGGAACCAGGGAAACATAGCGGCGCTCCCCCGTCATCAGATGGGCTGCGCGCGCAAAGGCATCCGGGGTAAAAGGCAGCTGAGTGTTCATCAGAATCGGCTGCTGGTCTGCAACCAGGGCTCGCACCAGAACGTTACTGCCGGCCACATAGTTGATTGGCAGGGTCAGCAGCCACTGCCCTGGCCCACCGAGCACGGCATCTGCAGCCTTGGCACTTGCTAGGAGCGCCTCACGCCCCAGGGTGATTCGCTTCGGGGTTCCGGTGGATCCGCTTGATTCGACAATCAGCGCGACTGTGTCCGGAACCTCGTCCGGCAGTCCGTGGGTCTCCGGCATTTTGCCGTTTACTTCAGGAGCGGTGATGAAAACGGCTTGCTTGCCGGCTAGGGCATCGGCGAGCGCCACCAGGGCACCCACGGTGTCATTGGCTGCAATAAGTTTGAGCGGAATTGGCATTTGTTGCGAAGGGTCTAGAACTGCCAGGGGAACGCCGACCAATCCGGTTCGCGGCGCTGCAGGAATGAGTCGCGACCCTCGACGGCCTCTGCGGTTCCGTAGGCCAAACGGGTGGCCTCACCGGCAAACAACTGCTGACCAACCATGCCGTCATCGGTGGCATTCATGGCGAATTTGAGCATCCGGATTGCCGTTGGACTCTTGCCCAGAATCGTCTTACCCCACTCCACGCCGGTTGCCTCAAGCTCGGCGTGAGGCACAACGCGGTTGACCACGCCAAGTTCATATGCGCGCTGGGCATCGTAGGTTTCGGCCAGGAAGAAGATCTCACGGGCAAACTTCTGGCCAACCTGCTTGGCAAGGTAGGCACTTCCATAGCCGGCATCGAAGGAGCCAACATCGGCGTCAGTCTGCTTGAAGCGCGCGTGCTCCGCCGAGGCGATTGAGAGGTCTGCGATTACGTTTAGCGAGTGACCGCCACCGGCGGCCCAACCCGGAATCAACGCGATAACAACCTTGGGCATAAAGCGGATGATGCGCTGCACTTCGAGGATGTGTAGGCGGCCGGAACGAGCCGGATTGACTCCGGTCTGGTCCTCATCATCGCTGTATTTGTAGCCATCCTTGCCGCGAACCCGCTGGTCTCCGCCCGAGGAAAACGCCCAGCCGCCATCCTTGGCAGATGGTCCGTTTCCGGTGAGCAGAACCACGCCGACCTGAGAATTTTCGGCGGCGTCGGTGAGCGCCCAAACCAGTTCGTCAACGGTTTTTGGACGGAACGCGTTGCGCACCTCGGGGCGGTTGAAAGCCACGCGCACAATGCCCAGTTTGTTGTGGCGGTGATAGGTGATGTCGGTGAGTTTTTCGAAACCTGGCACTACATGCCAAATCGAAGCATCAAACAGCTCGGATACCTGCTGGGTCATGCTTCTAGACTAACTGTTGTGCCTTACAGCGAAGACATCATAGCCGCCGCCCGGGCCACAGCGCGCGTGGTGAGCATTCCCATGCGCACCAAATTCCGCGGTGTGAGTGTGCGTGAGGCCCTGCTTTTTGAAGGCACCGAGGGCTGGGCCGAGTGGTCACCGTTTTTGGAATATGAAGACGGCGAGGCTGCCGTCTGGCTACGTGCGGCGCTTGAGTTTGCCAATCAGCCGCTGCCGCCAATGATTCGCAGCCGAGTGGGCATAAATGCCACTCTGCCGGCCGTTACACCTGATGCGGTTGCGGCTGCCCTTGCCCCGTTCGGTGAGTTTCGCACCGTCAAAATCAAGGTGGCCGAGCCCGGTCAAAAAATGGCCGATGATCTTGCGCGCATCCGCAAGGTGCGCGAACTCTTCCCAGATTCCAAGATTCGGCTCGATGCCAATGGCGGATACTCAGTGGCAGGCGCCATGCAATTGGCCTACCGCCTGGCACACGATGGCATTACCCTGGACTATTTTGAACAGCCGGTTGCCGCGCTTTCAGATCTAGCCGAACTGCGAGCCAAGGTGGCTGCAAAAGGTGTGAAAGTTGCAGCCGACGAGTTGGTTCGTAAAGCCGAAGACCCGCTGGCGGTTGCCAAGGCTGGAGCCGCTGACATTCTGGTCATCAAGGCCGCGCCACTGGGTGGAGTTCAGGCAGCTCTGAATATTGTGATCCAAGCCGGGCTGCCCGCAGTGGTGTCGAGTGCGCTGGAGACCTCGGTGGGAATCAGCATGGGGCTGGCGCTGGCAGCGAGCATTACGGAACTGGAATACGACTGCGGGCTGGGTACAGTCGCACTGCTTACCGACGACGTCACCGACAGTCCGCTGGTGCCCGTTTGCGGCTGGCTAGAACCCGGCAGAGTTGCCGTCAGCGCGGCAAAACTTGATGCACTTGCGGCCAGCCCGGAACGCACCGAGTGGTGGCTGCAGCGTCTAGAAAGATGCCTGCGGCTTATTTGAGTCCGCTGTAAACGTGCAACCCTTTGCACCCCAAATTGCGCTGCTTCGCCCGCGCATTCTTCAAGGGCGATTTACTTCAAACCTGAGTAAACGTGCAGGCCCTTACACCCCGAATTGCGCTGCTTCGCCCGCGCATTCTTCAAGGGCGATTTACTTCAAACCTGAGTAAACGTGCAGGCCCTTGAAGAACAAATTCACGATGGTGAAGTTGAAGAGGATAGCGCCGAAACCCACCACGACCAGCCAGGCCGAGCGCTTACCGTGCCAGCCGCGGGTGGCGTTGGCGTGCAGGTAGCCGGCGTAGATGGTCCAGATGATGAAGGTCCAGACCTCTTTGGTGTCCCAACCCCAGTAACGGTGCCAGGCGCGCTCCGCCCAGATGGCGCCGGCAATCAGGGTGAAAGACCAGAGGATGAACCCGATGATGTTGAAGCGATAGCTGGTCTGCTCCAGTTTTTCCTCGGTGGGGAATAGACCAAGAACGCGCTTGAAGGTCTTGAACAGTTTGTTCTTGCCCAGCTTCTTGGTTGGTTCCTTGACCCACTGCGCGGTCTTGAACAGATAGGCGATGCTCAGGGCAGCTGCGATGTTGAAGAACGCGGTTGCCAAGATTGCAACAGTCACGTGGATCAGTAGCCAGTAGCTCTGAAGAGCCGGCATGAGAGTCTTAGCCTCTACGTACCAGAGGGTGGTGGCAAGGCCAAGTGCCAGGGTCACGAAACCCGAAATCAGAACTCCGATGAAGCGGATGTCCTTACGGAACACCTGAGCGATCGCATAGATTGCCACCGCCACAAAGGTGCTGGTGATGGTGAACTCGTACATGTTGGCCCAGGGCACACGCTGAACCGCGATGCCGCGACCGATCACACCAATGCCCTGGAAGAACACAGCGATGATGATTAGCCACACGCCAGCGGTTTCCAACTTGCCCGCAGTGGCCCGAATCTTGGACTTTTCGCTGGATGCCCTAGCCAGGTTCATGCTCATCACAACGAAGGCGGCCGCGTAGAACAGCATGGCGGCATAGATGCCCAGCTCGGTGAAACGCGAGAGGTTCTCATTCAGGTGAACTGCGTTCATTTGGTGTCCTTCTTGCCCTTTACAGCCTTGGCCGCCAGCTGTTGGCTGACCGAGCTAACAACTCGCTCCAACATCGGATCGTCGCCGCGCGCCAGAGCCGCAACCTCGAAACTGGCCTCATTAATCTTTACCCAAACTCGTCGCCTTGGAATCACCAGCGACATAATCAATCCACCGAGCGCCAACAAAGCGAAAATCAGCACCCAGAACTGCCCCGGGTTGTAGTCGATATCCAGCGAGGCATAACGACGCAGCGACTCAAACTTGACCGATCCCAGACCGGCAGGCAGTTGGGCGGTCTGGCCAAGACGCAGCTCGATGCTCTTGACCCCGGTCTTGCCACCGGTCAGCTGATTCAAGCCGTGAACCGCAAGCGAGAAAGCGTTGGATGGAATGCCGGCATCCAGGCCAAGGTTGCCCTGGTAGACGTTCATGGTCACGAGCGGGTTGGCATTGGCAGGGAACACTGAGGTGTAAGCACCGGACTTGAGCTTGCCCGCGGTTGGGTAGAAGAACGACAAAATACCGAACTGCTTCGGCTTGGCATCCGGCACCTTGATGACACCGAGCGAGGTCATGTTGGAGTCCTGCGGCAGGTAAACCACCGGGCCGCTGTAGGCAATGTTGCCCTTGCCGTCACGAATTGTGATCACCGGAGCGTAGCCGTTACCGGTCAGGTAGACCTTGGCGTTTGGCACCTCTGCCGGTTCATTTACCTGTATGGTTTTGTGCTGCACCTTGGCGCTTCCACGCTCACGGATATCGACATACGCCTTGAACGAGAGCGGGGTTCCGCTGTTGCTTCGGTTGGTGATGTCGTAGCGAACATCGAATCGCTTTAGGGTAGCGCTGAATGCTGGCAGCATGTTCTCGTTGAACGCGATGCCCGGGCTGAATGAGTCGTAACCGGCGAGGTTATTCACGAAGGTGTCGCCCTCAACCAACACGCGCTGACCGCTGTAACTGTAGGCGCCTCCAAAACCGACTGCAATCAGCAGGCCCACCAGAGCAACATGAAAAATCAGGTTGCCGGTTTCACGCCAATAGCCGCGTTCTGCAGCCACCGATGTCGCGTTTCGCTCCACTCGGTAACGCTGCTGTTTCAGCAACTGTTCGGCCGCATCAAGCACCTTGGCAAGGCGCTTGGCAGAAAGCTCCACCTCGGTGTGGGCAGGCATGCGCTTTAGGTTGCTTGGGGTAGCGGCCGGTGGCATGAAGAGTGCTCGATAGTGAACCGCGATTCGCGGCAGAACACAGCCGATCAGCGAGATGAAAAGCAGGATGTAGATGGCGCTGAACCAGGACGAGCTATAGACATCAAACAGCTGGAACTTGTCCATGACCGGCGCGCTGGTTGGGTTCTGTTGGAAGAACGTGGTCACACCGTTTGGGTCGGCGCTGCGCTGCGGGTAGATCGATCCCGGGATTGCCGCGGCCGCCAGCATAAGGAGCAAAATCAGAGCGGTGCGCATGCTGGTTAGCTGACGCCAAATCCAACGCAACCAACCAACTACACCGAGGACAGGCTGGTTGATCGGCGCCTTCGACTCAGGCGCCCCAACGTAGTCTTCAGGGCGACCGGTAGCAGCGGTGCCAGTTGCCACCTTGGCCGCAACCTTGCCGGTGTACTCCACCTTCGGGGTGGCCTTAGAGCGACGGGATGTAGTTGCCAACTACGGCCTCCTGAAGATTGACGATGATGAGGTTCCAGACGCCGGTGGCCATGAGCACACCCAGCAGGATGAGCAGCCCACCACCGATCAGGTTGAAGGTGCGAATGTTGCGACGAACAAAGGCTAGTGACTTTGCCGCCCAACCGAAGCCAGCAGCGATTGCCACAAACGGCAGTCCGAGGCCAAGCGAATAGGCCAGCGCCAGCAGCGATCCGCGAGCACTCGAGCCGGTCTGGGTAGCCAAACTAAGAACAGCGGCCAGGGTCGGGCCAATGCACGGCGTCCAACCGAGCGCAAAGGCGATGCCCAGCAGCGGGGCGCCGATCAAACCGGCGCGTGGCCGCAGGTTGAGTTTCACCGTGCGTTGCAGCCAGCCAAACTGACCAATCAGAACCAGACCTAGGCCGATGATTAGCACACCGAGAACCTGCTGGATGATCTGGCCGGTGCGGCCGTAAAACAACAGGCCAAGACTGCCAAAGATCGAACCAAAGCTGACAAAAACAAAGGTGAAACCGGCCACAAAAAGCAGGGTTCCCAACACAATCCGGTTGCGGGTTGCCGGGGCCTTGCGGCCCTCGGTGGGTGAAGCGGCAGCCGAACCGGCCATGCCCGACACATAGCCGAGGTAACCCGGAACCAGCGGAAGTACGCATGGAGAAAGGAATGACACTAGACCCGCAAGTAACGCCAGTGGAACGGCCGCCAAGAGCGAGCCGTTGAGGACGATGTCTGCAGGGTTCATTGGTGAGGCGCCGCTATTTCTCGGCCACTACCTTCTGAATCATGGCCTTCAGGGTTCCCTTTTCCAGACGTCCAAGAATGCGGGCTGCGACACGGCCCTTCTTGTCAATCACCAGCGTGGTTGGAACCGCTTGTGGGCTTACAACGCTGGTGAATGACAGCACCACGGAACCGGTGTTGTTATCGATGATGCTCGGGTAACTCATTCCGAAGGCGCGGTCAAAAGCCTGCGCTGTACCCGCGGTGTCGCGCACGTTCACGCCAACAAATTGGACTCCCGCCGGCAGGAACTCCTTGTAAAGCGCTTCTAGGTCCTTGGCCTCGGCACGGCAGGGTGCACAACCGGCATACCAGAAGTTCATCACGGTGACCACTCCGCTTAGGTTGTTGGATGACAACACCGAACCGTTGTCGGTGACACCCTTCCAGCCGATGCTCTTGCCGCGATCTGAGGCAGCGATCTCCATGGTGGTGCCGTCGCCCGAGATGTAGTTCTTGTTGTCACCGTTCTTGAACTGACTAGCAAGTTGGTCTGCCTGCGATGAAGCGCAGCCGGTGGCCGAAAGTGCCAGACCGGCCACTGTTGCCGCCACCAGGGTCACGCGCAAGATTTGGCGAAGTTTTGTCATTTGGTTCACTTTCTATACCGCCCCAACATCGACGGCGCCGGTTCCGGTGGCCTTCAAAACGGCCTTGCCCGGTTCGCGGTAGTCAACCTCAACCAGCTGACCATCGCGGACTTCAAAACTGGTGATGCTGCTGAGTGAACAGCGGCGCTGGGTTGGATTGTGTGGCAGCTTGACCCCCGCCACCGAGGAATGCAACATCCAAATTGGCAACTGGTGACTGACAATCACGACATCGCCCGAATCCACCGAGTTGGCCGCCTCCAAAACCGCGGCGGTCATTCGCTCCACTATGTTGACGTACGGTTCGCCCCAACTTGGGCGGTTCGGGTTGCGGAAGTGGATCCAGCGGTGCGGCTGAAACATCAGGCGGCTGGCGGTTAGTCGATGACCCTGGAACACGTTGGTGGGTTCCAGCAGGCGGTCATCGGCGATTGGGTCTAGGCCAAAAATCTTGGTGAATGGGCGCGCAGATTCGCGGGTGCGCTGCAGCGGAGAGCAGTAGAGCGCGGTGATTTTGCGACCCTGCGATTTGATTTCCTCGGCTGCCGCGAGTGCCATTTTGTGCCCGAGGTCGGACAGTCCAAAGTTGGGCAGGCGGCCGTAAAGCACACCTTCTGGATTGTGGACCTCGCCGTGCCTAACTAGGTGGATGCGATCGGCGGCCATGGGTCTAGTTTACCCTCCGCTAGACTGGTCAATAAGCGTCAAATTGGCTGTACGAAGCCTGAAGAATGGCTGTAAAGCGTTCTAAAAAAGACCAGCAAGAAAGCAACTTTTCATGTCGAATCGTTCCCTCATCAAGAACCTCGCCGCCGCTAACGACGGCCCGGTTGAACTAAGCGGCTGGGTCGAGACCCTCCGCGACCAGAAGCGTATCCAGTTTGTGATTCTGCGCGACGAGACCGGTTCGGTTCAGATCACCTACAAGCGCGAAGAAGTTGACGCCCTGGCGGACAAGATTTCTAGCCTGACCACCGGTTCCTTTGTAACCGTGCGCGGCAACCTGGTTCACGACGAGCGCGTAAAGCTTGGCGGCATCGAGATTCAGCTTCACGAGCTGGACATCACCACCTTGGCCGAGCCACAGTTGCCTATCGCAGAGGACACCAGCATCGACCAGCGCCTCGACTGGCGCTTCCTGGACCACCGCCGTCCGGAGATGAACCTAGTCTTCCGCGTTCAGACCACCCTTGAGCGCGCCTGGCGCGAGTACTGGTACGCCAACGACTTCATCGAACTACACACCCCGAAACTCATGGGTTCGCCTTCGGAGTCCAACGCGGAGCTGTTCGAGATGGACTACTTCGAGCTTGGCAAGGCCTACCTTGCACAGAGCCCGCAGTTCTACAAGCAGATGGCAATGATGTCGGGCCTTGGCCGCATCTTCGAGATCGGTCCAGCCTTCCGTGCCGACCCTTCGTTCACCAGCCGTCACGCCACCGAGTTCACCTCGGTGGACATTGAGGTTTCCCACATTGCCAGCCACGAAGACATCATGGCAATTCAGGAGCAACTGCTGAGCCGCGGCCTACAGGCCGTGAAGGACGCCCACGGCGAAGAAATCAAGAAGCTGTTCGACGTTGACATCGTGGTGCCAACCGTTCCGTTCCCTCGCGTCACCATCACCGACGCCTACCAGATCATCGCCGAGCGCGGTCACGTGATCGAGCGCGGTGGCGACCTTGACCCTGAGGGCGAGCGCCAGATTGCAGCCCACGTTGCCGAGGCGTTTGGCCACGAATTCGTATTCGTAACCGACTACCCGATCAGCGTGCGCCCGTTCTACCACATGCGCCACGACGACAACCCGAAGCTGACCAAGAGCTACGACCTCATCTGGCGCGGCACCGAGATCACCACCGGTGCGCAGCGCGAGCACCGCATCGACAAGCTGGTTGAGCAGGCCAAGGAAAAGGGCCTCCACCCAGAGGGCCTGAAGGAGACCTACCTGGACTTCTTTGAGTACGGTGCGCCGACTCACGGTGGTTTTGGAATGGGTCTTGCCCGCGTGCTGATGCTGCTCTTGCACCAGCCAAACATTCGCGAGGTCACCTACCTGTTCCGTGGCCCAACCCGCCTGATTCCGTAAGCGAATTTAGAAAAACCCCGACCAGGTTGGTCGGGGTTTTTCTATTTAGTAGTGGTTCTAGTTGCGTTCTCCGCGCATGCCCCAAGAAAGGTACTTCTGCAGAGTGAAGAGGCCGGCGATGAACTCTAGGCCAATCACAACCTGCTCCACGCTGAACTGGGATTCGAAGGAGCCGTTAGGGAACGGCCAGAAGTGATTCTGGGCGGTGAGCGAGATCTTTGTGAAGTCCCAGGACCGCAGAACTAGCAGTACGACCACCAGCGCAAGGACCAAACCAATGCGTTTGTAGGCCCTGCGATAAGCGCGATTACGGCGTGAGTGCTGGTATTCGTCGATCACGCTGTCATCGTCGAAGACGAATCGCACCGACAGTTTCTGGATGAGCACCATGCCCAAAATAAGAGCCGGGTAGATGTAGCCGGTAATACCCTCGGTGATCCAGGCGTAAAGGCCGAAGCCGTAGAGCATTGCCACCGAAAGGAGGGCCAGCAACCAGCGGGCCGGCGTATTTCGCAAAAAGTTGAAGGCCTGGTCATTGCGCACCCAGTGGATGACACCGCGTTCTATTTTTGTTTCGAGCTGTTTTGAGAATTCGTCGATCTTGTCGGATGTGGATGACATGGTCACTCCCCCTGTTCAATGGTGAAGACCTCGTCTACCGAAGCACCGAGTGCGGCCGAGATCTTTAGTGCCAGCACCAGACTTGGGCTGTACTCGCCTCGCTCCAGGTAACCGATGGTCTGATAATGAACGCCGACCCGGTCGGCGAGCTCTTGCCGACTCAGGTCAACTTGAGTTCGCAGCTCTTCGATGCGGTTTGCAACCCGCTCTTCTTCATGCCTTGGTTTACGACTCATGTTTGTAGCATAAATGCTATGTAGCAATAATGCAACAATTGTCGCTCAGGCTGTTCCAAGCTCAGAGCCAGCTGACCACGTTTAGACCACGGATTGGCTTGAAATGCAAGAGGTTGTTCGTGACCAGAGTCAAACCGCAATTTGCTGCGTGGCCGGCAATCTGGTTGTCAGCGAAACCTATGTTGTGCCCCTTGCGCTTGTTAGCCTCCCCGATGTCAGCAGCAGCCAGAGCATCAGCTTTTGAGAAATCAATGACTTCTACGGTGCGCAGGAACCACTCGTATGCATCTTCATGCCTCTTGCCTTTTGAGCCGATCAAACCCGCCACCAGCTCCTGGTAAACAATCACGGAGACGCACCAAAGACCTCGGTTTCGATTGGCTTTTTCCGTAACTGCAGGGATGCATTTGATGATGTCACTACATGTATCGGTGTCCAGCATGAACTGCATAGCTAAGCGACGTCCTCATCCATGTCCATGTAGGCAGCTACATCCAGTCGGCCCTCAGCCGTTAAAGGCGGATTCGCGACTGACCTACCCTTTGGCTGCGCCAAAATCCATTCGAAAAAGGCATCCATTCGATGTGCCGGAGCTTCCCGGATAATCAAAGCTCCTAAACGCTCATCCCAATGAATTTCCACGCGATCAGAGCTGAATCTGTATTCCGCAGGGATGCGGATTGCCTGGCTGCCACCATTGCGGAAAACTGTGGTTTGCATATTGCTCCTTGGCTATACATTTCGTATAGCCAATTCGAGTCTGGTCTGACCTAAAAGTCACCCTGCAAAAGTGCACAAAAAGTACATGCCTTTCAGCTGCAACTTACAGTTGCTGAGCTGCAATCTCGCTGAGTTTGACAAGCAGCCGAGGACCGTCAACGCGCCAATAGCTGTGCATCCTGCCGTTGATCAGCAACACCGGGATTTCCTCGGAGTGCTTGGCGGCGAGTTCCGCCTCTTCCAAAATGTTGCGCTCGACCACCTTTATTTCGGTGTCCGGGTGGGCGGCTCGGAACTCGGTGAGGACGTCCTGGAGCGCAGCCGATGCGTCTTCACAGAGGTGGCAACCTGGCTTGCCAATCAGGGTTATTTCAATGCCGTTTGCCATGTTGTCAGGATACGGCAACGCGATGGCAATAAACTTTTCGCGTGCCATCCGCCACCAAAACACCTAAAATCGAGGCCGCGTTTTTCGACGTGGACAACACGATCATTCGTGGCTCTTCCTCGTTCCTGTTTGGCAAGGCGGCATTCCACAAGGGCTTTTTCAGTCGCCGAGCCGTCTGGACTTTCGCCTGGCACCAGTTCCGCTTCATCTCCATCGGTGAGACCCAGCAGATGGTCACCGACATCAAAGACAAGGCGATGGCCCTGATTGCCGGTCACAAGGCGGCGGACCTAGAGGCGCTGACCGCGGAAGTTTTTGACCTTTACCTGAAGCCAAAGCTTTGGCCGCAGACCGTAAAGTTGGCGCGCGATCACGTTGCCGCCGGTCGTGAAGTTTGGCTGGTCACCGCCACTCCCCAGCAGATTGCCGACGTTTTGGCACACCGATTGGGCCTAACCGGTGGCATCGGAACCAAAATTGAAACCAAGGATGGCGTACTGACCGGAAAGATTGCCGGGCATGCACTTCACGGAAAGCACAAGCGCAGTGCAATTCGTGCGCTCGCCAAAGAACGCAACATCAGTTTGAAGCGCAGCTATGCCTACAGCGACTCCAAAAATGACCTCCCGATGCTGACCCTGGTTGGTCACGCAATCGCGGTAAATCCGGACGCAATCTTGAAGGTTCACGCCAAGGCAGCCGGCTGGCCGATCCTGGACTTCAAGAAGCGCGAACTAAAGGCCAACAAAGACGCCGAGTACCGTGCCGCACTCAAGGTGAAAAAGGCTAAGAACAAGGCCTAGGCCTGCCGCAGTAAACCCCAAACAACAAAAGACTTAAACAAGAAACCCGCCACCGAGAACCGGTTTGGCGGGTTTTTGTGCATGAAGCAGGCTGACGGCCTACTTCTTATTGCGACGCTGGTGGCGAGTCTTACGAAGAAGCTTGCGGTGCTTCTTCTTGGACATACGCTTGCGGCGCTTCTTGATGATAGAACCCACGAAGACCTCACAAAGATTGGATGGTTAGGCCAGAACAGCCCACCGGACAGTTGTTCTATTCTAGTCCAGTTTGTTAGGTAGCCGAAATTAAGCCATCATCACGCTCGTTTCCTGCCTTCCCGCGCGGTTATTTCTGCCGGTAACCCGCGGCGTGTAGGCTCGCTAACGACACTGAAAGGATTTTTCATGCCTAATCTTCTGCGCAAAGCGCTTGCCGAGTTCATCGGTACCGGAGTATTCCTAGCCGCCATCGTTGGCGTTACCTTCCCAGCCCAGGTTTCCCCGCTGGCAGGCCTGGTTCTGGCCGTAGCTCTTGGCCTCATGGTGCTGCTCACCAGCGACACCTCGGGCGGTCACCTCAACCCAGCAGTAACCCTGTTCTTTGCGGTGAAGCGTGCCATCAGCTGGGGCGACGCCCTGGTTTATATGGTGGCCCAGATCGCCGGTGCGATTCTCGGTGCCTGGATTGGTGGCGAACTTCACGGCCGCAACCTCTGGACCGTCAACAACATTTCGATCCAGAGCGGCCAGGTGCTGTCTGAGATCGTGGCAACCGCAGGTCTGGTTTGGCTGATCGGCTACCTTGCTGCGCGCGAGCGCGGCAACATCATCCCGCTGGTGGTTGCCGCCTGGGTATTCAGCGCCGGTTACTTCACCGGTTCGGGTGCTGCAGCTAACCCAGCCGTTACTATCGGCCGCATGTTCACCGCAAATAGCGTTGCGGCAATCGGTGTGGAGCAGGGACTGTACTTCATCCTGGCTCAGGTTGCCGGTGTGCTGATTGCTGTTCTCGGCCTTATGTTTGTCACCCCGCTTGGCGGCAAGGCCAAGAAGAAGGCAAAGAAGTAAATCTAACGATTCGCTTAACCCCGCCATTTCTAGAAGATGGCGGGGTTTTCTTTTAGAAAATTGGCGTACAGTTTTCTAACCATGAAAAATTCCGTGTTACCCGCGCCAAAGCAGAAGCGCGCCCGCGAAACAGTAGAGCGCTTGATATGCGCCACCGATTTGGCGATGCGCGAGGGCGGTGAGGCCGCCGTTCGAATCCAGGACATTTCGGCTAGCACAGGAATCTCGGTGGGTTCGATTTATCACCACTTTGCCGACCGCGACGGTCTGATTCGCGCCACCCACGCCCACAACTACGCGCGGGTTGTGGCCGAAGACATGCCGCTGGTCAAGAATTTCATCTCCGAGCTAACGGGATTTGAAGACCTACTTGGACAGTACGAGACCATGGTCACTTTCTTGAACCAACATTTTGAGACTCAGAGCGCACTCGATCGTGCCGCTATTGTCGGCACCAGCGCTGGCAGACCTTTGATGCGTGCCGAACTTGCCCGAGTTCAGCACGACCTAAACGAGAGCGCGGCCGAAGTCATGGAGCTGGCACGTGAACGTGGAATGTTGAAGGATCACCTCAACCCGCGAGCTGCGGCGATGATTGCGCTTGGTCTGCTTTTGGGGCGAGCGGTTGCCGAATTGGACACCGAACCGGTATCCGACACCGACTGGACCCGAGCCGCACTAAGTGCGGTGGGTGGACTCTTTAAAACTCCGAGTCACTCTCAGGTTCAGTAGCCGAATCAGTTGCGCTTGGATCGGTACTTGCCGCGCCCGCGTACGCTGCTTTGCGAGTTCCAAAAACCGAATCCTTGGCCTCAGCCAGTTTGTCGGCAGCACGCTCCTTGGCTTCGGCGATTTTTTCGCCAGCCAGAATCTTGCCATCCGCAATCGCCGCATCTAGGGCAATACGGAGGTCTGCCGCCTGAACACCGAGGCGGGCGCTTAGCTCACCAAGCTCTTGACGCAACTGGGCCTCGGCCTCGATTGCCGTGTCTGTCGCAGACAACTTGGCATCTGCAAGTTTGCGACCAAGGTCCTTGCCCAGTCGACCCACCGAGAGGTCGTTCTCGGTCACAGTCTGCTGAACTTTGGCACCAACCCAGCTACTGCCCTGGTTGATCCAGGTGGCAAGCACAGCGGCGGCCTCGGCCAGGGTCTTCTCGACCTCATTGCCAGAGCCGGCCGAGGTTGGACGTGAAGCAGACGCAGCCGCACCGGTGCCGCTGATGCCCGGGGCAATGTCGTTCAAAAATGCGCTAACCTCGGCGAGCGGGCCGCGGTCGATGCTGTAGACGCGAGCCTGACCAGCCGCGGCAACCGAGACCAGGCCAGCGTCACGCAGCGTCTTGAGGTGCTTGCTGACGGTTGGCTGACCGTCGCCAGTCAACGCCACTAACTCGCTAACAGTGCGGGATTCCGCGGCAAGCGCCAGCAGCAGTGCGCGGCGAGTTGGATCGGCTAGGACGGTGAAAATGTCGCTCATGGCTACAGCGTAACCCATCGGGGTTACATCTAAACAGGGTGAATTTGAACCGCGATCAAAGCCGATGTTCGATCAAAGAGCCGCAGCTATTTGCCGGCAGCAAGCTCCTTGGAACGCGCCAGCGCAGCCTTGGTTGCGCGCGCAAAAAGTTCTTCCAGGTGCCCGGTCTCCAACTGGGCGATGGCGCGCTCGGTGGTGCCATTTGGGCTGGTGACTTGACGGCGAAGTTCGGCGGGTGGCTTACCACTTGCCGCTAGCAGCTCACTTGCGCCAAGGAAGGTTTCCTGTACAAGCAGCTGAGCGGTGGCCTCATCGAATCCCATCTCGACGGCCGCCTGAGTCAGCTTTTCAATTAGGAAGAAGACGTATGCCGGACCAGAGCCGCTTACAGTGCCGAGTTCGTCAATCTGGGCCTCCGGCAGAACCACCACGCGACCAACGGTCTCAAACATGCTGACCGCGCGGGTCAGCTGCTCGGCGGATGCGCGGCTACCGGCTGCGACACCGGTGACGGCTCGGCCCACAATCGCCGGAGTATTTGGCATGCTGCGGATCACGCTGACAGAAGCTGGAACGCATTCCTCCATGGTCGCGGTAGTTACTCCCGCCGCGACCGAAATAACCAGGGCGCCATCGGCCAGGTTGTGACTAACCGCACGCAGGACTTCTGGAACATAGAGGGGCTTGACCGCCACCAAAACCACATCGGCACCGATAACCGCATTGGCGTTGGCCTCTGGGTTTACCTCGGTGGGGTAGGCGGTGACACCATAGAGTTGCACCAGTTTGTCGGCACTGGTAACGCTCTTGGTGCTAACGGCCACATTTGCGGCGTCGAAGCCAGCCTTCAAAAGGCCACTGAGGATGGCGGTACCCATCGAACCGGAACCAAGGATTGCAATCTTTTTAATGTCCACCAAGCCAGTTTAGAGGCGCGGTTGGCCACGGTTTCACCCCGTAAATGTTGGTGGCTCAAGCTAGGTTTGATGCATGGCAACAAAGACCAAAAACCCATACGTCTGCACCGACTGCGGCTGGAGCACCATCAAGTGGGTTGGCCGCTGCGGCGAGTGCCAGGCCTGGGGCACGGTGCAGGAGCAAGGCGCACAGACCGGTCTGGTCAAGAAGGCCAAGCCGGCCATAATCCTGGAGTCGGCCCAGGCAAAACCGATTACCCAGGTTTCCGCCGGGGCCGTTGCCGCTACACCAACTGGCGTTGGCGAGTTTGATCGCGTTCTTGGCGGTGGCCTAGTAGCGGGTGCAGTCATTCTGCTTTCCGGCGAACCAGGTGTTGGTAAAAGCACCCTTCTGCTTGAGGTGGCGGCCCGGGCGGCCCGCTCCGGCACTCGCGTCCTGTACGTGAGCGGCGAGGAATCGGTCGGGCAAATACGCTTGCGTGCCGAACGAACCGGCGCCTTGGCTGACAATCTTTTACTCGCCACCGAGAACGACCTCGGCTCGGTCCTGGGCCAGATTCAGGCAGTTCAACCGGGTTTGATTCTGGTGGACTCAGTCCAAACCATTGCTTCGGCCGAAATTGACGGTGCCGCCGGAATGCCAAGCCAGATCCGCGAGGTAGCCGCCAGCCTCATATCGGTGGCAAAGGAACAGGGCATTCCAACAATCCTGGTTGGCCACGTCACCAAGGACGGGTCTATCGCGGGTCCGCGCGTGCTGGAGCATCTGGTGGATGTGGTCTGCCACTTTGAGGGTGATCGACAGACCTCGCTGCGGTTTGTTCGCAGCCTCAAAAACCGTTTTGGCCCCACCGACGAAGTGGGCTGTTTCGAAATGACCGGCGAGGGAATTGCCGAAGTTACCGACCCTTCAGGGTTGTTTCTAAGCCGAGGAAACCTGCCGATCTCCGGAACCTGCGTGACCGTGGCAATGGAGGGCAAGCGTCCCCTGATTGCGGAGATTCAGGCGCTGGTGGTCAAGACCGGTGCTCCCCAGCCAAGACGTGTGACCAACGGCCTGGATTCCAGCCGCGTCAACATGCTGCTTGCCGTTTTGGAACGCCGGGCCGGGCTTCGCCTGGGCGAACACGATGTTTATGTTTCCACCGTCGGTGGCGTAAAAATCACCGAGCCTGCTGCAGACCTAGCGATTGCCTTGGCAGTCGCATCGGCGATTCAAGACAAGCCGATCGCCCACAACCTGGTGGCCTATGGAGAGATTTCGCTGGCTGGCGAGATTAGGGCCGTAACCAACAGCAAACAGCGAGCCAGTGAGGCGAGTCGGCTCGGCTTCCTTCGCTCCGTCGACTCCGAAGTCGGGGACCTGAAGGCGGCGTTGGCCCTCGGGCTCAACTGGTAGCGGCGTTAATTAAGGATGAACTGGACGTCGTTACTGCTGACGCCGTTGACTGCCACCCGTAGGTGGTAGGACGCACCGCCGCCGGTTGCAGCCGATTGACCGGAGGCTTTGTCGCAGCCGGTGCTGCTGGAGTGCACACGATCCCAAGTCAAAACTGGCGAAGTAGTGGCATTACCCGGCTGCAGCAACATGCGGTAGTTACTGACCGCGCTCTTGCACTGGGTGTTAGTCCAGATGGTCTCCGAGCCACTTGTCACCTTGTAGTTCTGAGCCGAAGTGCCCACGTTGAAGTAGCAAGGCTTCTGACTGGTGTTGGTGATCACAAACCAGAACTTCGGGCTGGTGCCGGCGGCAAAAGTGCTCTGCGGCTTAGAACCATCACCAACAACCGCCATCAGGCTGATTCCCTTTGGCATGCAGGTTGTGTAAGTAGCGGTTCCGGTCTTGGTTGCAGACCCCGTGTTGTTAGCCCCCGCGGATGCAGTTGCTGCCGGCTTAGCACCACCAAACAAACCGCCGACCCAATTGGCCACAGCGCTAATGCCCGCAATAATCGCCCAGATCAGACCAGCGGCGATTGCCAAGACGATGAGACGGCGAATCAGGAACGTGCGCTTCGAAGGTTGCTGTGGTGCTGCCATGCTTCAAATCTAGTAAGCGGTGCAGGCAAAGCGCCGGAACTAAAGCACGCAGAGCATGCGTGTGTTGCCAAGCGTGTTCTGTTTAACCCTTGCGAGGTCAAGGAACTCCGCCACACCCTCATCGGTGGAGCGCACCATCTGCTGATAGGTGGCCTCATCCACCGGCACATCACTGATTGCAGTGAAGCCGTGCTTGGCAAAGAAATCCACCTCGAAGGTTAGGCAAAACACTCGAGTGATTCCCAGATCTTTGGCGCGCTGCAGCAGGGCGGAAACCAGCGCGTGGCCAACTCCTTGGCCGCGGGCGGCCTCGGCAACAACAAGCGAACGAACCTCCGCGAGGTCCTCCCACATGACGTGCAGACCGCCGGCTCCGAGGATGTTGCCGGACTCGTCCTCGGCTACCAGGAACTCGGGAACCTTTTCGTAAAGGCCAACTAAGTCGTGGTGCAGCAGCTTTTTGACACCCGAGGCATCGTCTTCGAGCGGCTGACGCATGGCCTGAATCGCGCGCACGTCATTGGTGTGCGCGGGGCGAATGCGGTACTGCGAGGTCATACAGCAATGCTAACGGAGTGAGCATTGCAGGCCGGGCGAAGCAGGCCCAAAAGGCTAGGCGCTAACGGAGCCGGCCGGGCGAAGCAGGCTAGCGGGTAGCAGGCCGGGCGAAGCAGGCCCAATATGAACTGATGGAGGCCACCCGACCGGGTGACCTCCACTAGCTAAAGCAAACGGCCGGGCGAAGCAGGCCAGATAAATCAAGCGCCTACGGATTCGTGAACGCGCGGCTTTGCGGTGAACACAAATTCGCCGTCGATGTAGTCCACGTTAACGTGAGTGGCCGAAGCCAGCTCGCCGTGCAGGATCTTCTCGGAGAGCTTGTCCTCCACCTCGCGCTGGACAGCGCGACGCAGCGGGCGGGCACCGAGGGCCGGGTCGAAGCCGATCTCGATCAGCTTCTCCTTTGCAGCATCGGTGAGCTCGATGGTCATGTCGCGGTCCTCCAGGCGGTCGGCCAGGCGCTTGATGAACAGGTCCACAATCTGGCGCAGTTCTTCCTTGTTCAGCTGTGGGAACACGATGGTGTCGTCCACACGGTTCAGGAATTCTGGCTTGAAGTGGCGCTTCAGCTCTTCGTTGACCTTGCCGCGCATCAGCTCGTAGTCGTTCTGGCTGTTGCCCTCCAGTGCGAATCCGAGGGCACCGCGAGCGATGTCGCGCGTACCCAGGTTGGTGGTCATGATGATCACTGTGTTCTTGAAGTCAACGACGCGACCCTGACCATCGGTGAGGCGACCCTCTTCAAGGATCTGAAGCAGCGAGTTGAAGATGTCCGGGTGGGCCTTCTCGATCTCGTCGAACAGCACAACACTGAACGGCTTGCGGCGAACCTTCTCGGTCAGCTGGCCACCCTCTTCGAAGCCCACGAAGCCCGGAGGGGCACCGAACAGGCGGCTAACGGTGTGCTTTTCGCTGTACTCGCTCATGTCGAGGCTGATCAGCGCACCCTCGTCATCGAACAGGAACTCGGCGAGCGCCTTTGCCAGCTCGGTCTTACCGACACCGGTAGGACCGGCGAAGATGAACGAACCGGATGGACGCTTTGGATCCTTCAGGCCGGCACGCTGGCGACGGATGGTCTTGGAAAGCGCGGCGATGGCGTCTTCCTGACCGATAACGCGGCGGTGCAGTTCCTGCTCCATGAAGATCAGTCGCGAGGACTCTTCCTCGGTGAGCTTGAAGACCGGAATACCGGTTGCCATTGCCAGCACCTCGGCGATCAGGCCCTCGTCCACGATGCCCTGCTCACGGGAATTGCCCTTGCGTAGCTCCTTCTCCAACTGAGCGCGCTGACCGTTGAGTGTCTTTTCTTCGTCGCGCTTGGTTGCGGCAAGCTCGTAGTCCTGGTTTTCGATGGCCTTTTCTTTGTCCACGCGGACTGCCACGATCTTCTCTTCGATCTCGCGCAGCTCTGGTGGGGACGAAAGGATCGACAGGCGCAGACGCGCACCGGCTTCATCGATAAGGTCGATTGCCTTGTCCGGCAGGTGACGGTCCTGGATGTAGCGGTCCGCCAGGTTCACGGCGGCAACCAGGGCGCCATCGGTGATGGACACCTTGTGGTGCGCCTCGTAGCGGTCGCGCAGACCCTTCAGGATGTTGATGGCGTGCGGGATGCTTGGCTCGTTTACCTGCACAGACTGGAAGCGACGCTCAAGCGCTGCATCCTTCTCAAAGTACTTGCGGAACTCATCCAGGGTGGTGGCACCGATGGTCTGGAGCTCGCCGCGGGCCAGCAGTGGCTTCAGGATGCTGGCGGCATCGATGGCACCCTCGGCGGCACCGGCACCAACCAGCGAGTGAATCTCATCGATGAAGGTGATGATGTCTCCGCGGGTGCGGATCTCCTTGGTCACCTTCTTGAGGCGCTCCTCGAAGTCACCGCGGTAGCGGCTACCGGC
>Ga0228703_1000286_pt1 | contig 39599 bp, 39 predicted proteins | sample McNCre217_Aug_MG_3_FD_178020 | JGI IMG/M metagenome (GOLD analysis project Ga0228703, IMG submission 178020) | Freshwater microbial communities from McNutts Creek, Athens, Georgia, United States - 29-17_Aug_MG | ecosystem: Environmental > Aquatic > Freshwater > Creek | place: USA: Georgia...
TGGCGAATATTTGTCGAGTTCATCATGGCGCGGTGCTTTTGGCATAGGTTATTCTAGGCAGGTTGTTTTAAGTCAACCTTTGTCCGTTCAGGGGACGAATAACCGAAGTTCTTATTTAGATTATTTGATTCAAAAGGCAGGCGATAAAGGAGCTACCGGTGCGAGTTTAGATGATGAATATGATTCCTATTACAATACGGCGGATAGTCGGGAAGCAGCGGCTTATCAATCCTATTTGATTAATCCGAATGCCCAAACAGGAGGAGCTCCTTTTGAGCGTTATTTGCCAAATTTGCCAACGGAGCAAACGGGGTATGCCGACAATAGTGGGTCTGTTGCTCAATGGGATATAAGTTATGGTGCGGCTTATCAAGATCGTTTCTATGTTGGCTTAGGAGTGCATTTTAGCAAATTGAATACGACGTTGACACAACGTTGGGAGGAGCGTTTTCCTTCGAACAATTTCGTAGCCGGTTGGGGATTAGAAGAACAATTAAACACCTCAGGCTCTGGAATCGCTGTCTCATTAGGTGCGATTTATAAGGTAAAGCCAAATCTTCGGGTTGCCTTAAATATTCAAACGCCAACTTACTATGACCAATTAGTTGAGCAATATGCTGGAAAATTAACGCCTCAAATTAGTTCGATTCCTGTAACTGGTGGCTATATCACGCGTGTCAAACCGGTCAAATTGACACCCAATGAATTTACCTATCAATTAGCGACACCATTCCGTGTTTCGGGAGGAATGGCCTATTTCTTTGGGAAGCGAGGTTTGTTGAGTGCAGATGTGGAGCTCATAAATTATTCAGGGATGCATGTTTCTTCTGCGGAATTGAGTCCATATACTAACCAACAATTTAAGGATAAGTACAATACCCAAATGTCTCGAAATTTTCAAACGGCTTTGAATCTGAAAGTGGGTGCGGAGTTTCGGGTTACTTCCGCTTGGACTTTACGGGGTGGAGTTGCCTCCTACGGGAATGGATTTTCGAGTACTTATGATTCCATTGACCGTAGTCAGTTTCAAGTTTCGGGAGGTCTTGGTTATCGTAGTGCAACTTATTATGTGGACCTTGCCATCGTTCAACGAACAGGGAAGGATGCTTACACGCCTTATACCATTAAAAATGCGGCAGATTATGCATCTGCCGCATTGAAAATCTCCCAGACACAAATTAGTCTGGGCGGAGGGGTATTTTTTTAAACGGGGATGTATTGGTCCAATAACCAAAGTAATTGGCTAACGGTAATTTCTCCGTCTACCTGAATATCCGCCTTTTGGTAAAAAGACAAGCGCTCCTCAAAGGTCTTTTTGATGGATGCAATGACAACTTCTTCGCTCTGGCTCTTATCTAACAGCGGACGATTATTTCCTTGCGCTTTGTACAAACGAGTCGCTAAATCATTGACATCTACATTTAAAAAGATGCTGACTCCGTTCTCTTTGATGAAATCCATGTTATCGTTGAAGCAAGGAACTCCACCGCCTGTTGCAATCACCATGGATTGATTCGGTTGAAACCCCCGTAAGGTTTTCTTTTCTATTTCCCGAAAATGGGCCTCCCCGTAGTTGGAGAAAATCTCTGAAACCGTTTTTTGCTCACGCGTTTCGATCAATTTATCCATATCTGTAAAGCTATACCCCAAATTTCTTGCTAACTCTTTCCCTAATGTACTCTTTCCTGATGAGGGCATTCCTACTAAATAGATATTCTTCATTCCTGCACTTATTGTTTTAAACGTTGTTGAATGTCATTCGCATCGGGTAGGCGATAGGCCGACCATTTTCCTTTGACGGTCCCTTGACTAATAAGCCAAAGTCCTGGACTTGAACGAATGATGGTTTTTAATACTTTCGAATCTGCGGATAGGGCCGGGAATGCCAATTGGTATTCATGACGCAAGGCATTTACGTCCTCGTCCGAAGATGCACTAACTAACCAGATGGGGATTTGAATTGTTTTCGCTAATTGGCTGATTTCTTCAAAAGCCGCTAATCGGGAATGGTGAACATTGGGTGCGATCACTAAAAGATGATCCCCTTGGAAGATTTTCTGGGTATAATCTGTGGTGTCTCCATCTACCCACAAACGATAATCTGTAATGAGTGGACGCGCCTCCTTTTCATTGATGGCTTGCATCGATACAAATTCCGCCTTGGGGTCCGTCGGCATTTCCGTTAATTCAACCGTTTTGCCATTGATTTTATAGACATACGTGAATTTCAATTCCTCACGGTTCTTCATGTTCGCAGGGATATTTTCACCTACAGCATAAGGTAATCCATCTTGAATCGGTAGGTAGAAATAACAATACGTTCCCAATCCAATACTCAAAATGGCCGAAGCCAATACCCATTTTCCGGTTTGTTGGCTTTGTTTGATCTTATCTGTCAAGAATAAGCTTAATGTTAAGATCAACAAGAATATATCCTTCCCAAAGGATGTCCATGGGGTCAATTTGATCGTTTCTCCGAAACAGCCACAGTCGGTCACCTTGTTGAAATAAGCTGAATAAAACGTTAGGAAGCTAAAGAAAATCAATATACCCACGAAGCTGTATAAAGTCGCTTTGGTTTTGTAATTAAGTGCCAATGCGATGGCCAAAACAATTTCGGCACTACTCAGACCAATCGAGAAAAGTAAGGCTTGGGGAATTAATAATTTCCAGAAACCCGCCATCCATGGGAAGTCCAAGGAGAAAACTTCGAAGTATTCCTCGAGTTTCAATTCCGTCCCGATGGGGTCGTTTAGTTTGATTAATCCGGAGAATAAGAATATCCCGACCAATAAAAACGTGGCGATGTTGCGGTATATTTTCATCCGATTATTGCTGTTGGGCCATTTGCATCTGCTTCTCCTCTTTGAACTTAATCAGGCAGAAAACGGCATAATTTAGCATATCTTGGTAGTTGGCCTCTACACCTTCCGAAACGAGTGTAACGCCTTGGTTATTTTCGATTTGTTTCGTACGAAATATCTTCATCAAGATGAGATCCGTCATGCTACTCACACGCATGTCTCGCCAAGCCTCGCCGTAGTCGTGATTTTTATTGCGTAATAATTCGAGGGTCGTTTCGACTTGTTGGTCGTAGAAAGCACTTAATTCTTCGGGGCTGAATTCCATCTGGTCAGAGGATTCGAGCGATTTTTGAATTAAGGCGATGATGCAATAATTGATGATTCCGATGAATTCTCCCTCGATTCCGTCTTCGATGCGCTGGGCACCTTTCTCTTGAATGCTGCGAATGCGTTGCGCTTTGATGAAGATTTGATCTGTCAAACTAGGTAAGCGCAAGATTCTCCAAGAGGTACCGTAATCTTTGTTTTTTTTATCAAACAAGGCTTTGCAGTATGAAATTACTTGGCGATATTCGATTTCGGTTTGGGAAGGCGCGGAGTCCTTATTCATACGGGTTGGTTTTAATACTTATAGCCTACAAAAATATTTAAATTATCCTAAATTTCATTTGATTTGAACGCTCTTTTTCCATCTTTTCAAACAATTCGAGTTCAAGGCCGAATCCTACGTCTGGATGAGCCTTTGATCATGGGAATTTTAAACGCGACACCTGATTCTTTTTTCGAAGGTAGTCGGGTCATGGATCCCGCTGTTTGCTTAGAGCGTGTCGCTGGAATGGTCGCATTAGGTGCGAAAATCATCGATATTGGTGGGCATTCCACCCGTCCTGGCGCGGCTCCAGTTACGCCTGATGAAGAGATTGAACGTGTGGTGCCATTGATCCAGTTCATTCGAACGCAATTTCCCGATCTAGTTATCTCCATCGATACCTATCGTTTGTCGGTCGCTCAAGCTGCCGTAGCCGCTGGTGCAGATCTTTTTAATGACATCGGTGCGGGTCAAATGGATGCCGGAATTTTCGAATGGGTGTCAGAAAATCAAGTTCCTTATATTTTGTCACACAGTCGGGGAGCCTTTAATCAAGTTCACGAAGTCCCAGATTACCAGGATGTGGTGGCTGATGTCTGGTCGGATATCGCGACCAAACTCCATACCCTTCGTTCCTTGGGCGCTAAGGATGTCATAGTAGATCCCGGTTTGGGATTTTCCAAATCCATTGATCACAATTATACGCTCTTGGCTCATTTAGCTAGCTTTAAGACCCTCGGTGCGCCGATATTAATTGGTGTTTCCCGTAAATCGATGATTTATAAGACTTTGGGGATTACGGCGGCAGAATCCTTGAATGGGACTTCGGCTTTAAATATGGTTGCCTTACAGCAAGGGGCTCAAATTTTGCGTGTTCATGACGTGGCGGAGGCCAAGGAAGTGATTACGCTTTTTCAAAAATTACAAGCAAATGGATTACCCAATTTGGTTTAATGGGGCTTGGAAGCCTGCGAATGAAGTACATGTTTCGGTCAAGGATGTCGGTTTTTTACGGGGATATGGGATTTTTGATTTTTTCCGAATCATGGATGGGAAGCCCATTTTCTTAATGGATCATTTAGCACGTTTTGAGCGTTCGGCAGCCAAAATTGGTATCGAGATTCCTTATTCAACGGATCACTTGGTGGCATGTATACATGAGCTAGCAGGTATGTCGGAGGACGCATGCCTAGGCGTAAAAATGGTATTGACCGGTGGGGAGAGTCCAAATGGTTATGCGCCGGCGGTACCTAATCTTTGGGTATTGCCGGGGGTATTTCAGTTTACGGATCCTGAGAAGGGTATGCATTTGCTGAGTAAGGAATACGTGCGAGAAATGGCCGATATCAAGTCTTTGAACTATGCTTTTGGCATTCGGCATTTGCCTGAAATGAAGGCTGCCGGGGCAGATGATTTGATTTACTATACGGCCCAACATGGTGTTTCAGAGTCAACCCGAAGCAATCTGTTTTATGTCAAAAATGGCGAAATATTCACGCCTGATGCGCACATATTGGAGGGGATTACGCGAAAAAAAATCCTCGAAATAGCCCGTAAGCATTACGAGGTTCATGTGAAGCCCTGTTCGTTGGAGGAATTTATGTCGGCCGACGAGGTTTTCACGACCGGAAGTACAAAGCGGGTGGTTCCGATTTTGTCGATAGATGGCAAGCTGATTGGTGATGGTGTCCGTGGTGCAGTGGCGAGATACTTGTATGATGAATTGTTGGTTTTGGAGGGGAAGTAGGTGAAAGCAGTGGACAGTGGTCAGTAGACAGTAGTCAGTCCGAAGTCCGAAGGATTAGCTCTTAGTTCTTAACTCTTAACTCCCTTTCGGCCTAAACGCCTTCATGTTCGCCTCGTTGCATTCCAAAAATGGTCCGCCGATTAGGTCGATGCAATAGGGGATGGCTGGGAAAACGGCTTCCAAACATTGGCGTATGGCCTTTGGTTTTCCAGGTAGGTTTAGGATTAAAGTTTGATTGCGTATGCCGGCGGTTTGCCGACTCAAAATAGCCGTGGGCACATATTGCAAACTTACAGATCGCATAAGTTCACCGAAACCCGGCATCATCTTTTGACAAACAGCCTCCGTTGCCTCGGGGGTAACATCCCGAAGTGCAGGCCCAGTTCCACCGGTCGTTACGAGCAAGCAAACCTCCTCGCTCATTTCAATCATTTTGGCTTCCAACAAGGCTTGTTCGTCGGGAATGACCGCATAAACTACTTCAAATGGCGATGTCAAATATTCATGTAATAATTCAACCACAGCCTTGCCGGGAATATCTTCGTAGATACCCGCACTCGCACGGTCGGAAACATTGATGACACCAATTTTGATCATTTTTTATAGGCTTTAATGCGCTTCTCCATCGGGATCGGTTCCTCTAGCAAATCACGAATGACAATCGATGCGACCGCGCCACCGAAGGCTGCGGGTAAGTACGAGATCGTTCCGTAAGCCGATTTTTTGAAGTTGGAGCCATCCGTTAAAATCAAGGACTCATCCTTCACCTTTTCAAGCGAAAATACGGCTTTGATGCCTTTCCCAACGCCCATTTTACGGATGCGCTTCCGCACCAAAGACGCCAAGTAACATTCCCGCGTATCCAATAAATCGGCCGTGCGTAATTTGGTCGGATCTAATTTTCCGCCAGCACCCATCGAACTTGCGATGCAGTAGCCTAAATCATAAGCGGTCTTTAATAAAGTAATTTTTGGGGTCACCGAATCGATGCAATCCATGACATAATCGAAACGCGTATTTTCCAGCAATTCTTTGGCCGCTTCAGGACTTAGAAAGGTTTCAATGCTCGTTAGTTTTAAAGCGGGGTTAATAGCCAATAAACGTTCGGCCATGATTTTGGCTTTTGAAACGCCATGGTTTGTAGCTAATGCGGGCAATTGGCGATTCCGGTTCGTAGGGTCTACCACGTCTCCATCCACGATGGTCATGGTTCCTACTCCGGAACGTGCGATGAACTCGGCGGCAAAGGATCCGACGCCACCGAGGCCAACAATTAAAACATGGGCACGTTGAAGTTTTTGGATTCCTTCGGCTCCGATTAAGAGTTCGGACCGACTGAGCCAGCTAAGGTCATTTTCTTGTAACATTAGGCAATTTCTTCCTTGATTTGGTATTGAGTAGTTTTGTCGGAATTCGTGATGAGCAATTCGCCCAAGAATCCGGCTACGAATAATTGAACTCCTAAAATAATGGCCACTAAGGCCAAGAAGAACAAGGGGTTATCCGTAACATTCCGGTACTTGAAATTATTCGCGATGTTGTACAGTTTTTCGCCAATTAGCCAAAGCGTGATGACCGTTCCCGAGAAGAAGGATAAAATTCCCAGGCTACCGAATAGGTGCATAGGTCGCTTGCCAAATGTCTGTACAAACGTGATGGACAATAAGTCTAAAAAACCATATAAAAAGCGCTCTAAGCCGAATTTAGTTACGCCATATTTACGCGCTTGGTGTTGAACAACTTTCTCACCAATTTTGGTAAATCCGTTCCATTTAGCTTGAACCGGAATGTAACGATGCATTTCACCATAAAGTTTGATGGTCTTGACAACCTCCAATTTATAAGCCTTTAAACCACAGTTAAAGTCATTCAATTTAACGCCTGACAGCGCGCGCGTGGCTGCGTTGTAAAGTTTCGTAGGGATGGTTTTTGAAATCGGATCAAAGCGTTTTTGTTTCCATCCAGACACTAAATCATATCCATCTTGCGAAATCATGCGATACAATTCAGGAATTTCGTCCGGCGAATCCTGTAAGTCGGCATCCATGGTAATCACCACTCGACCGCTGGCTTTTTGAAAACCCTCATGCAAAGCCGCTGATTTACCGTAATTACGAGCAAATGAAATACCCTTGATTGTGGAATATTGCTTGGATAAATCTTGAATCACCTGCCATGAGCTATCCTTGCTTCCATCATTGACAAAAATCATTTCATACGAGAATTGATTTTTTTGCATGACCTGATCCACCCAAGAACAAAGTTCTGGAAGCGATTCAGCTTCGTTATATAAAGGTACTACAATGGATATCTGCAACATAGTGGGGCGTCAAACAAACAAAAATACAAATTTCAACGGATAATATTAGTCGAATATCAAATAGTATGGTTTTAATAAGTTGGTGAATTCCTCGGAATACCTTCCATCAAGTTCTTTGATGCATATCGTATCGGTTTTTAAATCACTTTTTTGAAATGAACCTTGAGCCATGATGCGTAGCGTTTCGTGGTTAGCTTGGTGTTTTACTTCACAAATTTCATTCAAATAAAGCCCATTTTCTAATGCAGCTTTTTCGAACTGTTTCATCCCAAACGGAGGATAGAGTACCGTAAATTTTCCATCTGCCTTCAAATTTCTTCGTATTCCATTGGCCAATTCTTCCGGACTTAGCGTATCGCTGTGCATGGCCTGGTTTTTCGACGCATCTGAATTTTTCAGGTGATTGATGAAAAAGGGTGGATTGCAAATGATGAAATCATGGATTGATTGATAGTCGCTTAACGCAAGGGTCTTGATTTGAATTTTGGGATTAGCCAATGCGCTCATATTTTCTTGAGCAAGCTCGGCTACGTCCGCTTGAATTTCAATCCCCGTAAAGTGAGAGGTAGGGTAAGCCTGTGCCAGCATACCAATCAATAAACCACAACCCGTCCCGATGTCCAAGGTGTTTTGCTGGGGGAATTTTCCCGACCACGCCCCAAACAAACATGCTTCAGTTGTAATTTTAAGCCCGGGTTTTCCATGGGCCAAAGCGAATTGTTTGAACTGAAAAATGGATCTATTTTCGGCCATAATCCGCCGGATTTTCACCCCAATCCTCAGTCTCCCACTTTAAGATTTTGGTCGTGTAGCTATTCGTTTTTAGCCATTCGATAGCTCGGTCGACGAGCTCGAATAACTCAGCCGTCGATGCATCGCGTTCCAAATTCGTCTTGATGGCTTTGTTCCGCACCCAGGCGATTGCCGTTCTGGAATCCGAATAAAGAGGAAACGGGCAATCGAGTTTTTTCAAATAGGAGAGCCCGTGAACAATGGCTAGAAATTCACCTAAATTGACAGTTCCAACGGGGAAAGGTCCACGTTTAAAGAGGACTTCTTTCGTAGCAGTATTGACTCCTTGATATTCTAAAATCCCAGGATTGCCTGCACATGCTGCATCTACAGATATACTCGGGATGATGAATTGGCCGGCTATGCCCGATGGCTTTAGTGTTTTAGTCGATTTAGGATTTATGCTGGCCCAATAATTCTTCTTGGATGCGGCCTCGGCTTCGGCACGGGATTCAAAGGATTTGTACTGGGCATTTGGAAAACCTTTGATGTTTTTTTCCGTTTCGGCCCAAGTATCAAAAATGCCTTTTTGATGTCCCTCCCAAATCACATAATATTTCTGTTTTTTAGCCATTAACCCAGACGTGTTTTAAAGATCTTGATTGCAATCGCTATCAAAATAACACCAAATACTTTTCGTAAAACCTGCGTTCCGGCATTGCCTAATTTATTTTCAATCCAGACACTCGATCGTAATACGATGTAGATAAAAATCAGGTTGATGAGAATACTGATCATGATATTTTCCTCTTCGAATTGTGATTTAAGCGAGATAAGCGTTGTCATCGTACCCGCCCCCGCAATAATCGGAAAGGCTAAGGGCACAATACTGTGAGCGGAACCTTCTTGAACCTCTTCCGATTTGAAAATATTACGTCCTAAGGTCATCTCCAAACCAATCAAAAAGATGATTAAGGCACCCGCCATCGCAAAAGAATTCGTATCCACTCCGAAAAAACGAAGAATCAATTTTCCGGCAAAGAAGAATCCAATCATAATCAAACCCGAAACCAAGGTTGCTTGCTCCGCATGAATATTCCCATTTTTCTTGCGTAGGTCGATGATGATGGGGATTGAACCTAATATATCAATCACCGAAAACAAGATCAGTGAAGAGGATAAAATTTCCTTAAAGTTAAAGTTCATGGTCAAGTTGATTTATGAGTGTCTCAATATCGTTCACCGTATGACTTGGAAAATTTGCGATTCGTACCGTCGTGGATTGCCAATCGCCATAGCCTTTTCCGAGTTCAATTTCGGCCTTCAAACAATGCGCCTGAATTTTTTTAATCTGCTCGGGTGAACCTTTTAATGCGAGTACCGTGGCTAATCTCAATTCCCGTTTTTCGATCAAAAATTCCAATCCCCAATGTTTGTCTTTTTTCCAATATCCCTCCCAAATCGCCATTTTCTCCAACGTTTTTTGATGGGTAATTCGGATATTGGGTAAGTTGTGTGTCAGTCGGTTAAGCACATAAATGCTCAAAACATTCGGTGTGTAATGGGTTTGAAAACGCTTTCGGTTTTCCTCCATTAGCAAAATATCATTGTAATGTCCTTTATGGCCTAATTGATTAGCCCGCTCCAATGCCTTTGGTGAACAAATCATGATGCCAAGTCCCGCGGGTATTCCCATGCATTTTTGGACGGAGGCCAACCAAACATCGGCTTCTTCCCAGGCCAACTCAATGCCTCCCATGGATGAAGTGGCGTCTACGGCAATTAAGGCATCCCCGTATAAACTTCGTTGAATAGCTTGCCCCGTTCCGTTGGAGGTTTCACTTTGAACCAAACAGATGGTATCGATATCAGAAAGATTTGGCAACGAAATTTCACCCAAGGATTGCTGCGCATCAAATTCAATGGATCGTGCATTTGGGAAAATTTGTTTCGTATAATGTGCCCATTTTTTTCCAAAAGCCCCGTTGTAGAGGTGAAGGGATTGCATTTGAATAAAAGACTGAGCAACAACTTCCCAAGCCTCGGTGGCCGATGAAACGAAATAAATCGTATAATCCGCAGGTATATTCCATTTCGCATGGAGGATCTCCAAGGTGTCTTTCAATAGCGCTTCGAAACGGGTGCTTCGGTGGTTGATGCTGATAATACCCTGGTCAAAGGCGTCTCGGATAAAATCCAACGCCTCCGGATGAACCTTGGAGGGACCTGGGTAAAATGAAAGCATCGTTTAGCAATAAGACGTTAACGCTAATTCATATCCTCGTAGGCCGAATCCTACGATGATTCCTTTGCAATTCGGGCTTAAATAACTGTGGCCACGGAATGCCTCACGTGCATGTACATTCGAAATATGTACCTCGATAACAGGGGTTTTAATCGCGGCCACCGCATCCGCAATCGCAATGGAGGTATGTGTATAGCCTCCCGCGTTTAAGATGATGCCATCGTAAGAAAAACCTACTTCGTGTAGCTTATTAATCATCGCACCTTCCTCGTTGGATTGGAAGTACGAAATATCCAAACTGTCTTTAAATTTCTCCGTTAGAATTTCCAAGAACTGTTCGAAGGTTTGGTGACCGTAAATTTCGGGTTCACGTTTGCCTAATAAATTCAAATTAGGACCGTTCAGGATTAATATCTTTTTCCGTACCATGGTTCAATGGATGTGCTATATTTCAAATTTAGCCTAAATTTACAGGAATATAGCAATATTGCATTCATGTGGTCAACGGAAATCCAAGCTTTTGGTAATTATTTGAAGATTGAGCGTGGCCTTTCTGCCCATTCCAACAGCGGGTATGTGCATGATGTCTCGAAATTCGCCCAATTTTTGACCGATCAAAAGCTTGACGCCATGCTCCCCATAGAGGTACAAGAAAATCACATCCTTGATTTTTTCAAGGTGATGCATGATTTGGGTATTGAAGCCAGCAGCCAGGCCAGAAGTTTGTCGGGCCTTCGTAGTTTTTTTCAATTTCTGTCCTTGGAAAATCCGGATTTTCGTGACCCGACCGTACACATCAAATCACCTCAAAAAGGCCGTCATCTTCCCGATACACTTTCCTTTGATGAGATCGAACTCATTTTGGATTCCAATGATATGTCCAATCCCCAAGGAATTCGTAACCGAGCGATGTTGGAATTTCTCTATGGTGCCGGTCTTCGGGTTTCGGAATTAGTCTCTTTGAAATTAACGGATATTTATGCCGACTTGGGTTTAATCAAGGTACGAGGAAAAGGCGACAAAGAGCGTTTGGTGCCCGCGGGTCGCGATGCCTTTCGGTATTTGAACCTGTATTTGGAGGAGGTGCGAAATCACATGGATTGCAAGAAGGAGGCTCAAAACATCGTTTTTCTAAATCGTCGGGGAGCGGCTTTAAGTCGGGTCATGGTATTTATCATCTGCAAGGAATTAGCCGCGAAAGCAGGGATTACGAAAACAATTAGTCCGCATACTTTCCGTCATTCCTTTGCGACGCATTTGATTGATGGGGGTGCCGATTTGCGCGCGGTTCAGGAAATGCTGGGTCACGAGTCTATTCTTACTACCGAAATTTATACCCATTTGGATCGAGCCTACTTGAGTCAGATGGTGCATGATTACCACCCGCTGAATCGACGGGCTACCTAGTTTTCCTCCGGGAAGGGGATAAAGACGAAATTGGTAAATTGGCCATCTACGACGAATAGACAAGCATATTCCTCGATATCCTTGAAATTTTGAACAAACAATTCGATATTTTCTTCCGCGATTAATTTCCGTTGGACAAACTCCTCCATCATAGAGGCATGGTAATTCCATTTATTGCCGTGGAGTTCGTTCACACCAATCAACATTTGTCCGATTTCAATCGGACGTTGCGAGCAAACAAAAATAGGAAAATCCGAAAAGCCCCGTTTTTTGATTTGATAGGCAGCTTCTTTTAATGCATCCGCAACTAACACAAAATCGCTTGAAATTAATCCCAAGTATTTCCCGTTTAAATCCGGTGAATTAGGCGCATTGGAAAGGGCAGTGTAATCTTCAATCATCGAGCTAATAATAAGAGTTGAATGTCTTTCAGTGGTTTTTTATACAATTTGGCGATACTTGCATGGGTAACATGTCCTTTGTAACAGAAAGTTCCCTTCATAAAGGATTTTCCTTGCCAAAGCATTTCCTCCACGCCTCCCGTTTTTCCGGCTTTTAGGACAAATGAGGTCAATAAATTACTAATCGCAATGCTCGCCGTTTGAGAAACAAGCGAAGGAATATTCGGTACACAATAATGATTGACGCCAAATTTCTTGAATACAGGCTTACCCAAATTGGTCAATTCCGACGTTTCAAAACATCCTCCTTGGTCGATACATACATCGATAATTAAGGTGCCCGGTTTCAATTTACTCACCATTTCTTCAGTCACGACGCAAGGTGTAACCCCTGAATCTGAGCGCAAGGCGCCCACAATAACAGTTGCCTCTTGCAATGCATGCGGTAAGTTTTCGGAATCAATCACCTGCGTAATTAACGGAAATCCCAAGGTATGCTTGAGGCGTTGTAGTTTATAAATGTCTTTGTCGAATACCTGCATTTGAATTCCCGCATGCCATGCCGCGCGCGCGACTTGTTCCACGACATGCCCCGAACCGAGTAAAACAAGCTTACATGGGGGAACACCCGTGACATTGCCTAACAAAAGCCCAGATCCCTTATGATTACTTAGGATTCCGCTGGCAATAGGCAAGACCAATTGCCCCGCAATTTCTGCCATGATTTTTACGAATGGGAATCCTCCAGCGTTATCTTCGGCATATTCAAGACCAACGGCAATTAATTGCTTTTTATTGATCTGATCGAGTAATTCCCCGGTTAACTGTTGCTTGGATGCACAGGAAACGAAGGCCTGTCCGGGCATCATCCGACCGACTTCTTCGAGCGTAGGTGCATTGATTTTCAGTATCAATCCTCCCTGCCAAACCTGTTGGAGGTCATCCGTCACACTCGCGCCGGCCAACAAATAATCGGCATCCGAATATCCTGCACGATCACCGGCCCCATTTTCCACGATTACTTCGTGTCCATTGGCTACCAAAAGCTGAACTGCCTGAGGTGTTAAACCAATGCGGTTTTCATACGTTGACGTTTCTTTCGGAAGTGCAATTTGAATGCTTTTGGCATTTTGTTTAGTCCAACTCATTGCCTCCATGGGCATAATGCCTTGTTGGGACAATAGTTCATGAAAAGGATTCGTCGTACTCATATTACCAATTTAGCGATAATTTTCTTTCAAATTCATTGATTGCCTCGATTTCAAAAGTAACATGTGGGAAGTCCCACAATTCTTCCGCCTGTTCGGGCCACTCGATGAGACATAAATCACCTGAGTCTAAATATTCCTCAATGCCTATCGCTAAGGCCTCTTGGACATTCTTTAAACGATATAAATCAAAATGATAGATTGTGCGCCCGGACTCTGTTTGATGTTCATTGACCAACGAGAACGTTGGGCTTTGTACAGAACCTTTGACGCCCAACTGAGCTAAAATTTCTTTCGTCAATGTCGTCTTACCCGCACCCATTTGACCTCGAAAGAGCCAAACTTTGGGGGCATCCTTAAGTGCTTCGATAAGTTCTTGAGAAACACGAGGCAAGTCACTCAATCCATAGCTATCCCAATTTCTCATAAATCAATGTCACCTAATTGAGGTCGAATCAGGATTTCTTCTAAAACAGTGGATGGGCTCATTTGATAAGCTGAATAAATGGTCTTCGCCACATCATCCGCTGGAATGAAGCGGGATTCCGGTAATTCGACGCCATCCCAGGAAGGTGTTAGTGTTGCTCCGGGTAGGATAGCGGTTACTTTGATGCCTTGTGTTTTTAATTCCTCGCGGAGCACTTTTGTGAAACCGAGTAAGGCAAATTTACTGATGCAATACGAACCACCTAAAGTATATGCCGTAATCGAGGCTGTCGAACAGATGCTGAAGATATGACCTGATTTTTGGCCTTGGAATACAGGCAAAAGTGCTCGGGTTAAATGATAAGCGCTGTATAAATTGGTCTCAATTGTTTTTTCGAGTAAATCGTCTGCCTCATTTTGAATTTGTCCGGGTATAAAAACACCGGTATTATTCACGAGTACTTCGATCTGATTGGTCTGCTTCAAAACCCAATTTGCAAAATCAAGTACTTGATTTTTTTGACTTAAATCCGCGGCAAAAGTATGTAGACGATCATTCGCCAATTCCGCAGCGAGGGTATCTAATTTGGCTTGGCTTCGGGAACAGGTATACACGGTAAATTGTTCGGCTAAAAACTTTTTTACGAGTGCCTTGCCAATTCCTTGGCTTCCTCCACTTATAACTACGGATTTGTTCATTATCTTTGAGACTTAGCGCGTTCTTAAATTCAAACGCATGTCAAAATTAGGTAAATATTTAATCTTCCTGAGTAAGCTGTTTACAAATCCTGAGAAATTTCGGGTTTATTGGGCTTTGATGATGCAGGAATGTAAAGATATTGGCATCAATTCGATGCTTATCGTGACCATCGTGGCATCGTTTTTGGGAGCGGTTACTTGCGTGCAGACTGCTGCCAATATGGATAATCCCTTTGTTCCGAAATACATCATTAGCCTTATCGTGCGAGATTCGACTATTTTGGAATTAGGTCCGACCATTACTTGCGTCGTTTTAGCGGGTAAGATTGGTTCGAATATCGCGAGTCAATTGGGAACCATGCGCATTTCTGAGCAAATCGACGCCTTGGAGGTGATGGGAATCAACTCATCTTCTTACTTGGTCCTTCCTAAAATGATTGCTGCGATGCTTACCTTCCCAATGTTGGTGACGATGGCTTGTTTTCTTGGAATTTACGGGGGGTATTTGGCGGGTTGGTTGACAGGTGCAGTGACCCAACAAGAATATATCTACGGTCTTCAGTTCGCTTTCAAACCCAATTATGTTTTATTCGCTCTGATTAAATCGGTCGTATTTGGGTTTCTTGTGGTTACTATTGCGGCTTTTCAGGGTTTCTACACGAAAGGTGGAGCTTATGAAGTAGGAAAGGCGAGTACAGCAGCGGTAACGAATGCCTGTATTGCAATCTTGATCGCCGATTATCTCTTAGCCCAATTATTGGTCGGCTAAATTCGCTCAATAAATACGTTTGTCGTTAGAATCGAGGTGGCTGCCCCACGGTAAGTCCCATAAACGGGTGTAATTTCCTCCGGTAGACATGAAGCTGCCAAAGGGATGTGATTTCCTGAAACCACTTCATGTTGGGTAGGGTCATATCCGCGCCATCCGCCACCCGGTAAAAATACCTCCACCCAAGCATGTAAATGATGGGTCTGATTGGGAACGTCCACGGGTGCCGCACCCGTATAATAGCCGGATACGAATCGGGTGGCGAGGCCCATGGCCCGACAAAGCGCTGAGAAAAGGACGGCGTAATCGCGGCATGATCCTTTCCGACTCAATAATGTGACTTCGGGGGTATTCGGAGCTCCTTCTTCGCGAATTTCGTAGGCGAAATTTTTGAAGATGAATTCATTGATTTGCATCAAAAAGGCAGAAGTTTCGTATTGAACCTGGGAGGCGAGTTGGCGTGCCGTTTGCTCCACAATTGCCCCAATTCCCTCTAATCCGAGGTAGGGGCTCAAGGTTTTTAAATACGAATCCGAATAGCGCATGGGCAATCGTTTGCTTTCGAAGGGAAAGTAAACGAAGTCAAATGGATTGAATTCCGTCGTTTCCACCTGGGCTTCCATCCGGATATTCAAGTATTGCGTTGGCTCCTTGAAAAATAAGATATTTTGCGTGTTACCCTCCGGATCCAAATTCTTCGAAATTTGGACGGGTTGTGGGTCGATACGCATTTCAAAAGATTGAACCGTCAGCAGGGAGCTTTTTCTTGGGTGCAAATACAAGATATGCGGATCCAAGGTAACGGGTTCGCTATATTGATAATGAAGGCTGTGTTGGATTTTAGCGATCATTAGAGGGCAAAGTCAGTAAGCTTTTCATCCAGTATTCTTCGATGCTTTCGAGCGAATTGCGCAATGCTAAATTCCAGTCATCGGAGATTTTTTGCATGTCTTCTTTATACAGTCGAATCTCTTTGGCCTTGTAACTTCCTTTTTCGTAAACGACCACATCAATGGGATAATCCACATCATTGGTACTTACTTGGGTTGCATCAAAGGACAAAAAACCCATTTTCAAGGCATCTTTCAAGGGTGTTTCAAAGCTGAGGTTTCGATTCAATAAAGGTTTTCCGTAATTGGAATTACCAATAATCTGATATTTTAAGCCATCATTGATTTCAATCCAATTGCCTTCTGGGAAGATCAAAAAGAGCTTATGCTCGCTGTCTTTCGCCATTTGGCCACCAACGATGGCATGTAAATTAAAGGCGTAGCCTTCTTTCTCAAGTGATTCACGATCTTCCTGAGCGACTTGTTTGAGCATTTGTCCAAAGGCAGTTGCCGCTTGAAACATGTAGTCATAAGTCGATTCTTCGTCCTCTATTTTTTGGTTGAAATAAGTGACGGCTTTGTCACGAACGGAGCGTAAACCCGCGGTCATGATGAACAAGCTGTGCTTGTTGATCTCGTGAATCGAAATTTTCTTGTTGGAATACATTTCATTGCCCGCGGTAATTCGCGTGTCGGCAATGGCTATCAGACCTTCTTTAACAGTTATTCCTAAACAATATGTCATAATTGATGGGTGGCAAATGGGATGGCAATATTACGAATTTAAATTGAGACGGGCTTAGTTGACCGGTTTCAAATCAAAATAGGTATTGAAAATGGTTTGGCCAATCTCGTTGTTTTTAGATTGGAAATTATCCAGGTATTGATGAAGACCTGTATCCAGAATATCATCAATCTCGGTAAATTCCACCTCAGAAAGCAGTTTGGAAAGTTTCTTTTCCGCTGGATTTGAATATCCACTTTCGAATGATGTGCCTGAAATCGCATAGAGAGATGCCTCTGCTTCTTGTAGGCAATGCACCACGGAGCGAGGAAAGCTTTTGTCAAGAATTAGAAATTCGACAATGTTTTTGGGGTTAATCACTTTGTACTGTTGGCGAAACATGTTGTAGGCGGAATTGGATTTCAAAACGGCCGACCAAAGTAATAGGTCCAAGGGGGAACCAATCGCGTCAATATCAGGTAATAGCGTAAAATACTTTACATCGAGGAAACGTGTCGTCTTGTCGGCCCGCTCCAATAATTTACCCAACTGACCAAAATGCCATCCTTCGCCTCGGGTAATTGTAGAATCTACAATGCCATAAAACAATTGACTTCCGGATTTGATTTCTTCCAAAAAACCTTGATAACGGGATATTTCCCAATCTTTACTGCCTTCTACGCGGTCTTTGACTTTCCAGTAGATTTGGTTGACGTATTCCCACATCTCCCTGGAAATACTTTCCCGAATGGTACGCGCATTCTCTCGGGCGCTGTAAAGGCAGGATAAAATGGAGTTTGGATTGCTCTCATCGAAGGTCATGAAATGCAAGACATTTTCCCGATTTGCCGCAGGGTAGTGATCAAAGAAATTATAATGATCTGCGGTTGCAACGATGAGGGGTTCCCATTGTTCGGGAACGTTGGGTGGAAGGTCAAGTGCTAGGTTGAAATTCACAGAAATGAAGCGCGCGTAATTGTCCGCGCGTTCAATGTATCGATTCATCCAATAAATGGAGTTGGCTACACGACTTAACATAGGCTTTATAATTTTTTATTAAATGCTTGATTACCTAGAAGGTGATTTAAAATTAATCTTTTTTTTGAATTGGCCTTATGGGCTTTGGCTTTATTTTGAATTGTCTTTTGATTTTGCAGATAATCCTTGAATTATTCCCATAATCGGGGGCTATTTCGTATTTTTGTTCTTTGTGAATCTAGCCTTAATTTATGTTTTATCAATACCTGATTAAACCCTTCTTTTTTCTTTTTGACCCGGAGCGTGCCCATTATTTGTTGGCCGATATCATCAAGTTTTCCATGCGAATTCCTGGCATTCCCGCACTTTTTCGTTGGATCTATGGATATGAGCATCCAAGTTTAAAGAGGACGGTTTTTGGCATCGAGTTCCCGAATCCGGTGGGTTTGGCTGCAGGATTTGATAAGAATGCTTTGTTGGTCGATGAATTTGCCAATTTAGGTTTTGGCTTCATTGAAGTAGGTACGGTTACCCCGAAGGCGCAAGCAGGAAATGATAAGCCGCGTCTATTTCGTTTGCCAACGGATGAGGCAATCATCAATCGGATGGGTTTTAACAATGAAGGATTGGACGCGATGAAGCAACGCTTAGCGGTGCGGACATCGAAGGTTATTGTGGGGGGTAATTTGGGAAAGAACAAGATAACGCCAAATGAGCAGGCAGAAGAAGATTATTGCTTAGGTTTTGAGGCCTTGTACGATGTGGTTGATTATTTTGTCGTCAACGTCAGTTCGCCGAATACGCCTAATCTGAGAGCATTGCAGGAAAAGGAGCCTTTGCAGCAATTGTTGAATCGTTTGCAAGGTTTAAATGCAGCAAAACCGGTTCAGAAGCCGATTTTATTGAAGATCGCACCGGATTTGACGAATGAGCAGTTGGATGATGTCATTGAGATTGTATTATCCACGGGGATAGCGGGTTTGATTGCGACGAACACGACTTTGTCGCGGGAGGGCTTACGATCGGAGGAGGCTTTAACTGCCCAACAAGGGGGATTGAGTGGTAAACCCGTTCGAGCTCGTTCCACCGAGGTGATTGCCTATGTTCACCAAAAGTCCAATGGGCAGATTCCGATCATAGGGGTAGGAGGGATACATTCTGCGGAGGATGCATTGGAGAAGTTAAAAGCAGGTGCTTCTTTGGTTCAGATATATACTGGATTTATTTATGAGGGGCCGGCCCTGATTAAAAAAATCAATCAGGGAATTGTACAGGCGGGCCTGTAAATTTGATTTTGTAAATCGGCGTAAAAAGTCGAAATTTATATGTTTAAATATGTTTGTTCGTAGATGGCAAAGAAGATCGTTAACCCCACAAGTACCCTACAAATTAATTTTGATAATGATAGCCGTAAGCCGAAGACTCCGGCCGAAATTGCCTATCGTGTCCGTTTGATATTTGGGAGCTTTTTGTTTCTTGTTGGTGGGCTATTGTTGTTGGCCTTTGTCTCTAGTTTCTTCGCGGGTGTGGCCGATCAAAGTGAGGTTTCGGAGGATGTAGTCGATGTTATTTCGGGATCTGATATTCCAGTTAAAAACTGGGCGGGTTTGTTGGGAGCCAAGATTGCGCATTTCTTTTTGTTTAGAACCTTTGGTTGGTCATCGCTTTTACTTGTCCCATTGTTCATTTTGTCAGGTATCAAGTTGGTATTCAAGAAGGAGTTCTATCCCTTGGATCGGATGACTTGGCAGGTCATTTTTTACATTATTTGGGGAAGTTTGTTAGCCGGTTTTTTTGTTTATCAATTGGATTTGCCACATTCAATCGGAGGAGGTGTCGGGTATTTTGTGAGTGAAAAATTGATTCAATTAATTGGTTATTTAGCCGTGGCGGCAATTGCTTTTGCTGGTTTGGTTTTCTTCATACTATTTTATCAGTGGAATCCTGCGAAGCCAAAAATTCAGGCGGCAGCTTCAGGAGGCGGCGTTATTACAGATGAGACCGAAGAGGAAGTACCCTTGTTTGATGATGAAGATGATTCGACATTCCATGTAGATAACGAAGATTTGGAAACTTATCGTCCGCATGTGCCTCCAGTGAAAGTGGACGATGAAGAAGAAAATTTACCAGCTGACTTGCCAATTATCGAGGAGCAAATAGCGGATGTTGCGCTGGAAGAAGTGGATGAAACGCCCTTTACCTTTAAAGTTGCCGATGAAGATGATGCTGCAGAGGATGTGGAGGAAGCAGCGCCTACGACAGCCGTTCAGGCGAATGATTTGGTGGCTCAATTTGGATTGTATGATCCAACGGCCGATTTGCCGAAATATGTTTATCCGACACTTGACCTGTTAAAGGAGTATGATCAAAAGAATCAGACGACTCAGGTGACAATGGATGAGTTGAAAGAGAATAAGGAAAAGATTGTCGAGACCTTGTTGAACTATGGAATTGGAATCCAGAAGATTGAGGCGACAATTGGACCTACTGTAACTCTGTATGAGATTGTTCCGAAGGCCGGTGTTCGTGTAAGTAAGATTACTTCCTTGGAGGATGATCTTTCGCTTTCCTTGGCGGCCATGGGTGTTCGTATTATTGGACAAATGCCGGGTAAAGGGACTATCGGTATCGAGGTAGCGAATAAGAATCGTGAGATGGTGCCGGTACGCGCGGTGATTGGTTCTGAGAAATTCCAGAAGTCGACCTTCGATTTGCCAATCACTTTAGGTAAGACGATTTCGAATGAAATTTTTGTAACAGATTTGGCCAAAATGCCTCACTTATTGATGGCCGGAGCTACAGGACAAGGTAAGTCGGTAGGTTTGAATATGTTGCTCACTTCGTTGATTTACAAAAAGCATCCATCGACCTTGAAGTTTGTCTTGGTGGATCCGAAGAAGGTGGAATTATCCTTGTTTAACAAATTAGAACGTCACTTCTTAGCCTGTTTGCCGGATTCTGCGGAGGCGATTATTACGGATACGAAGAAGGTGGTTGCAACCTTGAATTCCTTGTGCAAGGAGATGGATATGCGTTACGACAAGCTGAAAGATGCGGGTTGTCGTAACATTAAAGAATACAATCAGAAATTCATTAATCGTCGATTGAATCCGAACGAGCATGACTTCATGCCGTATATCGTGTTGGTGATTGATGAGTTGGCCGACTTGATGTTGACCGCCGGTAAGGAAGTTGAGCATCCCATTGCACGTTTGGCACAATTAGCCCGTGCGATTGGTATCCACTTGGTGGTAGCTACGCAGCGTCCTTCTGTGAACGTCATTACGGGTACGATTAAGGCCAACTTCCCTGCGCGTCTATCCTTTAAGGTTATGTCGAAAATTGATTCGCGTACCATTTTGGATGCGGGCGGAGCGGATCAATTGGTTGGAATGGGAGATATGCTTTTATCGATGGGTTCCGAGGTGATTCGTTTACAATGTGCTTTTGTGGATACCCCGGAGGTGGAGGAGATTTGTGATTTCATCGGTAACCAACAAGGCTATACGTCGGCCTATTTATTACCTGAACCTGATTCGGATGAGATGGGTGGCCAAGAGCGAGGCGATGTGGATTTAGGGGATCGGGATTCGTTCTTTGATGAAGCGGCTCGATTGGTCGTGATGCATCAGCAGGGTAGTACTTCATTGATTCAGCGGAAGTTGAAGTTGGGCTATAACCGTGCAGGTCGTCTAATCGACCAATTGGAAGTTGCAGGAATCGTAGGTTCTTTTGGAGGTTCTAAGGCACGTGAAGTATTGGTTAAATCAGAAACGGAATTAGAGGAAATCTTGAAAAATTTAAAATAATGAAGACATTCGTAGCATTTGTATTATTGTCCTTGCCAGTTTGGGCGCAATCGAATAAAGCGATTAGCTTGATTGATGGGATGCAAAAGAAATATAAGAGCATGGGTTCGTTCTCAGCTAATTTTTCCTATCAAACGGATGGAGGAAATACCATGAATGGGTCTATCACCGTGAAGGGAACAAAGTTTCGTCTGAAGACAGCGGGTCAAGAAATCTTTAATAATGGGAAAGAAGTGGCGACCTATATCAAGGAAATCAATGAGGTGAATATCTCGGCTTTTGATCCTGCCGATGGGGATTTGAATCCTGCGAAGATTTATACATTTGATAAGAAAGGCTATAAGTTTACGTTGGTAGGTGAATCAGGTGGGGTAGCAACTGTGGAGATGGCGCCAACGAGTAAAGCGGTTCAAGTAAAGAATGTGACGCTTAAAATCAATGTTTCGGACTTTACAGTTAAGTCTTGGACGATCATTAATAAAGCCGGAAAGAAACAATCGTTTAGCGTAACGAAATTAAATCCGAAGGCTGGGGTTGATGATGCATATTTTACCTTCAACAAGAAGTCGTTTCCTGGTGTGGAGGTAAATGATTTGAGATAAATGTGGAGACGCGATACATCGCGTCTTTCAAGAGTGAATGCGAGTTAGCGCATAGCGTTGACGCGATGTATTGCGTAACTTAGACGCGAAGTATCGCGTCTATACAGATGGCAAAAAAAAGGCGCGAAATTCGCGCCTTTTGTCTTTATGCTAATTCGAGTATCAATTGCTTCATGATCTCCAAGCCATCCGTATTATTTAAATCGGGATCAGCTGCTCGCTCAGGGTGAGGCATCATGCCAAAGACGTTACGTCCTTCATTGCAAATACCTGCGATGTTTAATAAGCTTCCATTTGGATTTGCTTCCTCGGTCACTTTTCCATTCGCATCGCAGTAATAGAACAAGATTTGATCATTGGCTTGCAACGATGCCAAAGTAGCTTGATCAGCGAAGTAACGGCCCTCGGCGTGTGCGATCGGTATTTTATAGGCTTTATTTAGGTCTAACTCTTGGGTTAAAAGCGCATTGTTGGTAGCTGCTTTTAAATAGATGTTTTTCGAAATGAATTTTTGTGAGTTATTACGCAAAAGTACGCCGGGTAATAAATGGGCTTCTACTAATACTTGGAAGCCATTGCAAATCCCCATTAAATAACCGCCGTTTTTCGCGAATTCAATCACATGGTCCATGATCGGCGAGAAACGCGCAATCGCACCCGAACGAAGATAATCCCCATACGAGAAACCACCCGGAACGATAATGAAATCACAGCCTTGTAAATCGGTGTCCTTGTGCCATAATTTAACGGCCTCGTGGCCTAAACTTTGAATAACGCCAACGGTGTCATCATCACAATTGGAACCCGGAAATACGATTACGCCAAATTTCATTTTTTGATTGTCTTAATTTCTTACAAAAATACAGGATTTCAGCGATTTATTTTAGCAATTCCTTGTCAAATAAATAGCGTTCTTCATCGAATTGCGGGCTGTGATTCAAATTTACTTCCTGCCATTGCGATTTCGGAATTATTTTTTCTCCTGTTTTCAGCGTCAAAGGGAAAGTGATTTCATCTCCTAGATTCGACCAGCGGTACCGGAGCGTATAGCTTGATCCCGTTTGATTAACTTGGTATTGTAAGTTCGGGTTTTTGACCTGATACAAGTAATGCATGAATAAGGGTTTGATTGGCTTATTGAGGTGTTTGGACCAATATTCCACCACTTCTGCCGTATTCGTATTCTTGTGGTAAAATGCCAAACAGAACTCTCGCAGGGTTTTGAACCAAAGGGCATCATCGTTAATGATATTTCGGAGTGTATGGAACATCCAAGTTCCTTTGAAATACATATCCGAATCGGGATGTTGATAATTTACCTGGTATGGGCCTGCAATCGGGAAGGCGTATCGGATGTTGTTGCGCTGGTTATTTAGGTATTTCTGTGCCTCTGCCTTACCAAATTTCTCTTCTACGTAAATCGCTTCGGCGTAGGTTCCCAAGGCCTCATGAATCCATAAATCGGCATGGTCAGAGCAGGAAATCGAATTCCCAAACCACTCATGGGCAGATTCATGAATGATGATAAAGTCAAAACCAAATTTATTATTCTTGTAATGATTGCCATACGCCACGGCGCTTTGGTGCTCCATCCCCCAGTAGTCGGTTTCCACCAATGCATACCCATCTTTAGGGAAAGGATAGGGGCCAAAGTATTTCTCGAAAATGCGAAGCATTTCCTCGCTTTGTTCGAAATGTTTTTTAGCTACATTCTCGTTTTCTTTCAACACGTAGTAATCCAAATCCAAGGACTTGCCATTCAACTGGGTCAGCTTTTTTGACCAATGGGCATAGTTCGCCATGTTGATGCTGACATTGTACAGATTGATGGGGTAACTTACCCGCCAATGGTATACATCCGTCGCTTGGAGGCTTTTCTTTTCGATTAAATTTCCATTCGACACACTAATTAGACCTTTGGGCCCCTCGATATGAATATCCATCGATTCGGGCTCGTCGGAGGGATGATCCTTGCATGGCCACCAAACCGAGGCGCCCAATCCCTCACAGGACACGGTTACCCAGGGATTCCCTTGTGGGTCTTTGGTCCAGGAAAATCCGCCATCCCAAGGTGGTTTTACAGCTGGTCGCGGTAATCCATGGTATTTGACAAATACGGTTTGTTCTTGTTTCGCTGGGATTTCCCTGCCCGCTTGAATGAAGACGGCATTTCCGTCCCGACGGAATTTTACTTTTTGGCCTGCCCAACGGACTTCATCGATGACCATATTGGCAAACAAGTCCAACTGAATTTCGGATGTTTTCTGAGTCGTGATAAAGCGAACGCTATTGCTACCTGAAATGCTTTTTTCGGCTGGGTTGACTGACACACGAAGGTCATAATGTTTGACATCAAAACAAGCTCTAGCTTGACTTAAAGTGCCACGAAGGCTGTCAGCATGACTAAATTGTTGCGCCCAAACTCCGAAGGGCAATAGCAGGATAAGTAATATTTTTTGAGTCATCGATTTAATTAATGAAATTAAAGATATAAAAAAAGCTGCACCTTGTGAGTGCAGCTTTTGATCGGACGAAAAAAATCCTAGTAACGGTAGTGTTCCGGCTTGAATGGACCTGCTTGAGGTACGCCGATGTATTCCGCTTGATCTTTCTCTAATTTCTCCAATTTCGCACCGATGTGAGCTAGGTGCAAGAATGCCACCTTCTCATCTAAATGCTTTGGTAAGATGTATACTTTGTTTTCGTAATTTTTCGAATTAGCCCATAATTCCAATTGAGCTAATGTTTGATTACAGAATGAGTTTGACATCACGAATGATGGGTGTCCCATCGCACAACCTAAATTCACCAAACGTCCTTCTGCCAATACGATGATGTTTTTGCCATCGATCGTATACATGTCAACTTGCGGTTTGATTTGATCTTTCGATGAACCGTAGTTGTTGTTCAACCACTCCATATCAATTTCATTATCGAAGTGACCGATGTTACAAACGATCGCTTTGTCTTTCATCGCTTTGAAGTGACGATCACGGATAATTTTTACGTTACCCGTAGCCGTTACGAAGATGTTCGCACGAGTCGCAGCTTCGTCCATCGTAACTACCTCATAGCCATCCATCGCAGCTTGTAATGCACAGATTGGGTCGATTTCAGTGACCAAAACACGGCATCCCGCTCCACGCAATGAATCTGCCGATCCTTTACCTACGTCACCATAACCGGCTACTACCGCTACTTTACCGGCTAACATTAAATCCGTCGCGCGACGAATTGCATCCACTAAAGATTCTTTGCAACCGTATTTATTATCAAATTTCGATTTAGTTACCGAGTCATTCACGTTGATGGCTGGCAAGAATAATGTGCCATTTTTCATACGCTCATATAAACGGTGAACACCTGTTGTCGTTTCCTCCGAAAGACCTTTGATGCCTGGAATCAATTCCGGATAGTCATCAAAAACCATGTTGGTCAAATCACCACCATCATCCAAAATCATGTTCAAAGGTTGACGCTCTTCGCCGAAGAATAACGTTTGTTCGATACACCAGTTGAATTCCTCCTCGTTCATGCCTTTCCAAGCATATACCGGGATACCAGCCGCTGCAATCGCTGCCGCCGCGTGATCTTGCGTAGAGAAAATATTACAAGATGACCAAGTTACATCAGCTCCTAAAGCAGTTAATGTCTCGATTAAAACAGCGGTTTGAATAGTCATGTGTAAACATCCTGCGATACGTGCACCTTTCAGTGGTTGCGCCGCACCGAATTCCGCACGCAAGGCCATTAAGCCGGGCATTTCTGCTTCTGCTAATTGAATTTCTTTGCGACCCCAATCGGCCAATGCAATGTCTTTAACTTTGAACGGTACATAAGTACCTGATTGTGATGCCATTGTGTATTGTTTTTTATTTCGAATTCTTAAGAAAGTGCAAATTTAGGGCTTTATTGTTGACCAACAAAATTTTGCAGGGATGTTCCGAATCGTTAGGATTCTAAAAAGGGTAATACGCTTTCCAGTTGGATGCCACGGGAACCTTTTACTAACAAAAAGCTGTCTTGAATGGGGTGATCTTGTAACCAATTGTGCAAGCCAAATTTGTCAGGAAAGTAATAAGCCTTCGGTAAGGCTTCCAACGCATGTTGCATGTTTGTTCCAATCAATAGGACTTTGGCAAATTGAAATCCGGCAATCAGTCGGCCGAGTGCTGCATGTTCTTGTCCGGCTAAATCTCCCAATTCAAACATATCTCCCAAAATCACAATTTTTGGATTATTCTCTGTTTCGGCAAAGTGGGTAATGGCTGCTTCCATCGAGGACGGGTTGGCATTGTAGGCATCCATCAGTACTTGGTTGGATCCAATTTTGATGAATTGGGAGCGATGATTGGTTGGTTGGTATGAACTGATTCCCTGTTTACAAGCCTCATCACTCAAGCCAAAACTTTTTCCCACGGCAATTGCCATTTGAATATTTTCGAAATTATAGATGCCAGGTAAGTGCGTTTGGACGATACTTCCATCCGCGCAGGAGAAACTGACGGTTGGCTTTGCCTCAATCAAATGCGTGGGCATTGCCTCATCCGCCTGAACGCAAGTTGAAATACCTCGTTCTTGACTCATGCTGTGAACGATATTTTTGGCTTTGGGTAAAAAAACCGTTCCGCCATGTTTGGCTACATAGTCGAATAATTCTCCTTTTCCCTTGATAACACCATCTTCTCCGCCAAAGCCCTCTAAGTGCGCTTTGCCGATGTTGGTAATCAAACTATGTGTCGGCTGGGCAATCTCGACCAGTTCCTTGATATCTCCCTGTTTATTGGCCCCCATTTCGATTACCGCGACTTCATGATTCGCTTTGATTTGAAGGAGGGATAGGGGAACACCGATGTGGTTATTTAAATTTCCTGCCGTTGCGTAGCAGTGATATTTTTGGGATAAAACGGAAAATAGGAGTTCTTTCGTAGTCGTTTTTCCGTTGGATCCCGTAAGGCCGATAATTGGAATGCTCAACGTATTTCGGTAATCATGGGCTAAATCTTGCAAGGCTTTAAGGCCATCTCCGACTAAAATTGTTTTATCGCCAACAGCATAATTCGAATCATCAATGACCGCTGCTAGGGCACCTTTATCTAGGGCTTCTTTTGCAAGGGCGTTGGCATTAAAATTCGGGCCTTTTAGGGCAAAGAATAAATTGCCGGATTGAATTTTTCGTGTGTCCGTACAAACACCTGTCGAGGATAGAAAAAGATCTAAAAGAGCTGAATTTAAAATCTTCATGTTAATTTTAGCGAGCCTTTGATTTCGTGCAGGTGCAAATATCGAATGAAAAATTGTTTATTCCTTTTATTGGGCTTGATAAGTGTGCAAATACAAGGGCAAACCCTTCGTTTTGAGGTTTTTCAGGGTATGCCTGTCCAACAAAATGCGAGTAAACTCCTCAATCCTTGGGCGGGAGGCATGAACTCCATGCAGTACCAGAGCATGGATTTAAATGGGGATTCTGTGTTGGATCTGGTTTGTTTTGATCGGACGAGCCAACAAATTTCTACTTTTCTACAGTCAACTCAAGGAACTTTTCGATATGCTCCTGAATACATCGCACAATTCCCCTTGATAGAAAATTGGTTTATCCTGGTAGATTTTAATCAAGATGGATTGAAGGATCTCTTTTGTGCCACGGGTGCGGGGATGAAAGTGTACCAACAAAAAATCAATCTAGGAAAGTTTGGTTTTGAATTGGTCAAGAACCCGTTATTTACGACCGGCTTTGCGGGATTGGTTAATCTTTATGTGGCTTCGCCCGACATACCCGTGGTGGCGGATGTAGACAATGATGGGGATGTGGATGTACTTGCCTTCGAACCCGGAGGGCATTACATTGAGTTTCATGAAAATGTTTCGGTTCAAAAGACAGGTTCCCCGGGATTGCTATTTGAGAAATCAGTGAATACTTGGGGTGGGATTTTACACAATAATTGTTTTGAGATACAATTAAATGGTGGAGAATCTCCTTTGCAAACACAAGCCTCGCAGGGGATCCAGCGTGCTGATCACGTAGGAAATGCCCTAGGTCGAACGGTCAACAACGACTTATACTTTGGTCAGGTTTCCTGTCCTAATTTGTCTTTTTTGAAAAATGTGGGTTCGGGATCAACCGTGAAATATAGTTTAGCCAATAATGATTTATTAGCAGGTTTAAATTTGGGTACAGGTATATTTTGGTCGGCCGTGCCACTACGACTTTCCGGTCCTGACGAAGATGTATTCGTTTCAGTGAATACGCCGGATAATGCGGGGTACCAACAGGATTTTCAGCGATCTTCATTTCGGATTTCCAATGGAAAAGCGACGCCTTTTCTTCAAGATCAGATGATCGATGTGGGGGAGAAGGCGAGTCCTTGTTTTGTTGATATGGACCGCGATGGCGATTTAGATTTAATGATCGGACATACGGGAAATCGAAAAGGGGCGGGTATTGTTTTGTATGAAAACCAACAAGGAGTTTTGGTCTATAAGACATCCGATTACCTCGGATTTGCGAATCGGGAAGTTTTGAATGATCTAGTTATTCAACCCTTGGGCGAATCTATTTTATTGACTGCTCAGGGAATTTCGGGACCTGTGGCGTATTTGATCGATAATCAAAAAATCAGTCCATTTTCCATTGATTTGGGGGCAGGGGAGGTGCCGATTGTTTCGCCTTGGGGTTTGCTGGTTCATCGTCGGTCTGGAAGAATTCAATTAGGGGATAATTTGGATTGGGGGCAATTGAGTCAGGAGCGTTGGCAATTACGAAGTGGGCAAGTAGGGGACGTCGATGGTGATGGAGTATTGGAATTTGTGGGACTTGATACGGATGGACTCTTGCATGTGGGGAATTATGACGCTAGCTCAAATAAAATTTCTTGGCGTTCGATTAATTTTTCAATGCCATCGATTGGTCGGAATGCAAGACTTCAGCTCGTCGATGTGTCGGGGGATGGGCGTTTAGATTTTGTGGTTGGTACGGGTGCTGGCGGTGTTCAGCTTTTTGAAAATAAGAGTACGTCAGCTGTTTGGGAGGCACAAGTTTCTCAGACTTTACAAGTTTGGCCGAATCCGAGTTCGGAAACGATTTATGTCTTGACCAACCAAAGCGGCGAATTGCAATGCTTTAATGGGCTAGGACAAGAGCTTGATCGTTTGACAATTCAGGCTGGAAAAACGTATCCATTGACTAATTCAGCCATTCAGCTAATTCGATTTACGGATCTTCAGGGAAAGGTAAGTACCCGCAAGATTCAACACGACTAGAAGAATTTCCCGGCACCGAGAACAATCTGGCGCAAACTGACAATGATGATGACGATTCCTACGAGAATCATCATGCTCTTTACTGGTAGTTTGTTTGCCAAACGCGCCGCGATTGGTGCTGCGACAACACCACCCAGAATCAAGCCAGCAATTACTTGCCAATAGCCCAAGCCGATGACGGTAAAGAAGGTAATGGAGGATGCCAAGGAAACGAAAAATTCGGTCAAATTAACACTTCCAATGGTGTACTTGGGGTGACGCCCCGAGGCGATGAGTGTAGAGGATACGATGGGTCCCCAACCGCCACCACCGATGGAATCGAGGTAGCCACCGAAAAGTGCTAGCCAACCCACTTTCTTTAATTGTCGCTTCTCCTGTCTTTTAATGAGTGCTTTCCGAATGATGATGGCACCTAAAAAGAGGGTGTAGATAGATACGATGGGTTTGATATAGCCCGCATAATCTTCCAGGGAGGAAAGGATATAAGCTCCTAAAATGGCACCAATGACTCCTGGGATAACGAGTGTTTTAAATAACTTCGAATTGACATTGCCGAATTTCAAGTGCATGTAGCCAGACACCCCAGAGGTAAAAACTTCAGATGCATGGACGCTCGCGGATGCAGCCGCTGGGGTAATTCCCACCGACATCAAAAACGTGGTAGCCGTTACGCCGTATGCCATGCCTAAAGCGCCATCGATCATTTGGGCGATGAATCCTCCTAAAACATAATAGAGAATCGATGAATCAACTGTGCTGAAAACGGCAATGACCTTTTCTGCGGTGAGGTAGGTGAAAATCAAATGTCCCACAATCATCAAGGCCAAGGCATTGCTAATGTGAATAATGACTTCCGTGAAGCTACGTTCACGCTTCCAAATAATATTGATGGCTTTTAGCAAGCTCGGAAATTTGGATTTGGGTGGCGTCGATTCGGTTGGTGTGGACATGGTTTTCATAATAATCCTACAAAACTAATAGACTTAACTTAATCTACCAATAAAGTAGAGTAAATATTTTTTCGACAAAATCGTGTAAATTGCATCCCTTTTGAAAAACAATAATGTATATGCGTTCAGAGTATCAATTTCGTGAGATAGAAAAAGCGTGGCAAGGATTTTGGGAACAAAATCAAACCTTTAAAGCTCAAGTGAATCCCAACAAGCCCAAGTATTATGTCTTGGATATGTTCCCTTATCCATCAGGAGCGGGTCTTCACGTGGGTCATCCGCTGGGCTACATTGCGTCTGATATCATGGCGCGTTATAAGCGTTTACAAGGTTTTGAAGTCTTACACCCGATGGGATTTGATTCCTTTGGATTGCCGGCTGAGCAATATGCCATTCAGACGGGTCAACATCCTGCGATTACGACAGAACAAAATATTACCCGTTACATCGAGCAATTGAAAAACATGGGTTTTTCATTCGATTGGTCGCGTGAGGTACGTACCTCGGATCCATCTTACTACAAATGGACGCAATGGATCTTTATGCAATTGTTCAATTCCTGGTACAATCAGTCTTCAGATAAAGCGGAATCGATCGATACCTTGAAGGCTATTTTAGCTTCACAGGGTTCCATTGGGTTAAAAGCGGTTTGTGATGAGGATGTTGAGCGTATTTCAGCGGATCGTTGGAATGCCATGAGCGAAGAGGAGCAATATGCGTATTTATTGAATTTCCGTTTGGCTTATTTGGATGATTCAGTGGTCAACTGGTGTCCTCAATTGGGTACGGTTTTAGCTAATGATGAGGTTAAAGACGGTCTTTCGGAGCGTGGAGGATATCCGGTGGAGCAGAAGAAGATGCGTCAATGGTCGATGCGCATCACGGCTTATGCTGATCGCTTATTGCGTGGCTTGGATGAGGTAGATTGGTCGGATTCTTTGAAAGAACAACAGCGCAATTGGATTGGTAAATCCATTGGAACGGATGTGGAATTTGAAATTGAGGGTGTTGCAGATAAGAAAATTAAAGTCTTCACAACCCGCGTGGATACCATTTACGGCGTTTCCTTTATGGTGTTAGCGCCGGAACATGAGTGGGTAGCCGAGTTGACAAAGCCAGAACAACAGGCGGATGTGGATGCCTATATTACATGGACGAAATCTCGTTCGGAATTAGATCGAGTATCGGAGGTTAAAACAGTTTCGGGTGTATTTACAGGAACGTATGTCATTAATCCATTGAATAATGAGCGGGTACCTTTATTCTTGGCTGATTATGTTTTGGCGGGTTATGGTACAGGTGCCGTGATGGGTGTTCCGTCGGGCGACCAACGTGATTGGAATTTTGCGAAACATTTTGATTTGCCTATTCCAGCAATTTTGGATGCCCAAAAGGATATTGAAAAACAAGCGGATAATACCAAAGAGGGAAAATACATTAACTCAGGTATGATCAATGGCATGGGTTACAAGGAGGCTACGGAAACCCTGATTCAGTGGTTGGAGGAACGTGGGATCGGAAAAGGAAAAGTACAATATCGTATGCGAAATGCCGTCTTTTCCCGTCAGCGTTATTGGGGAGAACCGGTTCCGGTTTACTTTAAGCCCGCATCCAATGGACAATTATTGCCTTATTTGATTCAAGAGTCTGAATTGCCTTTGGAGTTGCCGAAGATTGATAAGTATTTACCAACTGAAACAGGCGAGCCACCTTTGGGGCGTGCAGCAGATTCTTGGAAATACCAAGGACAATATGATTACGAGTGGTCGACTATGCCAGGGTGGGCAGGATCGTCTTGGTATTGGTACCGTTACATGGATGCACAAAATGATTCAGCATTTGCCTCAAAGGAGTCGGTGAATTACTGGAAGGCTGTTGATTTATATATCGGTGGCTCCGAGCATGCGACGGGTCACTTGTTATACTCTCGTTTTTGGAATAAATTCTTGAAGGATTTAGGTTATGTGGCGGAGGAAGAATTTGCCAAGAAATTGATCAACCAAGGGATGATTCAAGGTCGGTCCAATTTCGTGTATCGCGTGAAGAATTCGGATCCGGCTACTTTTGTTTCGTATGGCTTGAAGGACCAATACGATGTGGCGGCCCTGCACGTGGATGTGAATATTGTGGAGAATGATGTGATGGATGTGGAGGAATTTAAGCGTTCACGAAATGATGTACCTGCGGATGCTCAATTCATTTTGGAAGATGGCAAGTACATCTGTGGCTGGGAAGTGGAGAAGATGTCCAAGTCGAAGTTTAATGTCGTTAATCCAGATGACTTAATTGCCAAATACGGTGCGGATACGCTTCGCGTGTATGAGATGTTCTTAGGTCCATTAGAGCAGTTTAAGCCATGGAACACGAACTCGATTTCAGGATCCCATAATTTCTTGCGTAAAGTTTGGCGTTTATTCTTCGATGAGCAAGCTCAGAAATCAATCTTGGTGGATGCGCCCGCAACGCCGGAGGAATTAAAAGTATTGCATACGGCTATTCGCAAGGTTCAAGATGATTTAGAGCGTTATTCATTTAACACGGTCGTTTCCACCTTGATGATTTGTGTCAATGATTTGGGCCAATTGAAATGCCATAAGAAATCAGTTCTTCGTGAACTAGTTTTATTGCTTTCCCCTTATGCTCCACACATGGCTGAAGAGTTATGGGCTGGATTAGGAGAGGAGCCAGGAAGTATTTCCTATGCCAAATTCCCGGCGTTCAATCCGGAATTCTTGGTCGAGAATGAGTTTAATTACCCGATTTCCTTTAATGGAAAGGTGAAATTGACTTTAGCCTTTTCGGCTACGGCAAGTCCTGCGGAAGTGGAGGCGGGTGTGCTGGCCAACGATCAGGTACAGAAGCATTTGGATGGTAAGGCTCCTTCTAAGGTGATTGTGGTTCCGAAACGGATTGTCAATATTGTTCTAGGAAAGTAGATTGAAAGGGCCGAGAAATCGGCCCTTTTTAGTTTTGGACGACTAGATCTATGATTTTAAATAATGTCAGGCAAAAAGTCATTAAACCAAGCATCCATTTTATGTGAGATTTCATTGTCTTTTCGATGGTTGCCTCCATTCTAGATTCAAAAGAAATGAATCTAGCCTCTAAAGCCTGAAATTTCCCATCGAGTCCAGAAAAGTCGAGTCGTAGCTGAGCCACATCTGCTACCACCTCATCCAATCGAAAATCTAAATGATTGATGTGATTGAATTGCGATTTCAATAGCAGCGTATTCACATCTTGATCTGTTAAAGCTTTCCCATCTGAAAATTTATTTTCAATCAGCTGCATGCGTGGCTGAATCATTTCGAGGAGCTGGTTTTCTATTTTCGTATTCTTTTTCATTTTGCGGGCTAGGTTTGATGTTACAAATTTCGCCCGTAGAAATACCTTTTCCTATTCAATATATGACTAAAAGAATGATTATCAATGAATTGATTTAATCCATGCCTTGATCAGTGCGACCCCTTCTTGGTGAATTTTACTTCGACCTAATTCAGGCATCATAATGCCGGGATCATGGGAGTCCATTCGATAAAGTAATATACTTTCAGAGGGTTTGCCGGGTACAATGTCGTAGTTTATACCGCCGGAACCCCGACCAGCCGCTACGGGTGATTTCATGATTCCATAGGCCGTTGAGCCATAATAGGTATGCCCCAGAAATAAACCCGAGCTTTTCGCCGGTCCTTTCGGATTATGGCAATGCGCACAATTGATATCCAAGTAGGCTTTCACGCGTTCATTCAGGGAAGCGTTTTCATCGAGATAAGAAACGAAGGCCGGCCGATTGCCACTTAAGCCTTTCATTTGATTCGTCCGACTCCAATACTCCAATTGGTTTTCAGCACCATGAGCATAGGTCATCGTCGAATTCATTTGTCGGGCCGAAGGTCCAATTGGCGTCATTTCACCATCCCTTTCATGGCATCCTTTGCATTGATTGACATTAGGAACGACGTAATTGACCTGCTGCTTTTTTCCTTTAGCGTCCTTGTACTCCACTACACTCGTACCTCCCGCGACTTCCAAATAAGCCTCTGTCTGTTCCTCATTCCAAATGTAGGGTAATGCCACCCAGCCCGTGGGTTCATGGCTTAATACCCGTGTCTCCATTAATCTTCGGCCCTCATGGGGGTGACGTTCATCGTTCGGGTAGTAAAAGGTCTTCACAATTCGAGTTCCTACCGGAAATTGGAATACAGAATCCGGGTTGTAATTCACCGATTGCCCAGAGGGCATTTGAATGAACCTCAACTTACTTGCATAATCGGAAAATAGGGGAGATACTAATTCGTAAGGCATAACACCTTTAGCCGGTTTTTGGTCTTGTGGCTTCCCATCAAAAAATCCATAATCGGATAATTTGGCCGGGAATTTAGGTCCCGGTTGGTAGGACATCAAAGCCAATAAGACGAAAAATCCCCAGTAACGCATACCTAGAATTGATTCGATTTGACATACTCCTGAACACAATCCAAATCAGCTGGATTACGTTTTACGTTTTTAAAGTCATGCTCCGCATCCATATTGGCTACCGACTGGTTTACATTATCATGCACGCAGATTTTATGAGGTCCTAAATATTTCCCATCCGTTCCGCAACGCGCTGTATCCAAAACCCCGTCATACACGACATGCGGTACATTCCGACCAAAACGTAATTTAAATCGATAGATTTGAGCAAATCGACCCTCCAAAGGCACGCGACCTAATTGACGTTCAAATGTATTGTTGAAGACCGAGATGGCCGTCGGGTAGGGGTCATATTCCTTATCCTTAATGGCAATTTCCGCCATGAAATAGGAAATAATACCTACGCCTACCGTTCGATGGTTCAAGATCTTGTTTTCGTAAATATCCACATGACTCGTTGCCAGAATGAGCATGCCCGTTCCTTTCGGAACCTTTCCTACGATATTTCCCTTCGGAGCAAAATTGGATAAGTTATTCTCTTCAATCAGATTATCATGCACCTTCACAAAGCCTCCCTTTTTTTGAATCAAGTCGGGCAGATCGAAAACCAGTATTCCCCCCGTATTCCCATAGGCATGGTTATGATGTACATCCGCATACAAGGAATTTTCAATTTCAATTCCCGCAACGTTTTGGTATGCCGTACAATTTTTCACCTCGATGTGTTGAGATTGGCCCACGTAAATACCCGCGTCGGATGCTCCAATCGCTACACAACTGTCGATCAGGATATTCGTGCACAGTACAGGATACAAGGCATAGGAGCCATTCTGCGATTTAGGACCTCCCGTCCATTCGGCTTTTATCCGACGAAAAATAATGTCTTTGACATGCATGGTCTTGATTAAATCCCCCTTCGAATCCTGTACGGTTAAATCCTCCAAAATGATATTCTCACAATTGGTGATTTTAATCCCCTCAGCTCCCGTCGTTTGATTTTTAAAACTCAATACCGTCTTATCCATTCCCTTGCCGCGAATGGTGATCTTTTTCTTGCCCTCCAAAGAAAGGCTGCCTGCTATTTGAAAATTACCTTCTTCCAATTCAATCACATCCCCATCCGAGGCTAGAATGAATTGGGTTTGAAGAGCCTTTTCAAATGGGGCTTGTCCCATTAAAGGAAAAAGCCCCATCCAACAAAAAAAGAATAGCAAATATTTCATTGGAACTAGTTGCGTGGAGCACCCCCGCCCGGACGCATTTGCGATTGCATCGTCTTGTATTTCTCTAATTGTTCAGGAGTTAAAATCGCTTTTAAAGCCTCTTGTTGGCCCTCATTGATTTTCTTCATTTCTCCCATCATCTGCTCCCGATCCATTCCTGCTTGACGGAATTCCATCATCTTTTCGATGCGCGCCATGATTAAGGGCTCGATTTTATCTTCTTGTTCTTTGGTCAATTTCAATTCCGAACTCATGCGGTTCAATTGATTCATGGCCATTTCCTGTGGACTTGGCATTTGCGCATGTGCTGCTTCAGCTGCTCCCATCAGGGCAACAACCAGGGCGATTGTTTTAAAGAATTTTTTCATTGTTTGTTAGTTTAGATTTTCAATTTAAGCAATTTATTCAAACACCGTATTCCATATCAAGGAATATACTTCGGTAGGTTCCATTTTATCTGTTGCCTGATAATCTGCAATGTATAATGGATAATATTCTTCTTGGCATAAAGGACTTCCATGCGAACCTTTGACCAAATTTGCATCCAACGGAATTACATCCATTCGATATCTAAAACCTGCGAGTTTACGGGCTAATTTGTAAGCCGCACGCAATTTAATCAACGGATTTTTAGGGTCCATGAACATCTCCACGGGGTCGTAACCCGGTTTCTTGAAGATGTCGACACAGCGCGCGAAATCCGGTGCCTTCATGTCGTCCAACCAATAATAATAGGTAAACCATGCATCCGATTCCGCTATTAATACTAAATCACCCGCTCTTGGGTGATCGATGTGATAGGCCGCTAATTCTTCGCCGGAGAGTACTTTGGCAATGCCGGGTGTTTGGGCCAACAAGGTTTTCACAGCCTCAATGACGGATTGATCCGGACAATAGACATGCGCGATTTGATGATCCGAAACCGCAAAGGCCCGCGATGCTCCGGCATCCAATAGTTCCAATCCTTGCTCTTCGCGTAGCGCGATGTATCCCGCATTTCGCAAGATACGATTCAAGTGAACTGGCCTCGAAACATCATTAATGCCGTATTCGGATAGTATAATGACTTTTGCTCCTTTGCTTTCGAAGTGAGAGATTAGTCGCTCGACAACCCCATCGATTTCCTGTAAATCACCTTTTATTCGATCAAAATCCACCCCAAATTTCTGTAAACAATAATCTAAATGGGGGAGGTAGATGAAGGTTAAGGTTGCATCATATTTCTTGTCAACATAGATCGACGCATCCGCAATCCAATTGGTGGATTTGATATTTGCATTCGGTCCCCAGAAATTAAACAAGGGAAATGTTCCAAATGCCTCTTGCAATTCATCACGCAAGTCGGCCGGATGACTGTAACAATCCGGCATTTTAACCCCATCCGAATGGTATTGAGGTCTTGGGGTAACCGAGTAATCCACACTCGAATACATGTTATACCACCAAAATAAATTGGCACAAGTGAAGTTGGGGTCTTTTCGTTTCGCCACATCCCAAATCTTTTCAGCTCCCACGAGTTTATTGGATTGCTTCCAAAACTTTACTTCCGAGTCGACCGCATCATACCATCCATTCCCCACGATTCCATGGGAACTCGGATACTTACCCGTCAAATAGACACTTTGGGAAGTAGTCGTAACCGCCGGAAATGGCGGCTTGATTTTCGCCTTTTTTTTGCCTGCAATATAGGCGTCCAGGAAAGGTGTATATTTCCCTAGGATGCTTTCACTTAAGCCAACAATATCGATTACGACAGTTTTTTGCATAATAATTCTTGTATATACGTGATTTCACGTGCCACGGAAGTCTCCATGTTTTCCTGATACTCTGCCGGTAAAACGCCCCAAGTATAGGTCTCAATTTCCATCATCCCTGTCACTTGGTGTAAGCGATGATAGTTTAAGGTCTCTGAAATTTCAGCTTGTGTGGAATTCAATAAGCCATAGGAGTCTAAAAACAAGGGCACATGAAAATGCACACGCCACTCGTCATATACACCTTCTTTGAATTGTTCCAGGGCCTCCGACAAATCTTTGAATTGATCAAAGGAACCATCTTTTCTCAAGGCCTTCACCTGATGCAGATAGGTAGGTTCTTCGTATTGTTTTAGCGCCTCAATTCGTTCCAATGCTTGATTTCGAAGGTCGACGCGCAAGGCAGAGCTAATTTGGATTTTCCCAATTGAAATGTTTTTCGCTGCTAATTCTTGGAGGGATTCTGCAGGTTGATCAAAGGAAACTCCGTAATGACAAACATCAAAGCAGATATGGATGTGCCGACGAACCCATTCCTCCGGTACGCCCGCCGTGATGGCAAAAGGGATCAACATGTCGGTGTACCAATCCACGAATTCTCTGTGGTTCTCCAACAAGCCATCGGGTTCAGGTTCGATATCAATATGAATCCACTTGCCCGTTTTTTGTTCTGTTTGGGCCAAATAGGGCACGAGTTTCAATAATTCCATGGTCGCCTGAGCACAGGCTGCCGAACGATTATCCCACCAATATTTATAGGAAAGTGGGGATGTTGATATTCCTCCTTCAGATAAATCATCAGGCAGGATTAGGCTTAAAATATCGATTAGCCGTCGGGTATAATTCACCCGATCCTGCGAGGTCCAATCCGGCGCATGGACTTGATCTTTGACAATCGTATTGTGAAATCCACCGTATGGAAAACCATTCAGGGTAAATATGTAGAGATCTTCTTGGGCTAACCAGGACTTTAACTTGGAAAGTTTATTTGTATCCTCACTTAAATCGATGCTCGCTTGATTCGCTATGCGCAAACCTAAGCCCATTGGTTGATTAGGACACACTTCTTTTTTGACCTTTGGGACAGTTACCTGTAAATTAGCGAAGTGCTCCTCCCAAATCTCACCGGGATGGATATTGCTGCAATAACTCAAATGTCCGTAGGCTGTTTTCATTTTATGCGTATTTAGCTAAAAAGGCCACTGAATCTTGAATGATTTTAAAATTCATTTCATGTACTTCCTCCCCCTTTCCTAATGCTTTTAAGAGCGTAATGGTTAGATGGCCGCCCAAATGTTCTTGGAATTCTTGCAATCCTTTGTGTAGGTTTTGGCATTGGTTTTCGGCCAAAGCGGGATGATAGGCATCAAAGCCTAAGTCTTTAATCACGGCAATGATTCGTTCGCAATCAGGCAAGCTTATCGCTCCAATTAAATGCGAATACACACAATCCAAGGCGATACCAATAGCTACCGCCTCCCCATGTCGAATCTTAAAATCCGATAAATACTCCAATTTATGTGCTGCCCAATGTCCAAAATCCAAAGGTCGCGCAGAGCCCAATTCAAATGGATCTCCTCCTGAAATATGTTTCATGTGCAAATCGGCACAACGGTAAATCTGTTCCGTCATCACCTTTTCATCACGTGCATTCATGGCGGAAACATTGGCCTCCAACCACTCAAAAAAGGCTAAATCTTTGATCA